>Ga0335394_10010939_pt1 | contig 10221 bp, 10 predicted proteins | sample MAT03_FD_205741 | JGI IMG/M metagenome (GOLD analysis project Ga0335394, IMG submission 205741) | Freshwater microbial communities from Lake Fryxell liftoff mats and glacier meltwater in Antarctica - MAT-03 (spades assembly) (version 2) ...
GGAGGTGGTCGGTAATCAGGAGTATTTGCAGGCGGGGCTCAAGCTGGCGCGCGACGTGGCGGCCTACGACCTGGAGGCGCGGCGCAGCCCGAAGCAGCTCAACCCGGTGCTGTTCGGGCTCGGGCGCCCGGGCTGCGGCAAGACGATCACGGCCCACGCGATCGGGAATTATTTCCTCGATTATTGTCGACAGCGCGATATCCCGGCCCGCTTCAAGGTGATCCGTCGCACCGACTGGGCGAGCTCGTATCAGAACGCGAGCGCGGCGACATTGGTCAAGATCTTCAAGGAGGAGGTGTATGGATTCGAGGGGGTGTGCGGAGTATACTGGCCCGACATCGACACGGCCTTCGCGTCGCGCTCGAGCGGCGACCTGCGCTCGGAGGAGAAGAATAACCTCGGCGCGGTGTTCGGCATCTTCGACGGCACGCTGATCCCCAAGGACGGCAAATGGTTCATGATCTGCGACGCGAACTTCATGCAGATGGACGAGGCGACCCGCTCGCGCATCGCGCAGAACCCGTTTAGCGTCAAAGGCCCGACGACCTCCGCAGATTATGTACACCTGCTGCGTGAGATCCTGCTGGGAGAACTGCGCACATTCGTGGCGGTCGGCGAGGAGGCGCGCTGGCCCGAGGTCGGCGCCGCGCTGGTCGCCGCGGACCTCAGCGGCCGCTCGGTGGAGAGCATCGCCGGCAACATCCGCGCGTCGATCCAGGACTTCGAGTACCCCGACGAATACTTCAAGGCCAGCTTCGAGGCGCGCCGCCGCATCATCGACAAGCTGTCACAGAGGATCCCGATCGCCACGGTGCTCAAGGAGGTCGCGGATTATGTGCAGTTTCACCGCGAGGCCGAAGAGAAGGAGGACCGCGACCGCTTCGACCGCGAGGTCGAACAAATGGTCTCGCAGCTCAACGCGGGGCGCGCCGCGACGGCGAGGGCCGCGGCGCTGCTCGAGAAGGAGATCCTCGAGAAGTAATCCACGTGCTGAAGCGGACGCGGGGAAAGCGAAACTCACTGGGCGCGGTCGAGGGTGACGGCGGGGGAGCCGTCGCTGCGGCGGCGGACCAGGACGCGCCAGGGCCGGCAGCACACGTCGCAGTCCTGGACCATTTCGCCGCGCTGCTCGGGGTCGATGTAGAGGTCGACCCATTCGAAGCAGTAGGGGCACTGCACTTGCACGCTGTCGTCCATGGCCGGGGACCATAACACCACTGCGGGCTTGCCGTGCGGGTCCGGGGTCGCTACACCGTGGCGGAGATGTCGACCCTGCCGCTGTTCGACTGGGAGCCGGCGGAGCTCCCGGACCTGATGCCTGATCGGGTGCCGGAGGCGGCGCCGGTGCGGCAGTGGAATCGCATCGCGGCGCCGGAGGGCCCGCCCGAGCTGTGGGTGATCGACGCGACGGCGCTGCTGGTGCGGGCGTATCACGGCATGCATCCCCGCTGGTCGCGGTCGGGGGCGCCGGTCGGGGCGCTGCACGGGCTGGCCCAGTTGCTGATGCAGGTGGTGCGGCGAAACGCGGCGCGGCAGGTCGCGGTGGTCTACGACGCGGGACGCTCGACCTTTCGCAACCGCATCGACCCGCGCTACAAGGCGCACCGCGGCGAGCCGCCGGAGGACCTGGCGGCGCAGCTCGAGCCGGCGCTGCGCCTCGGGCAGGCGCTGGGGTTCGCGGCGTATTCGGTGCCGGACTACGAGGCCGACGACCTGGCGGCGACGCTCGCACGGGTCGCGCGGGAGGCGGGCACGGCGACGCGGCTGGTCAGCGTCGATAAGGATCTGTGTCAGTTGGTGCGCGACGCGGGTCCGGCGGTGCGGCTCGAGGACCCGAAGACGGGCGAGCTGTACGATGAAGCGAGCGTGCGCCAGCGCATGGGTGTGCTGCCGGCGAGCGTGGTCGACTTGATGGCGCTGACGGGCGACACGTCGGACAACATCCCGGGGGTGCGCGGGGTCGGGCGCCAGGCGGCGGTCGCCCTGCTCGAGACCTTCGGCGACCTCGAGGGGATCTTCGCGGACCTCGGGCGCATCGAGGCGATGACGCTGCGCGGCGCGAAGGGGCTGGCGCGCAAGCTCGAGGCCGGGCGCGACGAGGCGTTTCTGGCCCGGAAGTTGGTGCGCCTGTGCGACGAGGTGCCGGTCGCGGCGGTGGCGGTGGAGGCGGTGGGATCGGGGCGCGCGGCGGTTCCGGGGGCGGCTGGCGACCTGCTGGCCCGGACGCGGTGGGCAGGCCCGGGGGCGGGGGCGGAGGAGTTGTTCGCCGAACTCGGCATCCAGGGGACGCTGCGCGGGTTCTTCGCGCTGCACGGCGCGCTGGCGTGAGTCGCGGGGGTGAGCGACAAGCGGGGCGGGTGGCGTTACGCTGGTGCGCCCGTGTCCGAGCCCGTCGCTCCCGTGTCCGAGCCTGTCGCTCCCGCCGCCGCCGCGCCGCCTGGCGCCGAGCTGCCCAAGGGTCACTCGCGGGCGCTGTTGACGGTGTGGTTCACGCTATTCCTCGACCTCGTGTCGTTCGGGATCGTGATCCCGGTGTTGCCGTTTTATGCGACGCACTTCGGGGCGGCGGTGTGGGTGGTGACGCTGCTGTCGACGGGGTACTCGGCGGCGCAGTTCGTGATGGCGCCGGTGCTGGGGCGCCTGAGCGACCGCCACGGCCGGCGTCCGGTGATGCTGATCTCGATCGCGGGCAGCGTCGCGGCGATGCTGGTGCTGGGCTTCGCGAACGCGCTGTGGATGGTGTTCGCGGCGCGGATCATCAGCGGGATGTGTAACGCCAACGTCTCGACGGCGCACGCCTACGTGGCCGACCGGGTGCCGCCGGCGCTGCGCGCCAAATATATGGGCATGATGGGGACGGCGGTCGGGCTGGGCTTCATCTTCGGGCCGTCGATCGGCGGCCTGCTGTCGCGCCCGGAGCAGCCCGAGCTGCCGTTCTTGGTCGGCGCGGGGCTGAGCGCGGCCAATTGGCTGATGGCCTTCTTCTGGCTGCCCGAGAGCCACCGACCGAACCGCGCCGCGGGTCCGCAGGCGCCGCGGCCGTCGCTGCTGCAGGTGGTCGGCGACCGCACGTTCTGGCGCACGCAGCTCGGCGTGCTGGTGCTGGTGACCTTCGGCTTCTTCGTGGCGTTCGCGGCGATGGAGTCGACCTTCGCGCTGTTCACGGCGGCGGTGTTCGACTGGACGGCCCGCGAGAACGGCAAGTACTTCTCGCTGATCGGCGCGGTGATCGTGCTGGTGCAGGGGTTGGTGGTCGGACGGGCGGTGGCCTCGTTCGGCGAGCGCCGCACGCTGATCATGGGGCTGTGCTCGCTGAGCTTCGGCTTCGCGGCGGCCTCGATGGCGACCGCCGGCTGGATGCTGCCCGCGGTCGCGGTGCTGATCGCCGGCGGCAACGGGCTGATCATGCCGAGCCTCAACGCGCTGATCTCACGCAACAGCACCTCCGAGACCCAGGGGATGAACATGGGCTTCACCCAGTCGGCGGGCGCGCTCGGGCGGATCCTCGGACCGATGATGGCGGGCGCGCTGTTCGAGGCGGTGTCGCCAGCGACGCCGATGGCGACCGCTTCGGCGGTGGCCGCAGTGGTCGCGGTGGCCAGCCTGCTGCTCATCCGCGAGATCCGGGCGGACGCGGGGCGCTGAGCGAGCCCGCTGCGATAGCTGAGATTACGGCGATATGTGCGTACGAGGTGCGCGGCGCCGCGGCGTGAACGGTGCTGCCGCGTCGGTCGCTGCACGCCTGCGTCGCGATTTTTGCGGCGAATTTGTGGCCGGCGCGGTGAACTGGGACATAAACATCGGCGGCAGGTGCCGCGTCGATGGAGCGTCCCATGTTGCCCTCCCGGTCATTAACTCGCATTTCTTGCTTGTTGCTTTGTAACCTCCTGGCCTGCGTCGCGGAGCCGGAGGCGGGTATGTCCGGCAGCACGGGAAGCACCAGCATGGGTGTGACCAGCACGGGGACCGAGGAGGCCGCGGCGTCGGAGTTGGTGGAGCTGTCGGAGGTGGAGCCGCCGGTGGCGAGCGCGCCGGTGGCGGCCGCGGTCGTTGCGGATGCATGGGAAGCGGCGGAGGTGGAGCCGCCGGTGGCCCACTGGGTGGCGAAGCGGACCACGGCGGTGCTCGCCGAGCCGCGCTGGGGCGCGGAGATCCGCGGGCGCATGGATATGGGCGCGCCGTTTGCGATCTACGAGCAGGTGGACGGCAAGGGCTGTAGCGGGGCGGGCTGGGCGCGGGTCGGGGCGCTGGGCTTCGCGTGTCTGCGCGACGCGGAGGTGAGCCGGCGCGAGCCGCGGGCGCAGCCGCCGGTCGCCGCGGGGCGGGTCGTGCCGTTCATCTATGCCAAGGCGCGGGCCAACGCCGCGGGGGAGTTGCTGGCGCCGGTGCCTCGTTATCGCAGCGCGGCGTCGCTGGCGGCCGGCGAGGCGCCCGTCGACTGGTTGCAGGCGCATCATCAGTACGCGTTTATCGAGTCGAGGCGGGTGGCCGGGGTCGGCCTGATCCTGCTCGACCGCAACCGCCGGGCGGTGCGTGCCGACGCGATGGAGCTCGAGCGTCCGAGTCACTTCGCGGGTCGTGAGCTCGAGGCGCGTCCGGTACCGGGCGGGGTGGTGGCGGCGTGGTCGGCCGAGGCGCCGACGCCGGTGCGCGTGGCCCCGGGTGTCACGGCCGAGCTGTCGGGACAGATCGCGTATCACCGCGAGATCCACGTGGACCCGGCGCCGGTGCGGGCCGATGGGATCGACTGGTACGTGCTGCGCGGCGAGGGTGCGCCGGTCGGCTTCGTGTCGGAGGCGGACATCCGGCGCTGGATCCCGGCGGAGCCGCTCGCGGACGTGCGCGCCGACGAGACGTGGATCGATGTCGAGCTGTCGCAGCAGACGCTGACGCTGTGGCGAGGCGCCGAGCCGGTGTTCGTGACGCTGATCTCGAGCGGCGCGGGCGATCATCCGACCCCGCGCGGGATCTTTCGCATCTGGCACAAGCAGGCGCTCGGCGACATGCGCAGCCTGCCCGGCGATGTCGACAGTTACACGGTGGAGGATGTCCCGTGGGTGCAGTACTTCCACCGCCGCTTCGCGCTGCACACGGCGTTTTGGCACAACAAGTTCGGCCGCAAGCGCAGCCACGGCTGCATTAACTTGTCCCCGCGCGACGCGGCGCGGGTGTTCGTCGCGACGACGCCGACGATGCCGCCCGGCTGGACCTTCGTGTATGAGCACGAGGAGGAGGCCGGCACGGTGGTGCGGATCCGCAAGGGTACGGGGCCGGTGGTCGACCGCAGGCGCGCGATCGGTGACGCGCCGGTGGCGGGTGAGGAGACGGCGGTCGACGAGGAGCCGAACCGCGAGGCCTCGGCAGGCGATGACATGGCGGCGCCCTGAGGCGTACGCTCGCCCGGTGGACAGCCTGAGCCCGATCGATCGCGCCGCGCAGGCAGTCGCGCAGGCGGACGCCCTGCTCATCACCGCCGGCGCCGGCATGGGCGTCGACTCCGGTATGCCCGACTTTCGCGGCGGCGCGGGCTTCTGGCACGCGTATCCGGCCGCGCAGAAGCTGGGCCTCGCGTTCGAGGAGCTGGCCAACCCGCGCTGGTTTCGTGACGACCCGGCGCTGGCGTGGGGCTTCTATGGCCACCGCCTTAACCTTTACCGCGAGACGGCGCCACACGCGGGCTTCGACCTGCTGCGCGCGTGGAGCGAGCGGATGCCGCGTGGGGCGTTTGTCTATACTTCCAATGTCGACGGCCAGTTTCAAAGGGCGGGCTTCGCCGCGGAGCGGGTGGTCGAGTGCCACGGGTCAATTCATCACATGCAGTGCGTCGACGAGTGCGGGCAGGAGTTATGGTCGGTCGACGTCGGCGTGGAGGTGGACACGGAGACGCTGCGCGCCGCGGCGCCGCTGCCGGGGTGCCCGCGCTGCGGGGGGTTGGCGCGCCCGAACATCTTGATGTTCGGCGACGCGACCTGGGATGACCGCCGGTCGGTCGAACAATACGGCCGTTATGCGCGGTGGCAGGCCGAGGTCCGGGCGGCGCGGGCGCGCGTGGTGGTCCTCGAATGCGGTGCAGGCAAGGCGATCCCGACGGTGCGCGTGCAAGCCCAGCGAATGGCCCGCGAGCTCGGCGGCCTGCTGGTGCGGATCAACGTGCGCGAGCATGAGGTCGCGGCGGAGCACGTCGGCCTGGCGATGGGGGCGAAGGCGGCGCTGACGGCGATCAATGCGTGCATGGCCGCTTCGCGCGGAAGTTCGCGGCTGGCTGGATACACCGTTCTGGGCCGCGGTAACGCTGGTATGCTGCGCCGTGGTCGTGGCGGGGCAGGATAGCGGCGAGGGACTGGTGCTCGTCGCGGACGATGAGCCAGGGGTTCGTAGGGTGGCGCGGCGGGTGCTCGAGCGGGCCGGGTTTTGCGTGTGTGAGGCGGTCGACGGGCGCGAGGCGGTCGAGGTCCACGCGCAGCGTCGTTCGGAGATCTGCGCGGTGCTGCTCGATATGTCGATGCCGCGAATGCAGGGCGACGAGGTGCTGCGTTCGCTGCGGGAGCGCACGCCGGGCGTGCGTGTGGTGCTGACCAGCGGCTACGCCCCCGCGTCGGGGCTGGAAGGCGTGGTGTTCCTGGCCAAGCCATGGACTCCACAAGAGCTGATAGCGGCGCTGCGGGACGCGCTCACGCGAGTCTGACATTGCGACAAAACGCCGCGTGGCGTGGGGTGGCGGCACGCGGGCGGGCTGGTGGCGTATCTGGTGCTGAGCACGGTCGGCAACATCGTCGGGCACGCCAACGCCGAGCTGCATCCGCGGTCGTCGGGCTCGCGCGCCAACTCGTGGGCCACGCACCCGTTCACGTACCACGCGCTGCACCACGCGCGCTGGACCGGTCACTACGGGTTTGGCACGACGGTGCTCGACCGCGCGTGCAACAGCGAGTGGAGCGACTGGTCGGCGCTGCACGCCCGGATCGTCGCGGGTGAGCCGATGCGGTCGTTCAAGCAGCGCGGCGACGAGTGACCCGGGCGACTGTCGTAGGGCGACGATCGTAGGGCGACTATTGTAGGGGAACGTGGCGCGAGATCTTGGTCGCGGCGCCGGCGACTTGTGGGTCGGGGTCGAGCTGAAGACGGCCGAGCTCGGGCATCTCGGCGGCGCGGGTGGCATCGATGCGCGCGAGGGCCCGCAGCGCGGCGACGCGGACCTGGGCTGCCTCATGGGACAGGTTTTGTTGCAACGGGGTCCAGGCGCCCGGCGGGCGCAGTTGGCCGAGCGCGCGGGAGGCCGCGACGCGCACGGCGATCACGGGGTCCTCGGTGGCGAGGGTGATGAGCTGCGGGGCGAGGGTGTGGCCGTCGTGGCGGCGGCCGGTGGCGAAGGCGGCCGCGGCCCGTACGGCGGGGTCAGTCGCGGTGAGGCCGGCGCGCAGGACCGGGAGCGCCTGCTCGGGGGCGGCGCGGCGCAGGAGCTGCATCATCGGGCGCCGGCCTGCGCCTTCGGGCGCGCGGGCGAGGCGGGCGAGGGCGTCATCGAGGTCATCGAGGTCATCGAGGTCATCGAGGTCATCGAGGTCCTCGGGGGCGGCTTGCGGGCTCGCGTCTGCTGCGGGCGCAGGCGGTGCGCCGCAGGCGGTTACGGCCGCGAGCAGGGCGGCATAGACGAGGAGCGGTGCGGGTCGCATCGACGTATCAGCGCTTGAGGTTGAGGAGCAGCTCGACGGTGCCGGCGCCGAGGACCCCCTCGTCGAGCGAGGGTCGCCCGGTCTTCGGCGGGTTGAACACGAGCGGATAGCGGACGCGGTAGATCTGGTCGTCGAGCTTGCCGGCCGGGATGTCGAGCATCCAGGCGGCCTCGACCAGGCAGCGCTCGAACACCGGGTCGCGCTCGCCGAGGCCGCCGGGGTCGACGGTGGCGAGCATGACCTCGCCCTTGCCGACCTCGAACTCGAAGAGCACGCGCCCGCCGAGCTGCTGGGAGCGTCCGAGCGCCTGGTTGTAACAGACGCGGGCCCGCGGGAACACGCGGGTGCCGAGGTAGCGGCGGAAGATCTTCTCGTCGAGGTGGCCGCGGTCGGTGCCACGACCGCGACCGGCCCACGTGATGCCGAGCTGAGCGTTGCGCTGATACTTGCGGCCGTACCACGGCGGCACCGCGAAGCCCTCCAGCGCGGCCTGGGCCGGCCCGGTCGGGCGGATCGAGGCGACCAGAGCGGCCGGCGGGGCGGCCATCAGCTCGGCGCGCGGGCGCAGGTGCTGACGGGACTTGCCGAGCTTGCCGCGGACCCGCACGCTCGGCGGCCCGCGGTGGTAGCTGCCCGCGAGCACGACGACGTTGCCGGCGACCAGGCCCGCGGGGGGGCTGTCCTCGAGGACAGCTTGCGAGGGCAGCGAGACCTCGAGCTCGCGTAGCACACCGGGGGCGCGCAGGAGGTTGCGGGCGAAGGTGTCGTCGTCGGCGGTGGCGTGCTGGCCGAGGCTGATAAGGCTGGTAAGGCTGATGCGCGCGTCCAGTCCCGCGGCGAGCACGGCGATCGGGTGGCCGGGGGCGATGCCGGTGCGCATGAGCATTGGTTCATCGACGACGAACACCAGCTCGGGCTTCTCGGCGGGCTTGCGCGGGCCGAGGCTGTCCGCGAACACCTGGCCGATCGGGCCCGGGCCGGCGCCGAGCGGGAGCATGCCGTCGGTGATGACGAGCACGAGCGGGCGGCGAGCGCCGCGGGTGGCGATGCGCTTGCCAGCGAGCGCGAGCGCGGCGGCGAGGTCGGTGCCCTGCTCGCGCGAGCCGGCGTCGAGCGCGGCGGCGACCTGCTCGCGGGCGGCCTTGTCATGCACGCCGGGGAAGGCGGCGCCGTCGGGCAGCAGCGGGCGGGCCTTGCGGGCGAAGCTGATGGCGTCGAAGGTGAGGCCGGCGGGGAGGGTGTCGAACAGGCCGCCGATCGCGGTGATCGCCTCGCGATGCATGCTCGGGGTGGTGCTGCGCGAGCGGTCGACGATCACGACCACATGATCGGGCCGGGGCGGTGGTGCGGCGCCGAGGCGCAGGTACAGGCGGAAGCGGCCGGTGAGGCTGCGTGGGGAGTCGGGCAGGACCGCGAGGTGGGCCTCGAGCGGCTGCTTCGCGCGGGTCTTCGTGACCTGGTCGATCGGCCAGGAGACGGTGCTGCGGTCCTCCGGGTGGGTGATGACGAGGGGCTGGTCGCCGTTGCTGGTGCCGTCGACCCAAAAGTGCGGCGCACCGATGGCCGGCTTGACGAGCACGCGGCGCTCGGCGGCGAGGCCGTCGCGCTCGTCGCCGCGTCCGGGCAGCTCGAGCTCCCAACGGTCGCCGCGCAGACGCACGGGCACCTTGAGCACGAGCTCGACCTGCGTGGTGGTGGCGGGCTCGAGGCTGAAGGCGACGATCTCGGCGCCCGGCAGATCGCCGTCGGCGACCGGGGCGAGCGGGCGAACGAGCACGGTGCCAGGCTCGCGTCGGCCGGGCTCGGGGGCGATGCCCGCGACCTTGCCGGGGGTCCAGACGCCGCCCTGGGCGACCTGCAGGCCGTGGATCTCGGCGCCGCGCGGGAGGGCCAGGCTGAGAACGGTGTCTTGCTCGCGGTTGCTGGCGTTGTGCAGCGCGACCCGCAGGCGCAGGTCGGCGCGGTAGCCATCGGTGCCGGTGACGATCGCCTCGTAGCTGAGCTCCTGGATGACCTGGAAGCCGCGCTCCGGGTTGACCTGAAGGTCGATCTGCAGGCTGTCGGCGCGGGCCGCCGCGGGGGTCATGGCGAGGATCGCGGCGACGAGGGTATGCCTGCCGTGGCTCGGGTCGATGGCGGTTCGAGCGGACCTCGTGGCGGTCCAGCGGGCGATCAGGGTCACTCCGGCACGGTAGCGCAGATCGTCTTCGGCGGGGTCGTGGCGGTGCGAGCGCGGCCCGGCGGCCGTGGGTAGTTTTACAGTCCTCGGGGGGTGCTCGGGGTGCTCGGGGTGCTCGCGCGTGCGCGCGCCGGGCGACTTGCCAAACGGCGGCACACGTGCGCGAGATCTTGCTGGCGCGCGGGGGCCGGTCCACGGCGATGGTGATGCCCGGCGGCGCCGCCCGAGCATGTCCGACCAGCTTTCACACGACGACGACGCGATCGCCTGGCCGGCGAGCTTGCGGCTCGAGCACGGGGTGTTCGAGAGCCGCTATCAGGTGATCCGCAGCCTCAGCGACGGCGGCATGGGGGAGGTCGTGCTGGCCGA
>Ga0335394_10010941_pt1 | contig 10221 bp, 2 predicted proteins | sample MAT03_FD_205741 | JGI IMG/M metagenome (GOLD analysis project Ga0335394, IMG submission 205741) | Freshwater microbial communities from Lake Fryxell liftoff mats and glacier meltwater in Antarctica - MAT-03 (spades assembly) (version 2) ...
GCACGGTCGCGGAGGCAAACGCAGTGGCACCGTCGGTCTTCGGTCTGCCAAGTTCGGCCCGGACGTTCGCCGCGAGCACATACGCCGTCCGTGCCTGGCCAATGTTCCCGAGCAGTTCGCAGGAGTACCCTTCCAGGTGACGGAACCAGGCCGCGAGCCGAGGGTCGTGAACCTCCGCGTCGTCAGCCAGCGAGGCGTATTCTGCGGCTGCGTCAGCCGCGTTCCCCTCCCACAACTTCTGGTACGCCCGCTGCTCGCGGCCCGCAAAGTCCACCAGCCACGAGGGCGGTGCAGCGGATGCCGCAATATCGAAGGCGTCGATCTTCTGTCGATAGAACTCGTCCCATCCCTTGTCCCCCGACAGAACCGCAGCGAGAAGGTCTTCGTTCGTCGTCTGGCCGGCCTCTACACTCTCGCGGAGGCCGACGCCGAACTGAATCTGCTTTTGTAGTAGCGGGGGCAGGAAGCCTTGGTTTGCCGGGCTTCTGGCCCACCTCTGAACTTCCGTACCGCACAAAACGACCGCACCGTGGTCGGTGTTGCTGCGGAAGATGCGGCCAATCGCCTGGACGACCCGAATGGCGGAATGGGAGGCCCGAAGGGATGCGACCTGCAACGCCTCATCGAGAAACCGGGTCAGCAGGTGGGAACCTTTGGGCAGTCCGTCCAGGACAAGGACGCGGCAGGCGTCTCCGGGCAGGTCGATGCCGTCGTAGCGGGCGGCGAGGATCAACTTCTCTGACCCTCTCGCCTGTGCAAAACGTTGGATGCCGGCCTGACCCGTAGGGCCGTCGAACAGGGTCGCCACGTCTTGCCACTCGGCTGCCGCTCGCGTTGATGGCACGATGACGCACGTCTTACGGGAACTGATGAGTTGCTTCGCTACGGTCCGGTGGTCGCCGTCCTTCTGGCCCGCCGGGAAGATGAACAGTCGTTGGGCCTCACCCGACTTACCTTTGGGCGTGACACGGGCCGGTGTCTCGACCCCGAACGTCTTGACGAATTCGGCGGGTGAGGGGAGAGTTGCGGTGAGGTACACCCGCCGTGCCCCACCTCCCAGGCAGCGGAGTCGGTGGAGCGGCAGGGCCGCAGGGGTGATCTCGACCCGGCTTCCGCTGAGGAGGATCACGCAGCGGTCCAGGTGGTCCTTCAGATGCTCCCAAGCAAACAATGTCTCATTCTCCTCGTCCACCTTCGCGTCGAGGAGCAACTTGGCGATTGTCGGGGCGAGCTTGCGAACCTCGAACATCGGGACGAAAAGTAAGGAACGGGGGTTCCCGTCGATGGCGTCCCGGAGCGACATCGACTGGTTGCTGGTCGTAAAGTACGCCCTCAGCCTCTGCACGATCTCTTTAAAAAGCGGCGTGCCGTGGTCGAACGACAAGGTGAAGTTCGACCGGATGATGTTTCCGGCAGCGTGGGCGTCATCAAAAACGATTCCCCCGAGGTCGAACCGGTCGAAGATTGTTTTCCCGTTGAACACCGATGCGTAGTTCGTTAGGCATGGCCCCCGCGAGTCATCCGTGACTTCGCGTGAATCCCAGCGTCCGGCCATATAGCAGGCGACCTCGATTCCGCATTCGTGGGCTTTGGACGTGGCCTGCTCGATCAACTGGTTGGTCGGGCAGACGTAGAGGACACACTTGCCCGTCTCGTTCACCAGGGATTGAGCAACGAGAAGGCCGACCAGCGTCTTGCCCCCACCCGTATTCATCTCGATGACGACATCCGGCTTTGCTCTCTCCTTATGCCACCCCCTCAACGCGGCGGCTTGCGGACTCCACAAGTTCTCCACCGTACCTCGCAGAGTCAATGACTCGAAAATCTTTTCCGGGTCCGTCTCCCTGCTTCGTCGGGTAGTTCGCAAACTGATCTTCGACGGGTCGAACGGCATGGTAGAACTCCCTAATTTTGATGGCTGACCCTTCTCCGCGAGTCGAGTGCTGGGGCATCATGGTGAGGGCCGCGAAATCCGAATCTTGAAGGACAACTAACCGTACTGGAAGGTTCGGCCCGCGTGGGTGCGGCATGAACTCAAGGTGGTCGCGGATGGTCAGGACTTGGGGCTGACAACCCCGCTACCGCCCCAGACCTCGACCCGCCGCCCGTCACGCTCGCCGGCCCACAGTTTCGTCGTGCAGGTCCGCACGAGCAGGTTCTTCCACAACTGGCTGTTGGCGAACGTGTCCTCGTCCGGGCTGAACAGAGTGAAAACGCTCCTCGACGCGACCAGGATCATCTTCCGCTTCGCCCGGCTTAGAGCCACCGTGAGTCGTCGCGGGTCGAGCAGGAACTCGCCGGCCATCAGCAGGTACGCCGGGTCGCTCTCGGTGGCACTCACCAGGATCACCGTCCGCTCGCCGCCCTGGAACCGCTCCACCGTGTCGATGGCCGACCGCGACGGGAGGCCGGTCGCGGCGTCGAGCACGCACAGGGCCGGGAACGCCTGACGCAACGCCGCCCGCTGTGCCCGGTGCGGGACGACGATGCCCAACCCCTCGTCCGCGTCCAGGGCGAACCCGTCCCCGTCCGCCAGCACGCGGATCAACGGCTCGATGAGGGCCTGCTCGAACGGGTTGCGAACCTGGCTGCTGGCCTCGTCGTGGACGACCACCACCAGCGGGTATTCGGGCCGCAGCACCGCCGCCGTGAACTCGTCGGGGATTGATTTCGCCGGGAGCAGGTCGCGTTTGCGGGAGTGGTAGTGGATGCCGTCGTGGCGGTACACCTCTTCCCGCAGGAACTCGGCCATCGCCGCGTGCAGGCGGAACGACTCCGCGAACTGGATCATCGGCGGGTTGTGCTGCCTCAGCGTGTCGAACAGGGACGTGTACACCTCGTACTGGCGGAAGGTGCGGCGGCACTCCCGCTCCCAATCGTGGTGGACGATGGGCGGCATCTGCCGGTGGTCCCCGACCACCACCACCTGGCCGTCCGCCGCCAGCGGCAACGCGGCCATCAGTGCCTCGGGCAAGTTCATCTGCGAGGCTTCGTCCAACACGAGCACGTCGCACAAACCGTGGCCGAACATCTCCTTGTCGAACTTCGCTTTCATCATCCCGTACACGCCGCCGGGCAAGACGCCGACGACCGCCCACTCGTTTTCCATCAGCACGTCGCAGTTCTTCGGCTCCCCCTTCGCCTTCTCCGCGTCCTTGGTCAAACGGACCACGCCTTCGGGCGGCGGGTCGTTCGGGGCCACGCGGTAGATCGGCACGTCCAGCAGGCCGGGGTCGAGGTACGGGTCGAACAGGCCCGGCGACCGGCGGCGAAGGTCGCGGAGCTTCTCCCGCACGTCGAGCACGTTCTTCACCAGCACGTCGGTCGCCGCGTGGGTCTTGCACGACACGAACACGCGGCAGGGCTTGCCCTGCTGCATCGCCCCCTGGATGCGGGCGAACACGGCGAACGCGGTCGAATAGCTTTTCCCCGTCCCCGGAGGCCCCTGCACTAATACGACCGGTGCCCGCCCGTAGCCACCGATGAAGGATCGCTTGGACTTCTCGAAGTCGTGGAGCAAGCCCTCGTCGCGGAACGCCACCAGCCCGGCCAGGAATTTCATCTGGCCCGGCGTCCCCGAGGCGTCCCGGCCCCAGGCCACCGGGTCGTTCAGCAGGGTGTACAGCCGGTTCCGTTCGCCCCGGCACAACCCCTGGACGACCTGCGAGCACCAGTACCCGTACCAGTCGTTCACGCACGGGTCGAGGGTGTAGAGCGTGCCGTCCTTCAGAGGCTTGTTGATGGACGGGAAGACGTACCCCCGCGACCACTCGCCGCCGAACGACTCCTTCATCTCGGCCTCGACCACCGCCGCCCGCACCCGCCCGGCGGCGTCCGTCTCCGTCGCCACGATCCGCGTCAACTCGACGCGGTTGCCGTAGGGCAGTTGATTCGGCGTCGGGGTGAACGCGGTGCGGGCGGACGCGGCCTTCCGCTCGTCCACCGCCCACCTCGGGAACAGCACCAGCCGGTCGCCGTCGCGGAAGGTGGACAGGGCCAGGGCCTCGTGCAGATCGCAGTCCAGGCCGACCGCCTCGACCCGCAGCCGCACCGCCATCCCGTCGTGCGACCACTTGTACTCGCCGCCCTGGCCCCGAGGGACGCGGAACGGCGTGCCGGGGTGCTTCGCCTTGTGGGCGGCTTCGGCCTCGGCCCGCTTCCGCTGACGGAGTTGGTGTTCGCGGTTCCGCTCGGCCACGTCCGGCTCCTGGTCGGCCTCGACGTACCGCACCAGGAGCGTCTCGCCCATGAGCACCCGGCGTTCGGGCGGGGCGTGCCGCGTCCCCCGCCAGTCGGCCACGGTGACGTGCCGCTCGATGGCGACGAACTCCGCGAGGGCGTGGGCCAGCGACCCCGCCTTGTCCTCGAACCCGGCCAGGTCCGGCAGCACGAACGGGGTCTTCTCGGCTTCGGGGTCGCCGGGGAAGGCGTTGGCGACGTGCTCCAGGGCCTCCAGCCGCCGCCGCTGGAACGCCAGCAGCCCGTCGCGGGTGGTGCCCCGGAAGTCCGCGAACTCGTCCCCGCGACCGGCCTTGGGCGTCGGCAACTGGCCCCAGGCCGCGTAGGCGTGCTCCAGCGGGACGGAGGACGTGAACCGCGACCGCTTGGTGTACCACTCCGACGTGCCGTCGAGTTCGATCTTGCCCAGGTAGTCGAACACCCTCGGCTTGAACTGCTCGCGGAACGGCAGCGGCGTGTTCCAGTCGAACTTCAGGTACGCCGCTACCGACTGGAGGCTCTGGCACGTCATCGGGTAGTTCTTGAACGACCGGATTTCGTCGCTCAGGAAGCTCGCCACCGGCGAATCGAAACCGGCGAACTGCGTGAGGAAGTCGTACAGCGGCGGCGTGTTCTTCAGCACCGGCGGGAAGTTGCGGGCCAGCCCCTCCAGCAGTAGCCGCTGCTCGTACCGGTCGAAGAAGACGACGTGGATCGGGGCCGCGTTCTTCCCTTCCTTGCTCCCGCCCGGAGCGGCCAGTTCCACCACGGCCTTCACCACGTCGCGGGTCCAGTCCACGAACAGTTGCCGCTCGGCAGCCGCCGTCTCGGGCGGGCCGTCCGTCATGCGGACAACGGCCCGCCGCCGGGCCGGGTCGGGTACGCCGCCGCGGCACCCGACCACCAACGCCCCCAACAGGTACACGCGGTCGTTCAGGTAGTCGTGCTGGGCGTCGATGTACACCCGGACGAGGTTCGGGTTCAGGTTCGGCCCGGTGGCCGGGAGTGTGGTGCTGCCCTTGTCGGGGATGAAACCGAGGGCCGGCGTGCCGTCCTTCCGGGCCGACCGGCGGAAGCTCTTGGCCCGGTGGACGAGTTCATCCAGCCTCGGGCCGACCGGCCAGGTGGACGCGATCCGCCGCACGGTCGGCTCGTGACCGGGGGCGGGCACGAGGTCGGTCTTCCGGCCCGGCGTGGCGGGGTCGGGGGTGGTGAAGTCCTTGAGCGAGGCGAGGGTCTGGATCGTGGTGACGCCGGCCCGCCGCAGGGCCTCCTTCTCCACCCCGGTCATGTACGGCAAGAGGGACAGGTCTTCCCGCTCGGCGGCGTCCTTCAGGCAGAACTCGTTGTACAGGCAGCCGTCGCACTTGAACGACAGGCAGAACGGCACGTCCGCGAACGGGGCGTGGGCGACCCGCCGGGCGGTCGAGTCCGGCCCGGTCACGAGGTCGGCCACACTCCGCAGGTAGGCGTCGGGGTCGGCGACCACTTCCAGCAGCACGCCCGTCAGGCCGAACCACTTCTCGGCGGCTTCGCGGAGCGGCGGGATGACCTCGACCGCCTCCTCCGTCGTCGGGTCGGCGGGGGCGCGGAACAGGATGCCCGTCTGGATCGCGGTGCCGCTGATGCCGGTTTCCGTCAAGATGCGGTCGAGCATGGCGTGGTAGAAGGCGACCTGGAGCCGGTGTTCGACCTTGGCTTCGGCGGTCGATTTCATGTCCGCGACCAGGGCGTGCAGCCGCCCGTCGGCGTACCGCTCGAAGCGGATCAGGTCCACGTCGCCCCGCACCCGCCACGAGTCCAGCGTGGCCTCCAGCCGCGTCTGGAACAGGACGACGGTTTCGCCGGCCTTGAGTCTGGACACTTCGGCCAGCAGGTCGGCGTTGTTGGCGGGCCGGTTGTGGTCCCCGGCGTGCTTCTCGGCGCAGTGGACCGACCGGAACCGTCCGCCCAGGTCGGCCTCGACGCCATCCTCGAACGTCTGGCCCGACAGCGACAGGAGCGGGGTGATCCGCTGGGGCGTGACGCCGAACTGTTCCATGAACGGCAGCCCGGCCCGCTCGGACAGTCGCAGCCGCAGGAACCGCTCGCACTGCTCCAGGCGGACGAACTGCGACACGTCCGTCGGCGTGACCCGCTGCGGGCGGGACGGCGTGGGCGTGAGGACGGGCAGGGAGACGGTGGTCATGCGGCCCAATCCTTCGCCAGCAACTCGGCCTGCTCCAGCACCGTCTGGACGGCCTTCGGCTGCATGTCCGGCGGGTAGCCGTACTTGTTCAGGATTCGCCGCACCAGCCGCCGCAGGTTGGCCTTCACGCTCTCCTTCAGCGTCCAGTCGATGGTCGTGTTCTTCCGCACCGTCTCGACCAGTTCGCGGGCGATCAGCCGCAGCTTGTCGTCCCCGAGCACCTGCACCGCCGAGTCGTTCACTTCGAGGGCGTCGTAGAACGCGATCTCGTCGTCGCTCATCCCCAGCGACTCGCCCCGCTTGTGGGCCTCCCGCATCTCCTTCGCCAACGCGATGAGTTGGGCGATCACCTGGGCCGACTCCAGGGACCGGTTCTGGTACGCCCGGATCGCCTGCTCCAGCATGGCGGCGAACGACCGGGACTGGATCAGGTTCTTCTTGGCCCGGCCCTTGATCTCGTCGTTCAAGAGCTTCTGGAGCAGTTCCAGGGCGAGGTTGCGGTGAGGCATCCCCTGGATTTCGGCCAGGAACTCGTCGGACAGGATCGAGATGTCGGGCTTTTTCAGCCCCGCCGCCGCGAAGATGTCGATCACCTGCTCGCTCGCCACCGCCTTCGAGATCAACTGCCGGATGGCCGAGTCCGTGTCCCCGCCGGCGGTGCCCGCCCCGCCGGTCGAGAGCTTCACGAACCCGGCCCGCACGCCCTGGAAGAACGCGATCTCGTCCCGCAGTTCGAGGGCGTCCTCGTGCGGCACCGACAGGGCGAACAGGGTGGTCAGCTTGGCGACCTGGTTCATGTACCGCGTCTTGGCGTCCGGCTCCTTCGAGTCCGGCTTCTTCAGGGCCTTCCGGTCCCGCTCCAGAATGAACTCCTTCGCCCCGGCCAGCACTCCGAGCCGCTCCTCCGGCTTGCCGGTGAAGAACTTCATGTAGTCGAAGCCGTGTAGCATCGCCCGCACGACCTCAGCCGTCTCGCGGAGCTTCTCGACTACCTCCTCGACCGGCACCCCCGTCTCGTTCCGGTCGCCCTCGGTGTACTCGCCCAACGCCTGCTTCAACATCTCGGCCAGGCCGAGGTAATCGACCACCAGCCCGCCCGGCTTGTCCTTGAACACCCGATTTACGCGGGCGATGGCCTGCATCAGCCCGTGGCCCTTCATCGGCTTGTCGCAGTACATCGTGTGCAGGCACGGGGCGTCGAAGCCGGTCAGCCACATGTCCCGCACGATGACGAGTTTGAGCGGGTCTTTCGGGTCTTTGAGCCGCTTCGCCAACGCCTCCCGCTTGGCCTTGGTGCGGACGTGCTGCTGCCACTCCGGCCCGTCCTTGGCCGAGCCGGTCATCACGATCTTGATCGCCCCCTTGGCGTCGTCGCCGTCGTGCCACTGCGGACGCAACTTCACGATCAGGTCGTACAGGTCCACGCAGATTCGCCGGGACATGCACACCACCATGCCCTTGCCGTCCATCGTTTCCAGCCGCCGCTCGAAGTGCTCCACGAGGTCGCGTGCCACCAGGCCGAGCCGGGTGTCGCTGCCGACCAGGGCTTCCAGTCTGGCCCACCGGCTCTTGGCCTTCTCCTTCGCGTCCTGTTCTTCGCCCTCCGTCACCTCCTCGAACTCGGCGTCCAGCTTCGGCTTCTCCGACTCCTTCAGGTCGAGTTTCGCCAGCCGGCCCTCGTAGTAAATCCTGACCGTCGCCCCGTCTTCCACGGCCCGCTGGATGTCGTAGATGTCGATGTACTCACCGAACACCTGGGGCGTGTTCCGGTCGGCGTGCTCGATGGGGGTGCCGGTGAAGCCGACGAACGAGGCGTTCGGCAGGGCGTCCCGCAGGTGCTTGGCGAACCCGTAGTCGATGTTCCCGGTGGCTCGGTCCACCTTGCCCTCCAGTCCGTACTGGCTCCGGTGGGCCTCGTCCGCGATCACCACGAAGTTGTGCCGCTCGGACAGTTTCGGGTACTTCTCGCCCTTGACCGGGACAAACTTCTGGATGGTCGTGAACACCACCCCGCCCGACGCCACCTTCAGCTTCTCCTTCAGGTCGTCGCGGCCCTCGGCCTGCACCGGCTTCTGCCGCAGCAGTTCGTGGCAGCCGGAGAACGTGCCGAACAGTTGGTCGTCCAGGTCGTTGCGGTCGGTCAGCACCAGCAGGGTCGGGTTGTTCATCATGTCGTGCCGGACGACCTTGCCCGCGTAGAAGGCCATCGTCAGGCTCTTGCCGCTGCCCTGCGTGTGCCAGATGACTCCCACCTTGCGGTCGCCGTCCGGGGCCGAGGCGGCGACGGTGCAGTTCACCGCCTTGTTGACGGCGTGGTACTGGTGGTAGCCGGCGAGTTTCTTGATAACGTTCGGGCCGTCCACCTCGAACACGACGAAGTTCTGAAGCAGGTCGAGCAACCGGCGGCGGGTGAAGATTCCCTTCACGAGCACGTCCAGTTCCGGCAGCCCCTTCGCGGCGACCTCCTGGCCGTCGATGGTCCGCCACGGCATGAACCGCTCCCAATCGGCGGTCAGCGTGCCGACGTGGGCGTCGAAGCCGTCCGACGCCACAAGCAGGACGTTGGTGCCGAACAGGGTCGGGAGTTCGGCCTTGTACGTCTGGAGTTGGTGGAAGGCGTCCTTCGCGGTCGCGTTCTCGTCGGTCGGGTTCTTGAGTTCGAGGACGGCCAGCGGAAGCCCGTTGACGAACACGACGACATCCAGGCGGCGGGTGTGCCGGTCTTCGACGACGGTGAACTGGTTGACGGCGAGGAAGTCGTTGTCCTCGGGATGGGTGAAGTCGATCAGCCACACCTTGTCCCCGGCCACCGAGCCGTCCGGGCGGCTGTACTCCACGTCCACGCCCTCGGTCATCAGGCGGTGGAGGCGGCGGTTGTTCTCGATCAGGCTCGGGGTGTCGGCGTGCGTGACCTTGCGGACGGCCTCGTCGATAGCGTCCGCCGGGATGGCGGGGTTGATCTTCACCAGGGCGGCACGCAACCGACCGACGAGGATCACGTCCGCGAAGCTCGCCCGCTCCGGGTTTGCCCCCTCCGGGGCGATGTCCGGCCCGGCGGCGACGGCGTATCCCAAATCCCCCAGCCAGCGGAGCACGGCTTGTTCGACAACGGATTCGGTCATGGCGTTACTCATCGGAGGATTCGCTGGGATCGTCCGGGTCGATCAGCCCGAACTCCGTGACGGACTCGATCTCGCGGGACCGAGGCAACCGGCGGAGAAGACCCCGCAACCGGATCAGTTCGCCGGCCATGTGTGCGGCATTCGCAATCGCGTACTGAGCAACCGACAGGTTCACCCTGGCCCGAACGAAATCGCCATCCTCATGCACCGACAGCCACACCTCGCCCGACGGCCCGCTCCCTTCCGGAGCCAGACCGCCCCGCAACTCCTCCACGAACCCGACGTACCGGTCTTCCGTCGCCGACGGATCGGGCCGGAGTCGCGGGGCCAACTGCTCCGCCGCCTCGAACGCCTCCTGCCTTAGTTCCACCTCGGCCCGCATCCGGCGTGCGTCCTCCACCGGCAACACACGCGACCACGACGACGACACGCCGAGGAACGACCGATCCCCCGACGGACGCAGCAGGAGCAACGCCTCGCAGAAGTTGGCACTGATGCCGGGGTGCTTGGTCGTGTCGGTCAGTTCCCCCGCCCGGCTGAAGTCCGCCGCCTGGGCCAATTCCTCCACCGTCCGCATGAGCATTTCCGTCACGCGGCGGGAGTACGGGGCGACCGGAGGCGGTTGCTCGAACAGTCGCGTACCGGCGGGCGGAAGGTCGAGCGGACACGCCACCGCGAGGGTGAAACTCCCCC
>Ga0335394_10010950_pt1 | contig 10214 bp, 8 predicted proteins | sample MAT03_FD_205741 | JGI IMG/M metagenome (GOLD analysis project Ga0335394, IMG submission 205741) | Freshwater microbial communities from Lake Fryxell liftoff mats and glacier meltwater in Antarctica - MAT-03 (spades assembly) (version 2) ...
CTCAACAAGAGCGCTAGCAATGACCAGCTCTTCGTTCGTTTCGACGTCCTTGACGACAGAATACTCGAGCTCAGGATTCACGGCGGCAAACTGGTTGCTCGGCAATGTCCAAGGCGTGGTGGTCCAAACGATCAGGCTTCGATTAGGATGCGCTACAAGAGGAAACCGCACATAAACGCTCGGATCAGCGACATCACGGTAGCCATCGCCAACTTCGCCGGATGACAGTGCCGTGCCACCCTGTGCCCACCACCAAACAATCTTGTGGCCTTGGTACAGCAACCCGCGGTCAAACAGGTTTTTGAGGCTCCACCAAACGCTTTCGATATAGCTTTGGTGATAAGTGACGTAGGCAGCGTCCAGGTCGACCCAGAAACCAAGTCGGCGAGTAAGCGTTCGCCACGACTGCATATACCGCCAAACGCTGCGCTCGCACTTCTGAATGAAAGCTTCGATTCCAAACGCTTCGATCTCGGCCTTGCTGTGAATGCCAAGCTCTTTGCCAACTTCGACTTCCACCGGCAGGCCGTGCGTGTCCCAGCCCGCGCGACGCTCGCAGCGATAACCGCGCATCGTTTTGTACCGAGGGAACACATCTTTGATCGAACGTGTTAAGCAGTGCCCAGGATGCGGCATTCCATTGGCGGTCGGTGGCCCTTCGTAAAATACAAAGGACTTGGCTCCAGCACGGCGATCAAGTGACTTACGATAGACATCAGCGGTATCCCAAAACCGCAGGACTTCCTCTTCCATCGCAGGAAAATTGGGATGGTTACTTGCGGCCTGAAACACGGAGGCAGATTTCGTCATGAGATTCGGCAGCGTTACTCTTTCTCTTCAACATCAAGACCCGGATCAAGCTCAACGCCCAAATCAACATCTGTTTCGACCGCGTCAATGTCTTCGATTTCATCAATGCTAACGACAACTCCGCTGAGACCGAACTCGGCACTGATCTCGTCTTCGATCTCGATTTCGTAGTCATCGTCGAGTTCTTCTTCGAAGTCGTCATCGAAGTCATCATCAAAGTCGTCTTCGTCGATATCGTCGAAGTCATCAAACTCGTCGTCATCGCCTTCCTGGGGACCAGGGTCGGTACCGCCGACATCCTCCTCATCTTCGAACCCCGACAACTCTGCTTGCACCGCGCCACCAACCAAAATCGGCACGTCAACCAAAATCGGTACGTCAACAGCGGTACTGACACGAACGAGTGGTGTTTGTTCGCCGATTTCGACGTCAATTTCGGATTCCCAAGCACGAATGGTTTCCGGATCGAGCGGGTCCAGGGGCAATCCGCACGGCCCCAGTTCGACGGTCGCCAGCGGTTCCAGAGCCGGCGACAGCGGTGGCAACTCGGGAAACAGCGGGGGCGGCAAGGTTGGCGACACGTGGCTCATGGCAATTTAGGCAGTCGGGTAGCGAAGTCGGGGTGGGCGGACAAACCAAGCTGCTCGATCCACCAATGGTCAGGAAAGAATAGTCGAAAGTCGCGTAATAGTGCAGCCTAGTGCCCGTCGGCTAGGAGAAATGTCAAGATTCGCGTTGTGACTCAATAAACGCGTCTTTTCGCCCACAATTCATCGACCGTTAGTTGCGAACGAACCCAAGTCCGCTGTTTGTGGCACCTTCGAGCTTGAAGGTGAAGTGTGAGCCTTCACCATTCCAACTTCCGCTCATTTGTTGCAAGTCGTTTGAACGCACGAGCGTTAATCGTTCATTTTCCAAGCGATACTGACCTTCGAAGCTGCTGGATGTGCCTTCCTTGACAGCGGTCCAGGCGAACGTGTTGTCATCGTTTAGGACCAGAGTCAGTGATTGGTTATTAGGAAGCGAAACTGTCCAGGTGCCGACGTGATCGCTGATCGAAGGCGAGGCCAGGGCGGTAAACTCAGGAATTTGAACGGCGACCGCATCCGACATCACTTCGTCGACGGTGATCGATGCCAGCATCTGCAAGGCGGTGAGTTCTGAGGAACTACCAGGGTCGGTGTTTGTTGGTGTTGTTGCTTGCGGAGTTGTCGTGGTTTGCGGGCTGCTCGCCATTGGCATCGTGTTTTGCTGAATCACGTTGCCGCTGGCTTGGATGACCGTTGGAGCGACGCTGCTGACCGGTGCCGCGCTAATCGTTGTTGGCCTGGTAGGCATGCTCGGTTGTGAATAGACGATTTGTGGTTGAACTGGTTGCGAGTACACGGGCTGCGATCGCACGACAGGCGGGTTGGTGCGAACTTGGTGCGTGGGGTAGTTCGATGTGTGATGGCGCGAAGAGTTACCTCGATGCGGCGTTCGCGACGACGAAATGTGATTCCGGGCGATACCGATCACTAGGCCGGCGATTCCTCCGTGACCGCCGGCACTAGCGGTGTTGATCGAGGCGAAAGGAACTGTGGCAAGGGCGAAGACAATGGTTTTGATGCGGCGATTCATGGCTTGGTTTCCTGATTTGATAGTCGTGCGATAGAAAATGTTTTGCGTGGCGATTGGCTTGGGCTCACAAGGTCGCCGTCTGTAGTTGACTAAGCGGTAGTCGTTTGCGGGCGTTACATAAATTTTGCGAACAAATCAAATCGAATCAAAACAGGCTATTTAGCTTTAGTGAAATTCAGTTTCACTTTGGCCACACCCTTGGTGTCATTGATGGCGAGCTGAAACTTGTCGGCGGCCGATTGGCTGACGCTGCAATTCAAGGTGACTTTGTCATCGCCAACGAGCGTCAATTGATTACCGACGCGTGTCGTTTTTCCCTTTGAAACACTTGATTTCCCGGACTTGATCGTGACCAGCTTGAAGGTTGAATCGGACCCGAATTCGATCGCGAACGATTCACCGCTGGACAGAGCCGCCGCCCAGCGACCGACGATTGAGAATGTCGTTGTGCTGGTCGCGGGCACGCTGGAACCTGCGGTACCGGAGCCTGCCGAGGCCGTTTTGCTTGCAGGTTTCGCATTCAGCTTTGACCAAACATCCGCATGTTTTTCCGCTAGTGATGCTAAACGAAGCAAATCGGCCTTGAGCTGGCGTGCCGTGATGGCTCGATTCTGAATCGATGTCCGCACTTGGACGAGCTTGGTTTTGGAGTCATAAGCGAAAAACGCACTGCTGGTCACGTCGCCGGAAGACAGCAAGCCCAGTAAAGCATCGGTTGTGACGGTCGTCACGTCCTTGATCTCGACGAGTGCCATTTCGCAGACGATGCGGTCTTGTTCGACTTGAACTTCCAGGGTTACGGGCAATTTCCAACCAGCGTGATCGACTTGAATGGTGGCTCGGTTGTTGTCTTGTTTTGCCGTGAAACCAGCAGCCTTCAGCGCCAGCATTAGCGACGACACACCAGTGACACGGTCTAAAGTCTCGCCGTCGCCGATCGATGCGACGTCGGCCGAAAGGGTGGCGTTCTTTTCGAACACCGATTCCATCGCCACCTCCGAAAATAGGCTGTCTTCGGCTTGGAGGCATGATGTTTCGCTAAAGCTCGCGGCGAGAATCGCAAAGGCAAATAGGTAACGCATGATTTTGCTTGCTGTGGAAATGGCGTGAATGGGGTTTGGTGCAGGCGAAGGAATCGCTGGCTTGGGATTCCAAGCGTGAGCTCCGTGCGACTGTTACAAAAGATTTTTGGTCACGACTCAGCCTATACAGAATTGCAACTCTGAAGATTTTTAAACTTATCGGTAACAGTTTTTCACCACGCTCGCTTGGCTCGGTATTGAGCTAACAACGGAAACGATGAGAAACGGCAGACTCACGCTTCCTCCATTCAAAATCTGCCTAGCTTTGGAGAATTTTCACATGTTCAAGAAATTAATGTTCGCTGTGGCCCCCATGGTCTTGGTCGCAAGCTCTGCGTTTGCAGGCGACGACATGTTGTCAACGATCGCCAACCTTGATGGAGCCAACGAAGCAGCCGTCGTCGAAGATGCCGACACGCTCGGTCAAGCCGATGTCGATGCGTTGCTCGGTGACGATGACGACGAGAGTGGTGAAGAAGCCGTTGCAGCTTGCTTTCGACGCGGCCACGGTCACGGTCACGGCTACGGCAGCTACGGTGGATATGGAGGCTACAACAGCCATAGCAACTTCAACAGCTACGGCGGACACAGCTCGTACTGCTTACCCAGCTACTCCTACAATTACTGCTATCCCGTGCAGCAGTGCTACACCCCGGTCAGCTACTCGTTCTGCGCACCGGTCTCGTACTCCTGTTACAGCCCTTGTTACACCAGCTATTGGGGCTGCTGGTAAGGTCTGCCGATTGATTAAATGTCGGACTGTTCTCTGGACTCGCGAGGTCGATTGAGATCTACCTCGCGAGTTCTATTTTATCCTGGAGGTAGTGGGTTGGTTTTTAATCCCGTTTTTCTAGCCCGCTAATCTTCTTCACCAATGGCACAAGGCCATTGGGGTCGATTTGGGACAGTCGAACTGGGTAATGGTTGGCTGTTCGTAAAGCCTCACGCTCACGCCGACAGGTTACGGCTGACGTCGGTGCGGTAGGCAACCACGGCTGGCAAGAGCCCGGCAAGTCCGGCGAGAAGCAACACCAACGGCAGCACCAGCCACTCATAACTGCTGACAGTAAAAAAGTTCGCATGGACGCCGGTTCGGGCCTCGATCTCAGGACTTGCGATGGTGATCGCGAAATGGGCCAGCGCCCAGCCGAACGCTCCTCCGATTACAGCAATCAATAGGCTCTCGAACAAAATGATCGCGGTGACGGCCTCACGCCTGGCACCGAGGGCTCGCATTACCGCGATGTCCCGACGGCGATCATTCATGGAATTGTAAATCGCGACCATGATACCGACCGCTGCAACGACGCACGTAATCAACGTGACAATCATCAATGCATACAACAGCGGTCCGACAATTTGGCTGAGCAGTTTGTTGATCTCACCGACGGGCGCAGCGGCTTGTGATTGCAGGCCCTCGTTGATCACGTTCATCATCTGTGGTCCCCACAGGCCGCCATTGCGAACAAGTATCGATGTCACTTCGCGTTCGGGGATGCTCAGCGGACGGATCTTTGCATCAGCGGGCGTTTCACCCGCTACAAAATCTGGGTCCGGCTTATCGATTGGTTTCGCATGGCCTTTCATTAAATAAAAGCCTTCCATATTCACAAACGTTGCCCGATCGTTTGGCGTGCCCGTCGCAGCCAAAACGCCGACAATTTTGAAAGCGTCCTCGTGCCCTTTGCCTTCGGGATCTCCGTGAGTCGGATAGAAGATATCGCCCGCTTTGACATTCTGCTCGACAGCCACTCGAGAGCCAACGACAGCTTCAAAGAAGCCGTTTTCATCTGAGTGAGTTTGGAAGTTGCGACCCTGGGCGAACTCAAACCGCCGATCCAAATCGGGGCCATGCCGGAGTAGGTCAAAGAACTCCGGCGTCGTTCCGACAACGCGAAACTCGCCAAAGTAGTCGCCCAGCGCAAGCGGAACGGCAAATCCGCCAGTGACATAAGCGGAGTACTTCCCATTGCGTTCGCCAAGCGACTTCGCGCCGCCGTATTTGCGAACAAGCTCGGCACGCCGCTCCATCGGCATGAATTCCATGTATTCCGTAAACGGTAGATTCTCGATCGGCTGGCTGAGGTAGTAGACCGAGTTGAGTGTCAATTGCAGCGGGCTGCCTTTGGGGCCTACGACGATGTTGTAACTGACCGTTGAATTGTTGCGAAACGCGTCAGCAACGATCCCGTAGATCGCCAACACCATGACCACCAAAGCCACGCTGAGGGCCAGCGAAAAAGTCGTTAACAAGCTCGATAGCGCACGATGTCGAAAGTTGCGCCAAGCGATTTGAAGAAGGGACATACGGCAGAAAGTTTCTTAAGTGGCGAGAGTAACAGTAGCAAAACAAAATTATGCAGCGACCGATGCCGAAATGGCTCGATTGATCGTTTCCAGTTGTTCGACACGATCGAACTGTGACGCGACTTGCATGCTATGCGTGACCAGCAAACAGGCCACGTTGTCTTCGCGGCAATTTGCGCGGATCAAGTCGATGACGATCTGGCTACTGGCGGGATCAACGTTGGCCGTCGGCTCATCGGCCAGCAATAGTCTGGGTCGGCCGGCGAGGGCGCGCGCGATCGCGACTCGCTGTTGCTGCCCGACGGAAAGTTGTGCCGGGCGATAGTGTGCGCGGTCCGCGAGTCCGACTCGTTCCAGCAGCGACAGTGCCCGCGCCGAATCGTGACGACCGGCCGCAAACGTCATCCCCAAGCGGACGTTCTCAAGAGCTGTGAACCCAGGCAACAGATTAAATGTTTGAAACACGTAACCCGTGGTCCCGGCGCGAAAGCGATCGCGTCCAGATTCGCTTAATCTCGTGATCTCGGTTCCGCCGATCCGAATCGAGCCACTGTCAGGAGACGAAATGCCGGCAATCAAATGCAGCAGTGTTGTCTTCCCACCGCCGCTTTGCCCGATCAGCACGACCTGTTCACCGGCTCCAACGACCAACGACGCGATGTCGAGAATCTGCAATCGGCCGCCGCCTGGCTGGTCAAAGGACTTCTTCAGGTCATGGATTTCTAGCACTATCAGCCCCGTGGTTGTCTGTTTGAATGATTTTCAGGTACGTCCGCGAGCTGCCCGCAGTTCAATTTGCCAAAAGCGGACTATATCGCAAGGCGGAAGGATTGAGTGGTAGCCGACTTCGCAAGAATTTGCATCCGCCGTGTTTGCTAGCGGGCAAATTCCAGCTTGGCATGTCAGTGTAGAACAATTGTCCCAATTGTTCTGAGCAATTGGGACAATTGCTCTACTCTTGCGTCTCCTGAGCAATTGGGACAATTGCTCTACTCTTAAGTCCGAAAGTTTGCGATTGATGCGGGGGAGCCGAACTTGATACAGCGTCAACGGTTTATCCGACCGGACTCCTATTTCGACGCAGTCATTTGAACCCTTCGATCGCGGACCAGCCGTTTTTCTTTTCGACATCCACGATGGCGAACGGAGGAGCTGCGTCCGGCCAGCGGCCAAGCTCCGCGCCAAATTCTGGAACGGTCGCAGGCGACGACTTAGTTCAACGTGCGCGGCGCGAGATTGCGGAGATCATTCGCGAGGTTGCCGCGTTGGCACGAAAACCAATTGATCGAAGCTCGTTTTTTTCCGCGTTGATTGATCGCACCGTTTCGGCGATTGCGGCAGAAGGGGCAGTCATTTGGGATTGCTGCGGTGCAGTTCCGGTCGCCGTGGTGCGGACGGGCCGAATCACAGACGCATCGATTGGCGACGAGGCGGTTCGAACGCACCATTGTCTCTTGAAAGAGATTGCCCAGTCGCAGGCACCCACGGTTGTCCCTGCAACGCCACAAGCGACGGACCCGAACCTGCCAAACAATCCGACCAACTATCCTGCTGCATTGGTACCGATCCTTGACCTTGCTCCGGCTGATGACCCTCAGAAAGATGAAACTCAGGGAGCTGAACCCCGCGCGTACGTCGCACCGAAGTACGTCTTGGAAGTGTTCTTAGAAAACGAAGCTGGCGTTGCTACCCAACGAGGCTATCTGCGATTTGTGGCGCAGATGAGCGATCTTGCGAGTTCTTTTCTTCAAGCGGATGAGATTCGGCGAGCCCGGATGCAGGAGTCGATGCGATTCGAATTCATGCAAGCCATGGATCGGCTCCATCGACTCGAAACTTCGGCAGCCGTCGCGGCAGAGATCGTCGACTCAACCGCTGACATGCTCGGTGTTGCTCGCGTGTCGCTGGCGATCATCAAACCGGGAAGGCCAAGACTGCTCGCCGTCAGCCATGTCGAAGCGATCGATCACCGCGGCGAAACATGCCGAGAATTGTTGCGAGAGATCAAAGCGTTTGCGTTTTGTCGCGATCGGTCCGTGGTATCGGAATTTCAAGACCATTCACCAAACGAGCTGACTAGCGATGATGGTCTTCGGCTGTTGCCTTTTGCGGCCACGCGGAGTTTGGACGACCGGGTGAGGATGCTGCTGCAGAGTACAGGCGACCACCGTCCAAGCGATTGGCAAATTGCATTCGTTGACGATTGGTCACGACAGGCGATGGCAATCTTGCGGTGTCGCCTGCAGTTCGAATCGATACCGCTCGCCAAGGCTTACTTAGCGATCTCACCAGAATTTTTGTCGATGTCGCCAACGCGTAGTCGGCGACTGTTCACGATCGCAGGTGCAGCGATTGTGATCGCACTCGTTGCAATGGTTCCGACGCCAATGATCGTCACAATGCCCGCATCTCTGCGGCCCGAGGACGCGCGAACACATTATGCACCGAGCGATGCGATCGTTGAACAGGTTGAAGTCAAACATCGCCAAAGCGTGAAGCCTGGCGACATATTAGTAAAACTTCGCGACTACGCTTTGGAAGAACAATTGACGACGCTGGTCGCCCGCCGCGCTGTCATCAGCCAACGACTATCACGTTCGATCGCATCGCTGGTTGAAGTACCGATCGCCAGTTCGAATAAGTTCTTAACACCGATTCACGCATCGAGCACTGACGAGGACTTGGTTCAAGAGCAACGTTTGCTGGAAGAAGAACTAACGGGACTTAACGAACAAATTGAATTGATCGACGCGGCTCGCGACCGATTGGTCATTCGCGCCGATCGCGCTGGTCGTGTGGATGCATGGCAAACCGAGTTGACGGCAACCGGACGGCCAGTTCGTCGCGGGGATCCGCTGATGAGAGTCGAAGCAGCAAGCACTCGCTGGATGGCGGACGCCAGAATCGATCAATCTCGCGTTGGTATTGTCTTAGACACGCTTCGAGAAGACGCGAGTAATCCCGTAAGCGTCGCGACAGTGGCTCGACCGGAATCCAAGTATACGGCTACGTTTCGAAGACGCGAAATGGCACTCGTAGCCGCGAAAGCCGATGCCTCCACTGCAGCGAACAGCGAGGGTTCGCTCGGTATCGAATTCGCAATCGAGCGTAGCGACGATGACCCAGATCCTCGAGACGCTGTCCTTGATGAGTCCTGGACCCATGGCGCGCCCGCCTCGGTCGCGATTAACTGCGGCAAGCACCCGCTTGTTCAGGTGATGTTTTTTGACCTTGTGCGTGCCGTACGGCGAACTTGGGTGAGATGGATATGAAGCGACATTGGATGATGGTTTCGATTGCGATTGCGATCTTCGTCGAGCTGACACATAACGCCATGTTGTCAAGCGGCGCGGATTCAGTCGGTGATTTGCCGACGATGACGACTGCTGCAAGCGGTAAAGAAGCTGCTTCAAATCGCAGGACGCCGACACCGGCCGCTCCGAAGGCGAGCGATCCCAAGTTGAGCGCTCCGAAGGCGAGCGATCCCAAGGCGAGCGCTCCCAAGTCGAGCGATGATGTTATTGAGAGCGGACCGCTGGACGAGTCGCGCGCGATTCCCGTTCAAGAGTGCATCGTCCATTTTTCTGAAGAGCTGAATGTTCCTTCAACGGAATCGGGCTTGCTCGCTGAGGTATCGGTCGAGACCGGAGACGTCATTCAATGGGGCGATCCGATTGCACGTTTAGATGATCGAAAACTTCGAATTCAGAGCAAAGCTGCGTCGCTTCGACTGGATTCAGCGATGCAGCAATCGACCGACGATCTCGAACTTCAGTATGCAGAAAAAGCTCTTGAGGAAGCGCAAGTGGAGTTGGAATCGAGCCGTGCGATCTACAACGATGCTGCGGGCGCGATTCCATTGACAACACTACGGCGGTTACGGCTTTCGGTAGAGCGCGCCGTACTGGAGGTTGCGCGGGCCAAGAAGGCCGCGTCGCTCGCTAAAATTGAAGTTGATTTGCGCGCGGCCGACGTCTCCGTCATCGACGATACGTTGCGACGCTGCCAGTTGCAAAGTCCGTTGTCGGGTGTGGTGCTGCAGGTCTATCGCCAGCGAGGTGAATGGGTCACGACGGGCGAGTCGGTGGCGCGGGTCGCGCGGCTTGATCGACTGGATGTGAATGCGATCCTTTCCGCCGATCAACTTTCGCCGCAAGCGTGTCGGGACCAGTCGGTATCGGTGCGGTGGGTTGATCCAATCACTAAAGTCGAGCATCGGTTGCGGGGCCGCGTTACTTCGGTTCAGCCACAGCGAGTCGCTGGTTCGCGGTATCGCATTCAAGCAACGGTAGCGAATGATCGAACGGCGGATGGCAAGGACTGGATGCTGCATCCAGGAACGGAAGTACGAATGTTCGTCTACCCGCAGAACAAAACGCAATAAGGCAAGCTACC
>Ga0335394_10010952_pt1 | contig 10213 bp, 11 predicted proteins | sample MAT03_FD_205741 | JGI IMG/M metagenome (GOLD analysis project Ga0335394, IMG submission 205741) | Freshwater microbial communities from Lake Fryxell liftoff mats and glacier meltwater in Antarctica - MAT-03 (spades assembly) (version 2) ...
ACTCTTCGGCCGTCACCGTCATCTTGCGATAACGCCGCTCGCCGCTCGGCTTGTACGTGAACGTCACCGACCCGGTGCCATCTTCATGACACTTCACTTCCTTGATCCGGTGGTTGCCAATCGCAACACGAAACACATAAGGTGCTAAATACCTTAGTGAATCGCGTCCGTCGCCAACCGCCATGCTGTTCAGTTTCCAAGCCTTCTGCCACACCCTGCGATGAATCTTGTCCAGCAAGCCGCAACACTTCATCAATTCCTTATACTTAGCCCTGCCCGCATCATCCTTGGTGCATTCTGCATTCTGGTTGGCATCCATGCCAACCAACCGATCACTCCGCGACCGTGTACGATCGTTTGAGACGGTCAATCTATAGATCACGATTAGCGTGCTTCTAACGATTCTTGACACTAACTATTTTGGCTCATTTCCAATCATTCCGATTGTAAGGATCGCGCTTTTGGTGACGGCAATCATGCTTGTGCATGCACCGGTGACCTGTTGGTTGCCCAGCATTTTTTACCTCACATGAGAGACTCTGCTATGACACCGTTCCGCAAGCGTGCAACTCCAATAACCAAGCGAATGACCGAGGATATGCTCGTCCGCAACCTCGCTGAAGGAACAATCGACTCCTATACCTACCATGTCGATCGGTTCGCCAAGCACTTCGGAAAACTACCGGAGGATCTTGGCCACGAACAGATCCGCGAGTTCCAGCTCTGGATGATCCAGGTCAAGCTAGAACCGGGGGACACAGTTTTAATAGTGCTGGAAGAAGACGCATCTAACGGGAGGCCAGCATGCTTGATACCGGTGTCTTGGCGTCAACATCGGTCTGTACCCTAGCTGGCGATGTTCATTCATTGCCGCCGCCGTTTGGCAATGCCGATCAGCTCAAACACGGAAACAACTTCGAAACACACCCCTTCAAATTGAGCTGGCGCTAACATGCAAACGCTCAAATTATGTCGACCTATATTTAACCCTTCACGAATTGTCAGCCGTTGGGGTCGTCGAGGAGTGTTTGCAATCTAGTTACAAGGGCGGGATCAAGTTTTTCGAGCCACGTTCCATCGATCAAGCCAACACCGATCATGTCTAAAACATGGACCTGATCTTTGCGACGATTGCTGACCAATTTCATTTCCAGCAATGACAAAAGCTCGACGATCCGTTTGCCTTCGATCTCGATCGAACGGTCAACCATCGGAGCCGCAACGGGATAATCCGCTCGAACTTTCTCGCCGGCCCAAATCACATGGATCGCTTGGCTCGGTTTTCCTTCGGGGCCGTCAAGAAACATGGTGACGCCCGTGGTCATGGCGCGGACAAAGCCGACGCTTGATAGCGCCTGTGTGGCGGCATCGGCGTCGGCCGGGGCCAGTAGAATGTCGACGTCCTGGGTGTTGCGAACCGCGCCTTCGTCACGCGTTGCGACCCAAGCCGCCACGGCATTGCCACCGATGATGGCGTAAGGCACCTTGGCATCGGCCAGAGCGAGACAAGCACGCTCCATGCGTTCACGTACTTTGTCCATCGCACTGAACATTCTGTCAAAGACGTAGGGGGCTTGCTCGCGAACTAAGTCATCGATTTTATCGGGTCTCATGCAAACCAGTATAACGTAGTTCGTTGTGGCCGCTTATTTTTAGATTTAGTCGTCGTGCGCTAGATCCGGTTACTCGCCCAAAAAACCGACGCTATTGCGTAGCGACTAATCCAAAGTACCCTAATTCTTGGCGGTGACAAAGCACGCGATTGGGCTTGGGATTGGCGACGTTTGGAATTGGTTTACAATGCTTTGATGAGCGATACACCCAATCGTCTACCGATTTCAGTCCAAGATTATTTCGCTGCCGAGTCGATCGCCCGACGGAAGCACGAATTCGTCGATGGCGTCGTGTACGCCATGTCAGGCGGCACGGTGACGCACAGCCGAACCATACTTGCCTGCGGCAAGCGTGTATCAGCGTCACGACGAAGGTTTTGATCGCGAAGACTATGTTGGTCTTGAGGCAACCATTCCATTGCGAGAAATCAAGTGCCAACTACCGCTGAGCGAATTATTTGCGAACGTAGAATTCGTTCCGATCGCGAACGAAGATGAAGACAACGGTAACGAAGTAGCGAGTAGCGAATGATAAATAGAATGCTCTGTGTTGTGTTGCTGATCCTGGTTAACAATGGTGATCGAACGTGGCTCGTCGCCCAAGTCACTGCGGTTCCAAGCAAGTCGGCGTCCCGCGAGATCGATGCGTACCTCGCTCGACCGGAACCTGATTTTGCTTGGCAGACAGTTTCCGAAGACAAGGTTAATAATACGCGAGTTGTTCGAATTGAATTGACCAGCCAACGTTGGCAGGGGATCGTTTGGAAACATTCCCTCATGGTCTATGAACCACAGCAGTTGGTTCACCCAAACCACATGCTGTTGTTCATCACGGGTGGTAACAACGGAAACGCGCCGAGTGATGCGGAATTAGCAATGGGCGTCAGCATGGCGACAATGTGTGGTGCCCGTATTGCCGTGCTGCATCAGGTACCGAATCAACCGCTGATGGACGGTCGAACCGAAGATGATTTGATCACTGAGACGTGGCTCAAGTATCTCGAAACCGGGGACGCTAGTTGGCCGCTGCTGTTTCCGATGGTCAAGAGCGCGGTGAAAGCACTCGATGCGTTGGAACAAATCGCCGCTAAGCAGGGCTGGGGACGACCGCAGGGCTTCGTCGTGGCGGGTGCGTCCAAGCGGGGTTGGACGAGTTGGCTGACCGCAGCAGCGGAATCGCGCATCATCGGCACCGCACCCATGGTGATCGACATGCTGAATTTTCCAGTGCAAATGAAGCATCAGATCGAAATGTGGGGTGCGCCGAGCGAACAGATTCACGATTACACCGGTAAGGGGCTGATCAGCGAGAACGGCGAACCCAGGGCGGGGCGCGAGACGCAGCTTTGGCAAATGATGGACCCGTTTCAGTATCGCGATCGACTGAAGTTGCCCAAGTTGTTGATCGTCGGAGCAAACGATCGCTACTGGACGACCGACGCGATGAACCAATATTGGGATGATTTGCAAGGCGATAAGTACATTCACCGAGTTCCCAATGGCGGCCATGGACTCGAAGGAGGTCGTGACGGAGCACTGGCAACCTTGGGCGTATTTTTTCGGCACACTGTGTCGGGAGCCAAATTGCCGTTGATGAGTTGGACGGCTTCACTTGGCGAAGAGGAGATAAGTATCGTCACAAATTGTGACACGAAGCCGATCCAGGCCAAACTGTGGGTCGCTGAGTCTGAATCAATGGACTTCCGTGATTCACGTTGGCAATCGCAGGATATGATTGCCGACGGCAACTCTTTTCGAGGAGCCGTCCAACCCAAGAAGCATCAAGCGATCTTCGCCGAGCTATCATTTGAGTCCGAAGGGATACCGTATTTGTTGTCAACACTGGCTTATTGCCGTTGAGGGCTCGCTCCTCGACAAATCCGCCATATTCCTCCCAGGCCAACGCATCGGTTGACTACGCCGTGACACATCTAAAATCCATGCTAATTTTGAGATTTTGCGGCTATTTCTGAGGCAATCTGTCGTTTTCCGTCGCGTTATCTAACGAATCCCCGAGAAAGCACAATCAATAATGATTGACTCGCAGACTCTGGAGCGAATCCGTTCAGGTGCTAGAATGGAGCAGACTACTCCAACCCCCGCAATTTTCAAGAATTTGTTCGCGTCTCGGTGGCGTCTCCCTGTGGATGAAGATACCCAGCTAATCGAACGAACCTTGTCTGGCGACCGGTCCGCGTTTAACGGACTGGTAACAAAACACCAAGATCGCTTGTATTCGTCGATGCTCGGGGTCACTGGTTCAGCCGAGGAAGCGGAGGATGTTGTCCAAGACGCGTTCGTCAGGGCGTTCACCAAACTGTCCAGTTTTCAGCAAAGCAGCCAGTTTTTTACTTGGCTGTATCGCATTGCCTTCAACACCGCGCTGAGCCGACACCGCCGCCGTCGCAGCCGCGTCTCGCTTGACTACACTCGAGAAACGACTGGCCTGGAGCCTGTCGATGATGCAGAATCCCCCGAAGAACCGATGCTGCGACGGGAACGCGTTGCGATGGTTCGCCAAGCCATGGATCAATTGACGGAGGAACATCGGATGATTTTGGTGCTTCGAGAGATGGATGAAAACTCCTACGAAACCATTGCCGAAATTCTTGAAATCTCGATCGGCACCGTTCGCAGCCGACTGAGCCGGGCTCGGTTTCAGTTAAAGCTAATTCTCGAATCGATCCAAGATGCGGAAGAGTCTCGCTAGGTTTTATTTACTTCGCACCCGCGTTCTGGATCAGCCTGACAACGATTACAATCTGGCGAACCGATCAATCGGTTTCGTCGTAGCATCGCCAAAGTTCTATTTATTCCCAGGAATCTTCTCGTATGATCTTGTCTGCTCTCGGCTCAGGTGCATTGCTCGGCCAAGTGTTAAGTTGGCTACCCATTTGGTTGACACCGATTTGGGTTCTTTCCCTTGGCTTGGTTCTTGGCGCAATCGTCCTGGCAATCGTCCTGGCAGTTTTCGCGGGCCTGTCGTTAACTCCGCTCGGCAAAATCGCTGACTCAAGCAAAGCTGGGGTGATCTGTTCGCTGATTCTCGGCGCTTGTTTTTCCGCTGGGCTGTGCGCACTTTACGTGCCCAGGGGTGGCGAATATCAAGGCATGTTGATCTTGCCGCTGGTGACTTTCGGGATTGTTGCGGGCTTCGCCGTGGTCTACGGCGTATGGAGCCGAACGAGACAGGAGCTAAAGACGATTCTGACCGAAGGAATTTTGCCCTACGTGCTCGCCACTGCGGGAGCCTTTGCGGTAATTGGACTGGCTGCCTCGCCACTGATCAAGGATCCGAGAGATATAATCGAATCGATTTCGCAAGTGAATCTGTTTGGCGATGGCAAACAAGAGATTGTTCGCGAACTCAAACCGATGGCATTGGACACAAATCCAGACGAAGCTCCTTTTGAAATGGTGCCAATGGACTATGTGATGTTCAATGTCGCCGAACTGAACGTTACGTCGGACAAGACGATCATCATCGCCGATGCTGAATCTCCCTCCAAATTCGGCATGACGCCAATTCGCATCAATGCCGGTGAAACCATTCGTTACCTTCGCGAAAATCGTGATCCACCACCGTTGCCGATCAACCCGGCCTCGGTCTATATGCAGAATCGCGAAATTGATACCGCGCGGGTAACGATGACGTTTGTTACCAGGCCCGCGGTCCCCGAAGTTGCTTCGGTCGTAACGACAGCAGGCGCTTTCGTGATGTTTTTCCTGGGATACTTGGCGTTTCGGCAAGCAGCACCGCGTGTTGCCGCAGTTGCGTTATCGACGGCGAAAAGCGAAATGGCGCAACCGCTTTACCTACTGCTGCTATTGATCGGCCTCTTCGGAGTCCTGCTCTTTTCGATCATGCCATTCAATACGCTAGGCGAAGACATTCGCTTGATGAAAGACAGCGGTGTGACTTTGATTATGGTCCTCGGCATGTTGCAAACCGTTTGGTCTGCTGGCACCAGCGTGAGCGACGAGATCGAAGGACGCACGGCACTAACCGTGTTGAGCAAACCGCTGAGCCGACGATCGTTTCTGATTGGCAAGTACGTCGGCATCATGTTGACCGTTTTGGTCCTGTTCCTGATCATCGGTGCATTGCTGCTGCTAATGATTAGCTACAAACCCATCTACGACTCGCGAGAGACGACGCGCGTGCTTCCCGAATGGCAGATGGGGCACGAAGAAATCGTCACAACGATTCCCGCGCTCGTCTTGTATTTTATGGAAACCATGGCGATCGGTGGCATCGCCGTCGCCTTCGCCACGCGACTGCCGCTGGTGGCTAACTTTGTCGTTTGTTTTGTTGTCTACGTGATCGGAAATCTAACGGCACCACTGGTGCGATCGACCAACGGCGAGAATGAGCTGGTTGGTTTCGTTGGCAAGTTGATCGCGGTGGTGATCCCGAATCTCAATACCTTCAACGTCCAGTCTGCTGTCGACGCGGGTAATCAAATTCCGATGATTTACCTCGCGGCAGCGTTCAGTTACTTGGTCTGTTTTGCGATCATGACACTGGCGATCTCGATGTTACTGTTTGAAGATCGCGACCTTGCCTAGTCATGCGAAATAGGTCAGCGGTCGCTGATCGACGCGGCGATGGATCACATAACCGCAGGGGCAGGCCGTTGTATGCAATACAATCGACTTGCTTCTCGATTTTGAGTTTTGAGCCATGGGCACCGTTAGAGGCTCGTTCGAGTTCCTGACCATGTACCTTGGCCGCTACCGAAGCTGTTGTTGAAAGACCAGTTGCCCGAGAAACTGACGACGCCTGTTCCGGGCGCGATCGTAAACTTGCCTGAGAATTTGAATCCGGCGAGGGTACCGCTTGCGACGGTCAACACAACATCACCGCTATCACTGATTGTTCCCGTGAAATTGATAGGAGCGAGGCCGAGGTTGGGTTGCACGAGTGTCAAAGTGGCTTGGATTGCGCCGTTGTTGGCTGTCGCAGAAAAGCTGCCGCTGATGGCCACCGGTTGGCTACTTACGAATGGCAAAATGCCCGTACCCAAAAACGTTGCGGCGTAGTTACCATTGAACAATGAGGCTCCTGTGGCGACGGACTTATTCACGAAATTGACGTCCGCACCGTCCAGTCCAAAAAAACGTTTGTCCGTGCTAACGGCAGGCAAAACCCGCACCAAGTACGCCTTGTCACCGTCCACGACATTGTCGTTGAGACCGGTCACCGTCACGCTTTGGAACGTATTCCAGTTCGTTGGGGTGAATATCAATCGTGTCGTACTCAGGCCTGCTTCTGCGTTTTTTGAGACCGCAAGACGGACGACAACATTGGCGGTCGGCTGCAGGTTGAGCTTCACTCGCATCGTCGCGGTCTTACCCGATTCGTCGGTGACCAGAGGAGTCGCTGGTGTATTCTTGGGGCTGACGACAACTAAAGCTCGCGAATCGACATTGACGAGCGACACGTCAGCAATACTCGTCGCCGTTAGCGCTAGATAAGCCGCGTCCGTCGTGACAGGCTTGCCGGTTACGATTTTGTACCGTTGAGGAGCCTCGGGGCGAGTGCTGTCTGCAACACCACGTACTGTGACCGATTGGGGCAAATTCCAGTTGGCAGGCGTAAAGGAAATCGACGAAACACTTGCGACGCCAGCGGTGGGTACGCTGCTTGAAATAGGAATCGTGACACTTGATGTCGGTTGGCTATTCAGGACGATCGAAAAAATTGCGGTCTGGCCGTCTTCGCTAGTACGTAAACTCGCCCCTGTAACCACCGAAACGCCTGCATCGCCCACCATCATTGCCCGCGACTCCATCGACTCGAATCGCAGTCCCGTACGCTCGCGTCTTGAGCGTCGCTTGCTTGCAGTTAGTAAATGAAGACGTTTTGATAGATTTGCGAACATCTGAGTGACTCCCTGGTCCTGAAAATTCGGTGGCGTGGGCTGACCGGTTAAGTGTCTATAACCCGGACATCCAATAAAATTATTCTCAAATGCTTTGGCGGTCAACCGCTTAGGGGGGATTTTCCAAAACTCTCAGTTTTCCTGCTTCGTCCGCTGGCGATTGGATAATATCTGATGGCATGGGACCGAGCATATCTGTTAGTACAGATGAGCGTCGTCAATGTGACTGTTATCGCAACCTTCCATCGTGACATCAGACTGATGTCAACTAGCGTTTTAGGCTATCGCCCGGTCACAGTTCAGAATTTTGCTCATGTTGTTGTGAATCAGCTAAGCTATTTTTTCGTATCAACTTACGGCCACGAGCGGGACAGCTTAAGCTCAAAGACACAAAATCTAATCTTTTTGGCCTGCTGATCGCTTCACCGCTTTTTCGCGATCGCGTGTGCGCGAGGCCCGCAGGCTTACGCCAAGCGGCTTACTACGGTGGAACGCAGGTCTACGGTCATGGCCATGGAACCTTTCATGACACGAGCCACTAAGATTACCACCCGACCGAAATCTATCGTCATGGGAACCATTATGGCGTCCAGCCCGGTCTCTACGACTTCCATCAGGAAGGTCACTATCATCTTTAACGCGTGAGATTGGCCAAAAGCCTTTGTGCGCACGCCTTAGCAAACTCTGGATCGTTGATTTCCAGGTCACAAAATTCAATGTTGATGTGAGGTGCCAAGTTGGCTGCGATGGTCTCGAAAAGTGCTTTGTCTGCTTCGGGATCGTGAAACGGGCCACCTGGCGCGCTCACCACACTGATTGCCTTCTGCGGAATTAAGACCGTCGTTGGAGCCGAGTAAGTGTTGATGATGTTGGAGATCATGATTCCGAGTTCACGGCATTCTTCAGGAGTTGTCCGCATAAGCGTTACCTGAGGATTGTGCTTATAGAAGCGTCGCTCTGCGAAGCGTTCGGGCACCGAAGATCGCTCGCCAAAATTAACCATATCTAGGCAGCCTGGAACGACAATCGATGGGATCTGCATTTTGGCAACCGCCTTCATTCGATCGGGGCCAGCGCTCAAGACTCCGCCCACCAGTTCATCGGCTAGTTCCGTTGTCGTGATGTCGAGGACTGCGGCGACCAAGCCGCTTTCGATGAGCGATTCCATTGCCTTTCCACCGGTTCCGGTGGCCGCAAAAACCAAGACTTCATAACCAGCCTCTTCCAAGATCGGAATCGCGGCATTGACGCAAGCCGTTGTATTCCCAAACATGCTTGCGACGATGATTGGCTTATCGACTTGGCTTGGCAAGATTGCACTGACCATGCCCATGATCGCACCGGCAGCGCGGCTGAAGATGATTTTGGAAACTTGATTCAACCCTTGAATATCAACAATGCTGGGCATCATCACGATATCTTTGGTTCCCATGTAATGAGCCGTTTGCCCGCTGGCGAGCGTCGAAACGATCAGCTTCGGAAAACCAAGGGGCAGGGCTCGCATCGCGGCTGACGCAATCGCAGTTCCACCGCCACCACCGAGCGAGATGACACCGTGGATTCGGCCTTCACGTTGCAATCGTTCCAGCATCAGCGGTGCAGCTTGAACCATCGCCGCAACCGCTTCACCGCGATCGCGCTTTGCGAGAACGGCTGGCAGATCGATTCCAGCTTCGGATGCAACTTCCCAGCGCGTGATGTCTGGGGGCACCTGTGGATCAAGGCCGGTTCCGACGTCGACTAGCAAAACATCGTAACCTTGGGATTTGATCAAGCCAGCAACGTACGCATGCTCAATACCTTTGGTGTCCAGCGTACCAAGGACTGCAATGGTTTTGTTCATGGAGCTGATTCTTTATGGTAGACCAATCGCTTTGAACTTTTTAGTCAACTCTAAAAGTGAGCCCTCGAATGCCATTCGCTCCAGGCTTGACGCGCCGACAAAACCGACCGTGCCAGCGTGCTGATTGATATAAGCTGCATCGGCGGGCGTAAGAATCGGACCGCCGTGAGAAAGGCAGATGACGTCGGACCGGACCGCGCGAGCCGCGCTCGCAATTCCAAGCACGCGACCTGCGGCTTCATTTATGCTGCACGTGGCAGTCGTCACACCAACGGAACCGCCAATCGTTGTCCCGACATGGGCGATTACAGCGTCGGCACCAGCTTCCGTCATGGCTCTTGCTTCGTCGGGCGTGGCGACATACACGATACTGAACATTTCCATTTTGCTGGCCAGCGCCACCATTTCGACTTCCTTGTCAAAGCTCATGCCGGTTTCTTCAAGGATCTGGCGAAAGTTTCCATCCACAATGCAGTGCGTCGGGAAATTATTGACGCCGGAAAAACCCATTTCCTTGACTTTCAACAACCAGTGCCACATTCGTCGCCGCGGGTCCGTCGCATGAACTCCGCAGATTACAGGGACTTCTTCGACGATCGGCAGGATTTCGAATTCACCGATTTCCATGGCGACCGCGTTCGCATCGCCGTAAGCCATCAAGCCAGCAGTTGAGCCATGGCCAGCCATCCGGTACCGACCCGAGTTGTAAACAATGATTAGATCGACGCCGCCCTTCTCCAAAAACTTTGCGCTAATGCCGGTCCCAGCGCCTGCGGCGATGATGCTTTCTTGACGCTCAAGGGTCAAACGCAACCGCGTGACGACCTCCGTTCGCGTGTATGGGTTTCCTCTTCCGGTCCAAGGATTGGGCA
>Ga0335394_10010953_pt1 | contig 10213 bp, 6 predicted proteins | sample MAT03_FD_205741 | JGI IMG/M metagenome (GOLD analysis project Ga0335394, IMG submission 205741) | Freshwater microbial communities from Lake Fryxell liftoff mats and glacier meltwater in Antarctica - MAT-03 (spades assembly) (version 2) ...
CGCGCTGCAAAAGCAGCGCATCGTCGAGCGCCAGATAAGGCTGCGTTTTGAAAATCAGTTGCTCGGCGGCCAGACCGGTCTGTGCGCGCAGCTGTTCGATGCTCGGCGCATCGGGATCGCGCAGTGCCCGCAGGTGCCAAACGCCGTCGAAGCGTAAATCCAGCAAGACCCAACCGGGGGTCGCGGCAATCGCTTGGCGCAGTTGCGTGGCTTGTTCCTGATGTTGCCAGCGTTGCCAAATCCAGCCGCAAATCAGCACGACGAGTAGCACGCTGATCAGCAGCAGCGGCCAGCGCGCTGCCGTTGGCGCCGTCTGGCTGGCGCCCAGCCCGTTCAAGTCAGCAACCACCAGCGCCTGTGTCGCGCGGGTTTCCCAGTCAAATGGCGCGCCGTCGGGCAGCGCGTCCCGCTCGCGGTGCAACTGCTCCAGCGCGCTGTGCAGGCGCTCAGCCAACTGCAAGGGTGGCACGCCGCGCACAAAACAGGCGAGCACCGCGACCGGCCCCTCGTACACCTGCAACAGGTGCTCACCAACGGTGGCCGATGCTAAACCGCCCTCGCTGGACGCCGCCTGCACCGAATCACGCACAAAATCGCCGATCGCGGTGAGCATGCCGGCGATCGCGTCGGCATCCAGATCAGGCAATTGCGGCGCGCTGTAGCGGTGCAGCAATAAACCGGATTCGCGTTCGATCAAAAACAAATGATCGATGCGGTAGCGCAGCGTGTGTTTCATCACCACTTGCGCAAACGGCACGCCGCTGCGCCAGGACTCCAAACGCCAAGCCAGACCGCGCGCTGTCAGGCTGTGATCCAAGGCGCGATTCAGATCGACGACAAAACCGCGCAAAGCCTCGGCGATCGCTTTGCGGATGGTCGGGCCGATGATCGGAAATAGCGCATCAACAATGGTATGCCGATCGCGGCGCACCGCATCGCTCAGCGCCGCGGCCACCACTGGCGCCAAAGCCTGCTGCAGCGCCGCGCCACGCTGCGCTTGCGCGGCCTCCAGCATTTCCGGCAAACGCTGCGGCAAGTCACGCTGCGCGCGCTGCAAGGTCTCGATTTGCGCCTGTTGTTGCCGTAAATCGTCCTGCTCGGGCGATAACAACAATTGGCGCAGTTGATCGAGTTTAGTCAAGATCGCGCTTGCGGTAAGTCAAACTCGCCATTCAAGCGCATGGCGACCTCGGTCAGCAGCGCGGCCAGATCGGCGCGGCCAACCTTGTCACCGCGCAAATCCTGATCGGAGCGCGCCAGGGCGGCGCTTAACTCGCTCACCCGGGTTGCCATCAGCTGGCGAAGCTCGGCCAGCGCTTCGCGTTGACGCTCGTCTTTGGCGCCAAAATCCGATTCCAAAGCTTGCAAACCACCCTGCAACTCGCCGCGTAAAGTGCGTTGGCCTTGTTGCAATCGGGTTTCCAGATCGTCGATGCCGGCGGTGCGATCCGCAATTTCCTGGCGCAGTTGTTTAGTCAGCTTGTCAAACTGATCGTCTAGGCGTTTTTCCAACTGCCCAATTCGTTTGTCGAGGTCACTGTGCAGGCTTTGACTCTCGCTTTCCAAGCGTTGCGACAGATCCAGAAAACGACGCTCGTAGTCGCGCATCTGCCCGCCAAACAGGATGTCTCGAATTTGATCGACGTTGCGATCATTGCCGGTCTCACTCATGCGCGCACTCCGCGTGGTGTCAGGTGGCGCAAGTGGCGCCGTGATTGGGGATTTTGCAAGTTCATCAGGCGCTACGATCGCCCCACGTTTGCTTTTGCCAGCCATAGCGCTTTTCCTCGCCGATCACGCAAATTAGCGCAAAGTGCGGGCAAATGCGCGCCGAGCAGCTGGTCGGACTTTCATCGCGAGTAGAGCGCTTCCAAACAATGCGCCCGACCGGCCTTTTGGCAGGCGCTGAGCATGCTGCCGCGACAAGCCGGTTCCCCGGCTGCAGATCAAGATGCACGTCACGCTGGCCATGCGCGACGGACAGTGAGGCTTGACAGCCCGGCCGCGCGCGCTGATCGTGCAGACATGACTGCTCATACTTTTCGACTGAATGATCGTGACATCGCACTGGACGATGTGGACCCGCGCGAATCTTTGTTGCGCTGGCTGAAGCGGCGACGCTTGACCGGCACCAAAGAGGGCTGTGGGGATGGCGACTGCGGTGCGTGCACCGTGGCGCTGATTGAGCGTGACGCCAGCGGATTGGGGCGCTATCGGGCGGTGAATGCCTGTTTGTTGCCGATGGGTCTGTTGCTGGGGCGGGAAATCATCACCGTTGAAGCCTTGGCCGATGGTGAGCACCTGCATCCGGTGCAACAGGCTTTGGTGGATAGCGCCGGTTCGCAATGTGGTTATTGCACGCCTGGATTTGTGATGAGCCTGTTTGTCGGTTATTACGAGGGCGATTTTGACGATCATGTGATCGATGGCAATTTGTGCCGTTGCACTGGTTACCAGCCGATTCGCAAAGCCGCCGCAGCGCTGGCGGCACAAACGCGCCCCGCTGATCGATTTTCGGCGGCGCTGACTCACCCGCCAGCGGCCCCAGCGGCTGCGGCTGCGGCTGCGGCTGGCGCGCAGCGCGTTTTCCACAACCCGGACACGCTGGTCGCGGCCTTGGCGCTAAAAAAGGCCCATCCAGACGCGATCTGGATTGCTGGCGCCACCGATTTGGGGGTCGCCCTCAGCCGTGGTCAAACGCTGGCGCCCACGCTGATCGCTATCGATAACCTGATCGAATTGCAGGTTCTTGCAGTCGAAGAAACGCAGGTGCGCATCGGCGCTGGCGTTTCACTGGCGCGCTTGGAACGTGAGATTCCCGGTGTTTTTCCGGCGCTGGATCAAATGCTGCCGTGGTTTGCCGCGCGGCAAGTCAAAAATCGCGCGACGTTGGGTGGCAATCTAGGCAGCGCTTCCCCGATTGGCGATCTGTTGCCCTGGCTGCTGGCGCACGATGCAGTCGTCGAAGTGCAAGGCGTGAACGGTGCACGCGAACTGCCCATCGACCGCTATTTCCTCGACTATCGGAAAACCGCATTGCTGGCCGACGAGCTGATCGTCGCGCTACGGGTCCCGCGTTTGGCTTCGATCCAGGCGGCGTACAAGGTTGCCAAGCGGCAAACCGATGACATCAGCATCGTCGCGGCGGTCTACGCGTTGAGCTTGCACGAGGGCCGCGTGCGCCATGTGCGCCTCGCCTACGGCGGCGTAGCGGCGATCCCGCAACGCGCGCTGCGCACCGAGGCGTATTTGCTCGGCCAGCCACTGGATGGGCAAACCTGCGCGACGGCTTGCGCGATGTTGTGTGCGGAGTTCAGCCCGCTCAGTGATCAGCGCGGCAGCGCCGATTACCGGCGCGCCTTGTGTGGCAGTTTGTTCGCCAAGTTCATCGAGGAGCACGCACCGTGAGCCGCACGAAGCATGAAAGTGCGGCCGGACATGTCACTGGGCGCGCGGTTTACACCGATGAACAACGCGAACCGGTCGGCATGCTGCGTCTGTACCCGGTGCAGGCGCCGCACGCGCATGCGCGCATTGTCAGCTTGGATGCGTCGGCCGCGCGCGCCTGGCCGGGCGTGCACGCGGTGCTCACCCCCGCTGACATCCCGGGCGCCAACAATACCGGGCCGATCTTGCACGATGAGCCGCTGATTCCGGCCGATTTCGTCAGCTATTTCGGGCAAGCCGTGGCCTGGGTGGTGGCCATCGATAGCGCCACGGCCGCAGCGGCGGCGCGTTTGGTGCGCGTCGATTATCAGCCTTTGCCCGCCTGTTTGAGCGTAGATCAGGCCATCAAGGAACAGCGCTTTCACTTGCCCGCCGCGAAAGTGGAACGCGGCGATGTCGACAGCGCCATAGCCCGCGCGCCGCAGCAATTAAGTGGCAGCGTGCGCTGTGGCGGACAAGACCATTTTTACTTGGAGACCCAGGCCAGCTGGGTGCAAATCGACGGCGATGGCATCGTCCAAGTCACCGCATCCACGCAACATCCATCAGAAACGCAAGCCATCGTCGCCCACGTGCTGGGACTGCCGAGCAACAAAGTGGTCTGTAAATGTCTGCGCATGGGTGGCGGTTTTGGCGGCAAAGAAACGCAAGCCAATGCCTTTGCGGCGCTCGCCGCGTTGGCCGCGCAAATCACCGGTCACCCAGTGGGCATACAACTGCCACGCGCGCTGGACATGCAATTGACTGGCAAACGCCATCCGTTTGTCGGGCAATTTAATGTGGGATTCGACGCCGACGGCCTGTTGCTGGCGCTGGAGGTCGATATGGTGGCCGATGGCGGTTGGAGCTGTGATCTATCGCCGCCGGTGCTGATGCGCGCGATGGTGCATGTCGACAATGCCTATTTTGTGCCGCATATGCGCGTGATGGGTCGCATCGCCAAAACCAACGTGGCGTCCAACACGGCGTTTCGCGGGTTTGGCGGACCACAAGGCATGCTGATTGGCGAGGAAGTCTTAGATCGGGTGGCCCGCCATTTGGGCTTAGCGGCGGAAGTGGTGCGCGCGCGCAACCTCTATCACAGCGACGCATTGCCAGAGCGTAATACGACGCATTATGGCCAGCCGGTGGTCGACAACCCCTTGCCACAATTGTGGGCGCAGCTATTGCAAAGCAGCGACTTTGCGCAGCGCCGCGCGGCGATCAACGCCTACAACGCCGGCCAAACCAAGCGCAAACGCGGTATCGCGATCACCCCGGTGAAGTTCGGCATCTCGTTTAACAAAACCGAATACAACCAAGCCGGCGCGCTGCTGTTGATCTATCAAGACGGCAGCATCCAGTTGAACCACGGTGGCACCGAAATGGGCCAAGGGCTGCACACCAAGATGATCACGGTGGCCGCGCGCACGCTGGGCGTATCGCCAGAGCGCATCCAAATCATGACTACCAGCACCGACAAGGTGCCCAATACCTCGGCGACTGCCGCCAGCGCCGGATCCGATCTGAACGGCCAAGCGGTCAAAGCGGCCTGCGAAACCTTGATCGCGCGTTTGGCCCCGGTGGCGGCGCAATTATTAGGCGGCGCGGCCGACGAAGTGGTGTTTGCTGAGGATCGCGTGACTTTGCGGGCGTCCAGCAGCGTGTCTTTCGCGCAAGTCGTGCAAGCCGCCTACAGCGCGCGCATCAGCCTGTCCGCAACGGGTTACTACCGCACGCCGATCATCCATTGGGACGCCGCCGCCGCGCGCGGTTATCCGTTTTACTACTTCGCGTATGGCGCCGCGGTCAGCGAAGTCGAAGTGTGCGCGTACACCGGCGTGCACCAACTGCGCCGCGTGGACATCCTGCACGATGTCGGTGAATCCCTCAACGAGGGCATCGACCGCGGTCAGATCGAAGGCGGTTACGTGCAAGGCTTAGGCTGGCTGACCTGCGAAGAGCTGTGCTGGAACGCCAGCGGCAAACTGCTGACCGACGCACCCAGCACCTACAAAATCCCCACCGTTGGCGACGTACCGATCGATTTTCGGGTTGATTTGTTCCGCCGCGATCAGCCACCCAGCGCACAAGTTATTTTCAACAGCAAAGCGGTCGGCGAACCGCCATTCATGCTGGCCTTAAGTGTGCGCGAAGCCCTGCGCGACGCCGTCGCCGCCTTTGGCGATGCGCGCGAGGTAGCGCTCGATTGCCCCGCCACACCGGAAGCGATTCACCGGGCAATAGGGCATGTAACCGAAAAAAGGCACGCCGATTTAGCCCTGATTTTTCATGAATTCGCGCGATGATCGCGCAGGACATTGATCGTCCGGTGTTCTTTTCGAAGGCGCGGTGTGGTGATCCTAAGCCGGACAAGCGGGAACCAAACACATAAAAGTCTTCGCATGATTGGTCAAGCTGCTAGGCCGCCGTCAAAATGGCATTTGCGATTTCGATCACCGCAATAACGCGGTGTGAAGCGTCTGCAATTTACGACCGGCGACTTTCTCGGCAATTGCGATGAATTCGGCCGTGCTGACCTCGCGTTCGCGCATCAACAAGCGGGTGACGTCGTCCAGGTTTTTCCGGGTCGACGTGGCTTTTTTGATTTCATTATCGACCGCCAACATCAAAACCGCGGCGCGTGCAGTGATTGCGCCGCTGGAACCCTCGGTGCGCAGCGTTTTGATGTTTTTGCTCCATTCCTTGAGCCCATCGATGGTGCGTTTATGGCGCTCATTGGTCATGCCACCGCTGCGCAACATCACCTCAATGGCGTAGAACTCGGCCAAGCCTTCGGCCAGCCAATCGTCGCTGTGGTTCTCGCCGCGAATGCGGGTGATCACGTGGGTCAGTTCGTGCAGTAGCGTGCTGGTGGCGTTTTCGCTGACCATCGGCCGATCTAGGTGCAGGTACAAGGAACGCGGCGCCGACAAACCACCACGCCACATCGGATCCGGCGCTTGGACAATTAGAATTTTCGGCGGCAGTTCGCCAAACGCATCTTTCATCGTCGGCAGCGAATAGTTCAAAAAGGCCAGCATGTCCATGCGGCGCATGCCTTCGTCTTTGGGCGCGCTGAGCGCGATTTCCGTGCCGGCGATCACCTCGCGACGCTTGCCCAAATCGCCGACCAACATCCAGCCGACTGGTCGGTCGAAGCGCCGATCAGCATCCTCCACAAGGAAGCTGCCATCCGGCCCAGCTAAATAGGCGGTATCCGAATTCCAGCCTTGGGGGAGGGTAAACTTGAGTCGGGCGCGTGACTGCGCACCCTTCTTTGCACGCACGCGGACGCTGGGAAACACGTGATCGCCGCGAAACAGCGCCCAGTCGCCTGGGAAGTAACTGCGATAAGTACCGTTGTCGCGACGCTCCTCCACACGTACCCGCCAGCGAATCGAGCCACCCGCTGCCGGCGGTGTCCACAACACGCGTTGCCCTTTGCGTTCTAGTTTGCCGTCACCGCTGACGGCCGAATAGCTAGCCGGAAAAGCAAAGTTGAGCGTGCGCACTCGCTCGCTGCCCTTACCCAATTCCAATGAGCCCAGTGCCGACTTGGTTTTCACATCAAAGGCCAGATGCCAAGTCAAATCGTAGGTGGAAGCCACTGCCAAGCGGGTGGCAAACAACATCGCACAGCAAAGAAACGCTCTGAACATCAGTGAAAGACCTAGGTTGGTGGGGTTTTGCCGCAGGTGGTTGGTCGCGGCGTTGTTTTTCAGAGCGGGCGCCGTTTAGCGGGCGAAATCTCCAGCCAGTGCTTTGTAGAGTGCGGCCAAGTGAGTGGCGCGCTGTGTACTGGTTTCGGCGAGGCGATCTTCGAAGTCTAACAGCGAGCGTTCGGCGTCGAGCACGGCTAGAAAATCGCTGGCGCCGGCATCAAAACGTAGCTTCGCCAAGTCCAGCGCTTTGCGGGATTCGCTGACCGCCATGCTGAGCGCCGTGGCTGATTCGTTACTCGCGCGGTACGCCGCCATGGCGTTTTCGGTTTCCTCCAGGGCACGCAGTATGGTTTCCTGGTAGGCGGCGATGGCGCCATCGGCGCGTGCGCGCTGCGCCAGCACGCGTTGTTTAATGCGGCCAAAATCCAGCAGGCTCCAGGTCAACGATGGCCCAAACTGCCAACGCTGCGCAGCATCATCAAGCAAATCGGGCGCGCGCTGGGCGGTTGCACCAAAACTGCCCAACAGCGTCAGCTTGGGAAAAAACTCTGCCGTTTCAACGCCAATGCGCGACACTTCCGCGGCCAATCGATGTTCGGCCTCGCGCACATCGGGCCGACGCGCCAGCCATTGTTCGGGCGTGCCGACCGTCACCAGCGCCGGTAACGCGGGTAGCGCCTTGAAAGGCGCCAATTGCGCACGCAGTTTTTCGATCGGTAGCGCGGTTAGCACCGCCAAACGTTGTTCTTGACGCACCACGTCGGCCTGCGTCTGTGGCAGTTGCGCGGCCACCGATAATCCCAGCGCGTTGGAACGTGCGACATCCAGCTCGGTGCCACGGCCAGCATCCAGTTGTTTGCGCAGAATATCGAGATTCTCTGCAAGGTTTGCCAGATTGCGCTGTTGCAGTGCCAAGCGCGCCTGCGTGCCACGCAGCGCGAAGTAGGCCTGCGCGGTTTCGGCAATGATCGATAAGCGCGTCGCTTGCAGCGCCGCCGCGTAGCGATCCACCTCTCGATAGATCGCCTCGCTCTGCCGACGCAGCGAGCCAAACAGATCGATTTCCCAGGTCAGATCAAAACCCGCCCGATAGGTGTCGGTGCGGCCCTGATCGGATGGAATGAACGGGTCATCGCCGGACGGACTACTGCGCTCGGCGTCGGCAAGCGTGTGGGTGGTTGGGAACAAGCTGTAGAAACTCAAGCCGGCCAGAGAACGCGTCTCATCCAACCGCGCTAGCGCCTGCGCCAGCGTGGTATTGGCCGCCAACGCACGCTCAATCAGCGCATCCAGCTCTGGCTCTTGAAACGCCGCCCACACGCTGCTCACCGGCGTTTGCGGATAAGCCGTGCCTTGCGCCTGATCAAAACGCGGCGCTAGATCCGAACTGGGCCGCACAAACTCGGGCCCGACATTGCAAGCGGCGAGGGCAAACGCGATGCAAGCCGCAAGGGTGAGCTTACCTGCGCGCCCGGTCATCTTATCCATGTGCCACCTCCACCAGAGCGTGCCGAGCATCGCGGCGCACTGCCCATTTTCTTAACACCACGTAGAACACCGGAGTAAAAAACAAGCCGAAGAAGGTCACGCCGAGCATGCCGGCGAACACGGTAACGCCCATCACGTGACGAACTTCAGCGCCGGCGCCGGACGCGAACACCAACGGCAATACGCCCATGATGAAAGCGAAGCTGGTCATCAGAATCGGGCGCAAGCGCAGGCGGCAGGCTTCAATGGCGGCATCGACGATGCCCATGCCGGCTTCTTCAAGATCGCGGGCAAACTCGACAATCAGGATCGCGTTTTTGCAGGCCAGACCCATCAACACCACCAAGCCGATCTGCGTGAAGATGTTGTTATCGATAAACGTTGGCGGCACGCTCATCGGCGGTGGTGGGATCCAACCCATGCCTATCGACATTCCAAACCAAGCACCATTGATGAAATTGAGCAGCCAGATACCGCCGATTGCGCTCAGCAAACACAATGGCACGATCAAAATCACCGCGAGTGGCAAAGTCCAGCTCTCGTACAGCGCGGCCAACACCATGTAGACCAACAACACGCATAACGGGAATACCAATAGGGCCATCGAACTTTGGGTGACTTCTTGATAGGTCAAACCGGTCCATTCGATCTGCATGCCTTGCGGCAAAAGCTGGGTGGCCATCGCCTGTATTTTGCTGATCGCTTGTTGCGAGGACATCAGCGCCGGATTGATGCCAGCCTGCAGATCAGCCGCCGGATAACCGTTGTAACGCACGACTGGATCGGGGCCAAAACTCGGCTTAATTTCTACCACGCTGCCAATTGGCACCATTTGGCCGGCCGCATTGCGCACTTTAATGCGGGCGATATCGGCCACTTCGTCACGGAAGGCGGCATCGGCTTGTGCGTAAACGCTATAGGTGCGGCCAAACAGGTTGAAGTCGTTGACGTAGGCTGATCCCAAATAGACCTGCAAAGCCGTGTAGATCTCGGTCAGCGCCAAGCCCAATTCTTTGGCCTTGTTGCGATCAACAATGGCATCTAACTGCGGCACATTGGCCTGGAAGGAACTAAATACCGCGTACGGGTCAAAGCCCGGCGTGCCCTGCAGTGCAGCGGAAAAAGCCTGCACTTGGTTATTCAATTCTCCGTAGCCGGCGGCGCTGCGATCTTGCACGTAGGTCTCTACGCCGGCGGCGTTACCTAAACCCAGCACCGGTGGTGGCAACAACGCAAAGGCCAGACCATCCTGGATGGTGCTGAACTTGCCGTTCAACATACCGGCAATTTCCGCCGCGCTGATCGCGCGCGTGGCCGGTGGCGTGATGCCCACAAACATCAGGCCCGCATTGCTGGTATTCACAAAATGCACCGCGTTCAGGCCCGGAAACTGCACCACGTTGGCAACGCCCGGCGTGGCCAGCGCCATCTCGCCCATGCGCCGCACGGCCGCTTCAGTGCGTTCCAGCGTCGCTCCTTCCGGCAATTGCAGCGCGGCAAACAAATATTGCTTGTCCTGCGTGGGGATAAAACCGGCTGGCACTTGGGTGAAGCCATAGACGGTGACCCCGATTAGCACCGCGTAGACCGCCAACAACCGCGGAGCACGCGCGATGGTACGTCCAATGCGGCCT
>Ga0335394_10010960_pt1 | contig 10210 bp, 7 predicted proteins | sample MAT03_FD_205741 | JGI IMG/M metagenome (GOLD analysis project Ga0335394, IMG submission 205741) | Freshwater microbial communities from Lake Fryxell liftoff mats and glacier meltwater in Antarctica - MAT-03 (spades assembly) (version 2) ...
AACAGATGATCTTGAAAGGTATCACCGCATATCCCATCGAGCGAACTCTGCTGACATCGGGAATGGTGATCGCAGCGGTGGATTCGTTGCATGCGGGCGAAACCAGGGTTGAAACACCAACGATGGGGATCAAGTACCAAGGCCCACGTGAGTCAATGTTTTGGCAGGTTTGAAGCCGCTATCTCTTGTCTGCATTTTAGGCGAGGACCTAACGCACCGTCCAGAAACACGAAACGGGGAATTTTCAGCAGTTCCCGATGAGTGCTAAACTAACGTGTTTTGGTGGGTCTTGAATTGATAGCATTTTGCGATCGGGGAGGTGATCGGTTGCACCTCTTTTCCTGGGGATGGTTTCGTCATTCAAATCTCTCTATCATCTTTATGCAATTCCTAGCGATTCCCACCGTCCGATGGTACAACAATGGTGTTATCGGTCACTGGCGAATATCCATTCGTCGGAGACTCTCATTTTTGAAAGATCATTGGATACTGGAGGCACGGCTCAAAAAACCTTCCGCTCGACTTCGCGCACATCACTTGTTGTTGAGCCTTAAAAGCTTGCCGAGGTTTGTTTGCGTTCGTCTTTTGACATGCGTGATTTATTCACTTGAGTCTCGCACAACTCGATGAGAACTCCTTTATCGATAGGCTTGGAAGCGTACTCGTCGCAGCCAGCATCTAGACATTTAACAATGTCGCTTTTCATGGCATGCGCAGTCAATGCAATGATCGGCAGTTCGCAACCCTTTGAACGTAGTAACTTTACCGCTTCATAGCCATCCATTTCGGGCATCTGCATGTCGGAAAGAATCAGGTCAAAGCGAGTATGAGTCGCGAGCGGACCATGCAATGCTCCGTCCTCCGATAACTCCTCGACCATCTGTCTTCCGTTTTCAGCGATATGTACAGATGCACCCGCTCTCTTCAAATGAAATGAGATTAATCGTTGATTGTCTGGACCATCTTCAGCCAGAAGAATTCTTATGCCTTGTAGCGGCTGTCGACGTGGATCTGATCGCTCGCTAGTCGAATTTTTAAAACCAGCAGAATCAGATTTACCCGATAATAAATTCGCTTTCAAACAACCTGGATGGATGCGCAATGAGAATGTACTTCCTTTTCCGATTTCCGATTGAATGGTGATGTCTCCGCCGAGTAACTCTGCCAACCGTTTGCTGATCATGAGTCCTAAACCGGTTCCGCCAAATTTTCGAGTCGTGGAACTGTCCGCTTGTTGAAAGGCTTTGAAAAGTTTTCCAACGTGATCTGCAGACATTCCAATTCCCGAATCGATGACTTCGACTTGGAAAATGGGAACTGCACCTGGAACTACTCCTGCGCGGATAACTACGGTTCCGACCTCAGTGAATTTGATTGCATTCCCGATGAGGTTTACAAGTATTTGACGAAGCCGAACAGGGTCTGTTTGGATTGACTTTGGGAGCGTATCAAGGTACTCAACGTGCACGCAAATACCCTTGGCATCGGCTTTGATCTTCATTAATTCATCGATTTCTTGAATCAATCCTTGAGGGTTGACTTCGATCTTCTCGACGTCCATTTTTCCCGCTTCGATTTTGGAAATATCCAGTATATCGTTAATTATTGCCAGAAGGTGCTCACCGTTTTTTCGAATTGTATTTACGCAATCCATTTGATTATCACTCGAAAGCGTTTGCTCATGCTCGAGTAGATCTGCAAATCCAAGTATAGCGGTCATTGGCGTTCGGATCTCATGACTCATGTTTGCCAAAAACTCGGATTTACTATTGTTAGCTGACTCTGCTAAAACCCGTGCCTCTTGAAGTTCCAATGTCCTTGTCGCGACAATTGCTTCGAGTTCATTAGCTCGATTGACCAGAGCTTCTTTGTTTTCACGCTCAAGTCTGTTTGCAGAAAAAACTGTCCGGAAATGCGACAGCCCATAACAGAACTTTGCTGTGCCAATATTCAGAACAATCAACATCAGGGCAAGCAGGCGATAGGCTGGCCATATAAACATCAGGATCGACATGGCGTACCCACAAAGGGCACAAAAAAGAAAGACCGTTGCGAGTTCGAATAGCTTTACATTGCGATCCCGTTTTTCTTCTCCAAAGTAAGCGTGCATCCAAAAAACAATTACATGCAGATATAAGGCGATTGTACAGCAAGACAAAACTATAAGAGCCACGACCCATAGCCAGTCTGTTGCCCCATTTTGATCAACTAAACAGTGGGTACGTGGCATATAAAAGCCGCCACCGGTAAAGAAGTCAAGAAAAGGCACTCCGGTCGCGGATGGCCCACTTGTTGGGATGCCCGTCTGCCAATCGCCTGATAGCGATACCAATCTCGGATTGTTTACACCACAATACGGTCCATCCGAAGTGATAAAAACCATTTCTTGTACTTTCAAAGCTATCCTAGGAAAACCTGTATACCTGTCGCTTTTTCAATCTGGTTACCAAATTAAAAATGGATGACCCGTATATAAACGGTATAATTCGCGAGTTACAACATCGAGATACTTTAAATCGAGAATCGCGTGATGATCACCGAAGACTTTTCCCAGTCAGACTCGCTAATGTACTTGCGGGATGAAACCACTTCGGCAGGATTACCCTCTTTTTGCATAGAACTGCACTATTGGCGAGTTGGGGCGGAAACGGGGTCACAGCTGGTTGTATGTATCCTGTCCTTAGCTGTTCGGCTGCTCCGCTGACCACCGGGTTGGAAACGCCGGGTTCATGTTTAGCCCAGCGCAGCGTCTGAAACTTCGACGACAATTCAACGGCGTTTCCCTTAGGTGATGTACTTTCCTCGGTGAATTCCGCCACGACGGTCGCCGCTTAAAAAATCTATCCGCAAACTGACCGTGAGTTTCAACTGCGGTGTTTTCGTTCAAAAAACACATGGATTTGGTGATACAGACTAGGTAAAAAGCTAATTTAAACTCAGCGATGCTGCGGTAAAACCAACCTCATGATTTCAGCCTCAAGCGTAAGCGAAGTGCGACCGGACTAACCGCTTGAAATCAGGGAAGTTTTTTACTCGTTGAATTTCATCACGGAACGAAGCGAAGTCGGGCAGGAACTTGGCAAAATAGCAGGCGACGCGAGGCAGTCGCCTAACCGCCAGCGGGCTGCCGTACAAAGCAAACTCGCCTTCGACAAGCTGTAGTAGTACCCGCGCGCGTTCGTCGATGTTTGGCAGCGGAAGCGTGGCCCCGCCAAGAACAAGTGCACGCGCCTGTTGAAAAATCCATGGGTTACCGAGACAGCCTCGACCAATGGCAACTCCATCGGCGCCGGTCTCGTTGAGGAACCGGATGGCGTCGATCGGTTCGCGAACTCCGCCGCTGCCCAATACCGGAATTTTTACTGCCTGTTTGACTCTTGCCACGACAGACCAATCGGGGCCACCCACGTAACTTTGAGCAACGCTTCGCGCGTGGACATCGACGGCGGCGACACCAGCCAACTCGGCCAGCCGAGCGACTTCGACCGCAGTCTCGTGTTCCGCGTCGGGGCCAGTGCGTATCTTGATCGTCACAGGGATATCGACCGCCTTGACAACGGCAGCAACAAGCCGCGCGATCGCGGGTGGATCGGACATCAACGCACCCCCTTCGCCGCGACCGATCAACCGCCGAATCGGGCACTCAAAATTGAGATCGACGATCGAAAAGCCCTGCTCAGCAACGACCTTTGCCGCCTCCGCTAGTTCGTGCGCGTCACTGCCGCTGATTTGACCCACGGCTGGTTTTTCAGTCGGAGTTGTGTGCAGCAGCTTGATCGCGCGGCGATCGCGTTTCGCAACATCGCTTGCATCGACTCGCTCTCCGCAAACGAGACTCGCGCCCAGTTGTTTGCAGAGCAAGCGAAATGGATAGTTCGTGTGCTCCTCCATCGGCGCGAGCGTGATGGAATGAGCGATCGAGACATTTCCGATTCGCATGGTTTGACGATTGTGGTTGGTGTGCTGTAAAAGCCGCTTCGCATCCGCGTGCGGGCTCGGTTTTCGATTCGTTGATGCCCGCACGCCGACGCGAAGCGGCTCACCGGACCCATTTTTATGCAAAGCGTATCATGTTTTCACGATGGGATGCTCTTTTGGCTGCGGTGGTGGGTATGATTTGCGAAGGCATTGCTGTCGCCACTGGACTCGACAGGCTAGTAGCCGACCCTACTCCATGGTGTTTCAAATGATGTATCGACTTCTGTTACTTGCACTTGTTGTTGCAACGAGTTCCGTCAGCGTGCTGGCGGACGAATCGAAAAAGATCGTGCTCGTCGCCGGTCGTCCCTCGCATCCGGCGGGAATGCATGAATTCAATGCGGGCGTTCAGCTTTTGGCGAACTGTTTGCGTGATACGCCGTCTGTCAACGTGGAGATCGTCCTGAACGGTTGGCCAAGCGACGAAGCCGTATTCGATGGGGCGTCCGCAGTCGTGTTTTACATGGACGGCAACGCTGGTCATGAGGTTGTCCAGCAAGAGGGTCGCCGACTGGCCATGATTGACAAATGGGTCAAGAAAGGCGTCGGTATTGGCTGCATGCATTATGGAGTCGAAGTTGTCCCTGACCAAGCTGGCGACGAGTTCAAGCGTTGGATCGGCGGTTTCTATGAGCATATGTTTTCGTGCAATCCGATGTGGGAACCGAATTTCAATCAGTTTCCTAAGCACGAAGTCACCCGTGGAGTTAAGCCGTTTCAAATCAAAGATGAGTGGTATATCAACATGCGATTCATCGCTGACATCGCCGGCAATGTACCTTCAGAGCATGGTGGAACTCGGTTTGTTCCGATTCTGATTGGCTCGCCCTCAGACGAAGTTCGCAACGGTCCCTACGTCTATCCTCCAGGCCCCTACGAACATATCCAAGCGAACAAAGGCCGTGCGGAGGCGATGATGTGGACGGTCGAGCGTCCCGACGGCGGCCGAGGCTTTGGGTTCACCGGAGGCCATTTTCACAACAACTGGGGCAACGATCAATTTCGCAAAGTCGTTTTGAATGCATTCCTCTGGCTGGCACACGTGGAGGTTCCAGTGGATGGAGTAGCGTCGAAGGTTACGGAACAAGAGTTGAAAGCAAACTTGGACCCGAAGTAAAGACTAGAAACGCAAATAGCCCCGTTGGCGATCATTAGCCGTTTGGGCGCTAGCTTGGACTGCTAAATCTTGGGGGTTGACGACGTTTTTTCACACCCCAAAAATGTTCCAGCATCGCTGTAGTTTTCAGCCCAGGCTAGGCCGATGTTAACCGAACAGTATCTCTTTCGTTGGTTTGATACCGCGATCGGTTCTCGCTTTGTAAAGGCCGATTCGCTGTAGCACTAACAGCGTTACAAACGTGGGGTTCAAGTACAGGTAACGCCGCCACAATCGTTTGGGTTCTCGGGTCAAACGAAACAACCACTCCAGGCCATTGCGTTGCATCCACGGCGGTGCTTGTTCCAGCAACCCCGCATGGAACGCGAATGCGGCACCGACGGCAACCAGTGGCATTTGGACGCGATCTCGCATTTCAAACGCAAAGACTTCTTGGCGAGGACAACCTAATCCTACGAAGCACATTCCTGCTCCGCTGTCGTTGATCTCTTTGGCAAGTTCATCGCGCTCGATTTCGTTCAACTGGCGAAAACGCGAGGCTCGCTGGCCAACGATCTTCAAGCCAACAAAACGCCCCGTCAACCGTTCGGCAAACTTGGCCAGCATCTCATCATTGGCACCGAACAAGAAAATGCCGACATTTTGTTCCGCTGCTTCTTGGCAAAGGCGAAGTGTCAACTCGGGTCCGTAGACTCGATCCTTCAAATCGCAGCCATGCAAATGTCGCAGCGCCCAGCGGACTGGTTGGCCGTCTGGGCATACAAGATCAAATTGGTTGAGACGGTAATTATGGTTGCGATCAAGGACACCGGTCATTACACCATGTACCGCAAGAGCCGTGACAATCATCGATTTATGTTCGCGACCTGCGGTAACAATCTTCTGCACCGCAGCATCGTAGTCAATCGCATTGACATCGATTCCAAGAACACTGTATTGGCCAAGGTCAATCATGATGGGGCAAGTTTTAGAAAGACAGAAAACAATTGGCGATGTCGATTCATCGTGCGATCGCTGATTCAGGAAGCGACGGGGGCACAATTTGGTTAACTTTGGAGTCTAAGGCGTTGACGTGGTCGATCATTCGGACCACGTCAAACGACTTTGCATACAGCTTTAATGCCCATTGCACCATTTCAAGCTTCGCGTCGCGACTCATTTTCATGGCGGGAAAATAGGCCATATCCGCGTCGTCTTCGTGACCCATGAAGTCCGGTGGGTGCAGTAGCAGCGATGGCGCGGTTCCGGTCAAACGGCACAACCAGATCGCTTTGCGGAAGTATGCCTTTGCCGCAAGCCGTGAAAATCCGGCGAGGAACGTAAAATAGCTGAAGTGGATCGGGGTTCGCGAAAACGGCATCACTGTGACGGGCAATTCCCACAGTTTTGTATGATCGATGGTTCGCTGATACGGTCGGTTCGCCTGCAACGCTGAGCTCCAGCCGCCGTAGAGTTTTGATGCTTTAGCGCGTTGCTCTCCATCCAAACCACTTCGCAACAGAAAGACAGCCCGCGCTAACGGCGCAATCGATGTCGGAAACAATGACCCGTCGTAGGCAAAACCACGAGCGGCGAGAACTCGCAACACCTCGACCGGGCAACTGAAACCGGGGCCGCGAAAACCAAGTGGTCTGTTACCCAAGTGGCTTTCGATTGCTTGGCTGGTCTTGTCGATCTCAAACTGAATTTCATCGTTGGTTAGCGTGTGCATCCATGGCAAGTGATTGTAGGAATGATTGGCGAACTCATAACTTGTTAACGACTTAAAACATTCGATGGATCGGATGTTCTCTTGCTTTTCAAAATCTCGACCGACGGCAAAAATCGTAAGCGGCAAGCCAATTTCGCCAAGCATCGCAACGATTCGCGGAATGACCATGTCAAAATAGCCGCCGCGCTGATCCCAATCGTTCCGCCCGGCAGCGCGCAGATACGCCCATTTGTTGTCTAGGTCGAGCGATAGATTGGCAAGTCGGTTCATGTTCAAATCGGTCAAGACTTCTTACTTGCAAAATAGTTCTTGGCTCGACGAATCATTCGCCCAGGCGAACAAGCGATCGAATAGATTGCCCGCAGGCCACCGCGTATCGGCTTGCCAGAATGAATCTCGGCCACAGCCTTGCGATATTGCGCAACGGAGTGGCAATCAAGGTGAAAGAACGCGGAGTAAGGGAATCGCTGCGATCGGTGAGCGGCAAGGAATTCTGCAATCGTCGTTGCGGGCAGGCCAGCACGCCTTTGACCTGCTAAATGTGCAGCAAATTCGTTGTACAGTTGTGCTTCAACGATTCGTCGTCCATTAATGCTGCCGGTATGAAACCGATAGCTCAGCAGCGGCTCGTCGAGGTTTGCCAACTTCGCATGTTCAGCGATCTTGAGAAACAAGTCCCAATCTTCGGCGATGTTGTGTTGCCAGTAGCCACCGACCGCAAAATACAAGTCTCGACGAAACATCGTCGACGGGTTGCACATGCTGTGTCGATTGTGGAATAGATCATCGACGATGCGGTCATGGTCTGTTGGAAAATGCGACAACAATCCACTGCCGGATTCGCCGCGACGTGTGATTTGCGAACCTACCAAACCGATATCTGGATTCGCGTCCAGGAACTTCAGTTGTCGATCCAAACGCTGGGGTGCGGAGACATCATCGCTGTCCATCCGTGCGATGTAAGTTGCGGATGCTGCGACAATGCCACGATGTGCAGCCGCTTGTTGCCCGCACCGCTCTTGGTGAATCGTGGTGACACGAGGGTCACGGATTGACTGCAGAAACTCTGAGGTTGAATCGGTCGAGCCATCGTTAACGATAATGAATTCAAACTCAGCGAGCGATTGAGAGAGAATTGACTCCACGGCTGGTTTGAGGTATGGCATGCCGTTATGAACGGTCATGACGACGGCGACACGCGGACCGGTTGTCACGGAGCTAACAACCATATCCTGACGCGTATTGGCAACGAGAGAAACCGGAGAACTCATGGTTTAATTGACTAATGCGAGCTGTCGAGCTCAAACCCTAAGTTTCTAAATTATAATCAACTCTAGGCCATCCGACACCCTAAGAAATCGAAGTATGAGCGAGTCCATGCGGCAAAACGAAAGTCTGAGTCCGGTCATTCCGTCAATGACCGCCACGACCAAGCAGTGCGACTGCCATCGTTCGATAAATGAGCACGAAGTCGACCCACAAACTACGGCGATCAACGTAGGCAAGGTCCAAACGCATCCAATCTTCGAACGTCTCGACGCTTGCTTTATCGATCTGCCAGAAGCAGGTCAGCCCAGGCCGAACATCCAAGCGACGTCTTTGCCAATGTTTACAAGCTCGGCTTTCATGCCAAGGCAGCGGCCGCGGCCCAACGATCGACATGTCACCCAATAAAACATTGAGCAGTTGAGGCAACTCGTCGAAGCAAGTTGCCCTCAAGAATCGACCGATTTTCGTGACGCGAGGATCGGATTTGATCTTGAACGCAGGTCCATCGCGGTGGCTAAGTTCACGCAAGGCTTGTTGTGACTTTTCTGCTCCAACGACCATCGTTCGCAATTTGAAAATCGTAAACGGCTTCCCCCGACGACCTTCCCTCGTCTGGCAAAATACAGGAGACCCGGGGCTGGTGAGCTGAATCGCAGCCATTGCGAACAGCAGCAGCGGTCCGACGAGGATTAATCCGATTGCAGAGGCGACAACGTCAACCACTCGCTTTACAACGGCAGACAGCGTTCGCGTGTGCAGCATTCGGTCATCTGTTGAAACAATCTCGTTTGCACGCTGTGAAATCGGGTCTTGCCTGGGATCAAGCTGCAAACTGCGGCGGTCGGTTTTGACAGCAGGGCTGGACTGCCAGGAGGCCGATTCATCCCAAGTTTCTCTCGCGATTCCACCGCCAGCGCCAATCGCAATCGTCCGATCCTGCCTTCGCATTTGGCTGGAACTGTGATCACCGGCGGAACCGTTTGGGTCAATAAAGTCTTCAGGCGACGGGTCATGTACCTGCAATTCCATCATGACATCCAGGCCATTATCGTCGAACAACAACGACAAACGATCGATGACCGCGCGACCGCCAAGCTGGGTTGTATCCACTAGCAGTGCAGCCAATTCGCCGTTTGCGAAAAAAGCCTTCTCGTCAGTGACACGCAGGTTTCGCAACAGCAGTTTGGCAACCTTGGCCGATGTTCCACCGCTTCGCGCAGGTCGAAAGGTGACGACGCAAAAAGGGATCCCACGTCGTGAGGCACGAATTCGCTCGCGACTGACGGTGCGCTCGAACTGGCGTTTGGAGAGAAACGCCTTGCGGTAACCAACCCCGCGTCTGAAGCTGGCCAACCGATCTAAAATTTCTTGCAACACAGTGAAAAATCCGACAACGTATGCACGCTGGGTCCCAAATTGCCGAGCCATCGACAATTCGTTTCGCGAACGACAACAAACATGACCCTTAGTCGGGGTCATTCCTGGAACACAAATCAAAGCTGTAAAACAAAGAACCAAAGCCGTCAGGCAATTCAACCCGCTACACGTACCCGCATCTAACTACAACAGACAATCGCGTACGTTGCCACCGTCACAAACCGAACCACCGAATACCAAATCGCAGTCACCGCAAGCACCGGCGTGACCAAGACTAACCCAAACCACCGGATTTGCTAGCAAAGTTGCCTTGTTTGGACCTCAAACATGAAAATTGACCCCAAATTAATGGGAAAAACTTCGCACAATCTAAAATACGCGCCCAGTTTTATTCACTCAATTTGGTAATTCATAGTGGCTAGGTAGAATTTTCCGGGAATGCGGATTAGTCCGCCGTCACTGAGAACGGATGTAGGTTCCTTGCAAATTGCTCTGGTTCGACAGTCCCAATCGGCCCCAATCGGCTTTGTGCGCAATGGCGTGGACTTAAGTAGCGGTACGGCGCGAGCCGCCCGGTGCGAGTTCGATAAACCCTGCAAAAACACCGGGCGGCTCGCGCCGCACCTCTAATTAAAACCAACTCATTTCCTCAGAACCGTTGCCAAAGGCGGTGGGTTGGAGGAAATGAACCCTTGGGACAGTCAAGCTAGAACCGGTCCAGTTTGGCTCATCCGGGTTTGTCATGGGAACTTTTCGCA
>Ga0335394_10010961_pt1 | contig 10210 bp, 8 predicted proteins | sample MAT03_FD_205741 | JGI IMG/M metagenome (GOLD analysis project Ga0335394, IMG submission 205741) | Freshwater microbial communities from Lake Fryxell liftoff mats and glacier meltwater in Antarctica - MAT-03 (spades assembly) (version 2) ...
GGCCATCTTGTGATGCATCGCTTCCGGATCGCTGCCTTCCACAAAGTACGGCTTGTATCCGTATCCTATAAAAAGCGCCTCAAGTTCATCGTGCGGAATTCGAGCCAGTACCGCCGGACTAGCAATTTTATATCCATTGAGATGCAAAATCGGCAACACAGCACCATCTGAAACGGGATTGAGAAATTTATTTGAGTGCCACGATGCGGCGAGCGGGCCAGTCTCAGCCTCGCCGTCCCCTACGACGCAACACGCGATTAGGTCTGGATTATCAAAGACCGCACCAAACGCGTGCACGAGTGCATATCCAAGTTCTCCACCTTCATGAATTGAACCCGGTATTTCAGGCGCTACGTGACTGGGGATTCCTCCTGGAAACGAGAACTGCCGGAACAGCTGCTCCATGCCTTTTACGTCCTTTGAAATTTTCGGATACACCTCGCTATAAGTGCCTTCAAGATAAACGTTAGCTACCAGTGCTGGTCCGCCGTGTCCCGGTCCGGCGATGTAAACTACATTTAGATCTTGGGCTTTAATCACTCGATTGAGATGAGCGTATATAAAATTTAACCCAGGCGTTGTTCCCCAATGCCCCAATAAGCGTGGCTTAACGTGAGCGAGGGTTAGGGGCTGTCGCAGTAGCGGATTCGCAAGCAGATAAATTTGTCCGACGGAGAGATAATTTGCGGCGCGCCAATACGCATCAATTCGGCTTAATTCCGTTGGGGAGAGGGGAGAAGTTGCAGTAACAGGGCTATTCGCTTTCATAGAGAGAGTTCTAGCACTGATGAGTCAAGAGCGGCAGTGTTTCTAATGGGCAGGGAAATTAGTGCTACGCAGCCATATATTCGTCACAATATTGATAGCGAAGACTCAGTTACTAACTGATTGAATGCAAACATAACTCCTGCCCGGTATTGCGGTGATACAACAAGGTAATACGAAGCTTCAGGAACAAGGCAACAGAAGAGATAAATTATCGAATATCTTCAAATAGTCCTGGTCACACTACTTCCATTTACCCTGAAGCAGTTCTCCGCGACGAACTAGAGGAAATAAATATTACTCAATCTGCGCTAGCAGAGCATATTGGAGTACTTCCAAAAACTATTAACGAAATCTGTCGCTGTAAGCGCGGCATTAGCGCAGAAATGGCGATGAAACTCTCTCAAGCTTTGGGAGCAACTCCTTACTTCTGGCAAAATCTGCAAAACAACTAAGAACTTAGTCAGATAAGCAATTCAAAAAGGCGCCGGAATGGGCTAATGGCTGCGTGGCGGGAATCGAAGGGTACTGTCGTATATTTAAAACTTGTAACTGGCCACCAAAGTTTTAATCCTTAAAGTAGCTGATATATCTTTCTTGTCAGCCCCTAGTCGGGGTCGGTTCTTTTTGCGACCAGTTATTATTATAATTTGAGGATTTTAATATCTACGCGTCAGTCACAGAATATCCGGTTCTATACCAGTACTCGTTTCAAATCGGAAATTCTAAGTTTGCCGAGATGCAATACATGCGGAACACAGTAAGCGAGTAATGGCCGGACACCTTCTTGAACTCTCTCTTCGTAAAACGCGCGGGCCAGAGCTGGTAATGCTTGGCAAGCGCTGAGTTGGTCTAAAGTAAATCTCGAGTACTCGTCAATCCGCACTGGCTCATCCGGTGAACGAAATGGATCTAGCCGGAATATGACTGTATTTTCGGCGCTCATACCGAACTCATCTGGATCTACCTCAAATGCCTCGCAAGGCTCGTAGTTTAATCCAAGCTCCTCGAAAGCATTCTTAATTGCGTACGGATGAAATGGAAAGAAATGTAACACGTCATTCCACCTGCAATTAAGCAGATATACCGGGGTCTCTTTTACAACTTCGCGGCCTACGTACTTGGCGTCCTCAATTACAAAACGCTCAGGAAGGAGTTGCCGCATCAGATTGAGCGGCATTAGAAAATCTCCCTGCAGATTCTTAGGCAACATATGATAAAGACGCATGGGAGCCTTTGGCAGAGTAAGAGTGGTCTCGCGCCGTTGAGCAACTATAGAGAACGTGTGCCACATTTTATCAGCGCCACCGAACTGTGGAGCTTTATAAGTCTCTTCTTTGATAAATTCAATTTCAAATCCGCGGAACATCTCCCTAAGCTTATTTGCATCGACTCCGACTGCAATTCCTTCTGTGACCATCGGCTCGGTCGGACCAAAAAAATGCCCCGCAAATCTTCCACCAGGAATAATTGCTTTCCGAATGGAATCCCAAATAGCATCTAACTGCGTTACTCCCGCAAATGGCAAGGAATACGAAGCATTGATGAATTGTACGGGCGGGATCTTAAAGGTGCTGAATTCTGCCAGCACGGGCTGCACTCTACTAATACCTTCAGCTCCTATGCGCGAAGTTAGAACCTCAATCGCCTTAGCCTCTGAATCCATAGCCGCGACATCCCAACCGGCGCGGGCTAAATAGATGGAATCGTTTCCAGCGCCGCAGCCGAGATCGACAGCAGTTCCTGCAGATTGTCCGGCCCGCCTAAAATTCGCCACTGCAATCGCCGCCGTAGATCGCGGTTGTGTACCTATTGTTGAAACCACAAAATCGCCCCAAACCGAAGACGCTGCGCCGGTGGTTTTTGGGTTGTTATTCATCAGGTTGAGTCTGATGGATCAACAGCGCTAGTCAAGTCAGTCAAGTCAGTCGAGTCCGTCAAGGCTGTCCAACACCGAATAAATCAACGCCATGAATCGCCATCATGAGCTCCTCATCTGCCGGGATTACTAGGCCCAAAATCCGCGAGTCTTTTGTAGTTATAGCTTTAATTCCCGGACTTTTCATCGATGTTTCATTGTTTGTGGCATCAAGTGATGCGCCCATCCAGGCTAGCCCTGAAATGATTTTTGCGCGGATCGTGCTTGAATGTTCACCGATTCCACCTGTGAAAACGATTGCATCAATTCCGCAAAGCGCTGAGGCAAGTTCCCCCACGGCAGACAGCGCCGTATAAACAAAGTAATCTAGCGCAGCTTTTGCGCGTGGATCAGCGCTGTTGCTTAATGTGCGCACATCCGAGGAAATACCGGATAATCCAAGCAGCCCAGACTTGTGGTAAAGCAGGTCAGAGAGATCTGCCGCTGCCATTTTTCGCTCTTGCATCAAATACAAAAGCACACCGGGGTCAATTCCCCCGCAACGCGTGCCCATCGTAAGTCCATCTAGGGCGCTAAATCCCATGGTCGATGCGATACTTTTACCTGCTTTTAGTGCGCACATACTCGCCCCGCTGCCGAGATGCGCAACAATAACCCGTCCTTTAGCTAATGCAGGAAACTCTTGCGACAATTTGCGCGCCACATGTTCTACCGATAGGCCATGAAATCCATAGCGCCTAACTCCGGCTTCAAATAGCTCGTGCGGTAATGCATACGTAGAAGCAATCCAGGGGTGCCCTCTATGAAAAGAGGTATCGAAACACGCCATTTGTTGGGCCGCAGGAAATAGCTCTTCCATCGCCGCAATGCCTAAAAGATTTGCTGGCTGGTGAAGCGGCGCAAGCGGGGTGAAAGAATTAATTTGCTCCTTAACCGCAGGTGTAATTATTACGGGGCCATCAAACGCTACACCGCCATGAACAACTCGATGAACAACCGCATCTATTTCAGTTGTAAGCCCATTTGAGGCGAGAACTGAAACGAGAGTTCTAATAAGTTCTGCTATCGAAATATTTCTCGAATCATCTTTTGAAGCATCTTTCGAAGTAACGCCCAGATGATTAGCTAACGAAGCTTTAAGAATCACTTCGCCTAAGGGCTCTCGTACGATAGTCAGAGTTGACTCGGCAGTTCCAAGCCTATCAACCAGGGCAAAAGCGAGCGCTTTAGGCTCGCTAACTTTAGCTCCTGCATGCTTAGTATGGCTCTCAAAGACCGCTAATTTTAAGCTAGAGGAGCCTGAATTTACTGTTATTAGACGCATTTTGCTTGCTCGCTTTTAAGTATATAGAGAGCCTACAGCATATATCGAATTGGGCAGCTGTATGTATTAAAACTTTGGTGATCAGTTACCACGACGGAAAGATGACCTTCGCTAAGCATCCAGTTGGTTTCGATTTTAGTGTGTTGATGAGCAACTGGTTTGATAAGCTATTCTCCTCAAAGGGAATTCTACGATCTAACCTAGCTCTTCTTATATTGCCGTTTGCGGTGCCTTTTATCTTAAATCATCCGCAGCGAGTGTTGCTTGTAATCTCTCTTCTGAGCGCGACGCTTTATACGCTCTACATTTTCTCTTATTCTATGTGGTCTGTGACAGTTTACGGAAACCGATTCCTGTTGCCGGCTATCTATCTGTGTCTCATCCCGATTATTATTTTTGTGGGTCAGCTTGAGGGAAGACTGAACAAGCAACACCGGTAATCCGATAGTATTAACGTGCCATATTGAGTAAGCTTCCCCCGCAATGGAAGCAGGATATTTTGCAGCGGCGATATTTTTAGTCACATCAGGCGGGGGGTCACTGGCGCAGGTTTTAAAACTGCGCTCGCGTGCTAGGATGTGGCGCGCAGGAGAACTGCAGGAGTCAGAAATTTGCGACGGGTTACAACCGGTGCGCGAGCTGTGGAGTTTTACAGCTTTTTCATTATTTGCGCTTTCTGGTTTAACGCGCAGTTACATAGATCTATTCCTTGTTTCTAGCAGATTACCAGCAATTTTTCTAAGCACCGCAACTATGTGGATTCTTAGTATACATCTGCGCGGCAGGGCTACGCATTTTTTAAAACTCGCCTTAACTTTCGATTTCATATTTATCTGCGTAGCGTTTTTGGCTTTTTACGGAGTTCCCCTTGGCTCTTCACTATTAGCGCGTACTATTGATTCAAGCCTTGCTTGCGTAAGCCTATTTTTGTTTTACGGTAAACTAAAGCAAGCAAAAACCATGTTTAAATCTCAGCGCACTCAGGCTGTATCTTGGCTGCGCGAGCTTGGCTTAGTTGTTAAAGACGTTTCAGGTCTTTGGTATACGTTAAGTGTTGGGCATGAGCTTATTTGGCTATCTCTTACACACTTACTTTCAGGCGTTTCATCTAGTTTAATTTGCGCTGCAAAATGGCGTGTCGAACGGCGTCTTTTACAAAAGCCTTTAAGTACAGGCGAACTGTGATTACTGATTTATCCAAAGCTTTAGCAAACTCTGTAAATAAAACTGCGCGTCTTATTAACGGAGTCGGCAGCGCAAAAAATCTCAGCGGTTTAATAATTGATCGCTTCGACACCTGTGCCTTAGTGCATACTTATTCCGCTAATTGGCTTGCCCTTAAAGACCCGATAGCTAATGAGCTTACACTTATTGGAGTGCGCGATGCTGTACTTTGGAATCGTGAGTTAGATGCAAAAGAGACAACGAAACGCGGCGCTGAGGTCTTAATGGGCACACCGCCAGAGGTATTAACTTGCGAGCTAGACGGCATTTCACTTTTACTAAAGCCCTTTAAGACTGCGAGTGGCGGTATTTTTCTTGATACTGGGGAAATTCGTCGTGAGTTATTGGCACACAGCGTAGGCAAGCGAGTGTTAAATCTTTTCTGTTTTACGGGGTCCCTCGGAATAGCCGCCGCTGTTGGTGGCGCGCGTGAAGTTGTGCAGGTGGATATCAGTCAATCAGTGCTTGAGTGGGCTAAAGAAAACGCCGCGCAAAATGAAATTCGCGATACGATTTTTAAGTATTATACCGACGATGCTACGGATGTTTTGCAACGTGCCGCAAGAAGGCTTGAGAAGGGAAGCGATACCCACGGATTTGATACAATTATTATTGATCCGCCAGCTTTTGGTACAACTGGATCGAAGCGCTTTGATTTATCAAAACAGATCTCTGAGTTGCTAGACTTAGCTCTTAAATCTGCCGCAAAGGATTTTACTATTTATCTGATGTGTAACGAGACTAAGATTTCTGCTGCCTCGCTGCGGGCTCAAGTGCCTGATAAATTAAAAGTGCGAGAAATTAGCGCGCCTGTTTCCACACATCCCGGAGATCTACGCGATTTCTCCGTGATGCGCGGTATTGTTATCTCAAATTGAGTTTTTTGGTCTACCTAAAAATTTAGTTAGCGCACACCCCAAGTTTTTTCCCAACTTTTGTAAAGGTAGCTATCGCAAAATCAAGATCTTCTCTTGAGTGTGCCGCTGAGACTTGCACACGAATACGAGCTTTATCTTTCGGTACTACGGGAAAGGAGAACCCGATTACGTAAAGACCTTCTTTTAAAAGTTCGTCCGCAAAAGTTGATGCGAGTTTTGCGTCACCCAACATAATAGGTGTTATTGGGTGAGTGCCGGGGCGAATATTAAATCCAGCCTCAGTCATATGTTTGCGAAAGTATACTGTATTACTTTCAAGCGTATCGCGCAGTGCGGTTGATTTAGAAAGCATATCGATACACGCAAGACTTGCGCCAACTAACGCCGGCGGCAAAGAATTACTAAAGAGATACGGCCTACTGCGTTGACGCAACATCGTTATCACTTCTTTTGGTCCAGTGGTGAAACCACCTACTGAGCCGCCAAGCGCCTTGCCTAAGGTAGAGGTAATTATATCAACGCGCCCCATGGTGCCGCAGTGCTCGGTAGCACCACGTCCAGTTGGTCCAAAAAAACCAGTGGCATGGCATTCATCAACGTGAACCATCGCATTGTATTTTTCCGCTAAATCACAAATCTCCTTTAGCTTTGCGATATCGCCGTCCATTGAAAAAACACCATCGGTTGTTATCAGAATTTTTGGGCATCCTTTACTTTGAGCATCTTTTAAATGCGTCTCCAGTTCAGAGATATCGTTATGTTCGTAGCGGTACCGTTTTGCTTTACATAGACGCACGCCGTCGATTATTGAGGCGTGATTTAAGCTGTCGCTAATCACCGCATCGTTTTCCCCTAGTATGGTTTCGAATAACCCACCGTTTGCATCAAAGCAGGAGCAATAGAGAATGGTATCTTCAGTGCCATGAAACTGCGCAATTTTACTCTCTAGTTCTTTATGAATAGTTTGCGTGCCGCAGATAAATCTAACCGATGCTAAGCCAAGACCGAACTCTTCGATCGCCTTAGTTGCCGCTTTTTCAAGCTCTTTATTATCAGCAAGGCCTAAATAGTTATTGGCGCACATGTTTAGTACTTTGCGGCCGTTAACTGTAATTTTTGCTGACTGAGCGGATTCAATGACACGCTCATTTTTAAAGAGCCCGTTATTTTTAATCTCGGTAATTTCAGCCTGAAGTAACGATCTTACTGAATTATACATTTTTGATTCCTCGGATTTAATTTAACTCGCAATATGACTCAAGGCAGGATTAGTTTATTTAGCGTAGCGCGTTGCGATGCCAGGCACCAAGTAATCTTTAAATGCGCTGCTAAAATCGTACTGCGGCTTCCATCCCCAATCTGCGCGTGCGCGCGAATCGTCCAATGATTGTGGCCAGCTAGCAACTATAGCTGCGTGCCCAATATGCGGCTCATACGCTACTTCAAAGTTAGGATAATACTTGCGAATTTCAAGCTCTATTTCGCGCGCGGTTGGCGCAAAAGAGGTGACGTTATAAACAGGGTTATTCGTTTTAAGTGGTGCTGCGTTTGAGATGCCAACTATTGCTCTTACAGCATCAGGCTTTACCATAAATGGCAGCTGCGCTGTGGGTGGAACGAAGCATGAATACGATTTTCCTTGTGCTGCAGCATGAATCATCTCGGGGCCGTAATCACTTGTTCCGCCTGATGGAACGGTATCAGCGCACAAGACTCCTGGCAGACGCACGCAGCGGAAATCTACTCTTGGGCGATCGCCCTCAAGCAGGCGATAATGATTAGCAAAATAGCGCCCCAGTTGTTCGATGTATAATTTATTTACGCCATACATCGTGATTGGCAATAAAAACTGGCCTTCGGTGACGTTTAACCCGCTGACTGCGGCATCTCGCCCGTAGATGGCGATAGTTGATGGAAAAATAAATTTAACTGGAACTTTGGTTTGCTCAGTGTGTGCACGCGCAATCTGTAAAAGATTTAATGATCCTTCGACGTTTACTTTATGTGCCCGCTCCGGGTCGCGTTCACCTGAGGAAGACAACAACGCAGCTAAGTGAAAAATGCCTACCAAAGCTCTGTCTTTCGTAAGCTCTGCTAAGGCACGTGGGTCAAGAATATCAGCCTTTACTTGTTTCACGTTTTTTGCTGATTCTTCTGAATTAAAATTCAGATCAAGACTTAATATTTCAGCGTCTTGTGATCTAGCTAATTCTGCAACGATGCCACGTCCGATCTCACCGTTTGCGCCTGTAACTATAACTGTACGTGTACTCATAAGTTTTTTCCTTGGCCATCTAAGGCATCGAATCTTCATTTAAGTTTCATCCAGAACTCGCATCTTTAGCACACCAAGAAATCTACGACTACTCAAAGGCTACAGACTTAGCGCGGGTGCGCCAGGCTTGCAGTCCAAAAAATGCCAGCGGCACGTAAACTGCATAAAGTATCGAAGTTAATAATAAATCACGGCTTAAATAGAGTGCAGCAGCGGTGCAGTCGATTACTATCCAATACCACCAACATTCAATTATTTTTCTCTCTGTAAGCCAAACCGCCAGCAGGCTGCCGACAAAAATGGCTGAATCAGCCGTTGCAGTGATAGACGGCATATGACGAAAGTAAATTGAAAAGAGCGCCAAGCACACTGTTGGCAGGGCTGCTAAAAGCAATATCGAACCGTGAAACTGGACACTTCTACTGCGTGGAGTAGTTAAAGCTAATTCCTTGCGCCAGGAAAAAATCCCACGCACTGCCAACGCAATAAAAAAAAGCTGCAACGTGGCATCCCAAATTAAACCTACATCATAGAAAATTTTTATATAAAGTAGCGAACTTAAGAGCACTAAATACCAGGTGCTTTGGTGTTCACGCCACTGCAAGATGACGGCAAAGAAAGCTAGTAATACAGCGGCGATTTCTAAATTGCTGGGCATATCAATACTGATTTCAGAATATATAAGTCACAGTAATGCCACCACTTAGAGGTGGCCCCCGTTGTATGTAGCGTTTAGGCGTATAATCCGGTGGCTCATTGCCGAAGAAAAATCCGCGCACGGGATAGCGCCTGTCAGTTAAATTTTGCCCCCATAGAGAAACGCTCCACGGGCCTGATTCATAACCAACCGCAGCATTAAGCAGTGAAACACTGGCGCTTTGAGCGTCGTTAGCGTCATCAAAATAGTAACGGTCCGTTGAAACTATTCCGCAGCGCGCGAAGTAATCAGCGCTAATTTGATACCGCGCAGAAAGATTAGCGCGCCAAGTAGGGGATATCGCTGTTTCGCGATTTTGTAACTCTGGCCTGCCACCCTCAAATTTAGAGAACTCTGCATTTAGTAACGCTAACGAACTTTCGAACGTCAACTGCGATGCGAGTTTAAAATGTGATGAAGCCTCAAGCCCCAGCGCATCGCCGCGTGCTGCGTTGTCGGTAACATAAACAAAAGATAATGGGTCACTTGGGTCGGTTTGCAATGCAAGCCTGACCTGTTGCTCGTAGCGGTAGGCGCGAAACAGCGATAATTCAACAAAGCTTGCAGGCTCTTGCAGTGCATGATGAAGGCCTACGCTTAATTCAGTTAGGTATTCGGGTGAATAGCTAGTTTTATCAGCTGGTATCGCAGCCCCCACATTAAAGCCACCGCCACGCCAGCCGCGTGCCGCCTTGAAAAAAGTCTTTGTTTTAGGTGCTGCATAGTATTCTAATCCCGCTTGAGAAAGTAGCGCGCTAAATGACTGGGAAGTATTTGTTTCATCCGCGAACTGCTGCGAATTTAACTCAGTTTCTTGACGTTCCAGCCGCGTAGCAAGCCAACCGCGAACATCAGAGCTTAGCATCTGAGATACAGCACCATGCAGCGCATATCTTTTATCGGAGAAATCAGAAGCGAGACTTCGATAAGCAATAGATTCCGCCAAATCCTGCTGCGCAGTACTTTCAGTTAAGCGCTGAGTGTAAAATCCAAACTGCGCTAAAGTGCTTTGCTGATCACCGTAAGTTAACTTTGTACCAAATGTTGCTAAGTGCCGGTCTCTGAAAGTTTGCGAGAAATAATCGTAAGGTAAATTAGGAAACCAGAAGTCATCGTTACCCCAGTCACCGTCGTATGAGTAAGTGCTCTTGGCGCGTAAGATTGAGGC
>Ga0335394_10010965_pt1 | contig 10207 bp, 8 predicted proteins | sample MAT03_FD_205741 | JGI IMG/M metagenome (GOLD analysis project Ga0335394, IMG submission 205741) | Freshwater microbial communities from Lake Fryxell liftoff mats and glacier meltwater in Antarctica - MAT-03 (spades assembly) (version 2) ...
GCTCCCTGCGACAGTCGTGAGGGTGGTGGGCAATGACGGGCTGGGCGACGCGGTGGAACAGACCCCAACTGACTAGGGCCTCGACGCCCGCGTCGGCTGAAGCAAACGATCCACCGGCGTGCTTGTTCGCGAGCTCGGCACTGACGCTCCGACCGGCGCAGTTCACCTCAGGATTAACACCGCGGCCACAGGGATCTCCCCCGAGCTTGTTGATCGGGCTTGGTCGGGCGACGTCGCCGCGGTATTCGTGACGGGGATCACGGCCGTTCGCTCAGCAAGTGCACTCGCGGCAGTTCAGCGGACGGCGATGCTCGCGCGGGCGGGGCGCCCTTGTCGTGGTCGACAGCAACCTGCGACCGCAGCTCACCAACCGTGAGGCGTCCACCTCCGCACTCGCCAACCTTCACGGACTGGTGGACGTCGCTATTGGCGATGAGAACGAATGGTCACTCCTCAGCGGAACCTCACCAACGTGCGCACATCGGCGCCGATCGCAGACGGATGCGAGCTGGTAATCACGAAGCGAGGCGCGGCCGGAGCAGCCGCCACGGACGGCCACGCGGAGTACTCTGTAGCCTCCGCCGTGACCTCAGTCATCGACACCGTCGGGGCCGGTGATGCATTCGCTGCAGGCATCATCGTAGGAATGTTCGAAGGGAGCGATATGGATACAAACCTCAGCCTCGCCTCCGCGCTCGCGGCGCGAGTGGTATCGGCATGTGGCGATGTCGATAGACTCCCCCGCCGTCGCGATCTCGATCTTTTTTGCGAACGAATGAGCAGCATCCTCGAAACTATCCGGCAGTATGGAGTCGTTGCGATCGTCCGAGCCGCCGATACGCGGGAGGCGTTACAGACCATTCGCGTGCTCGTCAGGTCTGGCTTGCGAGTGCTTGAAGTATCGCTCGTAACACCGAATGCGCTTGACCTCATTCGCATGGTGGCGACAGAGGTCCCCGGGGGCGTGCACATCGGCGTGGGGGACCGCCCTGACGCCTGAACATGTGAGACTCGCCGCAGCGTCTGGTGCGACTTTCGTGGTGTCGCCGGTCCTTGGCGAGAGGGTCCTCAAGACCACACTTGACTAGGGACTCGCGAGTCTGCCCGGGGTAGCGACTCCGACCGAAGCGCTACGTGCACGCAAATGGGGTTCTACTTTGGTCAAGCTATTTCCAGGGTCACTCTGGTCGCCGGGGGCTCTGAGTGAGCTCTTGGCGGCTTCGGCTGGCCTAGAGGTAGTTCCGACGGGCGGGATAACACCGACCTCCCCAACTGAGTGGATTTCTGCGGGCGCCACCGCGCTCGGTGTTGGAGCTTCCCTTACGAAGTCCTCGGATCCCGCGGTCACCGTCCGGACCCTGCTATCAACGATTGCCGAGGCAAAGTCCTAATCTAGGCGCGATGGTGTCAACCTCCACGGCCGGCCGCAGGGGGCCGTACCTCTTGCCGTAACCCATATAGTCGTATAATATAAAACTCCTACAGTGCTCTGTAGCAATGACGCTCCAAGAGAGGACACAATGAACAAGCCGCGGATCCGCTCAGATCGCTCGGTTCGGTCAGGCCGAATCGGTATTGCCCTGGGGATCGCACTCACCGGGGTGGTCGCGATCAGCGGCTGCTCCGCCGCTCCAAGCGGACCAACCAGCACAGACTCGGCGGGGGGCTCCGGTGCCGAGTGCCCGACTTCCTCCACTCCGGTAGAACTCAGCTACTGGTCCTGGGGCGCTGGCTTCGTCGAAGCTGTCGACCTTTGGAATTCGACCAACCCCGACATCCAGGTAACCCACAGCGACATCCCGACGGGCAACGCGGGCGGGTATCAGAAGATGTTCGCCGCGCTTGAGGCAGGCACGCCACCCGATCTGGCATTCATCGAGTTCGATAACCTTGCGTCGTTCGCAGGTCAGGGAGCGCTCCTCGACGTATCCACGTACTTGACCAGTGATGAGAAGTCGGACTTTCTCGCCCCAGCACTTGCACAAGTTTCGCTCGGTGTAGAGGGGGCAATGTACAACGTTCCGCTCGGCGGCGGGCCCATGGCGCTCGTTTACCGAAAGGACCTTTTCACTCAGAACAACATCGCGGTCCCGACCACCTGGGCAGAATTTGAGGCCGCTGCTGCGCAAGTGCAGCAAATCGACCCGACTGCGTCCTTGGCAAACTTCGATGGGTATGGGAATGCGAACTGGTTCGCGGGTCTGGCTTCGCAGAACGATGCGCAGTGGTTCGCGAACGAGGGCGACGCTTGGGAGGTTACCCTTAACTCGGGGGCAAGCAAGGAGGTTGCGGATCTTTGGCAATCGATGCTTGACGCGAAGACTGCGAGCTCGTTGGCAACCTTCTCTCCGGCTTGGAGCGATGCACTTGCGCAGGGCAAGATCTGGTCATGGCCGACCGCTGTCTGGGGTGCAGGCGTCATCAAGACCTCCGCGCCAGATACCTCCGGCAACTGGGCTGTCGCCCCGCTGCCGCAATGGTCCGCAGGGAGCAAAGTCTCTGCCACCTGGGGCGGGGGCGGCGTAGCAGTTTTCGCCGAGTCGAAGAATCCTTGCGAGGCTGCGGAGTTTGCGTTGTGGATGGGGAACAGCCCCGACGCCTTAGCGATCCTGAATCCAGCGATCGGAATTTATCCGACCACCAAGTCACTCTTGGCGAGCGACTTGTTTACCCAGCCCGACCCGTTCTTCGGTGAGCAAGTAATCTTCGATGAATTCAAAGCAGCGTCCGCTGAGGCTCCAAACTTCACCTTTGGTCCATCGATGGGCAACACGTACGCCTCCGTAACGGATGCTTTTGCTGCCGCGGTGGGCGGCGGGACGCTCTCCGGGGCCTTGGATCAGGCCAACGAGTCGGTGATCTCGTCCCTAGAGAAGGACGGGTTCACCGTCAAGTAAGTAGTCACATCACACTTGAATTCGATCAGCGGACGCCAGAACTTGAACAACACACAGAACGACACCCCAACAGTACGGCGTTCGGGGGACTATCCTGGCGCCGCTTCCGCCCAGCAATCACGGGGGCGGAAGCGGCGTCGGGGGAGGCCGGACAATGACCCGCGCACAGTCGCAGTGCTCGTCCTGCCGTTTCTGACACTTTTCTTCGTCTTCTTCTTGGTGCCTATTGGTTACGCGATCTGGCAGAGTCTCTTCGCGCTGCAACGGAGCGGGCCGCTATCTCCCCCGACGAGCGTTTTCGTCGGATTCGACAATTACCTCACCGTGATCGCAGATTCCGCTTTTCAGCAAAGTCTGCTCAATGTTCTTTTGTACGGCATTGGCCCATCGGCACTCACCGTTGTGATGGGCCTCGCGATCGCCCTGCTGGTCGATTCGAGGTCGAACGACTTTCTCGCTCGACTTACTCGCACGATCGCGTTTGCGCCGTACGCAGTGCCTGCCGTCATCGGCGCGATTCTGTGGGGATTCCTTTATGCACCCCAGACGAGCCCGCTAGTCAGCCTTGCGAGCTCGATCGGTTGGCAGCTCGACCCACTATCGGGTCCGACCGTGTGGGTAGTTGGAAACGTCGCAATGTGGACTTACATCGGCTTCAACACGCTGATTTTCCTATCAGGGCTCGCATCCCTAGATCCGAGCATGCTCGAAGGGGCGAAGCTGGACGGAGCATCTCCGATGCGTATCGCTTGGTCGATCAAACTCCCCCTACTCCGGCCGTCAATAGTGCTCAGTGTCGTCTTCAACATTATTGGCACATTACAACTGTTCACCGAACCGACAACTTTGCGGTCTATCAGCAACCAGATCACGAGCGGGTGGACGCCGAACATGTTGGCTTTTGCGGAGGCTGCTGCGAATCGATACAACTTCTCCGCGACGATCTCAACATTGCTTGCGGTTGTTACGGCTCTCGCCTCATTCTTTCTGCTTCGACTGGCGACAAGGACACGGGCGTCTTGAAAGCTAGACGACGGCACCAGACCCTCAACGCCGTGTTTCTTATAGTCATTTGTTCCTATTTCACGGTGCCGCTTCTGTGGCTGATGGTTTCGAGCACCAAAACGTTCGGGGAGCTGATTCTCGACAGCGGTTTCTGGCCGCTCTCGACCCACTTCGTGAGTAACGTAGTGGAGTTGTTTGGCCGGTCCGGCGGGGCGTACGGACGCTGGCTGCTGAACAGTGCCTTGTATGCAGGGGTGGGCGCGGCAGTTGGAACAGTTCTTTCAGCCGCGGTCGGATACGCCTTGAGTCAGTTTAGATTCCGCGGCAGGGCGGTGCTGTTCAATGTAATTCTCGCCGGCGTGCTCGTACCGCCCGCCGCACTTGCGCTCCCGCTGTTTTTGATGTTTAGCCAAGTTGGGTTGACCAATACGGTGTGGGCCGTTCTATTGCCGAGTTTGGTGAGCCCACTTGGGGTTTACTTGGCCAAAGTGTCGGTAGATGCTGCGGTGCCGGTTGAGCTTATAGAGGCCGCCGTTGTCGACGGCTCAGGGGGTCTGCGGACCTTTGGGGTTATCGGCTTACCGCTAATTGGTCCTGGACTTGTGACGATCTTTCTGTTCCAGTTCGTCGGGATCTGGAACAACTTCTTCCTCCCGTTGATCATGTTGAACGACTCCGACCTTTACCCCGTGACGCTTGGCCTGTTCAACTGGAGTGGCCAGTACATTCAGGATCCGACGCTGGCAACGAGCGTGTTGGTTGGTTCGTTCGTCTCTGTTATCCCGGTGTTGGTCGGCTTCATCTTATTGCAGAGGTTCTGGAACACTGGGCTTACCGAGGGAGCAGTGAAAGCGTGACAATCTACAGTTGCATCCACGTACGTCTCTGGAGCGATTAGACGATGACTCACTCAACTTGTCGGTTGCTGAAGGCGACACTTTCTGTAAAAGCAAGAACACCAGCGGATGCGCCGGGCATGTAAAAGTCGTATTATCATAAAAAAAACAAAGCTGGCGTACAAGGCGCTAGCGGGCGTTGGTTTGGAAGGAACAGGAACTAGTGAGTACGAATTGGCGCTCGACAATCCCCGGATACCTCCCTAGCCGCTTGACAATCTCGCTTTGGGATTTCTCTTGGTACACAATGTCTGGGCCAGACGAGCCCTTTCATAACCTCGAGAAGGTGCTTGACGAGCTGATTGAACGTGGGTATAACACCATACGGATATGCGCCGCTCCGATTCTTCTTTACGGCGATCTTGGAGTCGCGGCTAACGCTCTGGCGATTTCGAGTATGGGTGGCGCGGTGGGCGAGGGTACCCGATGGTACAACCCGCGCGGGGGCATCACCATCGACTTGCAGAGCCGATTGTTCGAGTTGCTCGCACTGGCCAAGAAGAAGTCTGTTTGGGTGATTCTGTCGTCTTGGGAATATCAGCAGTCGCCAGCGTTTTCGGAAACCTCTGACTGGAACGATGCTCTGATGGACATTCCCCCGGGAATGCGTTTTGAGGTGCTGGCGCAGTGTTGGGTGCGCATGCTGGAGGAGATCAAAGCAAGGGGTCTCCGGGATGTGATCGCGTATGTCGAGCTTCACAACGAAGTCGACCTCTCCCTTGTTGGAGTAAATGGCCGGTGGACTGACTCGGATCATTGGGACAGGAAGACGAGCATGGAGGACGCCATCGGACTCCTGAGGTCGGCTCACCCTGATCTGCTTCACACCACCTCTTACGGGATCCCGCCCTTCCTTCACATGGATACCGCCCCGTCGAACTCGCAGGTTGCGCACCACCACCTCTATGTATACGGAGTGCTCCAAGCCCTTTTTGATTGGTCCCAGATCCGAGCCGAGCCCCCGGTGTATCCCACCGCTGAGATGAAGTCCCTGCTACGCCCAGATGCACCAGATTTTGACACCTATCGTGCAGGCGTCAAGGCTTGGACTCTCGATGCAACGATCACCCCCTTGTCCTACCTTTATGCTTCCGACTACGCAAACGGGGCGGCGTGGGACGCTTGGCTTTACCGAAACTACGCGCTGCATGAGTTAGAGATGAGGCGCGGCATCGACTACCGGCTAAGCGCAATCTCGACATGGTCCAAACTCCACGGCGTACCAGCGGTTATCGGTGAAGGATGGGTTGGGTTCACGCCCGCCGCGTCAGAGTTCGAAGACGGCCCAATTGGTCAGGAGATCGCGCAATACGCGGTGCAGAGCGCCCGCGAGTTGGACTTCTGGGGCATCGTTGTCGGCTCGAACCGTGCTCCGCATCACTCAGGCTGGAGCGACATCTCGCACCAGCTTTCAATCAACGAAGAGTTCATTCACCGGGGAACCCGTGAATGAACTAGCTAGTAAATGAAATCGTTGGCGCGCCTCAGTCAGGTCGTCCCGCAGCACATCAGATGGAGGAACAAGGTGTGCCCGTCCATCGAGACACCCGTCTTGCTCTGTGGCAGTTTTCGACTCAGATTCCTCGCCTTCTCGTTTAATCGGCGTTTGGCTTCAGCTCAGGATTCAGTTCAGCGAGGGCTCGCACCGATCGCGCACCCTCGTCAAGCCGACAGGACTCGGTCGAGTTGATAATACGCTCTCTGACAACATACCGAGTTGCCCCGCGCTGGCTCTTCCTTAAAATTGAGACCGACGATGGACTCTGCGGCTGGGGTGAAGCAGTGCTTGAGGGTCACACATCCGCCGCCGAGGCTGCCGTAAGCGAGATGGGGAGACTGCTCATTGGGACTGACCCTCGTCGCATTAACGACATCTGGCAGTTGCTCTATCGCCACGGATGTTACCGGGGTGGGCCGATCTTGATGAGCGCAATGTCGGGCATCGACATTGCGCTGTGGGATATCCTCGGCAAGTCTCTCGGGGTGCCGGTGCATTCACTGCTCGGGGGGGCGCAGCGGGATCGTGTGCGGACATATTCATGGATCGGCGGCGACACACCGAGCGGACTCGTCACCGGTGCGCGCCGCGCAGCCGAGCTAGGGTTTACAGCGGTTAAGTTCAACGCAACTGGCTCCATGTCTATGATCGACACCTCAAAGAGCATCGATGAGGCGGTCTGCCGAGTGGCTGAGTTGAGAAATGCCGTCGGGTTCGAAATGGATTTGGCGATTGACTTTCACGGCCGTGTGCACTTCCCAATGGCCAAGCAACTTTTGCGAGAGCTGGAGCCGTTCCGGCCAATGTGGGTGGAAGACCCAGTACCTGCGGACAACACCGCGGCCGTTATTGAGCTTGCTCGCTCGACGTCCATCCCGATCGCAGTCGGCGAGCGAGTGCACAGTAGATCAGAGTTCCTTGCACTCATCACTTCGGGAGTCGTGCGTGTAATAAATCCCGACCCTGTACATGCGGGAGGCATATCTGAGACGGTTCGTCTTGGTGCCCTCGCCGAGATGTTTGGCATTGCCTTGGCGCCTCATTGCCCGCTGGGCCCGATCGCTCTGGCTGCGTGCCTCCAGATCGATGCGGTCTGCTATAGCGCGGTCATTCAGGAGCAGAGCGAAGGAATTCACTACAACGGGCGTCAAGAGGTCTCCTCATATCTCAAAAGTCAGCCATTCGCTTTCGAGGAGGGCTTCCTCCGAATCCCCCAAGGACCGGGCATCGGCGTGGAAATTGACGAGGATTACGTCGAGGAGCAAGCAGAGCGGGGTCACGACTGGAGCGCTCCCGTCTGGCGTCATGCCGATGGGTCGGTTGCCGAGTGGTGACTGGATCAAAATGCACCCCGGTTTTTGTTGTCGACAGGAGTCTCGGCGGCTGGGCAACGGTAATGCCCGAGTTCAACCAGTGATCGCGGCGGAAGCCCTAACCGGCCCTGTCCTTCATCATGGGGAGGGGCCGACGTGGTTCTCGGAATTCAACGAACTCCGCTGTGTAGACATGCTTCGTGGAGAGGTGGTCGGAGTAGATGAACGAGGTTCTATTTCTCGTCTCGCCGTCGGTTCGGTCGCGTCCTTTGTGAAGCCAATGCGAGGTGGTGGCGCCGTCGTTGGGTTGGAAAGCACAATTGGCGCCACTCGCGAAGACCCGGTTCGCGCTTCCCCATCGGTTTTTTCCGAACCCTTCGAGACTATCGGGGTTCGGCTCAACGAAGCGGCGTGCGACCCGAGCGGTGCTCTCATCTGCGGATCTATGTCTGACCGCGGACTTCCGAGTCGCGGTGAGGTATACCGCATCGACCAGAGTGGTGAAGCAGAGTTGCTGAGAACAGGGGTGGACATATCCAATGGCATTGGATTCTCACCGGACGGTCGAACCTGCTATTACGTCGATTCGGGTCGACATGCAGTGGAGATCATCGACTACCGCAATCGACGATTCAATCGTGGCGGTGCGATCGATCTGAGTTATCATCAAGGAAGTCCGGATGGGCTTACAGTCGACTCTGACGGCAATGTTTGGGTAGCAATGTGGGGCGGCGGGGCTGTGCTGCAATTATCACCGGACGGCCGCCTCATTCGGACTATTCACCTGCCCGTGCAAGCCGTTACATCTTGCACCTTTGGCGGTCCGGACCTCTCGACCCTCTTCGTTACTACATCGCAGCTCATGCTCGAATTGGAGGACCCCGCAGTGGCCGGGGCAATTTTCGTCGCCGTCCCCGGCGCAACCGGCCAGCCAGCCGCCGAGTTTGGATAGGGACGGCCACGCCCGCCTGCGACGTCGGCCACGAGCGCTTCGTGAACGGTTCCAGATAAGGGGATCGGGATCGGGCTGGAAACAGTCCACCGATCGCGGCAGAGGCAATCGTGCGCCGACCTCCGGTCAGGCAGCACTCGCGGTTCTAGCCTCGAGCCGATGCTCGACCGTGGGTCGAGCGCTTAGGCGGGCGCACACCCAGCAGGGCGACGAATCGACGGCCCCACTTCCGACTTCATTCCCTGCAGTCGCTCAAGTAATGGTCTTCATCGGCGCTGGCGCTACTTGCGCTTCAGGGTCGAGAAGATGCCGCGCAGCACCTCGCGCACGACGGTCTGGCCGGTGCGCGAGCCGAGCACGTCTTCGATGGGGTTGCCCTGATTAGACCGCGAGGTTCGGGTCGTGGTGCCGCTTGTCGGACGCTTCGGCGCCGAAGCCCGCTGCATGTCGCGCACGGCCTTGTCGTAGTCGGCCTGGATGCGCGCGGCGTCCTTGGCCTGAGCCGCGGCGGCTTTCTGGGCGTCGACGCGAGCCGCGGCATCCGCTGCAGCATTCATTTTGACGGCGAGGATCTCGTGGGCGCTCTCGCGATCGATGACGGTGCCGTATCGCGCTGTCAGGGGCGAGGCATCCACCGTCGCCTGCATCTCGGCGGCCGGCGTTGGCGACATCGAGCCTTGCGGTGCGCGCAGGCGAGTCCATGCCACAGGCGACGGCGCGCCCTTCTCGTTCATGACGGTGATTATTGCCTCCCCCGTCGCAAGCCCGGTGAGCACCTCGCCAAGGTCGTAGCCAGAGGTCGGGTACGTCGACACGGTCGACTTGAGGGCCTTGGCGTCATCCGGGGTGTGGGCCCGCAACTGGTGCTGCACCCGCGAGCCGATCTGGGCGAGCACGTCGGATGGCACATCCTTCGGAGTCTGCGTCACGAAGACGATGCCGACACCCTTTGAACGAATCAAGCGCACCGTCTGGGTGATCGAGGCGATGAAGTCCTTCGAGGCATCCTTGAACAACAGGTGCGCTTCGTCGAAGAAAAACACGAGCTTCGGCTTGTCGATGTCGCCGACTTCTGGCAGGTCGTTGAACAGATCTGCGAGCAGCCACATGAGGAACGTCGAGAACAAAGCCGGTTTGTCTTGCACGCCCGGGATCTCGAGCAAGCTCACGATTCCCTTGCCGTCGGCCGTCGTGCGCAAGAACAGCGCGGTGTCGATCTCCGGTTCGCCGAAGAACACGTCGGCGCCTTCATTGGCGAAGGTGATGAGCTCGCGCAGAATTACGCCAGCGGTGGCCGCCGAGATGCCGCCGATGTTCTTGAGCTCAGGCTTGCCATCGTCGCTCGTGAGCCACTGCAGCACAGCGCGCAGGTCTTCGAGATCGACCAGCGGCAGCCCTGCTTGATCTGCGTAGTGAAAGACGAGTCCAAGGCATGACTCTTGCGTCGCGTTGAGTCCGAGCACTTTTGAGAGCAACAGCGGGCCGAAACTCGATATGGTCGCCCGGATCGGCACTCCAATTCCGAGACCACCAAGCGTGAAATATTCAGTCGGGGATGCCGCGGGCAGCCAGTGCTGGCCGATCGAAGCCGTGCGTTCCAGCAGTTTCTCGTTCGGCTGGCCCGGGCTCGCGATGCCCGACAGGTC
>Ga0335394_10010970_pt1 | contig 10204 bp, 13 predicted proteins | sample MAT03_FD_205741 | JGI IMG/M metagenome (GOLD analysis project Ga0335394, IMG submission 205741) | Freshwater microbial communities from Lake Fryxell liftoff mats and glacier meltwater in Antarctica - MAT-03 (spades assembly) (version 2) ...
GGTGTGTGTGGAAGGGAAACTCGTACACCGCAATTATGAGACTGATAAAGGCGAGAAACGCTTTGTAACCGAAATTAATGTAAACGACTTGTTGATGCTTGGCGCGAAGCAGAAATAGAAGTGCTGCGCTTAGACAAGAAGGCCACCCAAAGCGGGTGGCCTTTTTTTTGTTTCGTAGTTGTTAACCAAAACTTAACACACCCATGTAAGATTTCCTGCCGTTTCGATTTGGATGGGGGGGGTAAGAGCTTCATTTACCTAACTTTAACCTAAACCAAATGAATACTAAAAGTGTAAAAGATTTTATTCTTCCGAACTTTACCAGCCTGTTAGTAATAATTTTATTGATGGGTAGTTGTATTGCCGAAGATGCTAGTCTATCTGAAATTAAATAAGATAAGCCGATGATTGGCAAAAAACTTGAAAATCTATTTTCAGTTACAAACATGCAAAAGGCTTACAACAATTTGAAGAAGAACAATATAAATGGGCGTGCTAAGGAATTAGAAATACGAGCAACCCATTTGTACGTTCGTTTTTTACCGAAAGATATTAAGCAGTATGATATTTTAATTGCTGATACCACCTTGTTTCTTGAGGATTATCCAATTGATTATAAACGAGAAAGTGCGGCTGACTTTTATCATGATCCAAGCATTGCTGATTCTTTGCCTACGTATCAATACACTGCTGTTCCGGTAGGGTTTGCCACCCCCGAAAGTATTTCGATGGAGGTTTTGGAGGAGTTATATCTTCCCAAAGCCGATGATCATTTATCATCTCCAAATGGAAAAATTTCAAGTGAGTTTGAAGATGTAGTTGATGAACTTGAGTATGAAGCTTTTCTGATTACGAATAATCTTACCAATGATGAAAAGAAATCAAACGCTGGTCGTGCTGCGGGTTGGCTTCCATCGAAACATACACCGCGTAGAACGATTCAAGTGCGTGATAGCCGGCTGGGTATTATTAGGCTGAATGGTGGAAAAGTGCGAACCCGAAGATGGTTTGAGGTACACGAGGCTATCACAAATTATAATGGAGATTATGTAATAAATGGTACCTACCGGTATGATTTTAACTACGATATAATTTGGGAGCGGGCAGGGTTTGATATACGAAGCGGCACCTTCGTGCAAGCCAGAATGGACGGGCCTAACTGCAAATGCAATTGGAGTCCTACAATAGAGAATGGTGTGCAAAGGTTTTATGCAAGTGTTTTTAGGGGTGCGGAAAGATACTTTAATGGGAATATTGGCGGATTGAGAAGCCCACAGTTTCTATTTGATAGAATGAAAATATCAGCTTATGATAAAGATGGAGATACTAATGGAGTTAACTGGGGAAATTGGGATGGGTTTGGAATAATCCCTGATATTCAGATTTGGCGATTTGTGTTCGGAAGAGAGAGGGAGACCGATGAGATATTCTCAACCGTGGTGCATGAGATAGCACACACAACTCATCTTCAGGTAATGAATGCCGGGCATATTCAATATTCGCAGGTTAGTAAGATCATTTTCGAGAGTTGGGCCGTAGCCGTGCAATGGCATATAACCAGCATGGAGTATAGAGTGCGGGGCATTGCGAATTATGGAACTCCAACTTTTTTTAATGGGATCAATGGATTCAGAGTCAATTTTGGTTATCAATATTGGTTTCCGGAATTGGATAACACATCACGCGAATACACATCTCTATTTATTGATATTGTTGATAACAACAATCAGATGGGAATGTTTTTTAATGCAATAAGTGATAACCTAACTGGTTACACTTTATCTGGTATTGAGTCGGGATTTCTGAAACATGTATATGGTGTGAGTTCATTAAGGGATAAATTAAAAGCGAACAAGCCGGCTCTTGTTACAGATGCTCAAATAGATGAACTTCTAAACAATTTCTAAAGTATGGATTTAAGAAAAATTTTATCCATTCTTTTGATTAGCGCAGGTTCTTGCATTTCTGAAAGCGGAGGAAAAGTTTATAGCTTCGTTTCGAATAATTCGGGCTTTATCCTATTTCTTGATCACTATAAAAACGGAATTCTCTCAACTGAGCTTTCAAAGGAAATTCCTGCTGGAATCAAGTCTGAGGTTTTAGTCGTTTCTGGAGGCGAGTCTTTGCCGTCCTACCCAACTAACTTAGGCATTCAACAAATTGATTCCCTCATTCTTCGTTTTAGCGATGGCAAGAAAATTACATATTGTAACTTTAGAAACAATTGCTCCGCGCACGCGCTAAATTTTGAGAATGAGAGAAACTTGTTGAACGTTATTAATTGGCGAAAATTGGTAGTTAAGGATTTGAAAAAATACTATGAAGCAGAGTACTTTTTTATTGTTAGTGAAGAAGACTACGCAAATAGTAGATAAATAGTGGTTATATCTTTTGTGATAAGTAGGGTTTTATTGATGCGAAGTAATCTTCACCGATTTATTCGCAGTTAAATAAATTGAATCCCATCCCTTGAGTAATTTTATGCGAAAGTTGAAGGGTGACAAATCTCAAAGGCTAACAGATTAGTTCAACTTTTCGATAGAAGTATTTTATCAGAACCGTTAATGATTTGTAATGGATGTTATGAAAGTCTGCTCGTTATCTTTTTTGTTTCTATTAATTGGGGTTACCACCCTTTCATGCACCGATCAGTTTAGTTACAAAACTGTTTCATTGATAAAAAACGAAACTGATTTTGGTTTGCATTTTAATCTTTACAAAGATGGGGTAACAAATATCGCAGACAATTTGGTAGTAGGGGCAAAAAGTAGATTAGAGTTATATGTAGATGAAAATGACGGCTCGGGTCCGGGCTTCACCTATCCATTGCTCATAGAAGGTGTAAAGTATGATTCGATGGTAATTGAATTTACTGCGGACAAAACCGCCATTCACAACGGTCATTTTATAGCTGGTTCTAACCTAAACGCTATTAATTTTAATAGTTCAAGAAATTTTTTTAATAAATCCAACTGGGAACTAAATTCAACAAAAGAAGCCAGAAGAAGGTCTGAAAGGGAACTCGTGTATGCGGTAACGCAACAGGATTATTTGAATACTAATTGATTTGACGGCATCTCTAAAAACTCCGCTTACCCTTCTCTTTTGTAGAAGGGACAGGGTTTGAGGTAATGAAAGCAAAGGTTTTTAGAGATGCTCTTGATCTAGTCGATAACAACAATCAGATGGGAACGTTTATAAACGCAATAAATGATAACCTAACTGGTTACACTTTATCTGGTATTGAATCTGGGTTTCTTAACCATGTTTATGGATTAAGTTCTTTACGAGCGAAATTAAAAGAAAACAAACCGCTTGGTGTTACCGATCCTCAAATTGACATATTAATCGATAATTTCTGATCGTAATGAAAAATCAAATTTACAGTTTTCTTATATGTATAACTTCGTGCTTTAGTTGCACGGATAGAGACTCCTTCAAGACGGTATCAATTTTAGAGAATCAATCACTTAGCGATGCCACATTAAAATTTTTCAAATCAGGTATTGAAACCGAAGTAAGAAGATTACTTTCCCTAAAAAGATCTTCCAATGAAATATATACCGATCAAAATGACGGAAAAGGACCGGGGGAAGATTTTTTAGATATAATTGCTGGACTCAAGTTTGATTCTTTGATAATAGAGTTTGATGAGGGCACAAAACTAATTCACTACGGAGAACAGGTCGCTGGAGATAATCCGGATGCTATTACCTTTAGCCAAGCAAGAAATTTCTTTAACGAGGAAAATTGGATTTTAGAAAACTTAAGTAAGCGCAAGAGAAGGGTAGAGTATGAATTTACTTACACGATTACGCAAGCTGATTTTTTGCAAGCTAAGTAATAGTGCAAAAGGGATCGACTTAGTAAAGACCGTTATAAAAAAAGTTGTTTGTCAACTATCTCTTATATTATTTGGGCTTTCTAATTGCACGGATCAGGATTCAAATGCAGCCTCTACCTTTATAGAGAATAAATCCGGAAAATCAATAGCACTGCAATTTTATAGCAAAACACAGGCAACGGGTGATTTCTATGCAGAATTGAGTGATCTTCAAGGAAAAAAAGTATACAGCGATGGAAATGAAGGAAAAGGCCGTTTCAATTATTACGTTCTTGCTATTTCTATTTTAGATTCCGTTTTCGTCAACTTTCCGGGCGGAAAAAGGTCTGTTCATTATCCTTCCCAAACGAATGGCATTAATAGTAAGGCAATTCCATTTTCAAGCAAAAGCAATTTATTTAATCCTGCCAATTTCGTAGAACACATTGTTTTTGAGAGCGATAAAAGAATTGAAATTGAATATACCTTTACCTTTACTGAGCAAGATTATCTGGATGCTAAATGAACTTCTTTGCTTAATTGTTTTAAAATACCATAAATTGATTCAATTACTTGAGCAACTCTATACAAAAATTGAAGTAATAAATTTTTAGCTGTAACAGCGGGGCACAACTTTTCGATAGAAGTATTTTATCAGACATGACGCGATAGACCTAGAAAAGAAATTATGAATAAAGGGTACATTCTTCTTCTTCTTTTTCTATTAATTGCATTTAATAGCTTTTCGCAAGCTAAGTATTCACTAAAGGCCGAGGCAGGCTTTACAAAATTCCTATTTAATCCGGTTTCAGTTGATGCTGGTCCTGATTGGAAGGGCTATTATCTTGACGGACAAAATGGAATCGATATAAACATCAGCAATGGCGTAATGTTTAAAAAGAAGATATATACCGGGCTTGGCTTTGGATATTTAAATTTTGAAGGACAACATGGGGTTAGTATTTTTTCTGATTTTGAATTTTTGTCAGTAAAGAAAAAAATTGCCCCTCTTGCTAACATCAAGATTGGATATTTTCAGCTGTGGAATCAATACGAAAATGGAACCGATACTGTGCTTATAGAGTTGATGGCTGGTTTAAACTACCACTTAACTGAATCGGTAGATATTTATTTCAAATCAGGATTTTTGATAACCCAACAATCTTTACTTATTCCAATTAGATTGGGCTTTAGGTTCTAACAACAAACACATTTTTAAAACTTGTTTTAACATACTTACCCAAAACAACGTGCTATTCATCAGCTATCGTTATTTTTGTGTTGATGAGTTTTAATTATCCGCAGTTTCTTTGGGCTCTTTCCGCGCTCGCTATCCCACTCATTATCCACCTGTTTAATTTTCGCAAAACCACCCGAATATTTTTTTCGAATACGCGGTTTCTTAAACAAGTAAAGCAGGAGACAACTCAGAAGCGCAAACTGAAGCAATATCTTGTGCTGGCTTCGCGGCTTTTGTTTCTACTTTTTTTAGTGCTGGCATTTGCCCAACCCTTTTTACCTGCAAAAGAGCAATTGACCTCCCAGCGTAACCTGGCTGTCTATCTTGATAACTCATATAGCATGTCGGTGCCAGCCAGTGAAAAAGTGCGCGCATTGGATGCAGGGATAACGTATGTGCGCGAAGTAGTAGAATTGTTCCCTTCTGAAACCCGCTATAAATTTCTCACGAATGATTTTGCCCCGTTTTCAAACACCTATAAATCAAAATCCGAAATCTTAGATCAGCTTTCGCAGATTAGGTTGTCGCCCATAAGTCGGTCGTCAAGCGAGATAACGAAGCGAATAGGCGATGCAGATAACACGGTATTCTGGATTTCAGATTTTCAAAAATCTACCTTAGGATTTACAGATAGCTATCTGGAAGATAGCATTCGACAGATTCGCCTTGTTCCGATTGAGTATCAGCAAGCAGCCAATGTTTTTGTGGATTCGGTTTATTTGGATAACCCATTTATTATTGGGGGCGAAAAAAATACACTGCGAGTACGATTGCGAAATGAATCATCGAAAGCAGTGTCGGGACTGGTAACAAAACTTACCATCAATGAGATGCAGGCGGCAACATCCACTGTAACTATAGAGTCAAATAGTTTTGCCGAAACATCGTTCGATTTAGCCCGTGGGCTGAAAGGTTTCAATAAAGCGGTATTAAGCTTTAGTGATTACCCCGTAAGTTTTGATAACGAATTTTATTTTACACTCAATTACTCAGGCCGACTGAAAGTTGTTGAAATAAAACCCGATGCTGGCAAAACGTATGTAGAGAACGTTTACGGCAACCGCGAACTTTTTGATTTTATAAGTTATACAGAAGGAAATGTGGATTACAGTGCTTTGACTACTGCCGATCTGGTAGTTGTTAATGGTATCAATAAAATTGATAACGCATTGAGCGCAGCCATTCAATTATATAAAAATAACAATGGCACTTTGCTCGTGATCCCCGGACTTAAGCCTGATATAGTTTCTTATAAGGAATTAGTAAACGCATCATTAGCTAAAACTGAAAACGCTTCGCTGATCGAATTGGACAAACCAGATTTTCAAAATCCTTTTTTTGAAAATGTATTTGAAGAGCGGTCTGCAGCATTGGCTATGCCACAGGCGCAAAAGGTTTTAGATTGGGGTGTTGATCGTTCAGCTATTTTGCGTTTTAAAAATGGCCAGCCTTATCTATCCAGGTTCAACAACGTATTTGTTTTGGCAAGTTCGTTAAATCGTGAGTCAGGCGACTTTGCTACACACGCTATTTTTGTTCCTGTTATGTATCGCATTGCGGCAAGCGGGAAGAAAGCTGAGCGGAAACCATATTATTATTTATCCACTTCATTAATTACAATTCCAACCGATAGTCTTGTTGGAGATGAGCCAGCCAGAATGAAGGGCAATCAGGAACTTGTGCCTTCGCAGCGCAGACTTGGAGATAGACTTTTATTAGAAATTCCGCGCTATACTGTAAACAATGGGTTTTATTTTGTGACTCATGGCAGTGATACACTGGATTTACTTGGTTTTAACTTAGAGAAAAAGGAGTCAATGTTGGCTCAGTTTACTGGCGAAGAGGCAAAGTCTGCCATGGGTGGCGGTAGCCAGGTGTCTATTTTCAAGGCAAACTCAGCCGAAACTTTCAGCAACGAAATAAAAGAGAGATATTTGGGCACACCATTATGGAAGTATGCGGTGATTTTAGCGCTGCTGTTCCTTTTGGCGGAGGTATTATTGATTCGATTTTTAAAATGATTCTTTATGAAATCTCTAAATCTATCTGTTCCAGATCATGTTAATTACGATGAAACCGAATGGAAGGTGATTTTGGCGGGAGAACTTTACGAGCGCGAAAAACTTACGCTGGGTCAAGCTGCTGAATTAGCAGGATTTTCGAAAAGAGCTTTTATTGAAATTATGGGTAAGTATGGGTTTTCATTATTTAGCGATTCACCTGACGATTTAATTGCTGATTTTAGAAATGCCTGAAATCATTATATCAGATACCAGTTGCCTGATTATACTTGACAAAGTTGGGTTGAGTGATTTGCTCTCTAAGTTATACACTCAGGTCTACGTTACTCCAATTGTTGCCAAAGAATTCGGAAATAAGCTTCCTGAAGGAATAATAATTAAAGAACCTATTGATTTAAATTTATTCAAAGCCCTCTCTCAGGTTATTGATCAAGGAGAGGCAAGTTCATTTGCATTGGCATTTGAAGTTGAAAACAGTATTTTAGTTCTAGATGATAGGAAAGCCAGGGCCGTTGCTACAACATTAAACCTAAAATTTACAGGAACTCTCGGCATTTTATTAAAAGCAAAGAAAGGTGGAATTCTTCCATCATTACAATCTGTGATGGATGCGTTGGCAAAGACTGATTTTAGAATTTCGCAGAATGTGATAGATAGAATATTGAAAGAAGCCGGTGAAATATAATTTATGAAAATACTCATCCGATCAGCACTTATCCTATCACCAAAATCTACTTTTCACAAAAAGAAGAAAAATGTGCTCATTCAAAATGGGCGTATTGAAGAGATAGGAGATAAAAATTATTCAGCCGATCGCGTTATTGAAGCAGAAGGAATGATTCTATCTGCCGGTTGGTTTGACTTAGGAGCTTTTGTTGGCGACCCCGGCCTTGAACAAAAGGAAGATCTGCTTTCATTATGCAAGACAGCAGCTGCAGGTGGCTTTACTGAGGTAGCTGTGTTGCCGAATACACAACCAACGGTGCAATCTAAAAATGAAGTGAGCTACATAACAGGCAACAATGATAACCGCCTGGTTCAAATTCATGCACTTGCAGCAGTTACTAAAAACTGCAACGGAGAAGAGTTAACGGAAATGATTGACTTGCATGAATCGGGTGCTATTGCATTTACCGATGGATTGAAACCAGTTTGGCATACCGATATTTTTCTGAAGTCACTTCAATACCTGCAAAAGTTTGATGGCTTGTTGATTGATCAGCCTGAGGATATTTGGCTAAACATGTTCGGTCAAATGCACGAGGGACCAGAGAGCACAATGCTTGGCCTAAAAGGAATGCCGCGCATTGCCGAAGAAGTAGCCATTAGCAAGAATCTTGAGTTGCTTAACTATGCTGGCGGGCGACTTCATTTTGCAAAACTGTCTACCGCCAAGTCAATCGATTTAATTCGTCAAGCTAAAAAGAAAGGCTTACAAGTGAGTTGCGACATTGCAGCTTACCAACCACTTTATACGGATGAAGTGTTGAACGATTTTGATACCAACTATAAAGTCAAACCACCTTTGCGCGAAAAATCGGACCAGGATGCATTGATTAAAGGATTGAAAGATGGAACTATCGATTTATTGGTAAGCAACCATGTTCCTCAAGATGTTGAAAGCAAGTTTTTGGAGTTCGATCAAGCCGAGTTTGGAATGATCAATAGCCAAACATTTGCTTCACAACTCGTTTCACTATCGCGCTCAGTGGACATGGAAGATCTGATTGAGAAAGTGACAGATGCACCACGCAAGTTATTAAAGCGACCATCCGTTGTAGTTGATGTAGACACAAAAGCGAACCTAACTCTGTTTGATCCAGCTAAAGAATGGACGTTCAACTCCGTTTCAAATTTCTCTAAAGCACAAAATTCTCCCATGTTAGGCAGCAAGCTAAAAGGAAAAGTAGTTGCGGTGTTCAATAACTCCAAACAGTGGTTGGATGTTTAAGCCGGTTTCCCGACTGGTTTTTATTTCGATGCGCAATGGATTAATTGCCGGCCTGCTGGGGTTCGTTTTCCTAATCGCACTTTATTATTTGGGCCGGCATCCCTTTCTTTTTCCAGTATTTTTTGACTTCCGTCTGATTATGTTTTCTGTTTTTATGGTAATTGGGTTGAAAGAGTTGCGAGATGACCACCAGCAAGGCCTATTATCATTTGGTCAGGGAATGGTTAGTAATCTATTATTCACCATCTTATTTGCCATCACCGCCTCGGGATTGATTTGGATTTTTATGATACTTGATCCTAATTTTTTAACCGCTTATATTCAGGTTGCTACCGAGCAAATTAAAGCGGTACCCGCTGAAGTTATTGAACAAGTTGGAAAAGCAGAGGTAGAGCGTAATATTTTGGCCTTGCAGGGCACTAATAGGGGAGACTTGGCGCTTGATTATTTGATTAAGAGCTTTATTATAAGTTTTTTTATAAGCATAATAATATCAGTAATTTTAAGACGACAACCAAAAACCAATTAAATCATGGAAGAAAAACAGACAGTAACATTATTTCAACATGCCATCAAATGGGGTCTTATTGTTGGAGGAATTAGTATTGCTTTAACATGTGTTATTTATGCCATTGACTATGCATTACTGGCAAATTGGAAAACAGGAATTTCCTTTTTTGTAATGTTTATAGGTCTGGCAATTTATGCGGGTATAAATTACCGAAATGAGATAGGTGGATTTTTATCTTACGGAAAAGCGTTTCAGCACGGTTTTGTACTGATGGCTATTTCAGGGCTCGTATCAACTGTTTTCATGATAATATTATATAACGTAATAGACCCTGAGCTGCCCGAAAAACTGACCAAAGTGGCCATTGAAAATGCACAAGCCATGATGGAAAGTTTTGGCATGCCAGAAGATCAAATGGATAAGGCGATGGAAGATACTCGCAAGCGAACTGAAAATCAGTATACGATATCGGGTACAGCAATGGGCTATGGTATCGGATTAATTATTTATGCAGTGTTATCTCTCATTACCGCTATTTTTGTAAAGAAAAACGAGCCCGAGGAAGTGCTCTAAAATTTGAATGAACATTTCAATCATAATCCCTGCTAAAGACGAGCAGGATTCTATACCAGAACTTAGTCAGTGGATAAGCCGTGTG
>Ga0335394_10010971_pt1 | contig 10204 bp, 7 predicted proteins | sample MAT03_FD_205741 | JGI IMG/M metagenome (GOLD analysis project Ga0335394, IMG submission 205741) | Freshwater microbial communities from Lake Fryxell liftoff mats and glacier meltwater in Antarctica - MAT-03 (spades assembly) (version 2) ...
TTGCTGACATCTCCAGTGCTGCCGTGCAGGAAGTGGTTAGAAACGCCTTTTTGCAATCAGTGTTCGCTTCTAACCAGGTTTGACACTGCTTTGTAAATTTTCCATTACCGCAAAGATGCCCACTCTCAAGCACCTGCTGGATAAATAGAATTTCATTACCCGCGATCGCTGGGCGGTTAAAGGGAATTACTTTGTGCATTCTAAAATGATGTGGGTGTAGGGAATCCGTAGCAAGTCATGGCGGATAAGCTAATCGTCATCTACTTTTTCCAAACTGATCCCCTAACAGCAAGGGTTTCAAGCCCGATTTTATGCAACTTGAATGCTGATCAGCTTACTAACGACGACATCTTTTGAGAATACTTGAGAAACAAGTTTTGTGTAGCCCTCTTGATCACGAACATTTTGTCCGCGATCGCGGGTTAGCAAGTAGTGAGCAATGGGGGATTGTCCTGGGAGATAGCAGCCATCAAAGGTTATCAACCGACCACCAGGTTTCAACGCTGCTTCAGCCAAATGACACAGTTGTAAGGTTTCTGCATCATTCAGGTGATGCAAAATGCCTACTGCCAGAACCAGGTCAAACTGAGACTGCGCGGAGATAGTTTCTGCACTCACCTGCTGGCAATAAAACGTTGCGCGATCGCCATATTGCGCTTGAGCCGCTTGAATATATTCCTCGCTGGCATCAAAACCCACATACTCGACCGCTGGCAAATAGGGTACCAATACGCCGGGTTCACAGCCAACATCCAAAATGCGATCGCCTTGCTGCGGGCGAATATGATCGTTGACAAGTTTTTTGCGCCCCGATACTGCCCCGATTAGCTGTCCAAATAAACGATAGACCGAGGGAATAGACAGAACAGAACGGATTCCTTGCGTAACTTGAGGCATCGTAATTTTCTATAGCTTTTCAGCAATTAGTAATAAAGAACCTCCAGCGGGAAAGTTTCCGCCGCTTTGAATCACGGTTCGTTCTAGTGTGAGAATTCCTTCCAACAGAGCGTTCATCCAGCGACCCACTTTAAGTTCAGCCATTACATCGTAAGTTGAATCTGCCGATTGCGATCGCAATCGGGATAAAAGCATAATAGGCAGCAATAGTGAAACAAACGAAGTCATCCTAACAACTTTAAAGCCAGCCTGTTCCACCTTCATCTTTAATTCTTGCGCTTGATAGCGCCGCACATGATGACCAATATCATCACGTTCGCTCCAAAGCCAGGGATGCTGTGGCACCGTCAGAATGATTCCCCCACCGGGCTGTATTGCTTGATGCATTTGCTCCAGCACCTTTACATCTTCTTGAATATGCTCTATGACATCAAATGCCCCAATCACATCAAACTCATCTACAAAGGGAATTGCTCGTGCATCCATCTGAAACAGCGTTGCTTTGGATAGGCGCTGGGCTGCAAATCCTAAACCTGTTACCAACACTTCGCTTCCGAACAGCGTTAATTGAGGATAGGCATGCTCGATTCCAGACAATACAAATCCAGTACCACAACCAATTTCCAGGAAGGTTTGCACTTTGGGAAAGTAGCGCTTCAATGCCCAAATGATCAGGTGATTTCGAGACCGAAACCAAAAATTTTTGGCTTCCAGGCTGCTCAATTGGGCAAAGAAAATAGCGTCATACCCCTCGCTTGCTGCCGCCATTTCAGGGGAAAATGAAAAATATCCATCAATGACTGTAGGTGAAGCCCCGCATGTAGGGCAATCCCAATCGATTCGGTTAAAGGGATCGCCACAAACATTACAAACCTTCATTTTTGGCTACCAATGATTATTCCAGCAATAATCAGCATCGTACCAATCATCTTGGGTAGCGTGAGTGCCTCCTTAAAAAAAATGAGCTTAACAGCACAACAAATACAAATGTAAAACTGACAAATATCGGGTAGGCATTGCTCAGGGGCAATTGAGTCATTGCTGCCATCCAGGCTAAACCAGCCAAAAAGACACCTGCAAACGTACTGACTATCCACGGGTTAAGCAGTAGCCGAAAAAGAAACCAGAGTTTGTCAATGGTGTTCGTTGGGAATGTTCCCGCAGCAGTGACTTGCCATTTGCTCACGATCTGGTTGTATACCGTGAATGCGATGGTCAAGAATACGTAAAAATAACTCGAAAGATTGTCAGGCATTATCATATTCAACAAATCCACAAAACTGAAATCTATTTTGGATACCAGAGAGTGCGATGGGCAATTTTCAAGATAAACTGATAACAACCAATTTGGATAATAACGTGTCTTTTGCGATAGTGAAGTAGCTATAACCAGAGTATGTTCTACTCTTCATCAAATAATTAAAGTATTCGGGTCTCCTGAGTTTGTGGTTGAAACCGTATCTCAAGCTACCAATTAATTCTCGTGCGAGCGCTGAAACCCTTGTCAGGAAGTTTATAGGTTTCACATATCAGCTAATACTCAGGAGAGCCAAGTATTCACTGTTTGCCAGCACTTTAATTGACTTAAAAAATCTATCTTTTTCCTAGAAAAACCTAGGAATTCTTACTCGTCAAACATTCTGCCATCATTAATCTTACTTTTTATGTCTTCTTCTCAATATAAACAGTGCATTGCTTGTGGTGGTTCCCTTAAATTTTTTGGGACTCGCGTCAACTATACCTATGTTCGTTGTCTACACTGTAAAACTATTCAACTATCGCCATTTCCAACAGATGAGGAATTGGCAAAAGCATATTCAGATGAGTATGCTAAGTCAGATCATTATGGAACCAACGATCCAGAAGCGATATTTCAGTTGTCATCTCCGTTTTATCAAGCCGTTCTGCACGAGCTAAAACAATCCAATTTGCCAAAAGGCTCAATTCTCGATTTTGGTTGTGGATGGGGTGGCATGTGTCGTTACTTGCAAGTTAATAACTATGACTATCTTGGAATTGATTTCCCCTCCGAAAGTTTAGAGTACTGCAAGAAATTATCTCTTAACATCAGTTCAGAAACCTTGGATCAATTAATTGAGAAAGAATCAAAGTATTCTGCAATTCTCCTCATTACTGTGTTTGAACATCTCAATAACTACGCTGAAACGCTAGAAAAAATTGCACAACTGCTGCTTCCAGGAGGCGTATTAATCATCTTAATTCCGACGGCTAATGTTTATGGTGCCTTAGGCAAAATGTGGCAGATGTTACGAGCCACCGCTGAATTACCCAAACTTAATTCGACCTTTTGCCCACCTTGGCACACCACGATTTTTTCAACTCGTGGGATGAATCAGTTACTTAAGCAGCATGGGTTTGTGTGCGATCGCTTATTGCCAGCTCCTTCAGGCAAAGGAAATGGATTAAAAGGTACGATCCAAGCCATTGTAACCATCCTTGCAAAAGTAGGATTTAGGTTGTTTGGAGAGTCTTGGTTCCTCGTACCAAACCACATTTTTGTCTATAAACTCAAAAAATTAAATTCCTGAGTACAAAATACTCGTCTTAATATAAGGATTCTCATCTACCGATCAATGATCAACTATCACCGCACCAGCATCCACGAAACAATTTTGACCTACGGGAACAAAACCGCCTAAGTTCATCCAGTACCGGGCAATTGATACCTACTAAGTAGGCGGCTTGAATTAAATATAAGATACACAACCCTAAAAGCCTTATCTGTCCTGAAAGCGTCTTCAGTTTGATTGCGGCTTCCTACTATGACAAGCGAGTATCGGTGGCTCTCCTGAGATTAGCTGATAAGTGAAACCTGTAAGCTTCCTGACAAGGGTTTCAGCAGGGCTGTTTCATTCTCCTAAAAGCTTTTCTATGCATGACTTCTGGGATTCTTGGACAAAGCTTAGAATTAAGGAAATCAACCCAAAATCTAGATTTCCCCTCATCCGCTTGACTTCTAACCTTGAGAAGCAGGCTGAAGAAGAAGCTCATAAGCTCTGCACAGAAGGGGTTTGATTAGAATGAAACAGCCCTGGGTTTCAGCGCTCGCACGAGAATTAATTGGCAGCTTGAGATACGGTTTCGACCACAAACTCAGGAGACCCGTATCGGTTTTCTGGATGATATTTATTTAGCTGCTTTGTTATCATCTGGTTGAATTATGACACGCTCCAGCATTAGTATTTTGAACCCTATGTTAAACTCAGCATGGTTGGCAGCAATTCCTTACGAAACTAGAAACTTGAAAGTCGAGAGTTTCAGCGTAACTGATGAGTTTTTGCTGCAACCCGATTTGCCAACTTTGCAGTTATGCATTGATATCAAAGAAAGTGAGTTTGGAAACATATTTATTCAGGCAAAAGCAAAGAAGGATATGATGGAGTCTGCGTTAATCCTTCAGAAATGCGGATTCTACTTTGTTGAAGTGACAGTTGCTCCTCGATCTAACTTAGATAAAAATCTTGTGTTGGAAAGCTTTATCAGAGATCAATCCAGTTTCATTCCCAGACGCTATAGCCAGCACAATTTAGCTATTTGTATCGTCGATAATGATGACATCAATACTAGATTTTCCATTGAGAAGATAGCCAGTGAGTCCTTTACAGATGATCGCTTTCACATTGATCCAAACTGTCTAAATTCACTAGCTGACATCAGGTATGTCAACTGGGTAGGAGATCTTTATACAAATAAAAATGTTGTTTTTTACACTTTAGAACTTAGCGGTGAAAATATTGCTTTTATGTGCCGGAACGATGACCATTTAATTCTTGCTGGATTTGATGTTAACTATCGAAATAGTGGATTGGGAGATTACTTATGGTTATCCGTAATGCAGGATATGCTTGATAAGAAAATTACTCAGGCTCATACGTCTATCTCACTAAACAATACTGCTGTTCTAAACCTATATGCAAGACTTGGATATAAGTTCAAAGACACCTCCATGAACTATCACTACTGGAGTTCATGAAGCAATATTTAAATAAATTACGTGTAAATCTACTCTTTCAAAAAATGAATTTCTTAATACTTTAGTGAATTTGGTATGTTAGTTTTAGCTTGAGAGGATGATAAGCAATTCTCAATGGCGCTAGACATTGTAAAAGTTTGATTTCTAATAATATAGAGTGGGCGATTTTTAGCTTCATCGAAACATTTACCTAAGTAGATACCGATGATTCCTAAATTCCCAATAATAATGCCTCCTAAAAAATATAGAGATACAATCAGACTACTCCAACCTGATATAGGTGAACGATGAACGATTGCTTGAAGGAATGTGTACACACCATAGATAAAGGCAATCAGGGAGATAAAAAAACCTAGTTTGACTGATAATCTTAGAGGCTTATCTGAATAGCAAATAATGGCTTCAGTTGCTAACTTCCAAAGGGTACGAAATGTATAGGTGCTTTTTCCAGCTAAACGTTTATCATGTTGAACTTCAATGCTTGCTGTAGGAAAACCCATCCAATCAACTAAACCGCCAAAAAAACGGAGTTGCTCTCGAATTAAGCGAAAACTTTCAACAACCTTTTTGGAAATAATCCGAAAATTACCCACCTGCGGATCGTAATTCAGATCAGTAAGGTAGTTGAAGGTTTTGTAGAACAACCACGAATTTAAGCGCTTCATCTGGGAATCTTCACGCAGCCCTCTTCTTGCCAGGACTACATCATAGCCATCTTTGGCTTTGGCATACAAAGCAGGGATCTCTTCTGGACGATCTTGCAGGTCACAATCCATCACTACAGCCCAGTCACCATTACAATAGTCAATTCCAGCGGTGATACCGTAATGTTGACCGAAGTTACGACTAAACTGAATTCCCTTGACTCGCGGATCTTGCTGGGCTATGTCTTGAATGATTGTCCATGACGCATCACCGCCGCAGTCTTCAACTAATATGATTTCAAAATCATTTGAAATAGTTTCCAAAGATTCTCGCAAGCGCCCATATAGTTCGTGTAGGCAATTTTCTGCTTTGTAAACTGGAATTACAACTGAAATATACGTCATTACCCACCTTAATATGTGTTGTCGTCCGCTTCTAAAAAACTAATCGCTAAAAAACTAGGCTCTCCCAAGCATTAAATGATAAGTAAAGCTTATAAATCTCCTAGTAATGGTTTCAAGTCCTAAGCAGCACTGATTTTGTAGTTCATAATACAGCGTCAACCGTAAACTTTAAGAGAGACAAAAACGGGAGCATGTCACTTTTGCTGCCTCACCCTAAATCTATCTCCCAGAGCGGGAGAGGGACTTTTTTGAAGGCTATTTTCAGGCTGGAGCAAATAATTATACAATATTGGTCTGTCATTACCCGCTGGTGGGGCGCTGTTACTGGTCGCCAAGAAAACATAGAGGCGCTGTGATTCAAATAATCGTCGTGAGCGTTTACTTTTATCAATCCCATCTGTTTATTAAGTGAACTCAGCACTCAACATTGAACAATCGAGCCAAGTTCATTGGTCAAAAAAATAATTTAATATATCTATACAAGGTAGTGAGAGTACTTAAATGAGAACACTTAAACGGCAAATCAAGGCAAATTGGGAAATTTTATTACTTCTCTTGCTTCCTGTACTGTTATTGCTGATCAATCAAATCTGGATATTCAACCCAAATGGCACCATCGACCCTTGGGTTTATTTTGGTTATTTTATTCGGTTAAAACAATACTTAATCGCTTTTCCAGAAGCCTACTATGGATCGCGTTTGTCATGGATTCTACCAGGGCACTTAGCCTACTCTCTCTTCTCACCGTTAATCGCAAACTACGTTTTGCATCTAGGTTTTTATTACCTTGCCACTCTCTCACTCTACTTCATTCTTAAACCTAGCGTTGGCAGACGAGCCGCTTTCCTAGCCAGCGCATCCATGGGTTGCTACTCTTTTTTCCTGCTGGCAATTGGCTGGGACTATGTGGATGGAGCAGGAATCACCTATTTTTTACTGACAGCACTGATGTTGAGTTGGGCAGCGAGGAAAGAAAGCTGGACAATTTGGATGTTTCTATCAGGTGTTTTTTTTGGGGCTTTGATTCACACTAACCTCGTTTGGTTGGCATTCATTCCTTCTTTAATAATCTATTATGTTTTGACCAATCGTCCTGATTGGAGACGCAAAACTTTTATTAGTGTTGCTGCTTTTATAGTTGGCATTTCGACAATCACCCTTCTCTTAGGTAGCATGAACTATGCTGTTGGCGGCAAGTTTGTTTTTTTTATGCCCTCGGTAAATTTTGCACTAAGCTCCTCAGGTCAGCCAAATCCTTGGAGAATTGATTGGCATCAATGGTTCCTTAGTGCATCTTGGTTAGTCTTACCGCTAGTTGTCTTAGTGGGTAGTACAGTAACCTTGGCTCTGTCTAAGTTTAGGAAGTCTTTTGAACAGGCGGATACTGTTCCTCTTCAAGCAATTTTTGTTACAAGTTGCCTGATCATGATTTTTCTGGAAGTAAAAGGTATAAGTGTTTTACAGCATCCTTTTTATGCCAGCTATCTGATCCCCTCCCTGTTTTTAGCAATTGGAGCGCCATTAAAATCACTCGTGACACTTTCAAACGGTCGCTTTGCTGCTGTTGCTACTTTCGCGTTGATTCTGATCATCTTTCCACTCCTAGCCGCTTATCTATCTGATGATGGGCTAGTTCTTGTATCTGATGATCAGCGAATCATTTTTTGTTTGCTATTTCTGGCAGCCTTCTTATTCTCAATTGCCAGTAATTTCAATCAAAAGAAAGTCGGTAGCATTCTGACAATTGTTCTGCTGACCATTAGTACCAGTATTTCCTTTAGTCCAGGATGGAATGCGAGTATGAAGCAACTTCAAGCAAATGTTTTGATCTCAAAGGCTGGAAGTGATAGCCAACTCACTGTTAGTACTGTACAAAAGTTGTTTAGAGATATCGATCCAACGGTTAGCCTATTGTTTTGGTACTCGCTAAAAGATTTAGGAGTCTATCGTTCAATTGCCTCAGCCTCCCTATGGGGGTATCGTTTAGTTGGTGAAGAGTTTCCTGGTTTGCAAGGGTATGGTGGCTCTAGTAGCACCCCCTTCCCTACTCAACGGCTCGACGAGTTGAAAAATCTGTTTGCTTTATCGTCAAAGGTTGCTATCTTCTCTCAGCAGAAAGATGCATTGCAACAGGCAATTAATTCTTTGCAAACAGTAGGTTTCACGGCTAAGTCTACAGCAACTTACTCTATTAAACAGGATACAATCGCTTTCACAATTACTATTATTGAGGTCTCAAAACTAAAAGATACTCTCTAACTATCGACTAAATTAAAAGTTCAGTAGTGTATTATTCAAAATCCCAATAAGCTACAAGCTTTTGCTGGTGATAAACATTGTAAAACTAAGTAGAAAGCAATAGTTTTACTACCTCTTAAGATATGCACTCATGAAACTTTACCTGACTCATCTAGAGTTTAGGACTCATTTCTCTCTAATCTCCTCAATACATTTATTAAAATAGTGAAAGCACTTAAACGACAAAGTAAAGCAAATTGGGAAATTTTATTACTTTTCCTGTTACCCATACCATTACTGCTAATCAATCAAGCCTGGATATTTAACCCTAACGGTACCATCGACCCTTGGGTTTATTTTGGTTACTTTATTCGGTTAAAGCAATACCTAATCGCTTTTCCAGAAGCCTATTATGGATCGCGTTTATCATGGATTTTGCCAGGATGCCTAGCCTACTCTCTCTTCCCGCCGTTAGTCGCCAATTACATTTTGCATCTAGGTTTTTATTACCTTGCGACTCTCTCACTTTATTTCATTCTTAAACCTAGCGTTGGCAGACGAGCCGCTTTCCTCACCAGCGCATCCATGGGCTGCTACTCTTTCTTCCTGCTGGCAATTGGCTGGGATTATGTGGATGGAGCCGGAATCACCTATTTCTTACTGACAGTACTGATGTTGAGTTGGGCAGCAAGGAAGGAAAACCAGCCAATCTGGATGGTTCTAGCGGGTATTTTTTTTGGAGCTTTGACTTACACGAATCTTGTTTGGTTGGCGTTATCTCCCTCCCTAATAACCTATTATGTTTTGACCCCTTATCCTCATCGAAGACAAAAGACTTTTATCAGTGTTGCTGCTTTTTTAGTTGGCATTTTGGCAATCACCCTTCTATTAGGTATCGTGAACTATGCTGTTGGCGGTAAGTTTTTCTTTTTTATGCCCTCGGTAAATTTTGCACTAACCTCCTCAGGTAAGCCAAATCCTTGGAGAATTAATTGGCATCAATGGTTACCTAGTGCAACCTGGTTAGTCTTACCACTAGTTGTCTTGGTGGGCAGTACAGTAACCCTGGCTCTGTCTAAGGTTAGGAAGTCTTTTGAACAGGCGGATGCTGTTCCTCTTCAAGCAATTTTCGTTGTAAGTTGCCTGAGCATGATTTTTCTGGAAGTAAAAGGTATTAGTGTTTTACAGAATCCTTTTTATGCCAGCTATCTGATTCCCTCCCTATTTTTAGCAGTTGGAGCGCCATTAAAATCGCTCAGGGCACTTTCAAACGGGCGCTTTGCTGTTGCTGCTACTTTCGCATTGATCCTGATCATCTTCTCGCTTATAGCTGGCTTTTGGTCTAGTGATCAGTCAATCACTTTGTGTTTGCTGTTCTTAGCAGCCACTTTATTCTCAATTGCCAGTAATTTCAATCAAAAGAAAGTCGGTAGCGTTCTGGCAACTGTGCTGCTGACTGTGAGCGCCAGTATTTCCTTTGATCAAGGGTGGACTGTAAATCGGAGTGTGAAGCAACTTCAAGCAACTGCTTTGACCTCAAAGGCTGCACTGGATAGCCATCTTACCGTGAGTACAGTACTAAAACTGTTTAGAGACATTGATCCAACCGTTAGTGTGTTCTTTTGGTATTCGGCAAAAGAGTTAGAAGTCTATCGATCGATCGCCTCAGCAACTCTGTGGGGATATCGTTTTATCGGCGAAGAATTTCCTAGCTTGCAAGGGTATGGGATTTCCAATAGCACACCTCTGTCTCCTCAAAAGCTCAGCGAGTTAAAGACTCGGTTTACAGTGTCGCCAAAGATTGCTATTTTCTCTCAGCAGAAGGACGCAATGCAGCAGGCAATTAATTCGTTGAAACCATTAGGTTTCACGGCGAAGTCTACAGCGACTTACCCGATCAAGCAGGATACGATCGCTTTCACAATTACTATTATTGAAGTCTCAAAACTAAAAGACGCTCTATAAATGTCATCCACATTGGTATTATTCAACGAGCAGCCGATCGCCAATAGGAAATAACTCTGAC
>Ga0335394_10010972_pt1 | contig 10204 bp, 11 predicted proteins | sample MAT03_FD_205741 | JGI IMG/M metagenome (GOLD analysis project Ga0335394, IMG submission 205741) | Freshwater microbial communities from Lake Fryxell liftoff mats and glacier meltwater in Antarctica - MAT-03 (spades assembly) (version 2) ...
TGGCGCTAGCTTCCCACCTGAGAACTATTCACAATGTTCTACCCCAGAACTTTCCACGCCTCCCTGCCTCTGTCGATTTAGATGGGAATGTCTACTGGTTGAACTTGGCCAGTCACGTTTTGATTAGCGGGGGAAGCAATGGGGGCAAGAGTACCTTAATCAAGACGCTCTTAAGCTCATTGATACTCCTTTATCCGCCTGAATGGGCGCAATTCTGCTTGATGGATTTCAAGCAGGGCGTCACTCTAACTCCGTTTGCTAATACGGACTGGTCTTGGCGGGGAAAGGGGGCTTGTTCGTCACCGGATCTTGCTGGTGACGTGTGGGAGGAACTGAAAGAGGAAGCCCAGCTTCGTGCAAAAACGATTGTTGCCGCTGGGGTTGAAAATCTGGCTGAGTACAATAATCTCTACCCGAATAGTCCTATTCCCTGGCTGTTCGTCGTCATTGACGAGATCGGAAACTACAAGCAGGCAAAGGGAGATGAGGCCGACGCTTGGCTCCAGCTCTGCATGAGCCAGTGGAGAGCGTGGGGTATTATCTGCATCGGCAGCACCCAATACCCATCGGCAAAGCACGCAATTAGTCCAGATACGCGAACGAATTTTATGACAAAAATTCTGTTCGCGTGCGATGAAAGATGCGCGAAATTGGTTCTCGGTGAGAGCGATCGCCATGCTATCGAAGCCACCCGGCTAATTCCTCCAGGAGATTGCCTGATCAAGGCTAGCGGAAACTATATCCGTGGTCAGGCATTGTATCTTGCTGCCCCTGTAACAAAAGCCCTACTTCAATTGCACGACTCCCATGCAAATCCGTTTGGTTCTGCCACTCTTGAACGCGCTATGGGAAAGAGTTTGGCTGCGGTTTAGCTTTACTAGAAAGGAGCAAATTTACACGCTTGTCTTCTTCTTAGCAATCGTTGGCAGTGCCGTATTCACCCCTGGTCCTCGCATGGTGCTTCAATCAATTATCGCGCTGCCTATCGCGCTACCTATCACGCCACACGTTGTCCTTTCCCCTAGCATCCTCATCGCGAGATTGCAGCTTGACGACGCCGCAATGGGTAGCCAGCAATCAACCCCTCCGGCTCTTGGAGAGATGATTGCTGGCTACCCGGTGTCTGACATCCGTAAGATCAGGAACGTTCACCCGGTTTCCGGACAGAGGAACGTCTGGCATAAAGGATTTGACATTGCAACTCCAACGGGAACCCCTGTTTATGCCCCGTTCGTAGGAACGGTTTCAGAATGCGTTGAGGATGGCAGATGGAAGACTTATGGCATCTTCCAATCACCTCTGTTCCCTAATCGATACTGGCTACTTCACCATTTAAGCTGGTGCCAGACAGGAGAGTACAAAAAGGGCGACGTTTGGGCTAAGACAGGCAATGCGGGCACTGGGCCGCACCTGCATGTTGAGGGATGGGTTCGTCGTGAAGGGTTGTGGGATCATTACAATTTAGCGAAAGGTTGGATAAGGGGATTTATCGATGCAAGTATCAATTGTTTGGGATAAAGAGATGGCGAAGTGGACAAGCTTCGCCCTGCTAGCTTTGACTGGGTTTGGGCTAACGATGGGCGGCGGTCTGGCTGTCTTTCAACTGTTTGGGGCTAACCCGCTTTTTATCCTTGTGTTCCTAGTGGGTGGAACGTTTGGCTATACGCTCGCCACCGCCGCCCCGCTGCCCGTCCTCGGGATATTAGGAAGCATTTTGATGTCCCTAGACAGGGTTGATGAGCTATTGGAAGCTCTCCTAACGTTGCCGCTTAGCATCAGCAGTGATGCCCCGATATTGAGCCAGGAGAGAGGAGAAGCCGTTGAAGATGGCGGTGAACCCTTGGATAGTGAGTTAGTCGCGCTGCTCCAGCCCCAGCCATTTCCGTTGTCGGAAACGTTTGACGGTTATGTTATCCGGATTTCAGGCACCACACCTCATTATCTAGAGAGGATTGGAGATAAAAAGTTATTTTTCACAAGCGATCACAACAATGCTTGCTTGTTTAAGAGCCGACGTGTTTCATTCACATTTGCTCAACTATGTTTCATTGTAAACGGCGATAAAAACGCTGTAGAGGTGCGCGGTGTCCCCATCAAACTTGGTCAAGGAATTATCTCTTAGCCCCCGGCGCTACCTGTTCGTATTAGCACTTGGTTTCGGCTGGGGTGTGACTCCTTCGATACCAGCAGGGCAAAGCACTACCCACGTAAAAAGCTTTTCTGGCATTACCCAGCCAGCAACCCAATTAGGAGGCAAACCAGAAACCAAACCAGAAACCAAATTACACGGAATTGACCTTCTCAAGGCTATCGGACTAAGTGAGGGGACCCGTGAAATCGATGGGGACAAGACAGAGGACTGGAATAGCCATATAGACCCAGGAAATCAGGCTGTCAACAAGGGTTCGTGCAGTTGGCAGAAAAGCCCTGTAGCCTCACCTGCTGAGGCCGACATACTTTGTAAAGCGGCATTAGAGAAGATACTGAGGGACGTGCCAGATGGAAGCTCCGATCTGGTAGCGATCGCCTATTTAGATGCCTGGATTCAGTCGCCAGCAGCAGCTAAAGATTTCTTCAAACTGCTCCAGAACGCTCCTGGCGCGACCGAATTTGACCGGATTGTATACGCTCGGGTAAAAGCCTTTATCAATCCTGACACAGGCGAATGGGACGCCCCTGGACTGGGCAACAATGCCGTCCAGATAAACAAAGATCAAAACAGAAGGGTAGAAGCCTTGCAAGATTCCCTGAACGCGCAAAAAAGCTAAATAAAAATGGCAAAAAAAGTGCATTTTTCTTGCGATGTTTGCGGGGTTTTACTTCACCCTGCGAATTGGTTACACGATGCCGAAGTCTGCTGCACCTGCGGGCTAAGCGCTCCTGTTAGTATTGGCACTAGCACTAGCGATGGCGAAGCAATTGCTGTTCTTCTGCCTGCTCCTTCTCCTCCATCTCTGCCTTAAACAACATTTCGACGATCGCTGGGAAATTGGTATCAAGATTCAGGTTTGTCTCGGGGAAAAGTTCCGCCTCAGAAATATTTCTCCCTGAGACTTGGCTAAACACAAAGCACAGGGTAACTCGCGCCTTACGCCACGGACGCTGGTGGCCCTTCTCGAATTTAGATATGTGGGTGCTGTCTAAACAAGACCCCTTTCGCAAAAAAATGATAGCCCTCATCAATGTCTGCGGGCTGGCCGTGCGAGCTGGATGATCCACTTCAACGCCCTCACAATCAATTTGGAGCATTGCTAGATAACAGAGCACTGCTAGCTTGGGCTGCGTCAGGTCGGCGGCTATCCGCATTCGTCTCAGGGTTACGCAAGGGACGAAAACCATATTTAGTTCAGCTATTCCGTACGGAATATCGTATATTGCTGTCGCTGTATTCATTTTTGGGTCTTGAATTGTTCCTGAACCCACATAAACTTATCTCACTTTGGGCAACTTGCATCTAGACTTGTCCAATATCCAAGCCTATCTCTGCCAAAAGGGCTAGTCCAAAGTGGTCTAACAGCGATGGACGGGCATTTTGATGGCCAAGCCTTTAGAAATTGAAGTTTTTAGAGTAGGAACACACCCATCGTCAACGGACGAGGTGTTCCATTTTCCGACTGAATTGGTGGATGAGGCGATAGAAAACTATAATCCCAATCTGTTTCGTGCGCCCCTAATCGTCAGCCATGAAACAGGGGCGTACAGTGACCGAGGCATTGTCGATAGTGAGCTAGCCTTTGGCATTGCCGATAGCTTCCGTCGCTCTGGGGAAAAGGTTTTCGCGACCTTCAATAAGTACGCCCCAGAAGTAAAGCACTGGATTAACGAAGGTCGGATCAATAGCGTCTCCAGCAGCTTTTATCTCCCTGAATCAACTAGCAACCCTACACCTGGGAAGCTAGCTTTTCGGCACGTTGCATTGCTAGGAAAAAATGCACCCGCTGTAAAGGGAATGGCTCCCTTAGAGTTGGGTGAAATGCCGTGCTTTTCCGACAAAGGGATTGGAATAGCTATCTTTTCTATGCCGTTCGGTGAACCTTTTTTAATCATTTCTCGACTCTTTAGAGCACTGAGAGATCAGTCAATTAATGCAAACGGGCTTGAGAAAAGCGAGGCAATTTACCCGTCCGAAACGATCCTAGCGCTTGAAAACATGGCTAACACTCAGTATGTCACCACTGAGTACATGGAAACCTCTTTCCGGTTCCACGATTCCCAAATGAAGGAACTCTGGGAGATGTTAGCCCGCTGCCAGCATGAGATGTCAAGGATTACGCAGGAGTCAGTAGACGCGAATTCTTCCCCCCTTTCTGCCTCTCATGCTCCTTCTACTTCTGCCCCTTACGCGACCTATAAGGAATCAAAAATGAAACGGAACTACTCAGGCGCTATGGCGGCGATCGCTAAAAAAGACTCCGCAATGTCAGACGTTGACAACTTCATGAAGGCTATGGGACTTGAGGATAGTCAAAAGCCTGATGCCGTAAAAATGCTGGCAGGCAGCATGGAAATACCAGAAGCCTTCAAGAAAAAGCTAGCGAAAGCGCTCAGCATGAGCGACGCAGAACTCAAAAAACTTTACGTATCGGACGAGGAAATCAACATGAGTGAAGAACAGTCTGCGTTGGACAAAGTTGCAGAACTTCAGTCACAAAACGCTGCCCTGATGCAGGAATTGGTTGAGCAGCGGGCGGGTCGTCGTACTGCTGACATTACAAGCTTTGTCGAGGGTGAGCAGCGGGCGGGGCGGGTCACTCCTGGGATTATGAGGCCGCAGACCATCAGCTTTGGAGATGGCAAGAGCCAGACCTATGATCTCGTTTCGTTCATGGCATCTCTTAATGACGCTCAGCTTGGCTTCATGAAGAAGCATCTAACAGGATTGCCCTCTCAAATTGAATATTCAGAAGTCGTTACCGAGCCAGAAAACACGGTAACCAACGCCCCACTGAACTACGCCCAAATAGGAGATATGGCAAAACAACTGGTGAAAGCGGAAAGAGCGGGTGGGAAAGAGATAACTGAAGCCCAGGCTGTAGACCGAGTGATGACAGAGAACGGGGTGCGCTTCTAGAATCGCTCTTTGCCATCAGCTAGAGTTCAATCATTTTAGAGAGAGTTAGTCATGTCGGCAGAAAGAACTTTTCAATGGTCGAAAGCGTTTTACGCAAGCGGGGCGATCGCTCCACGCCGAATCATCATGGGCGACGTCGGTGATACGGCAGGCACGAGGGCAGCTCAAGCAACTGGCCCGAATGCTCTACTAATCGGAGTGGGTTATATTCCAGATTCGTACAGAGATCCAATTGTTATGGGTCAAACGCCTCCAGCAATTCAGGTTCTCAACGGCCATCCATTCGATTGTCAGATGGGTGGAATTGTTGAAGTTGACGCAGCCGCGAATATGGGGCCTTGGGTTTGGGTTACCTCAGATGCAAACGGTAGAGCTGTTCCGGCAGCAGATGGGAATCACTCAATCGGATTTACTACTCGCGGAGTAAGCAATGGCAATGTCGTTACGGTTGCTATTCATCAAACAAGGTTATCTTTCGGAGCTAACGTCACGTCGTCTCCTGCCGAATTGAATCTGTTTGATAATGCCCCTGCTAACGCAGTCTTCACGATTGGAACGGAGGCCGCAAACGTAATCAATGTAGCAGCACAACTCCGAAATGCTGACAACCAAAACATCGTCGGTCGTCGAGCTATATCAGCCTATCTATCGGGTGTCTCTACAGGCGGGGATCTAGCTGCGGCTCCTAGCGGTGGCGTTGCGATTGGAGCTAACGGGTTACTCACCGAACCAATAGCAGATCGGTCCTTTCAGGCCATCACCGGAGCGAATGGACTGTTTGACATCAACATCACTGAGGCAACCGTCAGGACGCTTCACCTCGTATTGGTATTTCCAAGCGGGGCGATTCAAGTAAGCAGCGCGATTCAGTTCGTCTAACCTGCTTGAGCCGTCTTCGGTTTTCGTTTCCACTTTTTTGGTTTGGAGTTTCTAAACATGACCACCGCCCCGTTTCCCGTAGACAGACGCCGTACAGCAATCTCGATCGCGTTCGACAATAACGAACTGATTGCCGACCGCGTTTTCGTTCGCGTTCCTTCTAACGGCTCGCGTTTTACATGGCGCAAATATAAGCCCGGTGAAACTTACGCGCTGCAAGATACTCTTGTTGGCCGGACCAGTAAACCGAATGAAGTTGAGTTTGGATTTGATGAGTATGAATCAAACACTGAGGATCACGGGCTTGAGGCTCTGATCCCTCAGAATGATATTGACAACGCTCCACAAGGCTACGACCCAGTTGATAGCTCAACTCGCCGAACTACTAACTACGTCCTGCTGCGGAGGGAAAAACGGGTGGCTGACATGGTGGCTAACCTCAGCAACTATTCTCCTCAAAATGTCACGACACTTACAGGAACGAACCGTTTCACCAACTACACGATCAATCCTCTATTGCCTGGGTCTGAATCAGATCCGGTCGGGGTTATCTCTAACCGCCTTAAGTCGATGCTGCGGCGGGCGAACACTATGGTTCTGTCTGAGGATGGTTTTGATACATTGTCGCGCCATCCAAAAATGGTTGCGGCATTCCACGGCAACGACGGAAATTCAGGCGTCGTCACAGTTGACTTCATTCAGCGGTTGTTCCGACTCAGAGAGGTTGTCATTGGCGGGGCTTGGGCCAGCTTAACTCCTGGTTCTGACGCACGGGGAACGGCAAACATTACCCGTTTATGGGGAAATGACCTAGCCCTAATCTACAAAGATCCCACAGCTAATTTAACGGAGGGACTGACTTGGGGCATGACAGCTCAGTGGAAAACTCGTATCACGAACACTCGTTTCGACCCAGACATCGGGCTTGAAGGTGGGCAGCGGGTAAGGGTTGGCGAACACGTCAAAGAGGTGGTAACGGCTCCCGAGTTTGGTTCAATCATCGTTGATGCCTTTGGTGGAGCTTAAAGTAAATGGACTTTCGTAAATACACAATCCTGCTAGGGAAATTAAGTGGTTCGTATGGTGGGCAGCCTGTTCAAGGTTCCGTAGGCGACGAAGTTCTCCTACCTCCTGAAGACGGGGACGCCCTAGAGGCAAGGGGGGTCGTGATGTTGTCCCCTCACGACGAGGAACATCCTCCCATCGTTGCGATTGAGACACTTCCTCAAGAAGCGCCGCCAGTTACCCCTCCCACCCCTCCCAAGCTTGAGTCTGATCCTCCCAAGCTAGATATCAATACTTGCTCGTTTGAGGCGTTAGAGGCGCTACCAACCATCGGAGCAAAAACCGCCAGAAGCATCATGGCTAAACGTCCCTACCTGAATATCGAGGAGGTGCCTGGGAAGGCGGGTCTAGGTGGTTTGGTTAAGGCTAATTGGTATCAGGTTGCCCGACTGCTTGAAGTTGTCACGCCTGAGTAACTGTCCTCTTTTTTTGGCGATCGCAGGAGTTTCTGTTTCTGATGAACTACGCCAGCCTTCAAGACTACATCGGCTTCGTGGGAGAGCAAGAAGCGCTAGAGCAATCAAACCTTGACGACTCTAGCCTTCCATTAATCAACGAAACGATCATCCTTAAATGGCTCGCTGCCGCAAGTGCTGAGATAGATGGACATCTAGCAAAAAAGTATGCCCTCCCTGTCCCTAGTCCAGTTCCAGCAATGCTTTCGGAAATAGCCTGTGTAATCGCACGAAAAAACTTAGACAGGTACATGCGACGGGATCATGTGCAGCAGGACTATAAGGATGTTGTTGATCGGCTTAAAAGAATCGCGAAAGGGGAGGAGGTTTTAACGGGAGCAGATGGAACAGCACCTGTTCAGTCCGACGGCTCCCAGCTATCAGGAACCGTTTCTTTTGGCGGCGGCAATCCAATCTTTACCCGAGAAACATTGCGAGGGTATGGGCGGGGGTGGTCGGAATGAGTCTCTACGGACATATAGAAACGGCAATCGTCAAGGAGCTAGCGGAAAAGATTGAAGGCGTAAAGATTGAAGGCTTCCCAGACGATGGAGCTGAGCTGGGCAAAGCTGCTCCAGCCCGCCGAATCTTGGTGGGGTATCAGTCAAGCGACTTTGAGATCCTAGCTGAAAACCCAGCTCTATTTATCAAAGAAGTTTTGACCTATGAAATCACCATCGGAGTGAAAGGATTACGAACTCATTCAGGTGTCTACACGCTCCTGCAAGAGGTGAGGAGAATCCTGACAGGATTCTTACCAGTGCAGGGAATTAATGCCCGAAGAATGCGTCCGACAGGATGCTCCTACAAGGGGATCGAAAGCGGCATTTGGTATTACTCGGCTAATTTCACTTTCGAGATTAGTTATGGCGAATTTGATCCGTTGTTTCCCGAAGTTACGCCCACTCTAGAGCCGATGCTTTTGCCTAATGGCATCACCCTAGTTACAGGTATTTGGCGATCTTTAGCTGACAGGATTCCCGGTGAATCAGTCCTTGATTATCAATTCTCTATTCCACCGGAGACGGGCTAGCTATGGTCATCTTAAACTCAAACATTCTTACCGCTCCCGGTGTATACGTCTCGGAAAACACCGCTGGCATAGTTCCCCTTGAACTAGCCTCATTCAATCGCTGCTACATGCTTGGCACCGCAGCGACGGGAGTTTATAACGAACCCTATCAGGTTGTTTCCGCTGAAGATTTTTCAAATGTATTTGGTTCTAGCACTTCCTTAAATTCGGTTACTTTATTTTTCCGAAACCATCCTAACGGCGTTCTCTTTTTCGTTAGAGCAGCAGCACCCCAATTGGCTGAGGTAACGATTTCAGCAGCCACTGTCGGAACTTGGAGCATTACAATTGTTATCGGTGTCGCTGCTCCGGTAGTTGTCACCTATGTCTACGCAGACGTATCTCCAACGGCGCAAGAATTGATTGACGGATTTATTACTGCTATCAATAATAGTGCCGTTGCAATTAGCGTGACGGCGTTCGATCCTCAACCTGCTGACATGACATTCAGGATCAAGGGGAATGCCGAAGAAGTTGTATTTACCCTATCCGCTCCTACAGCCCCAGCGACAGCCACCCTGTCTAGAACGAATGATATTTCCTCTGTTAAAAGTGATTTTATTTGGGCTTGTGAAAACGCTTTTGACCCAGACATGCACGCGCAAGGAATACTGATTGCTCCGCAGGCATTCCAATCGATTGCGCTCCAAGCAGATCGGATAGATGTTGGCACTGCGATGGAAAACCTATGTTCCGCCGAAGGGTTTGACTGGGTAACGTTCATTGATAATGGGAGCACAATCTTAACCAATGCTCAAGCAGACGCAGAGGGCGACCTCTACATCACTCCACGCGGGCATCTAGCCTATTTCTATCCCTATGTCAGTATGATTGACGCTGGCTCTCTGCCAGTGCTTGTCCCGTCATCTGCGGGGATTGCTGGTATGGGCTTGCTGAAGATGGGGCGAGAGGGGTTCAACCAGCCTCCTGCTGGGGTCCCATACCCGCTGAAAGGGGTGACCGATGTTGCGGTTCGAGTGAAGCGGCAGCAGCAAGCTGTCCTCAATCCTCAGGGAATCAATGTTATTAGATATCTCCCAAATAAAGGGGTCGTTGTTTACGGCTCACGCACCCGTTCAGTCAATCCCTACTACCGATTTATCACAACCCGAATCATCCTCAACGTCTTAATTGGCACACTTCGGAATGCGTTTGATAATTTTGTCTTCAGCGGAGTAGACGGCAGAGGAATCTTTCGGACACGGGTTAGAGAAACGGCTGAAGCAGTTTGTTTCCGTTTGTGGGATGGGGGAGCGTTATACGGAGCGTCCCCGTCCCAAGCCTTTTTTGTAAAATGTGATGCTGAGAACAATCCTGACCTAGACCTAGAAGCAGGGATAGTAAGGCTTGATGTTTACGTGGTTCCTGCCCCGATTGCTGAGCGGATCTTGATATCAGTGACCCGCGTGGCTATCGGGCAGATCGAAATAGTTACCAGAAGCGTAGGAGGAGGATAAGTTGACTGAACCGGATGCAGTAAAACCATCTACCTCAAAAATGGCAGCTCGCTTCATCCAATTAGAAGAGACTGTAGCTGAGATGCAAGAGTCAGAAGCAAGGGTATCAGCTCGCCTGAGGACACTTGAAAAATCTGATAAAAACCAGCAAGCAATCTTGATTTGTTTCTTCTGTATAATCGCTGCAATTCTAATATTGAACAGA
>Ga0335394_10010973_pt1 | contig 10204 bp, 9 predicted proteins | sample MAT03_FD_205741 | JGI IMG/M metagenome (GOLD analysis project Ga0335394, IMG submission 205741) | Freshwater microbial communities from Lake Fryxell liftoff mats and glacier meltwater in Antarctica - MAT-03 (spades assembly) (version 2) ...
AGACTCGAGAAAGGCGACACGGTTCACACCGCGCCGCGCCGCTTCTTCATAGATGCGATCGCGCAACACTGGGTCAATACCCTCGAGGCGCCCGAAGTAGCGGCTACGGATGGTTCCGCCACGCTTGCCAATGTGGGGCACATCTATGTTGACGGGCAGAGGTTCGGTGCTAGCCTTGAACTCGATGATATAGAAGCAGTTGCTCAGTTCCCAGCTAAGCTTCACCGCACGCGCCGTCGTAGGCAACGCCGTCATCGGCGCACTGAATGCATAAAGTGCATTGTTATTAACCAGCATTCGACCTAGCTCAGTATCCGCCAACCAAGGAGCAAGACCTTCGTCGCTGATGACTATGTTTCCGCCAGACTTGACCACACGGTTCATTTCGCCAATGCCCTTGGAAATATCAGGAAACAGGTTAATACCCCCAAAGTGGTAGGCTGCGTCAAAAAAACCATCAGCAAAAGGCAGGTTGGTAGCGTCACCCACCGAGAAGTGCAACCCCACTCCTGAACCAGCGAGCGCCTCTCCGAAGCGGGACACGCCGGCTAGCAGCATTTCTTTAGCTATATCCAATGCATAAATATCACCCTTGCCAGAAAGAGCATTTACCAAATAAGGTAAATCATTACCTGCCCCCGCACCAGTAATCAATACGCAGTCTCCACTATTCAGTCCTAGCCTTTCAATCAGCCGCCTACGTAAGCCCTCTTCGTCTGTTTGAAAAGTAGCAAAAACCCAACGCAAAGCGTTGTCGTGCATCTCGGCGGCGTTCTTTTGCGCATACTCATTTGCGTCAACAGGCTCGCTAGCGAATACGGGAACAACCGTACCCGGTGCGAACTTGTAAAAGTGACCGTTGGTACAAACTAACCCGCCAGAACCTTGCGACAGACGAGTCTGAGAACAGGAACTCTCAGTGCAGCAGTAGGAAGGATGATTATTCATAAACACTTTCTTTTTTGACATACGACCCAAAGCAGGCGTTCGGTTACACCATAGTAATCGTTTTCTGCCGAGCCGAATGAAAAATGCTCAAACCAAGGAGAGATGTATTCCTCTACCTGCTCCTTTCGGGAGAATGCGTGAAGTCGATATCCATTACGGTTGCCGTAGGGATCGGACTGGATGCGCAGTGTGCCATCATCCATAGTAACCGCGTCCTTAAAGATATAAGACTCGCGATTTGCAATAGAAGCTACCAGCCAACCTCCTGGCTTCATCACTCGTGCATACTCTTTCATATTGTCGGCAAAGGTTTCACCTTCATCACAGTAGTAGCAGCAGTGGCATGCTAGCAAATAGTCAAAGGAGTCCTTATCGAATGATATTTTGCTGTTTCGTCCGACACGCAGATCTGCATGATAGCCCAGTTTCGCTAACCGCTCATGCGTCTGTAGGACAATACCGTCTGTAATTTCGATGCCACTGACTGAATAACCCTGATCACAGAGAAAGACCGTGTTACGGCCGTCGCCAAAGGCAATATCGAGCACACGCTGTCCAACCGCCGGTTTGCAGAATTCCAAACCTGGATAGTTGGCTAGAAAGGTACGTACGACAAACTCGGTGGGATAGACACGCGGGCTACTTCGTGTTGCATAGAATTTTTCGTAATTGAGATCAATAGATGGAGGTGGTTTGTTCATAGATTTTTCTGACGATGAAGAGTGGTCTCGACTTGGTTTCACAGAAGACCTTTGAGATATAGATGCCAATCACACCCAAAAACGTTATCATCATGCCTCCGATCAACCAGATGGAGACCATCACCGATGTCCATCCGTCCATTGGAGTGCCTACCATAAGTTTGTAGAAAACGAGATAAGCTACGTAAAGAAGAGAACATAAAAAAATCATCAGCCCGATGTAGAAGATCATTCGAAGCGGCCTTTCACTGAAGGAAGTGATCGCGTTGGTAGCGTGCTGGATTTTCTTGACTAGGCTATAGGTAGTGGCGCTTTTACTATGCTTTTTCACCGACCACGCACATTGCTTGAAGCCCGTGATGACCCAGAGGCAGGAAATAACCATTTCGTGTTCACGAAATCGCAAAAGTGCATCGACGTATCGACGAGACATCAGACGAGCTGTGACAATGTTGCGAGGATGATCGATGTCGGCTAGATAGTTAAACAATGTGTAGAAGATCTCGCCACTCAATCGCTCGAACCAATTGCCTTTGCGATTCTCCTGTACGCCATACACCACATCGGCGGTCTCAGCAGTCATGACTACTGAGAAGCCTGTAAGCCATTCTGGTTCTTCTTCTAGGTCGCTATCAATTAGAAATATACGTTCACCCTGTGCGTGTCCAAGGCCAGCTAGCATGGCTTGGTGATGCCCAAAGTTGCGCGACAAATCAACGACGACAACATGAGAATCCTGTTCGGTGAGTTTAATAGCCATATCCAGACTATTGTCAGGGGAGCCATCGTTCACAAGTACGATTTGAAAATCGTCCCCAACAAGCTGTCTTGCTGCAGCGCACGCCCTCTCATAAAACTCGTTGAGGTAGGGTGCTGATTGATAAAGAGTCGCAACGATTGAGAGCTTCATACGACATACCTCATGCAACGCTGGGCATCCTTGCCGCAATTGAACAACAGATCAAGGATGGTGACGCCGTGTGTAAAGTCACCCCAAAGCTGGGGATAAACCGGGTAACCGGAATACTCAAACCAAGTAAGCTTGATCCCCATATCCGTAAAGACCTTTTCATCGACATAATCTTTTGCCGCCGGGCCTGAGATGTATTCAGTGCCCTCCGCCTGCAAACAGAGATCAGCGAGACGTTCCGTCTTGCCATCGAGCAACGAGTAATCCCAGGAGTTGGTAATGGTGGTTCCAATTTCCAAGTAATGGCAGATGGCTTCGATAAACCGGCGATTCATAGGGGAAAGGTGACTGTATGATTCGTTAAGGTAAAGAGGCTCCAACCATGCAGTAATTTCAACAAAATGCGGTGCGCGGCGATAGTTGTGAACCAATGCCTTCCAATGCGCAGCAGCCCAGTCAGTTCCGTCGATCTCGGTCTCACGGATCTTCTGGTGGTATTTACCTTTAACCAGAACAGGCACTGTGAGCCACTGGACACCTTGATGCGTTTTGATCTGGTTGCGGTTACGCCAGTCACGACGCGTGTACTGCATGTCATCGTAGAGAATGAACTCATCGACGGCTGCAATCATATCGAAATAGCCCTTCCAGGGGATATAGTTTGACTGGAGAATTGCCACTTTTTTCATAATTTTAAAAATGACCGAATGATTTCTACTACTTGACTACATTCTCTCTCCGTCATTCCATAGAAGCAAGGGAGTCTTAAAAGTCGTGATGAAATATCATCAGTAATGGGGAGGTCATGTTGCCCAGGTGAGAGATAACGGCCTAATGGGGAAGAGTGGAGCGGTATATAATGAAATGTCGCGTTAATTTCATTCGCTTCAAGATAGCGTAGTAGCCCGTCACGTATCTGTCGAGTCTCTAGAATAATATAAAAAAGATGAGCATTGTGAGTAGTATCAGGTGGAATAACAGGGAGACTAAGAAAACCAGCTTCCTCAAGTGGAGAAAGAAGATGGCGATAAGTATCGTGAACTATATGTCGTTTAGTTGTAATTTCCTCGGAGTGTTCTAGTTGAGCATATAGGAAAGCAGCAATTAGGTCAGAGGGAAGAAAAGATGACCCGAGATCAACCCATGTATATTTATCTACCTGACCACGGAAGAATTTTTGCCGGTTTGTTCCTTTCTCCCAAATAATCTCAGCCCTCTCAATAAGGTCTGGATCATTAATGATAAGCGCACCACCCTCGCCAGAAATAAAGTTTTTTGTCTCATGAAAACTAAAACAACCAAGGTCACCAATTCCACCAAGAAAACGTCCATGGTATGTCGAATTTACAGCCTGTGCCGCATCTTCTATGATTGAGATTTTATATTTATTAGCAAGGGATACAATTGCATTCATCTCACATGAAACTCCAGCATAATGAACAGGAATAATTGCTCTAGTTTTTTCATTAATAAGGCGTTCTATAAGTGATTCATCAATATTAAGGGTATCACGACGAATGTCACAAAAACGTAGTTGCGCACCTCTAAGAGCAAAGGCGTTTGCAGTAGAGACAAAAGTAAATGAAGGAAGAATTATTTCGTCACCTGGTCTTATATTTAAAAGTAATGCTGACATTTCTAATGCAGCTGTACAAGAATGAGTCAAAAGGACTTTACATAGTCCATACTGATCTTGCATCCATTCTTGGCAAAGTTTAGTAAATTTACCATTACCAGATATCTGTCCGCCTAAAACAGTCTGAGCCATATAATAAAGCTCTTTACCTACGATGAATGGACGATTGAAAGGAATCATAAGAGCTACTAGTATCGGAGGTTTTTATTACGAAAAATTTTCCTCTGCTATTTTTTAAAAATAATCAAATCTTGCTGATCATTATAATTATTAACAGGACCAAATCCCTGTTTTATAAAAGCGTTTATTAATTCCGAAATTCTCTGACTTGAGAATTGCTCATCCCCAAATGGAGAACCCTTTGACATTTTATCAAAAATGACGAGATCAGCATTTGTTTGTAATACTTTTTTGACAAATTCATCCTGTTCGAGAATATTAGTTGTTGAATATACTGGGTCGCACCATGGTGACTTTATATTAAGCAGATTGGTTCCATTAAGATCACTCACAATCTGAAAATAATATGGAGAGATTAAAACAAATTTTTTCTCTTTTACTATTGATCGAATAGATTCTCCTGTATTTTTAAAATTAGAATTAATAGTTTTTTCTCTATGTAAAATTTCATCCTTAATAAAATTACAACGCTTAATCAAATCTGTTTGAAACCAGCGCGCATGGAAAATTATTAAAGCGAAGATAAAGATTGTACATAAAAATTTGATACCCGAAATCATTAGTTCATTTTCCTTTCTGTTAGGATTATCAATTATGCAAAACAGACAAAGAAAAATGGATGGAATAATAGGTGTATGTAATGGAGTAATACCATTTCGTTGTAAATAGTATACAATAAACATTAAAGATAGTGATGAACAAACAAATAATAAACGCTTCTGTAGATTAAGAGCGTGTATTACCCAGCCGCTAGAGACTGTAAATAATGTGTAAGTAGAAAGTATAACTAATAATGCTACAAGTGCAGTGAGTTCCAGGGGTAAACCTCCAAACGACATATGGTAAATACCGGTATGAAAAGGAGCTATACTTTTTAAAATATATTTAATGGGGCTTCCACCCGAGCAAATAGCTAAAGTAGAGATTGTAATAGAAAAAGATACAGCACTAAAGAAAATAAATAAGAATAGTTTTCTTATCCATTTTGAAACACTTATTGCTTCGGTAGATAATGTCCAAAAAGCTAAACATACAATAAAAATTGCACAACCAAACTCCATACTAATTGGTATTAATATACCAACCATTAAACCATGCAAAGCTATAACCCATCCGCCCCGTTTTAACTCATTCTTTCCAAACCAAGGTAAAGTCATTAAAAAAATGATTATTCCTGCTCTTCGTAGAATACTCTGAGTGCCATTTGTAATATTCCCTGATCCACCATTGTAAGCAAAACTAAACCAAATTACGATGACGAGGATTATCCAATGTGGAGTGATTTTATATTGCTTGAATAACCAGATAAGTAATATAACTAGTATCAGTGTCTGTCCATATTGGAGAAATATTATATAATCAAAAACATTCCATAAACCAAAATATTTTTGAAAAATTCCTATAATATTCTGTATTAGTATTCCATAATATGGATTCGTTATGTCTGTTGATGATCCTGAAGCAATTTTTAGAGCATCTCCAAAATACGCACCATAATGCCAGCTGAAATTAGAACTCGTCCAAAACCCTGAATAACAGTAATAAACATATCCTCCCAAGCCTGTTCCAATAAAGAACATGCTCATAATACCCACTATAGATAACGTAGTCCACTTACAAACCCTGTGGTGAGAGTCATTTGCAAATTGAACACCCAATAATAAACCTATTCCCAAGAGAAGCGCAAACCAAGGATCCGTTGTTATTCCCCATAAATTTATAATTAATAGACCAATAATAAATATATTATTTAAATAAGGATTAAAATTTATTTTATTAGGAAATAATAAGCAAATGGATGCTGATACAGCACAAAAAATTAAAAAAACTTTGTATGCATCCATTTGAGGCGATGTATCAAATGATTTTAAATATGAATTCCAAGAAGGAAGAAACCTTTCTGATAAATCCAAGGGTGTTGAATGGAAATTATATACAATATAGAATACTAATGCTCCTATTATTGTTAAAATAATTGCTTTAGAATCGAAAACAATATGTTTAAATTTTTGTCGCAAGAAAGAATTCATAATAAAAAGTGCAAAAATTGTTAGGCATTCTTAAATAAAAAAGCACTGGGCCAGTGTGTGATATTCTGATTTAAAGTACTTTCATTAAATAACCAAGATGGTTGATTAAGTATAAACTCTGGGTGAGTAGCTGCAAACTCTTCTGCTGCTGCTGCTGGATTGTCCCAAGACCACGAGGAGTTTCCGCGAGGAACATCATGTAAATTTCGCATACTCCCATCGGTTGCGATAATGTATGAACCAAGTGAAACAAATGGGTGGTATAAAAGTAACTCTTTTGTCACATGGGATTTACTATGATTGCTATCCAGAATTATCATTACTTTATCCTCTGGCCTGATAAGAGATTCAATCTTTTTGACAACTTCCTCTGATACAGAGCTGCCTTCTATTAATTCAATAAAGGCGCAGAGATCGTGATCTTTAATGGCTTTCTGATTATGGGGACGAATGCTAATATCAATACCTACTACACGACCAGGTATATCCATTATTTTTAATAAAGATGCAGATAGGATAAGTGATCCTCCGTGTGCTATTCCTGTTTCAATAATCAAAGTCGGTCGGACAGTGTAAATTACCTCCTGTAATCTAACGATATCTTCAGGTGATTGTATAATTGGCCTTCCCATCCAAGTGAAGGTATATGGATATTTCTGATTCCAACCCACTTTAAGCCAAAATTCTGAAAGCATCATGAATGCTTCATCAGAATAAAGCTCAATTTTCTTCTCCTCTTTACTGGACAATATTGTTAGTGATTTTGTATCTGTATCAATTGTTAGCTTCATATTCTTCTTTTTTAAAATTTTGACAGGATATTATACAGTCAATTTATTTAGTTTACTCGTTGATCCCCAAAAGTTCATTGCCTCATAATCTGAATAGGGATAATAGCCAAGATTGAGATCAATACTCCAATTATTCATATCCAACCAGGTCAGAACTTGTTGTTTAATTGAAACTGGATTTCCCGAGCATACATTTACTATTCCACTATCTTTTTGCATGAGCGCTAATGAAACAATTATTTCTGCCGCCTTCTCGACGGGAAGAAAATCTCGGATTTGTTCTCCTTGAGACATGTTGAAGATTTTGTCTCTCCTTTCTACAGCCATACATAATTGATGGTATAGGGAAGAAGAAGATTGTCCTTTACCATACAGATAAAAGACCCTTCCCCAAGTAAAATTGAAATCAAGCTTGTTTTTCAAAAAATTTAACTGAGTTCTCAATGCATTCTTTGCAAATGAATACGGTAAAATTGGTCTTGGAATCATTGATTCTTTCATCAATCCATTTTGCGAACCATATTCTGCACAAGTTCCACAAACAAAGAGATTTTTTAAGCCCGTTGATAAAATCTTTTTTAAAAATGAATAATGACTTGGTAAATCAAACTCGTAATGATGGAAAGACGTATAGTTAGGGAGTCCTGACCATGCTAAATGAATTAAAATGTCTGGTTTCCCTATATAATTATAGTCAAAGTAGCTTGAATTACTTAAATCAAATTTAATAAACTTTAAATCATTTCTTGTGGATAAAAATGCAGGGGGTTTGCGACCTAAAATAATAATCTGACAGTTTTTTTTAAGAAGCTGTGTGAGAACATAACTCCCTATAAAACCGCTGGCTCCTGTTAATGCTACAATCATTGCTTAATATATTTTATTCTTTCGAGTAAACTAGTATCCGATTAAAATTTTAGTTCCGGCCTCATTTTATCGATTTCAGAAAGGTTAAAAATCTTTTCCGGCCATTGGATATTAATGTTTTCGTCGTGATAGGAAAATCCATCCGCACATTCCGGATGATAATATTCTGTAATTTGATAGTAAACCTCGCTCTTGTCTTCAAGTGTCTGAAATCCATGAGCAAAGCCTTTCGGAATATATATTTGTTTGCGATTCTCGGAAGATAGCTCGATCCCGAACCATTGACCAAAGGTTTTTGAGTTCGCACGGATATCGACAATCACATCAAATATCGTACCGGCGGTGCATCGGACCAATTTAATTTCTTCATGGGGGTTTCTTTGAAAATGCATTCCCCGAAGTGTTCCCTTTGATTTATTAAATGAGGTACTGTTCTGGACAAATCTATCTTCCAACTCCCTGATACGGGCCTCTTCCACACACCATAACCTGCTGAATAAGCCTCTTTCATCACTCCTAAGTTCGGGAGAGATGAGCCATGCCCCTTTCAATGGTGTTTCCTCAAAAATCATCGAATTGTCAAATGGGGTATAGGAATGATAAATTTGCCTCCCTTGTGGGAGTATTCTGATTGTTGTTTGATGATTTCGTTCGCGAAATTCCAAGTCAATAAAAGAATGTAGTCAGGCATTCGCTTGAGTAATTCATTAGGGGATAATATCGGTATTCCCATACCTGGAGAAAAATATCCCTGTTTATAAGGGCTTCGATCCACGATATAGTCGATCAGGTCAGGCCCCAGTTGATACCAATTCAATAAGGTGCTACCCTTAGCTGAAGCACCATAAGCCGCTATTTTTTTTCCGGAAGACTTGAGGTCTTTGAGGAGGGAAATAACAGTCTGTTTATGCTGGTTAGCCCGCGTGGCGAAGTTTTGATAATAATCGATCTTATCCAACCCGTGTGAATACTCATTTTCCATCAATCGTCTGACATTATCACGGGGCTCATAACAGCCTTTGTTCCCAATAAAAATCCTTAGTGATCCACCGTGGATATCAATTCTTTGGCAATCGTATATTTCGAGATCAAAAGCATGGAATAACGGCACTAATGACACCAAGGTGAAATAAAAAACATGTTCATGATAGATAGTATCAAATTCCCCTAACTCGATCATGTCACGGGCGTATGGAAACTCTATGACAGCCGTACCGTTAGGTTTCAATAGCACTTTCAAACCTCCAACAAAGTCACGAATTTCTGGCACATGGGCGAAAACATTATTTGCAAGGATTAAGTCAGCCTGCTGGCCTCCATCAGCTAGTTCTTTTGCCAATACACATGAATAAAAGCGGTTAAGTGTGGGAATCCCTTTTTTGCAGGCAAACTCAGAAATATTTTTTGCAGGCTCTATTCCCAAGACCGGAATTTTCTCTTCAATAAAATTTTGCAGCATATAACCGTCATTACTGGCGATTTCAATAATCAAGCTTGAGGCGTTAAGGTGATATTCATCTATATACATTCTGGCTGCATGAGCCGCATGAGCGAGCATAGTGTCGGAAAAGGATGAAAAATAAAAATATTCCGTAAAAAGTTCTTCTGGAGGGACCGTTTCGGAAATCTGAAGCATTTTACATTTTTTACAAATCACCAGCCTTAACGGGATCTTCTTCTCTTCTTGTGGGGAAGGACTTTTTGTAAGAGAATTGGCTAAAGGTTGTTGCCCTAGATCCAATAAAATTTCATGTTCTGGACTCCCACATGCACGACACTTAAAGTTTTTCATAAAAATATTAATTGAAAGTCATGGTCCAATCAAGTTGTGGACGAATTGTCCCTGGAATCGGCCCACCATATCCGTGACGAGAAGAAATACCTACAATGGGATCAACAATTGTAAAACTTAAAATATCTTTTTCATAGAAGTGAACTTCCGTATCATTTTCATAATTACTCAAGGCTAAACCAACGAAATATCGTCCATCATTGAGGAAACTTCCAGGAATATTACATACGGCTGTATAATTACCTGTATCAAGAGGTCGGCAATCTGACGGGCTGGAAATAAAGACACATATACCATCTTCACGGTAAAAATGAAAATTAGGAATATACTTCACTCCACCCAACATGAC
>Ga0335394_10010979_pt1 | contig 10202 bp, 5 predicted proteins | sample MAT03_FD_205741 | JGI IMG/M metagenome (GOLD analysis project Ga0335394, IMG submission 205741) | Freshwater microbial communities from Lake Fryxell liftoff mats and glacier meltwater in Antarctica - MAT-03 (spades assembly) (version 2) ...
TGACGCGCAGAGTGAACCGCTGCTGCACGTTCGCCTCGCTCGACTCGTGCCGGACGTGGATGACGTAGTGGCCCGGCTCGTCGACGCCGATGCGGAGCGGCCCTTCGTCGCGGTCGACCTCGAAGCGATGAACGCAGCGCGCGTCGGCGCAGTTGGGGCCGCCTGTCGCGTCGCTGATGCCCGCCATCGTGACCTGCAGGCGCTCGGGCGCGTCGAGCGTGACCTTCGTCGTCGCGTCGTCGTGGTGCTCGGTGCGCAGCGCGACGTCGAGGAACGCGCGACCCTCTGCCGGCAGCGTCAGCGCGAGATCTTCGGTGAGTCGAATCTCTTCGATCGGATCGTCACTGCCGCGCGCCACCAGCAGCACGGCGAGCGCGGCGAGCGTGAGCGTGGGCACCACCGCGAGCAGCGCGGGAAACGGGCGACGTCGCGTCGGCACGTTGCGCGCATCGGGTCGTGCGCGATTCTCGTCGGCCGCAGCGAGTGCTGCCTCCATGCGATCGAGAGTGGCAGTCGGCGGGTTCACGCGCCGCAGCGCGCGCATCCCGACGTCGAGCGTCTCTGGCAGCGGTTCGAGCGGCGAATCGTCACGAGTGTCTTCGCTTGGACGGCTCATGTCGCCTCCTCCTTCGATTGCGCCACCACAGGCAGCGTGTTCGTGGCAGCGAGCGCGTCGTAGACCGCGCGCAGCTTGGCGCGGGCGCGCGCGTGCCGACTCTTCACGGTCCCCACGGGGATGCCGAGCACCTCGGCGGCGGCGCCGTAGCCGAGATCTTCGAGGTCGCAGAGCACCACCACCGCGCGAAATTCCTCCGGCAACCGAGCGAGGCAGCGGACCAAGAGGTCGCTCTCCTCGCCGAGGATCGCGCTCGTCTCTGGTCCTGGCCCGGCAGACGCCGCGCCCGGCCCTGCGCCGAAGACGTTAGCCCACGCAGCGCTCACGCGATCGAGCAGGCCGTTGCGGCGCCCCTCCGTACGCCGCGCCTCGAGGTGCTCATTGCGCGCGATCCCGCAGAGCCAGCCGGCGAGATCGCTCTTGCCGCCGAAGTCCGCGCTGTGCAGGAACGCCTTCACCATCGCGTTCTGAAACAGATCGTCGGCGCGATCCGCGGAGCCCGTCATCGCAACGCAGAAGCGATAGAGCCGCGGCAGACACGGCCGGACCGCTGCCTCAAAGGCATTCCGCTCGCGCGGAAGTGTGAAGAGTTCGGGCATCGGGTACGCGCGCGTCGAAGGCGAGCGAGCGGCGGGGACGTTAGCGCGAGACTCCGGCTTCCGCACCCATTCGAGCATGCCTGGCGCGGCGGCGGCGTGCGCGGAGGAGGAGTGCGCGGTGGAGGTGTGGACGCCCATCGATCCCATGACGGTGCGAAGCGGGCAGTCGGTTCCCGTTGCGCAGGGTTCCTAACGCGCAGTCGGTTCCCAACGGGCGGCGCCGAGAATCGCCCGGCAACGCCCCACGGGAACCGGCCGCGCGGCTCGTTCCGTCTGGTGCGCATTGCCATGACCAACGACACGCCCAGCCACGCGCCGACCCCCACGGAAGTCGACGATGCGAGCATCCCATCGTCCGCTCCCGCCGCGGCGCCGACCTTCGTTCCCCCTGAGAAACACGCCTGGCGACGCGACCTGCTGTCGGGCTTTCTCGTCTTTCTGATCGCGCTCCCGCTCTGCCTCGGTATCGCGATGGCGAGCGGTTTCCCGCCGGTGGCCGGCATCATCACTGCGGTCGTCGGCGGTGTGCTCGCCACCTGGCTTGGCAGCGCGCCGCTCACCATCAAGGGTCCCGCCGCGGGGCTCATCGTGATCGCGCTCGGCGCCGTCGGTGAGCTCGGCGCCGGAGACGCGCACGTCGGCTATCGGAGGGCGCTCGCCTGCATCGTCGTCGCGGCGGGCTTTCAGGTGGTGTTCGCGCTGCTCCGGGCGGGCACGCTCGGCGACTTTTTCCCGTCGGCGGTGGTGCACGGAATGCTCGCAGCAATCGGCATCATCATCGTGTCGAAGCAGTCGCACGTCGTGATGGGCGTCGCGCCGCACGCGAAAGAGCCGCTGATGTTGATTGCCGAGATCCCGGCGAGCCTGATGCGGATGAACCCGGAGATCATGCTGATCGGCGTCATCAGCCTGATCATCTTGTTCGGCCACCCGCGCCTACGCGGATATCTCTCATTCATCCGTCGCGTTCCCGCGCCGCTGCTCGTGCTCGCCGTCGCTATCCCGCTCGCGTCGCTGTTCGACCTCGAGCATCTGCATATGTATCGGGAGCCGCTGTTTCGGCACGACTATCAGATCGGCCCGGACTTCTTGGTGAACCTGCCGAAGAACTTGATCGCCGCGGTCACCTTCCCGGATTTCTCGCACGTCTTTGGCGGCGTCTCGATCAAGTACATCGTGATGTTTGCGCTGGTCGGCAGCATCGAGTCGCTGCTCAGCGCGAAGGCCGTCGACACGCTCGATCCGCTCAAGCGCCGCTCCAACCTCGACAAGGACTTGCTCGCGACCGGCGTCGGCAACCTGATCGCCGGCCTGCTCGGCGGGCTGCCGATGATCTCGGAGATCGTGCGCAGCTCCGCCAACATCGGCTACGGCGCGAGGTCGCGCCTCTCGAACTTCTTTCACGGCGTGTTCTTGCTGCTCTTCGTCGCGTTCGCGCCGTCGCTCATCCATCACATCCCGCTCTCGGCGCTCGCTGCGATGCTCATCTTCACCGGGGTGCGGCTCGCGTCGCCGCTCGAATTCGTCAAGACCTGGCGTGTCGGGAAAGAGCAGCTGTTCGTGTTTGTCAGCACCATCGCCATCACGGTCGCGAGTGATCTGCTGCTCGGTGTCCTCGCCGGCATGGCGCTCGAGATGTTGATCTACGTCGCGCACGGCGCGCCGGTGCGCAGCCTGTTTCGCCCAGACATCGACGTCAGCGTCGACGCCGAGCGCGCGACGCTGAGGGTGAGGCACGCGGCGTTGTTCACGAACTACCTGACGATCAAGCGACGCCTCGCGCAGCTGCCGGCGGGCGTCACGCACGTCTCGGTCAATTTCGAGGACACGCACTTCGTCGATCACACGGTGATGGAGAAGCTGCACGAGCTCGAGCGGGAGTGGGCCCGCGCGGCGCGCCTCCTCGAGATACGTGGTCTCGAAGGTCACGACGTCTTCTCCGAACATCCGCTCGCGGCGCGCAAGAAGAAGCGCGTCGTGCCGGTGGCGGAGGTCGGCGGATGACCGCGCACGACGAGAGCGCGGCGCCGGTCGGCGACGCCCTCGATGCCGCGCTCGCGCACGCCGCGCACGTGCTGCCGGCACAGGGTCCCATCGGCGTCTTCATTCACCACAACACGCTGCACGCGTATCAGCATCTGCCGTTTCACGAGGCGATCGCCGCCGCCAGCGCAGAACTCGGCGTGAGTGGCTATCTACCGGAGTCGGAGTATCGCCGGCATCGGCAGCGCGGGCGCATCGCGCGGCGCGACCTCGAGGCGGTGCTCGCGCGGCGTGCCGCTGCGCAGGCGGCAGATGCCGCAGCGCCGCTGTCACGCGCGCGAATCAAGCGCATCTCGGTCTTGTTTGGCGTACCGGAAGAGGAGCCCGTGTTCATTCGATGGCAGCTCGCCGAGCTCGGCGCGACGCACAAGCTTCGCGCGGACGTGCCCGATGAGCTGCGTGAGGCGCTGGCGATGCGCACCGAGGACTGGTTGCTCGAGGCGGACGCCACCGACGAAGTCGCGCAGAGCGTGGTCGAGACGCTCGGCCTACGCAGCGTCGAGGCGCTGCGCGCGGCGTTCACGGCGGACCGCGGCCGCGTGACGGCGGAGGCGCTGTGGGCTGCGTGCCGCGGTCGGACTTATCCGGCGCGACCGCTCGACGCGGCGGATGTCGCCGCGCGTACTGGCAAAGACCGCACCCATCGCGATCTCCTGCGCGCTGCGACCGGCGAGGATGCCGCCGATCTCGTCGACCCATTGTTGGTGCGCTTCTGCGCCGCGTATTTGGACGAGGGCATGGCGCACTGGTCGATGCCGCCGGAGCTGCGTGACCAGGGTATGTGGCCAGCGTTCGTCGCGCTCTACTCGCAGCGGGGCGCGCCACATCCGGTGTGGATGCGCGGGCTCGCCGCGGAGCTCGTGCAGCACGCCGCTGCGGGTCGTACGGCGCGCGAGGTGGTCGGACTCGCGCTCGAAGAGCTCGGCGTGCCACGTGATAGCTGCACGAACTACGTGGTGCGTGTCTTGCTCGCGCTGCCCGGCTGGGCGGGCATGGTCAGCCGGCTCGAGCAGCTACCGTCCGACCGTGGTCCGGATGCGCCGGCAGCATCGCTGCTCGACTACCTGGCGATTCGCCTCGTGCTCTCGCGCTACGCACTGCGCGACATCGCGGAGCGTCGTCTCGGCTACACCGGCCCGCTGTCCGGCCTGCGCGGGCTCGTCACGCGGATGGTGCGTGATGCGGCGCGTGCGCCCGGCCGTGCGGAAGAAGACGCGCTCGCTCAGGCGTGGCGGCTGTTTCATCTGGCGCAGCTCGACGGCGTCGCTGCACCGGACGTCGTCGCGCTCAACGACGTCGACGTCGCGCGCGTCATCGCCGAGCTCGATCGCTTCGACAGCCTCGAGCGCCGCAAGCTGTTTCACGAGGCGTACGAAGCGCATCACCGCGACGAAGTGCTCGCGGGTCTCGCCGCGAACCTGGAGCGTCCGCTCGAGCAGCGCATCGCGGCGGCGCCGAGCGTGCAGGTTCTGTGCTGCTTCGACGATCGCGAAGAGTCGTTTCGTCGCGCGCTCGAGGAGACCGATCCGAGCATCGCGACCTACGGGCTCGGCGGCTTCTTCGGTTTTGCGATGGACTATCGCGGACTCGACGAGGGGCAGGCGGCGCCGCGCTGTCCGGTGCTGCTCACGCCTGGTCACATCGTGACCGAGGTCGCGCACCCGGATCATGTCGACGCGGCCAACGCGCGCCAGCGACGACGCACACAGTGGGCGCGGCTGAAGCGCGACATGAGCTCGGGCACGCGCTCGCTCGTCCGTGGACTGCTGCTCGTGCCAGTGTTCGGTGCGCTCGCGTTCGTCGGGCTGCTCGGGCGCATCTTGTTTCCGCGTGCTTACGGCAGCGCCAGCGCGCGACTCTTGCGCAGGTTGCTGCCGGAGCCACTCACCGTGCTCACGGCGCGTCGCGAGGAAGAGGCGGTTTTCGACGGCCTCAAGGCGTCCGGTTTTACCGTGCGCGAGCAGGCCGATCGCGTCGCCGCGCAGCTCGAGAACACCGGGCTGCTCAGCGGTTTCGCGCGCCTCATCGTGCTGCTCGGGCACGGCTCCTCGAGCGTGAACAACCCGCATCGATCAGCGTACGACTGCGGCGCATGTGGCGGCCGCCACGGTGACGCGAGCGCGCGACTGTTCGCCGAAGCCGCGAACCGACCCGAGGTGCGCGTGCTGCTGCGCCAGCGCGGCATCGATCTGCCGGACAGCGTGTGGTTCATCGGCGGCATGCACGACACCGCGAGCGACGCGATCCGGCTCGCGGATCTCGACCAAGTGCCAGAGACGTTTCGCGCTGACCTCGCGCGGATCGTCGCGACGCTCGACACAGTGCGCGCGCTCTCGGCGCAGGAGCGCTGTCGCAGGCTCGAGTCGGCGCCGCGTGATCCATCGCCGCGCCGCGCGCTCGCGCACGTCGAGGCCCGCGCGCAAGATCTCGGCGAGCCGCGCCCCGAGCTCGGGCACGTCACCAACGCCGTGTGCGTGATCGGTCGACGCGCGATGACGCGTGGGCTGTTCCTCGATCGACGCGCGTTCGTGATCTCGTACGACGCGAGCACGGACCCGCACGGCTCGGTGCTCGAGCGCTTGCTCGTCGCCGTCGGTCCGGTCGGTGCGGGCATCAACCTCGAGTACTATTTCTCCTGCGTCGACAACGAGCGCCTCGGTGCCGGCACGAAGCTGCCGCACAACTTGGTCGCGCTGCTCGGCGTGATGGACGGCGCGATGAGCGATCTGCGTACCGGCTTGCCGAAGCAGATGATCGAGATCCACGAGCCGGTTCGCTTGCTGCTCGCGATCGAGGCGGAGACCGCGCATCTGCTCGGCATCTGCGAGCGCCGCGAGGACGTGCGCGAGCTGGTGGTCAACGGATGGGTGCGGCTCGTCGCCGTGCACCCCGAGACCGGACACATGATGCTCTTCGAAGATGGCGCGTTCGTACCGTACGAGCCGCCGAAGCTGAAGGTGCCGGTCGTCGCGAGCTCGCACGCTTGGTATCGCGGTCAGGCCGATTCTCTCCCGCCGGCGATCATCGACGCGAGCGTCGCGAAGAAGGTGCACCGTGCTGTCGCTGCCTGAGATCGCAGCGCGCGCGGTCATCGCGGCGCCCGCGCTTCCGGCGCTCGCAGTCGCCGCCATCGGCGGTTACGCGCTGCTGGTTCGCAATCCGCGCGAGTCGACCACGGCGGGCATCACGCTCGCGGCGCTGGTCGGCTCTCTGATCGCCTCGCTGCTCGGCGCGGGCGCGATCTTGGTGCGCGGCGGCGAGCCGATTCACGTGCCTCTCGGCGCGTGGTTCGAGGTGGGTGGTTACAGCTTTCACACCTCGCTGCACCTCGACACGACCAGCGCGACCATGCTGGTGCTGACCACCGTGATCACCTCTTTGGTCGCGCGCTTCTCGCGATCGTACCTGCACCGCGAGGCGGGCTTCACGCGCTTTTTCCTGCTGCTCGGCGTGTTCGCCGCGGGCATGCAGCTGCTCGTCGCGGCGGGGACGTTCGACATTCTGTTCGCGGGCTGGGAGCTCGTTGGGCTCTCGTCGGTGCTGTTGGTCGCGTTCTTTCACGAGCGCACGGCACCTGTGCGCGCGTCGCTGCGCGTGTTCGTCGTCTATCGGTTATGCGATATCGGCTTGCTCGTCGGGGCTGCGCTCCTGCACCGCGCGGGGCACGGCTCGGAGATCGGCGATCTTCACTTCGAGCAGGTCGCGCCCGCCACTGCGACGGCCATCTCGCTCGCGTTCCTCCTCGCGGCGATGGGCAAGTCGGCGCAGTTCCCGCTCGGCGGCTGGCTGCCGCGCGCGATGGAAGGACCGACACCATCGAGCGCGCTCTTCTACGGCGCGCTCTCGGTGCACGCGGGCGTGTTCCTCTTGCTGCGCGCGGCGCCGGTCCTCGCGCGCGCGCCGATCGCCTGCGCTGTGATCGTCGTCGTCGGTGCGATGACGGCAGTCGTCGGCACGCTGTGCTGGCGCGTCCAATCGGACGCGAAGAGCGCGCTCGCGTTCGCGACGACGACGCAGGTCGGCCTGATGTTCGTCGAGGTCGGTCTTGGCTTTCATCGCGTCGCGTTGGTGCACATGGTGGCGCACGCGTCGCTGCGCACTTGGCAGATGCTGCGCGCGCCGTCCGCGCTCGAGGATGCCGACGTCGTGCGCGCCGTGCACCAAGGGCGCATGCCGGTGGCCGCGGGCTTCGTCGCCGGGCTCGCGCCGCTGCGCCTGCGTAGCTTCGTCTATCGACTCGCGCTCGATCGGTTTCAGCTCGAGGCGTTCGAGAACGCGATCGTCGCGCCCGTCACGCGCATCGCGATGGTCCTCTCATTGCACGAGCGCCGCTTCACGCAGCTGCTCGAGGTCGCTGCGCTCGCCGCAGCGCTGCCCGGTCGGCGCGAGGAATCGAGCAAGCGCGCTGCGCCGGACGCGGGAACGCCCAACGCCGGACAGGAGAGCCAGCGGTGAACGTGCCATTGCCCATCTTCGCGATCGGCCTCCCGCTGCTGACGGCGATCTTGCTCGGCGCCGTTCCGGATCCGAAGCGGGCCCGGCTCCTCGGCACGACGGCTGCGCTCGGCAGTCTCGCGCTCGCGCTCTGGGCGCTGGCGCGGTTCGTCCCGGCAGGCCCGCACGTGCAGCTGGGCGGCGCACTGCCGCTCCTCGATGGCCGGCTCGCGCTGGTGGTTGGCCTCGATGGTGCGGCGGTCGCGCTGCTGCTCCTCACCGCGATCGTCGCGCTCGCGACGCTGGTCGCTGCACCCCGGCTCGCGCTCGGTCGCGGCGGTGTGGTCGCAGTGCTCGCCACGGCCGCAGCCTCGGTCACCGTGATCTGCGCGCGCGACCTGGTGCTGCTCGCCGTTGGCTGGCTGGCCACGCTCGTGCCGGGCGCGATCCTCGCGCGCCGCCGTCAGCTCGATGGCGAGACGCGCCGCGCCCACATCGCGCTCAACGTCGGTGGCTCACTCCCGCTCATCGCGGGGATCGTGCTGCTCGCGGTGCTGCTCGCGCGCTCCGGGGCCGCGCAGCCGCTCTCGCTCGATCCGGGGCCCGCGTCGCGGCTGCCGCTGACGTGGCAGCTCGGGGTGTTCGCGCTGCTGGTGCTGGCGGCGCTGGTGCGCGCGTCCGTGGTGCCGTTTCACGCGTGGTTGCCGGCGCTCGCAGCGCGTGGGCCGCTCGGCCCGCTGGTGGTGCTCGCCGGTGTGCCGCTCTCGTTCGTGCTGCTCTCCCGCGTGGTCGTCCCGCTACTGCCAGCGGCGAGCGCACATGGCCTGCCGATCGTCGCGTGGATCGGCCTCGGCTCTTCGGTCCTCGGCGCGCTGCTCGCGGTGGTGCAGGCCGATCTGCGCCGTGTCGTCGGCAACATCGTCGTGAGCCAATCGGGCCTCGCGCTGGTGGGTCTCGCGTCGCTCGACACGCAGGGCGTCACCGGCTCGCTGCTGCAGAGCATCACCTGCGGCCTGGCGACGACGGGCCTCATCCTCGTCGCCTGGTCACTCACCGCGCGCACCGGCACGGCGGATGTCTCGCGTCTCGGTGGCATCGTGCGCGAGAGCCCGCGCCTCGTCGCCGTGTGGTTCTTGCTCGGCTTCGCGTCGGTCGGGTTCCCCGGGACGCTCGGCTTCGTTGGTGAAGACCTGCTCGTGCAAGGCATCCTAGACGAACACCCGGTGTTCGCCGCGCTGCTGCTGCTCGCTACCGCGCTCAACGCGATCGCGTTTCTGCGCAGCTTCCATCGCGCGTTCCTCGGCCCGCGCTCGCGCGGCGAGATGTTCGTCGCCGAGGGCGCCGTGCCGGATCTCTATCCGCGCGAGCGTGCGACGGCTTTCGCGCTGGTCGTGCTGGTCGTGCTCGGCGGGCTCATGCCCCAGCCGCTGCTCGATCTCGCACGCACCAGCGTCGAGGCCGTTGCGCACGTCAGCGCACCACACTGACTGCGTCGCGCACGTCAGCGCACCACACTGACGCGCTCGACTGCGCCGATGCCGTGCACCGCCGGGTCGTACATCGCCTCGGCGCTCAGCGCCGGTCGGACGAACTCACCGCTGCGCGTCGCCCGCGCGAGGTACTCGGCCGTGTGCGTTCCCGCCGCGAGATGATCGGCGAAGTACGCGACGCGCTCGTCGTGCAGCTCGCGCCAGATCCAGGTCCAGTCGTCGCCGGCCGTCTCGACGCGTCGCTGTTCCGTCACGAGGTTCGTGTCCACCGCCTCGAGGCCGGCCGGTAGCCGATCGGTGAGCGCGATCTGCTGGTGCGCGACTGTTGACGTCACGCTCAGCCGCACCCGCAGCAGCTGACCGACGCGCGGGCTGGTCACGACGGCGCCAGTCTCGGCATCGAGCATGGTGCGCGCGACGCTGAGCCCGTGGCTCTCGGCCGTCTGGTGCGCAAGGTCAGTCGCGTAGCGAAGACGCGCCGACCAGCGCACGCCCGCGTCGTGAGGCGCAGTGATCTCGAGCTGACGCGGGCGGCCATCGGCGCCGACGAGCGCCGCGTAGGGCACGCTGATGCGCTCGACCTGCGTCGTCGCCGTGATGCGCGTGCGCGCGAGCTCGCGGCCGTCGAGACGCACGACGACGGTCGCGCCCTCGGCCGTCTTGCGCACGCTGCCGGCGTACGACGACAGCGCATAGAGCGCCCACAGATTGTTGTAGGTGGTGCCCCACGAGCCGTCCGGCTGGCGCTCGGCGAGGATGCCGGCGACGAGATCGCTCGCTTGGTCGGTCTTGCCCGCCGCGACGAGCGCCTGCACGGTGCTCGAGGTCGCGCGCAGATCGCGGCCAAAGCTCATGAAGCCCGCGTCCGCCGCCGGATCGTGTACGAGCACGCCACCACCGCTTCGCGCCGCGCGCGCCGTGTCGAGGTCGGCGAGCAGCAGCTGCGCCGAGGCCTCACGCTGCTCGAGCGCGCTCGCCAGCAGGCCGAGCCCGAAGCGACTCAGCGATGCACGGCGATCG
>Ga0335394_10010983_pt1 | contig 10200 bp, 10 predicted proteins | sample MAT03_FD_205741 | JGI IMG/M metagenome (GOLD analysis project Ga0335394, IMG submission 205741) | Freshwater microbial communities from Lake Fryxell liftoff mats and glacier meltwater in Antarctica - MAT-03 (spades assembly) (version 2) ...
GTGCCGGCTGGTCGCCCACGTGGCCGGTGAAGACCCAGTAGCCGAACTCACCACGCACCGAGAGGATCTTGCCGAAGAAACCCTGCTCCTTGAGCATCTGCAGTTTGCGCAGGCCCGGCAGCCACAGCTTGTCCTGCACCACGCCGTTCTTGAGCTTGGCTTTTTCGCACAACTCGGCGAGGCGCAGCGCTTCTTTCGTTTCGACCGCGGTGGGTTTCTCGCAATAGATCGCCTTGCCGGCTTTCACCGCCTGCTCGACGAAACCGGCGCGTTGCAGCGTGCCCGACGAATCGAAGAAGATCTGGTAGCGTGGGTCGGCCATCACCTTGGCCAAGTCGGTGGTGTACTTGATCGGACCGGTCTTGGCGCATTGGTGCGCGGTGGCGAGCGCCTTGAGTTTGCTCTCGCTGCGGCCGGTCAGAATCGGATCCGGCATCAGCGTCAGATCGTCGTTCACGGTGATGCCGCCTTGACGCATGATGCCGAGGATCGAGCGCACCAGATGCTGGTTGGTGCCCATGCGTCCGGTGACGCCGTTGAGGATGATGCCGACGGGTTGGATGGTCATGGACGGTCCTGCGGGAAAGGGGCGGAGTAAGCGGCGCAGTAAGCGACGGATTAAGCGACGGATTAAGCGGCGGAGGTCATCTCCGCCCTCGCAATCGCTTTGGGTGAACCAGCGAAGGTCCAGCTTGTCATATATCATATATGATATATGACAAGCCACGAGCCGACGGCCTTTCGTCGTCCCATCCGTCTGCTCCCATTCCTCGCACAGTGAGGTCCTCATGGTCACCCAAGCCGTTCCCGTAGTTCCGTTGGTCAGCGCTCCGTCGCTGGCCCCCATCGGTGGTTTCCAAACCAAACAGGAACTGGTCTACCGTGCGCTGCGCGGACGGATCATGGACGGGCAGCTGCAACCTGGGCAGCGTCTAGTCATCGACGACATCGCTACGGCGTACGGTGTCAGCCCGATCCCGGTCCGTGAAGCGCTGCACTTGTTGCAGGCAGAGCGTCTGGTCGACATCAAACCGCACATCGGCGCAGCGGTCGCGCCCATCAGCAAGGATGCGATCAACGAGATCTTCGTCCTGATGGAATGTCTGGAACTGGCGGCGGTGCGCTTGGCGGTCAAACACATCACCCACGAACATACGGCGATCCTCAACGCCGCGATCACCGACATGGATGAAGCGCGGTCCGATTATGATCGCTGGGCCGAGCGCAATTTTGCCTTCCACCTCGCCATCTGCGCCATCGCTGAGATGCCACGCGTGCGCGAGATAACCGTGCGGGTGTTCACTGAGTGGGAACGCATGCGCCGGCATTTCTACCGCGACATCCAGCCCCCGGATCTCGACCAAGCGCACAAGGAACACGTGTCGATGGTCGACGCGCTGAAAAAGCAGGACCTGGAACGCCTCGAACGGCTGACCCACGCGCACAATCAAGGGGCGCTGAAGTCGTACCTGCGGATGGCGGATCGGAAGTAGCTGCGCGAAGCCCGCAGCGCGGCACAGCCGCTCGTAGCTGGTCCCTGCCAAGGACATGGCTAACGCGGCAAGCGTCCGTACGTTCCCGCCCCGGAAACGCCCATGCCCTTCAGCTCCATTCCCGACGTGCTCACTGCCCTGGCCAAGGGCCAGATGATCATCCTGGTCGATGATGAGGATCGTGAAAACGAGGGCGATCTGGTGATGGCGGCGCAATTCGCCGATGCCAAGGCCATTGCCTTCATGGCGACCAAGGGCTGCGGCCTGATCTGCCTGGCGATGGAGGGTGGCATGCTCGATCGGCTCGGTCTGCCGCTGATGACGCGCGACAATCGCTCGCGCCTTGCCACCGCGTTCACCTTGTCGATCGAAGCGCGCGAAGGCGTCACCACCGGCATCAGTGCCGGTGACCGTGCACGCACGATTCAGGTAGCGATCGGTGATGACGTCAAACCGCAAGACATCGTCTCGCCTGGACACATCTTTCCGCTACGCGCCCGCGACGGCGGTGTGCTGGTGCGCGCCGGCCACAGCGAAGCGTCGACGGATCTGTCGCGGCTTGCCGGACTCAAATCCGCGGCAGTGATCTGTGAGATCATGAAACCCGATGGCGAGATGGCGCGCCTGCCTGACCTAGTCGAGTTCGGCAAACAACACGGCCTGCTGTTGGCGTCCATCGCCGATGTCATCGCCTGGCGTGAACGTCGTGAACGCACCATCGAACTGGTGGCGGAAGGCGCGGTGCCGACTCCCGCCGGTACCTTCCGCGCCTACAGCTACCGCAGCCGCATCAGTGGCGAACATCACTTGGCGCTGGTCTGCGGCGAACGTTTGAAACCCGATGCCGAGATCGCCGATCCCATCCTGGTGCGCGTGCAGAAGGAGCAGATCCTTGGCGACGTCTTCGGCATTCCTGGCTCGTTCACACCGACCAGTGCGCTCAAGCAACTGGCCGCCGCGGGCGAAGGGGTGTTCTTGCACATGCGCGACACCAATGGCGTCGGCCTGGCTGGATCCTTGGTCAAGCTGGGTGGCACGCGCTACCTGACGACCCTGGATCCAGAGTCTTCGATGGACGCGCGCGACTACGGCACTGGTGCGCAAATCCTTCACCATCTGGGGGTTCGGCAGATGCGCCTGATCACTGGGGTGGATCGCCACATTGCCGCCCTGACCGGTCATGGCCTGGAGGTAGTGGAACGCGTCCGACCGCAGGCTTCCCTGGGTTAGGATTCTTTGTAACCAGTCGTCCGCGTTGCGGTAATCCATCGAGCACCCTGACCAAGGAGACTCCATGTCATCTCATTTCCGCGTCCTCGCCCTGCTGGTCCCGATGTTGGCCGTGATGGCCGCTGAAGGCGATCCTGCTCCTGCTCCTGCTCCTGCGGCCAAGCCCGCGGCGGTCGACAACAGCATGCTCAACAACCTCGACCTGCGCCTGACGTTTGGTGGCGGTGGCGGTGGTCTCAATCGGGTCCGCAACGAGGACACCGACGTCGAGGTCGATTACGAGGAGGGGAGCAGTGGCTCGATGGCGATCCACCTGATCTACCTGCGCGCCCGTCCCGGGAGCGTCGGCTTCGCGGTCGGTGGTGGGTTGTTCGCGCATTCCCACGATGGCGAGCCTGAGGGCGGCGGCCCGACCAGCACGGTGAATGCAGCGGGTATCGATATCTACGCCGCCTTCGTCTGGCGCCCGACGCGCAATTGGCATTTTGAACTGCCAGCGGTGGTGTTGTCCGGTGGTTCGGCCGTCGTTGAGACCGATGGTGCTGACGATTCCGAAAGCGGTGGCTACGCGCGTTTCGCCGGCCAAGTCGGCGCCTACTACACCTTCGATTTTGGCCTACAACTCGGCCTCGACCTTGGTGCGTCCGGGTTCGGCACCACAATCGAAGACAAGAACACCAATCAGGAATTTACATTCAGCGGTGGTGGTGGTTACCTCAACCTGTCGGTCGGCTACCGCTTCTGATTCGTGACGGTGGAGATGCGCGATCCCCGGAGCGAACCTCCGGGGATTGCCTGTTTATCGGCGGTTCCCCATTCCATGATCCCGCCCCTCCAGGACGACCCCCATGCTGCGTGAGATGTTCCAGGCCAAGCTCCACCATGCGACCGTAACGGACTGCCGTCTGGGGTACCAAGGCAGTTTGACGGTCGACATCGAACTGATCGAACGCGCTGGCATGTTGATCAATCAGAAGGTCCAGGTGCTGAACATCAGCAATGGCTACCGGCTGGAGACCTACCTGATCCCTGGGGAACGCGGCAAACGCGATATCATCGTCAATGGCGCGGCCGCCCGCCATGCGCAGGTGGGGGACCAGCTCATCGTCCTGACCTACGTGATGCTCAACGAGGACGAGGTCCGGGCCCACAAGCCTACGGTAGTGATTCTGGACCGCGCCAATCAGGTCATTCCCAGCGCTCCCTAAGAGTTCGGTGAGCACTTCTGAGGGCGCTGCCGCATGTCGGGCAAAGTTCCAGGCCCGGATCATGGTGCATGACACCTGCCTGTCGCTGACCACACAGTTGGGCGCCGCCCATTTTCCCGTCGGTTGTTGCTGCCCAGGCAGGTCTTAGCGTGCCCGCCCGATCTAGGAGCCTCGCACATGGCCACTTCCCGTCGTACACGCTCTGCCGCACCCCGTTCCAGCACCAAGAATCCGGCTCCGTCCGCGTTGGAGCCGATCGATCCCGCCGAGAATGACGAGCCAGCGGCCGAGGAGTTCGCCGAGGCGCCGGCCGAAGAGTCCTCCAGCGGATCCAGCCGTCGCAACGCCGCCGGTGGTCGCAACTCCCGCCGGATGAAAGTGCAGTCCTCATCCAAGGTTCCCGCGCACAAGAGCGCCCGCATCTTGACCCCCGAAGAACATCTCGCGCGCCGTCGCGCGGTGAAGTCGTTCTTGGTGCTGGTCTTGTGCCTGATCCTGTTCCTGGGTGCCATCGGCGGTGGCTGGTTCTTCTTCCTGCGTGAACCTGACGGAGTGATAAAGGCGCGCTCGATCCTCACCGAGGGCGAGGGCAAATACAATCTGATTGAGACCACGATCAAGAATCGCCAACCGAGCAAGGCGCGTGCGGCTTTCAACGAGGGCTTGAAAGTCATCGCGGTACCCGAGCTCGGCAATGCCAAGGAACCGATCGATGAACACGATCCGAACCTGGTCAGCAAACAAATGGCCAACAAGGCGGTTGAGATCGGCAAAAAGATCCGCGACACCGAGTCGCGCATCGACAAGCTCGAACGCGATATCAAAGCCGAAGGCAATCATCGCCAAGTGATGGTAGGATTCCGCAAGATCACTGAGATCGATGACGCCGCCTTGGTAGAACACGAGAAGTTTGCCGATCTGTTCGTGAAGAATCCGGTCGAGCCACCTGCGGGCGGACGCGACGAATACGTCGCTGACTACTCCGGCTTGGTGCAGGAAGTCAAATCGCAGATGATCCGCATCGAGCAGGAGAAAAACCGTCGCCTGGAAGCAATCACCAGCGATCAGGAAAAACTCGCCCACGGTGAAGTGCGCGCCCTAGTGAAGGAGGAGCGTTTCAAAGACGCCCTCGACAAGCTCACCGAGTTCAAAGACAAGTTCGAGCTGGGCAAATTTGACGATCTGCGTACCTTCGTCGAAAACTCGGCCAAACAGGCCTGGGAGAGCGCGCAGAAGTACGCCGAAAGCCGTTACACCGACTATAAAGCGCCAGGTATTCCCAAGACCATCGGCGATCAGGCCCTGCGCGACGCGCGTACCCGCCTGACGCAGGTGACCGAGAGGTTCGGCATGGACGAATACGTGTCGCAGGCCAAAGCGCTGTTGGAGAAGTATCCCACGCCGTAAGGGATTCCAAAGCGACGGGCTTCAGGGCTCTGAAAACGAAACGAGGCGCGGAATTCCGCGCCTCGTTTTTTTTTCTGATCACAAGACGCCGGTTTATCCGCACCGTACCCGCACCGTCATCACGGTGTGGTTATGCTCGCTTCGCTGCCTTCGACAGCCACCTGTGCCTGCTTCTTCTTCAACTGTCCACATGCCGCATCGATGTCGGCGCCACGTTGGCCGCGCACCGTGCAGTGACCGCCGGCTTCGGTGACACGGGCGACGAAGGCGTCGACCTGCGCGGTGGTCGGACGGGTGTGCGGTGTCTCGGTCACCGGATTGAAAGGGATCAGGTTGATGTGCGCGCCGTAGCGGCGTGCGAGTAGCGCCAGGCTGTCGGCGTGGGTGTCGCTCATGTTGGCATCCGCCAGCAGCACGTATTCCAGCGTCATGCGCCGGTTCACCAGCGTGCTGTAATCATCCATCGCTGACATCAGGTCATCGAGCGGCCAGCGGCGGTTGAGCGGCACGATGCGGTTGCGCGTCTCGTCATCAGCGGCGTGGATCGACAACGCCAAGGTCACCTGCGGCTCGTCTTGGGCGAGTTGGCGGATGCGCGTCGGCACGCCGGAGGTGGAGATGGTGAATCGCCGACGGCCCATGCCGAGGCCTTCCATCTCTGCCAACACGCGTACGGCCTTGAGCACGTTGGCGTAGTTGAACAACGGTTCGCCGGAACCCATGAACACCACGTTGGTCACCGGGCGACGCCGGTGGTGATGGAAGATCTGGTAGACGATCTCGCCCGCGGTGAGATCGCGTTCGACGCCGTTCTGGCCCGAGGCGCAGAAGGTGCAGCCGACCGCGCAGCCGACCTGCGACGACACGCACACCGTGTGGCGGTCGCTGGTGGGGATCGACACGCACTCAATCAGCTTGCCGTCCTGCAGACGCATCAGTGATTTCACCGTGCCGTCGCGGCTTTCCTGGCGGGTATGCTCTGCCGCCGGGAAGAGACGGAACTCGTTGGCCAGGCGACCGATCAGGTCACGCGGCAGGCCTTTGATATCGGCGAAGCCCAGGACCTCCGGGCGGTACAAGCCAGCGAAGAGCTGGTTGGCACGGAACGCCGGCAGACCGATGCCGGTCGCCCACGTGCGCAGCTCTTCTTGGGTGTGGCCGTAGAAATCCATCGCGGGCGCAGACTAGGCAGAGATTCCGCGATGCACGTGTTGCCTCGCTGGACCATCACGTCATCCGAGGGACTACTTCTTGCCGATCGGCACCGTCACTGCGGCTAGCTTGTTCCAGTAGGTGATCTCGACCGTCACGCTGTCACCCGCCGGTTTGGCGAAGTTCCACGTACGTTGGGAGCCCGACCAACTCGATCCCTGCGCGTCGAGTTTGGTGGTGCCATCAAGCATCACGACCTCGGCGACCTTGGTGATGTCACCAGCGACCTCGACGCCGAAGCCACCGCCACCACCGAAGAAGGGATTCACCCCGGCTTCGACTTCTTTGCCCTTCTTTGCGCCGACCAAGCTGACCTTGAGCCCGCCGATATCTTCGGCTTTCGCCTCGCTGAGTTTGAAGATCGCCTTCTTGATCTGGCGATCACTCCCGCTCAAGGCGATGATCGAACCCGTCACGCTCAGACCGTCGGTCTTGCCGAAGACGTTCTCCGACACCTCGATAGTGAAGATGCCGAACATGCCGTCGTCGGTAGTTTTGGGGAACGAGCCCTGTTTCCACGCCGGTTTGCCGTTGTGCTTGGTGGCGATGTTCTTGCCGTCAGCGGTGGTGATGGCGGTGATCGCCAAGCTATCCTTCTTGAAGCCGATGAGATCCGTGCCCTCCACCAAGTAGGAGATCTTAATGCCGAGTTCGTAGCCCATCGGGCGTTCCTGGAAGCCGATCGACGCCGGTAACTCAGCGCAGGAGGTGATCATCACCGGTTTGCAGGTGACGGCCGGACCGTCAGCGGCACTGAGCGTGCAAGCGGTGAGGATGAGCAGCATGGTTGGGCGCATGGGAACTCCGTGGATGTCGGGGTTGTGGCCAGGTGCTGATCGCGCGCAAGATCGCGCTGGCTGGGCAGAGGAATCACGTGCCCCGCGCCGCTATTTAGCCGCTATTTCGCCACTATTTCGCCACTATTTCGCCACTGTTTCGTCCGCTGCTGAGGCGGCTAGCGTGGTGGCATGGAATTGCCCCGCCAACCGCAGATCAAGACGCCGGAACAGTTGGCGCACGAGTTGGAGGAACGCCTCACGCAGGATGCGCTCCGCGCCAAACAATGGCGCCAGCGTCGTGAGACCTACCGCGTGGTGACCATGCTGGTGGGTTTGCTGATTCCGAGTCTGTGCCTGACGTTTGCTGGGATGATCAGCAATGAGGGCTTCACCAATTGGATCTCCCGCGCTGGATGGTGGCCGCTGCTTAGCACAGCCCTTGGTGGTCTTGCTGCTGCTGCGCTAGCCTTCGCTGCCGGTTGGGGCATTGCGCGCAGCATGATGACCTTCGGTGCGTTATTCATGGTGGTGGTAGTCGTGAACCAAGTGCGCCTTGGCACGGTGGTCATTGCCATGCCTGGGCTCGTGTGCCTCTTCATCACGGCAGGCGCACTGGTGGGGTACCTCACCGCCATGGAGGAGGGGGACTGATCCCGGCAGCAGCGGCTTTTGATCAGCAGCGGGTTCCAGTGCGCAGCATCCAGGAATCCAGTCATGCCGGCCATCAAACGCTCGCGTCCAACGGTCAAACGCGCCAAGGCCGGCCCCACGCTACTGATCGCCAGTCGTAAAAGCATCGTCGTCTATCGCGGCAAGGCCTCGCGTCGGCGTTGGACACTCAGTGGTGACTGAACTTTCCGTACCGCAGCAAAAGTCTCACGCGGGCGGACGGTTTTCCACTGAGGTGAGAAACAGGTGACAAGCAGGTGAGACGCTGGCAGGCGGCCGGGAATCCTCCATGTCACTATTCCATGCACTGCGGTATCCATCTGCCCATCCGGAGGTCTCATGCGTGCCATCCTGTTCCTCACTGTGTCCCTGTTCGCGCTCTTCGCGTTCAACGCCGCGCTTACTGCCGCGGATGCGTCCCTCAACTCCCTGACCAAGGCCGAGGCCAAAGACGGCTGGCGTCTGTTGTTCGACGGCAAATCGCTCGATCAGTGGCGGGGCTATAAAAAGGAGACCCTGCCTGACGGCTGGAAGGTGCAGGATGACGGCTCCTTCTGCCGCACGGGCGGTGGCGACATCGTGACCAAGGAGCAGTTCGACAGCTTCGATCTGATGATCGAGTGGAAGATCAGCCCAGGCGGCAACAGCGGCATCTTCTACCGCGCGACCGAAGCGCACGGCGCGATCTACGAATCCGCGCCCGAGATGCAGGTCCTCGACAACACCAAACATGGCGACGGCAAGAATCCCAAGACCTCCGCCGGAGCGAACTACGCGCTGATCCCACCGCCCAAGGACGTGACCAAGCCGGCGGGCGAATGGAACCAAGCGCGCCTGCTGGTCGATGGCCAGCGGGTCGAACATTGGCTCAACGGCGAGAAGCTGCTGGAATACACCCTCGGCAGCCCGGAATGGACCGAACTGGTCAAAGGCAGCAAGTTCGCCGGCTGGTCGGACTACGGCAAGGCGCTGAAGGGCCACTTGGGGCTGCAGGATCACGGCGATCAGGTGTGGTACCGCAACGTGAAGATCCGCACACCAGCGGATGTCGCTGAGGCGAAGAAGAAGGCGAAGAAATAATGCGTTCGGCCTGGCTGTGGGCCTGGTTCCTGGCGGTGTCAGCCACCGCCGGCGACAGTCCGTTCCTCACCCACACCATCACTTGCTTCACGGCGGAAAACCGCGCCAACAAAGGCATCGCCATTGATCTGGCGGGCAAGGGCGGTGCGTGTTTCGACACCGACTTGGTGCGTTGGGCGGGCGCGTGGACCGGCGGCTACATCGAATTGAAGGGCTTGCCGTTCAAAGGTGATCACGGCATTCCAGGCCCCGACGCCAAGGGTGATCCGCTGTTCGTCACCAGCGCGGTGGCGGGCTGGTCGTTGGCGGGCGACGCTGGTTTCAAGGATCCCCGCGAGCTCGAACCATTCGGTCCGATCCCGGGCGAAATCGCGAAATATCGCGGCCTCTACCGCAGTGGCGACCAGGTGGTGATCCAGCTCAGCGTCGCCGGTGGGCAGGTGCGTGAACTGCTGACGGTCGAGGCGGTAGCGAACGGGCGTGCGGTGTCGCGTACGCTGAACATCGACAAGCTGCCCAAAAGCGCCTCGCTGCTGATCGCCGAAGCCAAAGGTGGTAGCGGTTTTGTCGGCAAGGCCGGTGCGAAATCCGGCGGAGCTGGCGGCGATGCCGATGACGGCGTGGCGGTACTCACGGGCGACGACGGACGTGTCCTCCAGATCGGCGTCATCGACGCGCCCAAGGGCGCCAAGCTGAACGTGACCAAGACTGGTCGGGTGTTCCTGACCCTGCCGGCGCTGAAACAGGCGACGCGGTGCAAGGTGGTGGTGTTCAGCGCGGGCAACGAGCCAGGGGACATCGCGCCGGTGCTCGACGCGGCGAAGACGGTTGCGGATCTTGAGGCGTTGTGCAAAGGCGGCCCATCACGCTGGCCGGCACCCAGCAGCACCCGTGGAGAGCTGGGCAAGGGCGACGGCCCGTATGTGGTCGACAGCATTCCCACCCCGTCTGGCTCGCAGTTTCCCACCACCTTCGGTGGCTTCGACTTCTTCAAGGACGGCAAACGCGCGCTGCTATCGACGTGGCATGGCGATGTGTGGCTGGTCAGCGGCATCGACGGCGAGCTGACGCAGGTGACGTGGAAACGCTATGCGTCCGGCATCTTTCACGGCCTGGGGCTAC
>Ga0335394_10010984_pt1 | contig 10199 bp, 12 predicted proteins | sample MAT03_FD_205741 | JGI IMG/M metagenome (GOLD analysis project Ga0335394, IMG submission 205741) | Freshwater microbial communities from Lake Fryxell liftoff mats and glacier meltwater in Antarctica - MAT-03 (spades assembly) (version 2) ...
TCCTTGCGCTCGGCGCAGTGGTAGCGGCCGGTTGCACGTCCACCAGATCCGGTACCGGAAGCAACGCCGCGCCGCTGCTGCCGGCTCCCGGCGGCACCATTGCTGCAGGCCGCGAGGCCATCACGTCGGTCGCGATGGTCGGTGACTCCATCACTGAAGGCAGTGTGCAGGCACTGACCACCACGCTCACCAACGCAGGTGTTGCGGACCTACGGATCGAGGGCGAACGCAGCCGTCGCATCGAGGTGGGCAATGGCAAGGGCGATGCCCCGCTCAGCGGCGTGATCACGACCTACAACCTGCTCGCCGAGGGAGTGAACCCCGACGCGTGGGTGATCGAGCTCGGCACCAACGATGTGGGCAGCTACTCCGGTGCGGATGCGTACGGAGCGCTGATCGACCTGATTCTGGGGATGTTGCCCGAACAGCGGTTGGTGTGGGTCAACACCTATCGCAAGCAGTACTTCGACGACACGGTGTTGTTCAACACGGTGTTGGAGCAACGCTTGACCGACCGCGGCAACGCGGTGATTGCCGATTGGTTCTCGATTGCGTCGGCTCCCGGCCAGACGGTGCTGCAAAGCGACAACCTGCACCCCAACGACAATGGCCAACTTGCGCTGAGCCTGCTGGTGCTACAGGGCCTGCAACAACTCTGAACGGCAGCCGTTGTACGACTCCGCTAACTGCTCCAGCGGCTCTGGCCGAAGCGGTAGCCGACGCTGCGCACGGTCTGTATGAGGTTGGCGTGTTCCTCGCCCAACTTGGCGCGCAGGCGGCGGATGTGAACGTCGACGGTGCGGGCACCGCCGTAGTATTCGTAACCCCACACCCGGCTGAGCAGAATCTCGCGCGTGAACACCTTGCCCGGGTTCTGCGCGAGGAACTTGAGCAGCTCGTACTCCATGTACGTCAGGTCGAGCGGGTGGCCTTCGATACTGGCCTGGTAGGTCTCCAGGTTCAGCGCAAGGCCGCCGTACTCCACCATCTCGGGGCGTGCCTCGTTGCCACCACGGAAGAACAGGTGACGCAGGCGAGCTTCCACTTCCACGGGGTGGAAGGGCGTCAGGCAGAAGTCGTCGAACAGTTCATCGCGCAACTGGAGGTCGGCCAGCTGACCACCGCTGACCAGGACCATCACGGGGCTGACCGGGGTGTCGCGCTTGCGGAGGGCTCGGGCTAACGCCCACGCGCCGTCCGGGTCGGTGTCGCACGCAATGACAGCGCCTGCCCAGCCGGTGGCGGGTTCGTTCCGTGTGGCGTCGTCGATGGAGCTGACGGCCTTCCAGCGGTAGCCGGCAAGGTCGAGAGTACGCGCGAGGTCCGACGGGGGTGGCTCGGGGAAGACCGCTACCAGTTCCATCTAGCGAGTCTCGTTCATCACAGCGCTCGCAGGTACCGGTCGAACTCGAACTGGCTGACATGCGTCTTGTACGCCCGCCATTCGTTGCGCTTGTTGCGCAGGAACCATTCGAAGATGTGCTCGCCAAGTGCATGGCGAACCAGCTCGGACTTCTCCATCACCTTCAGCGAGTCGCTGAGCGACTGCGGCAGCGTCTCGATGCTGAGCGCTGCCAGCGCGGCATCGTCCAGCTCGAAGAGATTGGCTGCGGCCTCGGGGGCCAGCTCGTAACCCTCTGCAATGCCCTTCAGCCCAGCAGCGAGTATGACGCTGAACGCGAGGTACGGGTTGCACGCCGGGTCTGGGCTGCGGTACTCGATGCGGGTGGCGTTGGGGTTGCCACGCTTGGGGACTGGCACCCGGATGAGCCCACTGCGGTTGTTGCGAGCCCAGCTGATGTGAACCGGGGCTTCGAACCCGGGAACCAGCCGCTTGTAGCTGTTGACCGTCTGGTTCGTGATGGCGGTGATCTCTGCCGCGTGGCGCAGGAGGCCGGCCATGAACTGCTTGGCGATGGGCGACAGGTTGTACGGGTCGTCCGCGCTGTAGAACGCGTTTTCGTCCCCCTGGAACAGGCTGAAGTGCATGTGCATCCCGCTGCCCTGCACGCCTTCCAGCGGCTTGGGCATGAACGTGGCGTGTACGCCCTGCTTGGCGGCGACTTCCTTCACGACCAAGCGGAATGTCATCACGCTGTCGGCCATATTGAGGGCGTCGGTGTGGCGCAGGTCGATCTCGTGCTGGCTCGGGGCGTCCTCGTGGAAGCTGTACTCCACTGGAATACTCATCGTCTCCAGGGTGCGTATGGTCTCCTTGCGCAGCGTGCCCGACACGTCGGTCGTGGTCAGATCGAAGAAGCCACCCTCATCCAGCGGGATAGGTGCCTGGCCCTTCTCCGGCGGTGCGAAGTAGAAGAACTCGAGGTCGGGGGCGACGTAGAACGTGAAGCCTTGCTCCTGGGCGGTACGCAGGTTGCGCCGCAAGACCTGGCGCGGGTCTCCCTCGAACGGCGAGCCGTCGAGGTGGTGGATGTCGCAGAAGACGCGAGCCTCCACCGACTTCGGGTCGCCCCAGGGCAGCACCTCGAACGTGTTGGCGTCGGGGATGGCCAACACGTCGGCTTCCTGCACACGGCTGAAACCATCGATGGCGGAACCATCGAACGTCATGCCGTCTTCGAGAGCGTTCTCCAGCTCAGCTGGGCTGATGGCAAAGCTCTTCAGGTTGCCCAGCACGTCGGTGAACCACAGACGAACCAGGCGGACGCCGCGCTCCTCCACGGTGCGCAGGACATAATCGCGTTTTTGATCAAGCATGAACGAACTCCCTCAGGGGCTCAAGGGACGTGCAAAGTGTGCCACGGCAGTGCTCGCCGCGGCCACGACGATTATGAACGCCGTGTAAATCGCGCCCTAGTCGCCTGGCCGCCGGGCTGACCATGTGACCTGCCTGGCAGCGATCATTGGCATGTTCCCATGCCCATGGGCGGAGGAACGTGACAAAACGACGAACGGGGGCCGGCACATTGGCCGGTCCCCGTTCAGACGAACTTGCTCTTGACTGAGTCAGCCGGCGGCGCTGCAGACCGTTTCCACGATCAAACGGGTCACGATATACGGGTCGCAGTTGGCGTTCGGGCGACGATCTTCCGCGTAGCCCTGGCCGGCGGCCTCGACCTGCCACGGGATGCGGATACTGGCGCCACGGTTCGATACGCCGTAGCTGAACTTGTTGTAGGGGGCGGTCTCGTGCGCACCGGTGAGGCGGCTCTCGATGTCGTGACCGTAGTTCTTGACGTGCAGTTCGATCTTCTTGCCAATGGCCTCACATGCGGCCTTGATGGCCTTCATGTCCTTGTCCTCGCGCATGGCTTTGGTGCTGAAGTTGGTGTGCGCACCTGCGCCGTTCCAGTCGCCCTTCATCGGCTTGGCAGCGAAGCTGACGACCACGTCGTAATCCTCCGCAATGCGGTGTAGCAACCAACGAGCCACGTACATGTGGTCGCTGACGGTCACCGAGTCGGTGGCGCCGATCTGGAACTCCCACTGGCCGGGCATGACTTCGGCGTTGGTGCCTTCGATCATGAGACCGGCGTCCAAGCACGCCTGGGTGTGCTCTTCGATGATCTCGCGGGCAGCGACACGGCCGGCGCCGACGCCGCAATAGTACTTGCCCTGCGGCTCGGGGTAGCCGCCGGCGGGGAAGCCGAGCGGGCTGCCATCGAGCTTGAGGAACGTGTACTCCTGCTCGATGCCGAAGATCATCTCGTGCTTGGCGTACTTCTTCTGCGCCTTGACGGCAGCAGCTCGGGTGTTGGTGGGGTGAGCCTTACCGTCCTTGGCGTTGTAGACCTCGCACAGCACGAGGATGTTGTCGCCGCCCCGGATCGGGTCCGGGCAGCTGAACACGGGCTGCAGCATGCAGTCGCTGGCGTCGCCGGTGGCCTGGTTGGTGGAGGAACCGTCGAAACCCCAGATGGGCGGGGTCTTGCCGTCGGCGATGATCTTGGTCTTGGAGCGCAGCAGCGGCGTGGGCTCGGTGCCGTCGATCCAGATGTATTCAGCTTGGTAGGCCACGGTGTTCCTTTTCGAATGTATGGGGAAGGGGCGCTGACATGCTGCCCATGGGCGATTTCAGCCCCGTTGCCCAAGTGTGAACGCTCTGTGAAATGGACTCGTTTCGTCTACCTCGGTCGCCAGCGGCGACACGTGCGCAGCCGATCGCCGAGACCGTCAGCGCCACCATCATGTTGGCCGACGTGAGTGCCACGAGCGTGTCGCCTCTTGCCAGGAACGGCAACGCGAGCGACACGATGGTGGCCTCGATCCCGACGTAGCAGACCGCGCGCACACCTACCGAGCGGGCAAGACTGACCAGGAAGAGGCCGATGGTGACGGCGACGATCGGGATCGCCCACTCATCGGCGCCGACCGCGCCGGCGACGGCCGGGAGCATCACGCTGGCAGCAATCTGCACCAGCGTCATGACGGTGACCGGTCGGAGGAACTGCTTGCCCTCGGGCGTGCGGAATGACGTGCGGGCGCTCAAGCCACGGTGGAGCGAAAGGCGGCGCGGACGACCAGCGCTCCGCCGACTGCCACCACCAATGGAAGTTGCGGCATGCCCGCCGCTGCCATGAACCGCAACGACCAGAGCAGCGCGAAGCCCACCTGGAAGGCGACGGCATTTCGCCGTAGCAACTGCACGAGGGTGTGCTGATCGCTCGCGACGACGGCCGAGCGATCGTCGTGATCGTGCAGTCGGTGGTCTGGCGGCTGGGTCGGAAGGGTGGGGCCGGTCACTTCGACACCAGCTGCTGATTTCTCCACCACTCAACGGTGGCTGCCGCACCGTCTTCGAGGGGAGTGGCGGTCAGCCCGAACGTCTGCTCGGTAAGAGTGCTGTCGGTGACCCACGGTTCGGCGAACTGGTACCAGGTCTCCTTCAGTTCACGCATCATCGGTACGAACAGGCCCAGCGCGCTGAGCGCCAGCTTCGGAACAGCGGTCACCTTCACCGTTGTGCCTGCCGCCGTGGCGAATGCCTGCACAGTCTCACGTTGTGTCGGCGCCGGCGCGTTGGGCACGTGCCACGGTTTGCCCCAAGCGCGCTCGTCTTCCGCGATGGTCACGAGTGTGTTGGCGATGTCACCCATATAACTGATGCTGTGCGGAGTGTCCAGCGCACCCAGCAGGCTCACCTTCTTGCCGGCGAGCACGCGGGGTACGACCCGATCGCCGAGAGCGGAGCCGAGCACCTGCGGGCCGTAGAAGTCGCTGGCCCGCGCCAGCGTGCCCCGTAGCCTGCCAGCGGCGTGAGCCTCCAACAGCTCGCGAGCCATGCGGGCTCGCATTGCACCCTTGGTGCCGGTGGCGTTCATTGCATCGCCCTCGCGCATCGGCATCGTGCCTCCCGAGCCGAAGGCGTACAGGTTGTCCATCATGACCAGCACCGCGCTGCTGCGTTCTGCTGCGGTCATCATCGCCCGATGCAACGGTGGCCAGTCGCTGGCCCACTTGTGGTACGGCGGGTTGGCAGAGTTGTAGATCGCGGCAGCGCCAGCAGCTGCCCGGCCGAGCGTGTCGGCATCGGTGGCGTCGGCCTTCAACTTGGTGACCAGTGGGTGGTCGATTCCCGAGCCGCTGCGGGTGACAACCGTGACTGGGGTGCCGCGTTGAGCGAGCAAGGTTGCGATTCCCGAGCCGACCGGACCGGCACCGATGACGACGTGATGGTTCACTTGGTTCTCCTCTTTGATGTGTGGTGCTCCTATCCGTGAGCACTGCTCTCACTGTGCCATGCATCTCATGAAATTCAAGAGCACTGCTCTCGTTTCGACGTGACACTTGCTACAGTGGCCCTCGTGGCTGGTATCCGTGAGCGAGCACGCGCTGAGCACACCGCCGAGATCGTTCGGCTGGCGCACCAGCAGTTGGAACGTGAGGGCGCCGCCAACCTTTCGCTGCGCGCCATTGCTCGCGACCTGGGCATGGCCAGCTCGGCCATCTACCGCTACTTCGCCAGTCGCGACGAGCTGCTGACCAGGCTGATCATCGACTCGTATGACCGATTGGGAGAAGCTGTCGAGAGTGCCGACCACAGGGTCAAGCAGCGCAGCGACTTCCTCGGCCGCTGGCGAGCGATGGCGGTCGCGATTCGTGCGTGGGCGGTGGCCAACACTGCGGAGTACTCCCTGCTGTTCGGTACGCCGGTCCCGGGTTACGCCGCACCGCTCGACACCATCGGCCCCGCCAGCCGTTACACGATTGCGCTCATCCAACTGACGGTGGACATGGAGGCTGCGGGCCACACTGCGAGCGGGAAGGTACCCGCATTGCTAGGCCGCGATTACGCACGCTTCCGCGAACGTTTCGACGTTCCGGCCAGCGATCAGATGTTGATGAACGGGATGGCGGCCTGGGCCAGTGTGATGGGCGCGATCAACCTCGAGCTCTTCGGCCACCTCCACAACGTGGTCGACACGCCGGGTGCGCTCTTCGAGGCAGTCGTCGAGCTCCAGGGTCAGCAGCTGATCTCGGGAACCGGCTCGCTGGCTGGTACGTCGAAGACGGTATGAACCGCCGTACCTTTCTGACCACCCTCATCGGAACCCCCGCCCTCGTCGCCCTCGTCGTCGCTTGTGGTGATGACAGCAAGACGGGCAACGACAGCCAGAGCGGCGGCGGTTACGAGGTCGCGACCGATGCCAAGGCGGTTGTGTTTCGTATCGGTTATGAGGGTGGATTCACCACGCCCGGCAGCCAGTTCATTCATATGCCCACCGTGCTGATCGCTGGCGACGGACGCACGTTCGCGCCGGGGGTGACGACGCTGCAATTCCCCGGGGCTCTACTGCCCGCGATCAACGAGGGCAACATCACGGCTGCGGGTATCCAAAAGGTCATCAAGCTGGCCGACCTTGCCGGTCTGCTCGGCGACATTCCGGACTACTCGTTGCCGGAGGGCGTCATGATCGCCGATGCGCCCGACACCGTCGTCACCATTACTACCAACGGCGTCACGTACGAGCACCGCGCCAACGCACTGGGCATTGACTCGCCCGACGGTGGCAACAGCACGCCGGCTCGCGACAACCTGCAGGAATTCGTTCAGCTGCTCGCCAACCTGCCCGCCGCGGTTGGCGTGGAGAACGTCGGCGGGGACAAGCCGCTGGTCGCCGAGAGCTATCGCTTCCAGGCAATGACCGTCGACCCGGCCCAGTGGACAGAACCATCGCCGACGGTGGTGGCGTGGCCGGCAAAGACTGGTGTTGTGCTCGCAGATTCGGCGGCGTGCGCCAGCGTTGCAGCGGCAAAGGTCGACGCGCTGTTCGCCGAAGCCACCCAGCTGACGTTCTTCGAGGAGAACGATCTCGTCTACCAACTCTCAGTGATTGCAACGCTGCCCGGCGAGCCTGCGTGTTGAGCTAGTGCTCTGACCACGAACGTTCGCGGGTTATGCGGCGCCATTTCTGGACCGTCGAACACCAAGTCCGCCAACCGATACGGATTGCACCTATTTGTGTGCGCAAGGACTTTCTGGGCAGCGATGGTCCCATAGCTGGTTCGGGGTGTTGTCAGTTCCGGAGTCCGAGATCGAGACCCACCGCAAAGCCGGCAGCAGCACTCGGCAGGACGCGACCTACCAACCCATGTGGTCAAAGCACTAGCCGGTCGTGTCGGTCGACGTTCGCCTCGTTGCGGTCGCCGCACATCCGGGGACACGGGGCACGTGCGTGAGCGCCGATCTGGCGCCTTCGATTGCTGCGAGCGGGCCGGTGTTCTGCGCCGCATGTTTTGGGCGGTGTGCGTCGGGCCGTGGCGTGTTAGATGTGAAAATACATGATTGCCTCAGTGCTCGTTACGCGATGATGACAGACGTGAAAAGGGTCGAAGTTGTCGTCGCGCACGACGAGCGCGCGACCCTGCGGGTCGGCGACGTGTTCGTGAAGGTCGACAGTGATCGGAGTCGCACTGACGTCGAGGTTGCAGCAATGGCGATGGTGCCGATTCCCACGCCGGAGATCTTGTGGCGCATGCCGCCCGTGCTTGCGCTCGCCGCTCTCCCCGGAGCCGCGCTCGGCCATCTCGGCGACCCCTCCACTGCGTCGTCGGCTGCGTGGGCCGCGGCCGGTGCCGCGGTGCGCGCGTTGCATGACGCGCCACTTCCCCCATGGCCCGGGCGCAGCGCTGAAGAGCTCGCATCGCGGCTCGACCGCGAGTGCGAATGGCTGATCGCCAACGACGTGTTACCCGTCGACGTGATCTCGCGCAACCGCCAACTGGCCGAGACTGCACTCCGACCGTGGACGCCAGTGTTCATCCACGGTGACCTGCAGGTGGACCATGTGTTCGTCGTCGGCGACGAGATCAGTGGCGTCATCGACTGGTCCGAGGCATCCCAGGGCGACGCCATCTTCGATCTCGCCACTCTCACGCTTGGACACCCAGAGCACCTCAGCGACGTTGTCGCCGGCTACGGCAAAGACATCGACCGCGACCTGATCCGTGCGTGGTGGGCATTGCGATGTCTGTCGAACATCCGATGGCTGAACGAGCACGGTTACGGGGACTTCGAAGAGTTCCCCGAAGTCGCCGTCCTGCGCCGGTCGTGAGCGCTCCCCGCTCCCAGCGACGATGGCGCATCGTGCGTGTGACGTCCGTGTAAGGCGCAGCCGCGCCGATCTGTGTGGGACGCTCGCCGGTCGTGCGGCGTCGTTCTGTGCTGCATGGTCTGCGCGGCGTGCGAAGCTTGCGACGACACCAAGCTGCAGATCGGCCTTGCTGCAAGGAGAGTTGTCCGGTGGCGGCTGCCGTGGCACAATTGTAGCCATGACCACCGAAGCGCTTCGAACGGTGAAAGATCGTTTCTCCGAATACGTTGACCGTGTCGAGAAGGAACACGAACGCGTGGTCGTCACCCGCAACGGCCGGCCCGCGATCGTGCTCATCAGCACCGACGATCTGGCCAGCCTCGAAGAGACGATTTCGGTGCTCAGCGACACCGATGCGATACGCGCGCTGCAGGCGGCCGAGGCCGCGATCGCGGCCGGTGATCTCGTGCGTGGAGTCGATGCTGTTCGAGCGCTTCGCCCGCCCAGACAGCGTTGACGTTGGTCGGCTACGACCTGGTGGTCGCGGGTCCGGCCGCACGCGTGATCGGCGAGGAGCTGACGGAAAGTGTCGCTGCCGCTGTGATCGACTTCATCACCGGGTCCCTTCTCGACAACCCGCAACGAGTTGGCCGTGAGCTCCGCAACGAGCTCACCGGAATCTACAGTGCGCGACGCGGCACGTTTCGCATCCTGTATCGCATCGACGAGGAACAGCGCGCGGTCACCGTGCTTCGGGTGGATCACCGACGAGACGTATATCGAACCTGAGCAGGCACAGGCCCGGTTCCGTGCTCGGCGCGGTGCAGGTACGGGACGCGGATACGCGCTGTTGTTCTGTGTCAATTACAGGCGCACAGAAGAGACCCACCTCGGCCGGAGTACCCGAGCTGCGGTGCCCCGCCTAAACGCGGGCAAGCGGCTGCGGTGGACCGGGTGGCGGTTGGGTCTCCACCCTGTCCCCGACTCTGACGATGCCTCCGAACAGGACGACACCCATGATTCCGGCCCGGGACACGAGCGCGCCATCGCCATCTCGGAAGCTGACCTGTTTCAGGAGGCCGGGCTGGAAGGCTTCGATCTGGGCGCACGGGCTGCGCAGGCCGGTCACCTCGACCAGGGTGGATTCGCCGAGCCGGATGACCGATCCGACGGTCAGGTCATGGAGCTCGACAGCCTTCATCGTGATGTTCTCGCCCGGATCCCCCGGCGACACCTCGTGACCGAGGGTTGTGAGAAAGTCGAATAGTTCGATGGCGATGAAGTGGACCTGCCGAAGGTTGGGCTGATTGGGATCGGCTGCAACACGCGATCGATGTTGCACGAGTGGGCCGGCGTGCACGTCTCCAACCACACCGACACCGCAACCAGCTCGGCTTCCTCAACCGCTTGCTTCGAGAACCCATGTCCCTTGCTCAGATGGAGTGCGACGATCGATCCCATGATTCCCTCATGCCGTCGCCGCGCTGATCAGCGGGCGGATCTTACGCGCTGGCTACCCCAGAACGCCTACTGATGCACCGAGTCAGTACTGCCCCCGAACGCCGGCTATGGGACAGCGCCGAGGATTCGTTCTGGCGCGATCATTGTCGGCGTTGTGACCGTCGATCTGTGCGGTGTGTTCTGTGCGCTTGCGCCGTGGGATGTCGACGGGCTGCGGATGCGCCGAGGAGCCGGTCGAGCCGT
>Ga0335394_10010985_pt1 | contig 10199 bp, 9 predicted proteins | sample MAT03_FD_205741 | JGI IMG/M metagenome (GOLD analysis project Ga0335394, IMG submission 205741) | Freshwater microbial communities from Lake Fryxell liftoff mats and glacier meltwater in Antarctica - MAT-03 (spades assembly) (version 2) ...
AGGGGGATCTGGTTGGCCATTGCGAACATCTCCAGGGTGCGTCGTTGTGCGCGCCAACATAGCCAGCAGGAGAGGTTGCGCACCGAGCCGGAGCGGCGCTACGTCACCAGCGCTGGTGATGAACGACGTCGGCGACGGCCCGTCGCGACCGCGTGCGTGCAGAGCCGGACTGCTGGTCGTCGGCTGCCCGCTGCCCGAGGGCGACAACACCCACCTGCAAGACGTGCGGTGGCACGCCCAACTCGTCGAGCAGCACTCGCGCATTGCGGAAAATGCCGAAGTACAGCGCGCCCAAACCACGATCCTCCGCCAACAGCAGCAGGTTCTGTGTAGCCATCGCAGCGTCGGTGAGCCAGAACGGCACCTCCCAGTTGGAGGCCTGCTCCAAGCCATGCCCTGCCTTATCGCCCTCGGAGTACCGCGAGGTGTAGGCCACCGGGTCGGCGAGCGGAAGAATCAACACCGGCGCCGCGCGGGTCTTGTCGTCGAACCAATCATCGCTGCCGGTGATGGTCCAGAAAGACGCCGCAACCTCGCCGGACAGCACGAGAAAGTGGACACCCTGGCTGTAGCCAGCCGATGGCGCCCGACGTGCGAGGTCGACCAGCTCGTCGACCTGCGCAAGGTCGAGCGGCGTTGCATCAAAGCGACGAGTCATCCGCCGGCGACGAATGACGGCGTCAAGCGGCGAACGCTCGGGCCGTTCAGCTGTCACGGGCCGTTCAGCTGTCACCACGGGGCGACCCGGCGAGGGCTCAGCGGGCGCCGAGCTTGACGAGGTCTTCGGCCATGATCCAGCCATGCACCACCAGCGAACCGCTGGTCTTGGCAGAGACCCTGGCGAACAACGCTGAGAGCTCAGGCTTGATGCGGTCTGCCCTGAGTGACTCGTGATCCAAGAAACCGTGAGCGTTGGACTTCACCACGAACGTCTGCTCGTCGTACTGACCATCGACGCCGAAACGCTTGGCAAGACGGCGGCCCCATGCCCGCTCTTCGCCGACGGCACGGTGGCCCGGGCGCGGAATCAGCTCGTCGACCTGCTTGAACGCCTCAAGTCCGTCGGGCAGCGCAAACCGTGACCCAACGACCACGTCTTCGTCGGGGAACGCCATCAGGGCACGATGGAATGCCTCGTGCATGACGCCCTTCAGCACCTGGTCGCGCTTGGACGAACGCTTCACGCTCAGTAAGCCGACCAGCACGCACGGCGTACCGCCAATGCGTTCGAGCGTGGCAAACGCAAAACCGTGCAGCTTGCCATCGACACGGGCCGCAGTGCTGAGGACCCAGTCTTCTTTCGCCTTCGAGAGGATGCCGATATCGAACGCCCCGCCCATCGACGCCATTTCGTCGAGGTCGGCATCGTTCAGTGCCGCAGCATCCCTGGTGACCACATGGATTGGCATTGCCCGGAAGCTCCTGTCGACTCGTACCCCACACCGAGGCGTGACCTGAGTTGACTATTCTGCCACCAACTCGGCCCGATTCCTGCCCTGACGAGTCACTTCGCGCTACAGAACGACCGCATCGTGGCCGAGCGCCATCCGCAGTTCGCCCACCACGCGATCCAGATCGACACAAAAATCGTCGGCCAAGCGCAGGATCTTCCCCTGGCCGATGTGCAAGTACACGGGTGAATCACCAGGGTGTTCGCGGAGAATCTTGCGAATCTGGTGGATTTTGAGCTCGGTCAGAGAGGTGGCTGGCACTCTCAGCCTGAGTGGCGCGGAACTACCTGTGTCGAGGCCTTCCAGAATCTGGACGTCTTGCGCCATGAAACCGACGCGGGTCTCGTCGCGACGGTCGATGCGGCCCTTGACGGTGACAACTGCGTCGTCGATCAACTTGTGGCTTTGCTCGGTGAGCACGCGTGGGAAGACTGTGACCTCGATCGCGGCGTCGAGGTCTTCCAGGATGAAGACAGCCATCTGGTCGCCCTTCTTGGTGAACTTACGCGACAGGTTGGTGATGACCCCGCCAAGGGTGACGATCGCTCCGTCGTCCTTCTCTGCCGCCTCCGCCACACTGCAATCCACCTTGCGACGCAGCGCTGCCTCCACGCCTAACAGCGGGTGGTCGCTGATGTAGAGCCCGAGCATCTCTTTCTCGAACTTCAGGCGGTCACTCTTGTCGAACTCCAGGGTCGGGATATGGACCCGTTCGCTAAAGCCCCCACCGACCGAGTCGTCACCACCATCGTCGAACAGGCTCATCACACCCTGGTCGCGTTCGCGACGACGCACGACGGTGCCGTCGATGATCTGCTCGAACACCATCAGTAGCCCCTTGCGTGGGTGGCCCAGCGAGTCGAAGGCACCAGCCTTGATCAGAGATTCCACTGTGCGCTTGTTGAGCACGGGTTCCGGCACTCGTTCCGCATACTCGTGGAACGAGTCGTACGGGCCGTTCTCGTCACGCTCGCGCAACAGCAGCTCGACCAAGCCCTCCCCCACGTTGCGAATCGCCGACAGCCCGAACGTGATGGCCCCAGGGCTGCCCGCCGGCAGCACGACATCAATGGGAACTTCGGTGGGCATGAGCGCAGCGAAGTCAGTGATTGAACGGTTGATGTCCGGAGTGAGTACCTTCACGCCCGTCGTGCGGGCATCGCTGAGGTAGACGGCAGCCTTGTCGAGGTTGCTCTTCACGCTGGTGAGCAAGCAGGCCATGTATTCGACCGGGTAGTGCGCCTTCAGGAACGCCGTCTGGTAAGTGACCAGGCCGTACCCGAACGTGTGGCTCTTGGTGAAGGCGTAGTCGGCGAACTTGGCGATGATGTCGAACAGCTTCTCGCCCATCTCGCGGGTGTAGTTCATCCGCACGCAGCCGTCCTCGAAGCTGTTCCGTTCCTGCGCCATCACCTCGCGGCTCTTCTTGCCCATGGCCTTGCGCAAGTTGTCGGCTTCGGCCAGTGAGTAGCCAGCGAACTTCTGCGCCACACGCATCACGCTCTCCTGATAGATCATCAGGCCGTACGTGTCGCCCAGCACCTCCTCGGCGTCAGGGTGGAAGTACTCCACTGGCTGCCGGTTGTTCTTGCGATCGGCGTAGTCGTAGTGCATGTTGACGCTCATCGGCCCTGGCCGATACAGAGCGAGCACAGCCGAGACGTCTTCGAACGAGGTGGGCGCCAGTGACCGCAGGAGCGCGCGCATCGGCGGCGACTCCAACTGGAACACGCCCATCGTGTCGCCACGTGCCATCAGGTCGAAGACAGCCTGATCGTCGAGGTGGACCGCATCGATGTCGAACTCGGGGTCTTTCGTGGCACGCACCATCGCCACCGTGTCGGAGATGACGTCGAGGTTGCGCAGACCGAGGAAGTCCATCTTCAACAGACCGAGTTCCTCGACGCCGTGCATTTCGAACTGCGTCACGATGGGGGCGTCTTTGGGGTCTCCACCGGCGACCGGCTTGCGCTGCACCGGCAGATAGTCCGTGAGCGGGTTCTTGGTGATCACCACGGCTGCGGCATGAATACCGTCGCTGCGCTTCAGACCCTCCAGGCCCTTCGCGACATCGACCACCCGTTTGACGTCGGGGTCGGCCTCGACGGTGGCGCGTAGCTCGGCTGCTGCCTTGAAGCCGTCGTTGTACTTCGGGTTTTCTTCGAAGCAGTACTTCAACGGCGTATCGCGACCCATCACCAGCGGCGGCATCAGTTTGGCAACCTTGTCGCCCATGCCGTAGGGGTAGCCCAACACTCGCGCCGCGTCGCGAACAGCGTTGCGGGCCTTGATGGTGCCGAAAGTGATGATCTGCGCAACGTGATCGCGGCCGTACTTCTCGGCTGCGTAGCGAATCATTTCGTCTCGGTATCGCGAGTCGAAGTCCATGTCGATATCGGGCATCGAGATGCGGCTGGGGTTGAGAAAGCGCTCGAACAGAAGGTCGTACTTGATGGGGTCGAGATCGGTGATGCGCAGGCTGTACGCGACCGCACAGCCGGCCGCCGAGCCGCGGCCCGGGCCGACGCGAATGCCGCCATCCTTGGCGTGCTTGATCAGGTCCCACACGATCAGGAAGTAGGACGCGAACCCCATGTTCTTGATGACCTGCAGCTCGTAGGCAACGCGCTCGACGACACTCGCCGGCAGCACTTCTCCCCACCGTTGCTTGGCACCCTCCCATGTCAGATGGTCGAGGTAGCCGGCGTCGTCGTCGAAGCCCGCCGGCAGTGGGAAGTTGGGCAGCAGTGGCTTGCCGAACTCGATGGTGACATCGGCACGCTCCGCAATCCACAGTGTGTTGTCGCACGCCTCGGGGAAGTCGCGGAACAGCTGACGCATCTCGTTGCTGCTCTTCAGGTAGTGCTCGGTGCCCTCGAACTTGAATCGCTTGGGGTCGCTGAGCAGGGCACCGGTTTGCACACACAGCAGTGCGCCGTGCGACTCGTGGTCGTCGCGATGCACGTAGTGCGAGTCGTTGGTGGCGATCAGGGGCGCACCGATCTTGCGCGCGATCTCGATGAGCTGGGGGTTGGTGTCGCGCTGTGCCTGCAACCCGTGGTCCTGCAGCTCGACGAACAGGTTGTCCTTGCCGAAGATTTCCTGCAGCCGGCCGGCGTGTTGCGTGGCCAGCTTCTGATCGCCCTGCAGTAGCGCCTGGAGCACATGCCCGCCCAGGCAGCCGGTGGTGGCGATGAGGCCGTCGGAGTACCTCTCCAGCAGCTCCCAGTCCATCCGCGGCTTGTAGTAGTAGCCCTCCAGGAAGGCCAGGCTGGCCAGCTGGATGAGGTTGCGATAGCCCTGGTCGGTCTCGGCCAGCAGGGTCAGGTGGTAATAGAGCTTCTTGCCACCCTCGGTATCGCCGCCGGAGTCGTCGACGCGGCCCCGGCGCGCCGGGCGCTCGTGACGTGAGTCGTACGCCATGTACGCCTCGGTGCCGATGATGGGCTTGACGCCCTGCTTGCGGCACTCCTTGTAGAAGTCGAGTACCCCGTACATGTTGCCGTGGTCGGTGATTCCCAAGGCCGGCTGGCCATCTTCGACGGCCTTCGCGACCAATTCGTCGATGCGGGCTGCGCCGTCCAACATCGAGAACTCGGTGTGGACGTGCAGGTGGGTGAACGAGTCGCCCACGGCGCAGACCTCCTCGAGCTGTAGAACTAGGACATGACTGGAAGAACACAGGACAGGGCGGATTACACGCCTGTGATTCGCACGACCTTAGCCGCGTTTGGCGATCTTCCAAACCGGGCCCAGGGTGGTTCAGAGATACGTTCCCGGGCGTTCGCTGGTCTCCACCGGGTGGCTCGCACCCGACCCGCTCGGCGGCAGTTGACGCATTTGCTCCAGCTGCTGACGGGCGACATTCTGTTGCGCCATCAGGCTGAACTGGATGCCATGGAACAGGCCCTCCAACCAGCCGACGAGCTGGGCCTTGGCAACCCGCAGCTCGCCCTCCGAGGGCACCACCCCGTCCTTGAACGGCAGCGCCAGCATGTGCAGTTCTTGCTGCAGGTCGGGTGACAGCGCCTCCGCCAGCTCGACAATCGACCGTTCGTAGATCTCCGCCATGCGCTCGCGACTTGCCTCATCGAGGGGGCTGGTGCGTGCCTCCTCGAGCAACTGCTTCACCATCGAACCAATTCGCATCACCTTTGCCGGCTCAGTCACCGTCTCGGTGGGCTCAGGCTCGGCAACAGGTTCGGGTACCGGCGCGAGCGCTGCGGAGGCTGCCAGGTGCAGCACCTGGGCCCCGTCTGCTTGCGGAAACTCGTCGTTCATGATGGCTCCATACTCTCCGGCTACTTGCTGTCGGCGACCGCCGCCAACAGCGGTACCAGCATCTCAGCAGATGTCAGCGAACCGTGTCGGCAGATCAAAGGATACGGACCAGAATCCGCCGGGTCGTCGAAGCTGATTGGTTCATGCGGCACCAACGCCACATCGCCATAGCGGGCAGCTACGGGCGGACTGACCGTCGGGCCGAACCAGCCGGCGCCGATGATCTCATCGCGACTATGCACCCACGCATGACTGCCGTGGTGTTGCGTGGCGGCGGCAAGCAGTTCGGCATGGGCGCCGGGGCGCGCATGAAGCCACCGAAAGCGGCCTTCGCCGCTTTGTTGGCGGCACAGGCGCAGCACGTCCCGGTGGGGGGTGACGAGGCGCTCCCCCACGTCGACCTGCCCGTGGTCGGCGGTGACCAGCAGCACCGCGCCCGGCGGCAATGCTGCATGAACCGCACCGACCAACGCATCGACGAACTGCAGTTCGGCGTCGTAAAATGGACCAAAGCCACGCTCGTGGGCGATCTTGTCGATGCCGTCATAGTACGCGTACACAAGACGGTCGCCGCGGCGCAACAGGTTGCCAACGACAACCGCGATGCTGGACGGGGCACGCCACCCGACCGGCTCGGTGCCGCGCAGGTGCGCTTCCGTGAAGGCCGAGTGTTCGAGCTCGGCCTTGCTCACCACCGGCACCCTGTCACCCATGAATGGCGCGAACGGCTGCGTGGTAGTGGGGTCGATGTGGCGGCGCGAGTCGCCGTGACCGGTGGACCAGCGCAACACGTTGAGGATCTCTCCGGAAACCGCCATGCGATAGCCGACGATGCCGTGCTCACCGGGGGTGAGGCCGGTGGTGATGGAGGTCAATGCGGTCGCGGTGGTGGAGGGGGCGACGGTGGTGATCGCGCCACCGGCCATCGCAGCCAGGTTCGGTGCGAGCGCGAGGCGCGATAGCAATTGTTCCCACCCCAGTCCGTCGAGGACCAGCAGCACCACCTGTTTCGCGCCGGCCACTGCGTCGGGCATCCACGCTGGCTGCCTGGCCCCTTGCGGCGCCAGTAACGCCGGCACAATTCCGCGCACATTGCCGGCGGTGTAGCGAGGAAGAGTGGGCAAGGGAGGCACGCACCCGCCAGTCCATCACCTTGCGCCCCACCAGCGCCATTCAGGCAGTTCCCGCAAGCTGTCGCAAACGCCCTACGATGGTGATGTGCGTGTTTCGAGCAAAGGTGATTATGCGTGTCGGGCGTTGCTGTCTCTTGCGCTGCACGACACCACCCCCGGGCCCACGTCCGTGCGCGATATCGCCGAACGCACTGCAATTCCGCAGCCGTATCTGGAGCAGATCTTGCTGGCGCTGAAGGGCGCCGGCTTGGTGCGCTCGAAGCGCGGGGTCGGTGGCGGCTACGTGCTTGCTCGCCCGCCGGTGGAGATTCGCATCAGTGAGATTCTCAGTGCAGTCGACGGCCCGATCAGCCTTGGCGACTTCGGCGAGCCCCACCAGGACGGAGCTTGCAACCACGAAGGTCAGTGCGTGTTGCTGGCCATCTGGAAGAACGCTGGTGAGCACATGCGGCAGATTCTTGAAGGGTTTACCCTGCAGTCGGTTGCCGACGCAGCACGCGGCACGTCGCCCTGGCCCGAAGCATTCGTGGAAGCCGGCCTGGTGCCGCTCTCGTCGTAGGGCCCTGTCGTAGTAGGGCCTTGTCGTCGTAGGGCCTTGTCGTTCAGTCTGAAGCTGGGTGTCGTCCGTCCCGGCTTCCGGGGACGGACAACACCCAGAACCGAGCGTGGGACGATGCGTCAACGGGAGAGCCCAACTGATCTCGAACCTACGTCCCGAGCGCCGCTTCCACGTCAGCCAAGTCGGCGGGCATCGGTGAGCTGAATGTGAGGTCCTCGCCCGTCACCGGGTGCGACAACTCCAGCGCAGCGGCATGCAGAAACGGACGCGCGGGCGTGATGCCCGATCGAATGCCGCCGTATGTTCCGTCACCGACGACCGGATGGCCAATGGCAGCGAGGTGAACTCGAATCTGGTGCGTACGTCCTGTCTCCAGCCGGCACTCCAGCGATGACGCCTCGGTAGGTCGGCGGTACTCCTGCAGCACGCGATAGCGAGTGCGGGCGGGCTTGCCGTCCACGACGACCGCCATGCGCAGCGCGTCGCGGTGGTCCCGGCCGATGGGAGCATCGACAACGCCCACCAGGTTGGCGAGGTGGCCCCACACCAGCGTGCGGTAGACGCGCCCGACATCACGAGCTGCAAGTGCGTCGACCAGCGCGTGGTACGCCCGCTGCGTGCGGGCCACGGCCAGGAGGCCGGAGGTGCCCACGTCCAGTCGGTGGACGATGCCGGGTCGGTGTGTCTCCCCGACGTCCGCAATTTCGGGGAAGCGAGCAAGCAGACCATTGACGAGGGTGCGGTCGGGGTTGCCGGCACCGGGATGCACGACGAGCCCGGCCGGCTTGTCGATGATGATCAGATGCTCGTCGGCGTGCACCACCGTGAAATCGACGGTCGGGTCGGCCGCCGGCGGTTCGGTGACGGGCAGAAACGACGGGTCGACGCGAACAACCTGACCCGCGCGAACGCGGATCTTGCCGATGAGGTGCACTTCTGCGTCGATGAATGCTCCACCGGCTGACACCAGGATTGTTGCGTCGCTGCGGCTGCAGTCGGTGATCAGCGAGACAATGCGATCGAGACGCTCGCCGTCCAGGGCTGCCGGAATCTCTTCTTCGATCACGTCTCGGCCTCCTGCTTGCTGAACAGTGACCACAGTACGAACAAGACGCCGCCTACATTCACCGCCATGTCGGCCACGTTGAAAATCGGGAACCATTGGAAGTCGATGAAGTCGACAACCGAGCCATCCAGCGAACCGTCACCACGGAACAAGCGATCGGCCAGGTTGCCCAACGCACCACCGACGACGAAGCCAGCCGCAATGGCCACCATCGGGTTCGAGTTCTTTCGAACACCGAGCAGGACGACCACGACCACGATCGCTGCGATGAGCCCAATGATCGGCCCGAGTCCCTGGCCTTTCGAAAACGCCATCCCGCTGTTGAACGTGAGGTTCCACTGCAACGTCCAGATGACGTGGTGCGGCGGTTCGTCCGTCAGCGCGTTGACGGCCCAATGCTTGGTCGATTGGTCGATTGCGATCACAGCCAGCGCAATCGCCATCGTGAGCCGCAGTCGGTGCCTCGGCTGGACGTCGCCCGTCATCGACGACCGATCCCGCCGACCTTCTCCTCCACCAACACGGTGGCCCACGGAATGGCTTCCAGGCGTTCGCGCGAGATAGGGCGACCAGACTCGATGGAGTAGCCGTACGTACCCACGATGAGTCGCGCGAGTGCGGCGTCAATGTCGGCGACTGTCTGGCGGGCTTGAGCGCTGAGGGCCAGGTCACGCTCACGCTCGACCACCATCGTGTCGCCTTCGCCGCCCTCGTCGTCGAACTGCACGTCGCCCATTTCCTGCTCGGTGATGAGCGCGAGAGCTTCGTCTTCCAGGCGAACTGCCTGGCCGATGAGCGACGCCTTCTCTTCCAAGAGCAGCGCGCGCTGGCTAGTGAGGAACTTGGCATCGAAGTCCTTGGTGTAGGAGATGCCCTCCTTCGTCACCCCACGCACGGGGGCCTTCTCGGGGACGACCGGACCAGCCTTCTTGGCAGCGCCCTTTGCGGCTACAGGCTTGGCGGCTGCGGCTGGAGCCTTGGCGACCGGTACTGGCTTCGCCGGTACTGGCTTCGCCGGAGCCGACTTCACCGGAGCCGACTTGGCGGGGGCAGCAGCCTTCGTGACCGGCGCCTTCTTGGTCGGTGCGGCCTTCTTGACGGGCGCAGCAGCCTTCTTCACGGGAACGGGGGCGGCCTTCTTGGCCGGAGCGGCCACCTTCTTCGCGGGCGCCGAGGCCGGTGCCTTTGCAGGGGCAGGGGCCTTCTTCGCGGGTGCCTTCTTGGCAGTCGCCATCGCGTTGAACCTCCGTGGTCCGGGTCGTCAGGCCGGGATGCTATCGGTCAAGGGTCGCTTCTGGGCTGATCTAGGGGGCCACCGAGACTCTGATGTGGATCTGCTCGCCGTCGAGGTCGGCGTTCGGCTCACCATCTGCCCACACCAGAGATGTCGCAAGAGTGGCATCGGTGAGCAGGTGTTGGAACGGCGCCACCTGGCTGCGCACTGAACCGGAGACACCCAGTGTGAGCGCGATCCGGTCGCTGACCTGAAGCCCCGCCTCGCGTCGAGCCTGCTGCACCAGACGGACCAAGTCGCGAGCGATGCCTTCCGCCTCCAACGCAGGCGTGAGTTCGGTGTCCAGTACGACCGCGCCCGCACCGTTGGACAGCGGGGTGCTTGCGCCGTCGCCCTGCACCACCATCTTCAGCGCATACTCGCCGTCCAGCAGCGCTACGCCGCCGGCTACCACTCCCGAATCGGTGCGTTGCCA
>Ga0335394_10010987_pt1 | contig 10198 bp, 9 predicted proteins | sample MAT03_FD_205741 | JGI IMG/M metagenome (GOLD analysis project Ga0335394, IMG submission 205741) | Freshwater microbial communities from Lake Fryxell liftoff mats and glacier meltwater in Antarctica - MAT-03 (spades assembly) (version 2) ...
TTGCGTCCCAAACGGCAAGCCCGCCTGCGGCATACAGCAAGTTTCCGCCGGGCGTATCCAATAAAGGCTGGCCGGAGGGAGGCAATATATATTCCCGATTTAGTTTCCCTGCGATGACAAAAGTTGGCGGCATAGGTTTTGTTTCAGGATAAGTATACAGTACATAAAAAAACAGCCATAAGTTATTGGTCTGCCCATTTGGGATGCAATGCCATTACTTTTTTATAGACGGGGCAATCAGGCTGGTGCGCGCCCTGCAAATAACCCGTGGACATTAAAAATTCATTCACGATCTCGCCGCCTGTGAATACAAAGGTTTTCTTAAACAACTTTGTCCACTCGTCTTTTGTGAGCGGATGATTTGCATCGAGCCAGCCCTGAAATGATTTGAATTCTTTTTTCAACTCCAATATTTTCTGCGCGTTGACAATTGCCGCGTTGACTTTCAATCGGTTACGGATAATCCCTGCATCTGCCAATAAGCGAGCGCGATCCTGTTCCGTGTATTTTGCGATCTTCTCAATTTTGAATTGGTCATAGGCTTTGTGGAAATTATCCGCCTTTTTGAGGATGGTGATCCATGAAAGACCTGCCTGATTGATTTCAAGAATGAGTCGTTCAAAGAGTTCATCGTCATTTTTTAATGGGAAGCCATATTGGGTATCGTGATAATTTTTATTATATGTGTCTTCGGGGTGAGAATTACAGTAATCGCAATAGGTTGTCATATTTTTTACCTGTCTCGTAGTTCCTATTCTTAATTCAGTTGTGCCAAACTGTCTGAGAACGGATTCCATGCCAATGAGCGAAACCACGCGGGAGCAGACGCAAAAAGCAGAAAGGCCAGCCCGGCGAACATGCCCCAGTTCATAATTTCATCAAAAATGGAAAGTTGAAAATCATAGCTGCCTGTAAAGGCATGGAGGAAATAATAGCTGAGTAGTGTATCCCAACAGGAAGTGAAGGTGAAAAAAAATATTCCAGCATACAGCCAGCGTTGTTTTCCTGAAGATGCAAACCACCATTGAGAAAATTGCGGGATGATGAAAATCAAAAACGCCAGGCGGTAGTTCCAATTATTTCCGAGCAGAAATGTGCCCACATATATGGCGGCGCCGACCCTGAATGCGGTGAGGTTTCTTTCAGAAGAAATTGGGAATATCATCTTTTGTTTAATTGCCAAAAGAAACACACCAGCCAGTAAAAGCATGGCGGTCAAATGCGGTAAAGCGCCTAATACGCTTTGGGTTTGGTTCTCGGGAAAAACCTGCAACAGGTAATAACGAACATAGTCGTGCAGCAGGTCAAAAATAATATACACGCCATACGAAAAATAGGTGCGCCGCTCTGTTAACTGCCAGGATGCCTTCAAACTTTCGATGTTAAATACAAGATAAAGCAAAAAAATGATCGTGGCTGCGCCGTATAAAATATAAAATCTTTTTTTGTTTTCCTGAAGCAGGCCTGCAATCCCAAAGAAGGGAAATAGTTTGAAAAACGCTGCAACAGAAAGAATGCCAATGGCAAGAGCAGGCCACCTGCTTAAAGTAAGAATCATGCATCCGATCAAAATAAAGAAGATCAGGTCCACATTGCCTCTTTCATAGAGCAGCATACAGGCTGGAGAAAAAGCAATTACCAGCAATAACAGCGCGTCTCGTACATGCAGTTTTTCAGGGAAAGAAAAAACGGTCAGGAAAAACAAAACCAGCAAAACAATACAGATCCAGATGGTATCGTCCTGTGATATTCCTGTATGGAACAGCAGGTACCAGATTTTCGGGTAATTAAAGAGACGTCCAGCGGGGTCGTTGGGATTATAGATGGAAGGATCAATTCCGGAGCGCAGGGTTTCTGCGCTGCCGGGAATCAGCCTGAAATCTAAAAATGGCGGCGTTTGCGCGGGCACTTGCCACACAGACCATGTTTCCAGATAGCCATTTACAAAAAAAGATGCGATGATCACGATCCATATTAATAGTATAGCCGCGATCAATATAGTCTTTCCATTTTTTAGATCGATATTCTTAAAAGTCATGTATCTCCATAACAGGCAAAATACGCAGTTGACCGTCCACCTGCGTCTGATGTTCGCTTATTTTGCTTGCGCCCATTTTTTCATAAAAAGCCTGTGCATGGGGATCCGCTTCTATTTTCAAAATAGAAACAGCGCGTACACGGCTCCTTTCGAGGGCATGTTGAAAGAGTTGTCTGCCAATCCCCTGCCCCATGAATTCAGGCAGAACCCACAGATTATCCAGCCATAGATATTCACCCTGCTGCTCAAGTGAATAATATGCAATTAACTTTTCATTTTCAACGCCAACCCACACTTCATTTTCCAAAATGTATTGCGAAGAAATAGTCAATGCGGAAAGCCAGAGTTGTATCCATGCTTCGGGATAATTCCATTGGCGTTTTGCGGCCAGCGTAATCGTGGTTAATACTCCAGCCTGCGCCGGTGTTGCTGGTTCTATGATTAACATAAAAATCAAAAAGGACGGCGCTGCCAGTCCCTATTTAGCCCACCACGCGCATTTCGCGCGGCATATCACTCAAACAATCCGCGCCGCTTTCGGTGATGACAATATTATCTTCAATGCGGACGCCATTGCGATTGGGCAGATAGATACCGGGTTCGACGGTGTAGGCCATGCCGGGTTCCAGCAATTGCATGTTGTCACCGCGCATATAGGGGTCTTCGTGACCTTCCATGCCGATGCCGTGACCAGTGCGATGCGTGAAATATTTTCCGTAGCCTGATTCTTCAATCACAGTGCGCGTGGCAATATCCACATTGGCACAGGGCAGGCCGGGCTTGCCCGCCGCGCGGCCTGCGGCGTTGGCTTCCTGCACGATCTTGTGAATCTTCGCGCACTCATCATCCACCTCACCGACGGCGAAGGTGCGTGTGAGATCAGAGATGTAGCCATCATGTGCCGCGCCCCAATCGACAACCAAAAGATCACCGGCCTGTAATTTTCTTTCGGTCGGTGAAGCATGCGGGTTGGCGCCGTTTGGGCCGCCGGAAATAATAGGGAAAAATGGCAGCGCAGAATCAGAGCCGTGTTTCAACAATTGCATGACCAACTCGGAAGAAAATTCACGTTCGGTCATACCGATCTTGATAAATGGAAGAGCGGCTTCGAGCGCAGCCTGCGCGATTTTCACGGCGCGGCGCATGGCATCAATTTCAGCTTTGTCTTTTTTCAAACGCAAGCCAGTCAACACTTCACTTGCATCTGGATATTCTGACTCAGGTGCGCCCGCTTTTACGTGACCGAATTCCATTAAGCGCAGTTGACGCGGCTCGACTCCAATGCGCTTCCCGTCTAAACCTAAAGCCTGCGAGGCTTTTCGAAAGGCAGCATCCCACTCTGACGGATTCTCGCCATACGCGAAGGCTTGCACTTTGTATGGGAACAAATCCACTTTGGGGAGTTCCAGTTCGGGTAATACCAGCACGGGGTCTTGATCGGCTGCGACAAATAAAACAATCGGGCGTTCCATGAGATGAAATTCGACACCGGCCAGATATGTCAGCGTGGGACCGGGATTCAGAATAACGGCATCCAGGTTCGAGGTCCGCAAGGATGCGGTGAGGTGGTTGAGTCGCGCTTGAGTCATGTGAGTCTCCTAATCCAATTTATGTTTAATTTTTGAGAAGGCATATGAGATCCAATCAACGATGACTGGAAAGAGCATATCAAATGTGGTGAGGATGCGGAACCACCACGGGATGATCAAACTGCGGCGCGGACGTTTGGCGACATCAATCACACGGCGGGCGACATATTCGGAAGTCATGTGTAGATTGAGCATAGACTTGACCGAGCGATAGGCTTCGTTCTTGCCGACGTGTTGACCAAACTCAGTGGAGGCAGGGCCGGGATAAATTCCGCTGACTTTGATTCCGAGCGGAGTCACTTCGCGGCGCAGCGCGTCGGTGAATCCGCGGGCGCCATGTTTGCTGGCTGCGTAACTTGTGATGAGCGGCACGGCCAGCAGACCCGCTACCGAAACCATGTTGATAATGTGACCTTCGCCGCGCGCAAGCATATGCGGCAACACAGCGCGCGTGACCTGCATCAGCGCGGTGAGATTAACCTGCACCAGGGTGTTAATATCGCGCTCAAGGGAATGATTCTCGAACCAATCGACACGACCAATGCCGGCGTTATTAAAAAGAATATCAATGTGGCCATACAGATCAAGCGTGGTCTGCACCATGTTATCCACTTCGGCCGCGTCAACAATATCCACTGGAATGGCGATGGCTTCGCCGCCCAGTTCCTGTATTTTTTCAGCGAGGTTTTGCAGGCGATCCAAACGGCGTGCCGCGAGAACGACCTTACAGCCTTCTTTTGCAAAAAGCAATGCGGCGTCTTCGCCAAAGCCTGAGGAGGCACCTGTAATGAGAATAACTTTGTTTTCGAGAGAGGGCATGAGTGAGTTTCCGTTAAATATCAAGTGATGTGGATATTTTATCATCCACATCACTTGAGTTGGGGATTGTTTATGGAATAGTACTTAACTCAAGTTGCCACCTTGCAAAATTTGGTCAAGCTTTAACGCAAAGGCGCAGAGTCGCAAAGGAAAACAATGGAATATTCGCGTCTTGGCGCCTTTGCGTTAATGAATTTCCATTCAAAGCGACTAAACAATTAAAGGCAGCAACGTGGGTTACTTAATTTATTTGTAGCGATTTAAAGTTTTTGAGATTTTGCCTCCTTTTTAAAGACAGGATTATTTTTCATATAATCTGATCGTAATACTTTGATATTTTTTCAAATAAGAATAACAGTATAATATTTTTAATCAAAGGGAGAGTTATTAAGCCATGTCAATATGCTGCCAATGACAAGACAAGACAACAATATGGGTAATTCAATCATAGTTTTTTCGTACCCCAAACACAAAGGAGGTTCCCAGAATGAATATTAACAAAAACATTATCACAATTCTAAGCATCGCACTGTTCCTGTCCGCATGTCAAAGCAGGCAGATTCCGCCAGAAAAACAGGATATCCTTTAGAAGATCAATGAGACAATGGAACAATACAACACATTTCTTGAAGAGGAAAAAGAAAAAGGCGAATATGTCGATGTGAAATTTCCCGATGGAAGCAAAGGAATCGAATTCATTAATAGCTCAAGCATCCGGGTATTCGGAGAGTTTGATAAAACAGTGAATGCGATAACATTACTAAATGAAGAATACTACTATTATTCTGTCCAGGAAAATCCAGTCATCTCCTACCCCAACACCTCTGCCAGCGAAAATACGGGGAAGATGGAAGAAGAATTTAATCAGTTTATGCTTGATGAAATTCAGCACGGGAACAAAATCATACTTGTATCAGGCAATGGATCAAAGGCTGACATCCCCATCGGCGACTCGTATGTTGCCATAAAGCAAAAAAATCGCGCACTTCCCAGACCTGTGCTTGAGACTGTTATTCCTATAAACTTTGTTGCCGCTGAAAACTACTACACCATTACTTCGGGTATATATGTTCAAATCATCCGTAGTATAGCAGGGGATAATGCCCAGGTCAGATATCTTTCCCAAGAAACAAATAAAAGTATCTTATACCCCGATTTCGAGCAAGTCAAATTTGAAAGTGAAGACAAGGATTATTATTTTGACCTGAAAACCAATCAAATTACACTCATACTGTCTAACCTCACCCCCTCGATTGGGACTCCCTTATCCGTTCAGAAATTGGAAACCATTGCCCGTGGTATAGCCGCTAAGGCTGCGCCAAATATTGATCTCAATTCACTAAGATTTAACCATGGGTTCGGAAATAGCGAGTATTTTTTTCGCTGGACTGATGATAAAAAACATCTCGGTGATGGAAGGGCAGCAGATATTCTAGTCCAGTTGACGGCAACTGGAGAATTGTATAGATACTCAAATAGCATAATTCTGGCAAGATAAAACGTATTAGGCAGAAGTGCATAAAAAAAACACCTGCGCTAATTATGACGCAGGTGTTTTTTTATCTACTCGTCCTGATTATCATCCCCGCCGCGTTTCTTGGGCCTTGGCGGTTCAACGGTTACTTCCTTTGAAAGCGCAATCGCGAGGACATCATCCATGTGTTTGATCGGGATGATCTTTAATTCAGAACGGGCGGTCTTGGGAAGTTCCACCAAATCCTTCATATTTTTTTCGGGCAACAACACGGTCTTCAAACCCGCACGATGCGCGGCGAGGACTTTCTCGCGCACGCCGCCGATGGGCAGCACACGTCCGCGCAAGGTGATTTCGCCGGTCATGCCCACATGACGTAAGACAGGCCGCCCTGTCAATGCCGAGATAATAGCCGTCGCCATCGTGATGCCCGCCGAAGGCCCATCTTTGGGGATTCCGCCTTCGGGCATGTGGACGTGAATATCCAAACGCTCAAAGACATCCAAATCAATTTTCAGCGCAGCGGCGCGTGACTTGATATACGTCAGCGCGGCCTGACCTGATTCCTGCATCACCTCACCCATCTGACCTGTCATCTGCATTCCACCTTTGCCTTCGAGGATGGCAACTTCGACAGACATGATCTCGCCGCCGGTCTCGGTCCACGCCAGACTGGTGGCGAGTCCTACTTCGTCGGTCAATTCGGCTTCGGATGGGAAGACCTGCTGCGGGCCAAGCATTTTCTCGATCATCTCTGGCAGGATGGAAACAGGATACTTCTTCCCTTCGGCTTTGAGGCGCGCAATCTTGCGGCAAATACGTCCGATTTCACGTTCCAAATTACGCACGCCCGCTTCATAGGTATATTCACGGATGATGCGCTTTAACGCGGCTGGCTCAAATACGATTTCGAGGGTTTCAATTCCGTTCTCTTCGATCTGGCGCGGAATGAGATAACGGTTTGCAATTTCTATTTTTTCTTCTTCGATGTAGCCCGGGAACTCAATCACTTCCATACGATCCAAAAGCGGAGCAGGGATATTCGCCAGAGAATTGGCGGTGGTCACAAACATGACCTTGGAAAGGTCAAACGGCAATTCAAGATAATGATCGCTGAACGCGTAGTTCTGTTCGGGATCAAGCACTTCGAGCATGGCCGAAGCAGGGTCACCGCGAAAATCTGAATACAATTTGTCAATTTCATCCAACATAAAAAGCGGATTCGCTGTGCCGGCGCGTTTCATGGTTTGGATAATTCGTCCGGGCAATGCGCCAATGTACGTACGGCGGTGTCCACGGATTTCGGCTTCGTCACGCACGCCGCCCAACGACACACGCGCAAACTTACGTCCCAGAGCATCGGCAATCGAGCGGCCCAGGGATGTCTTGCCAACACCGGGCGGCCCCACGAAACAAAGAATCGGCTGACGCTCTTTCTTCGGTTTGAGCGAACGCACGGCGATATATTCCAAAATTCTTTCCTTGGGTTTCTTCAATCCGTAATGATCGCGTTCCAAAATCTTGGCGGCGTTCTTTACATCCAAATTATCGGGCGTGGAATTATTCCACGGCAGGTCAACGATCCAGTCAATATACGTGCGGATAATTCCCACTTCAGGAGCCATGGGCGGCATTTGATTCAAGCGCTCCAATTCTTTCAGCGCAACTTTTCTGGCTTCTTCGGGCAGGTTGGCGGCATCCACTTTTTTCTTTAAGTCAGAAGCGTCACGAGTGAAGATATCGCCTTCGCCCAATTCATTTTGAATCTGCTTCATCTGTTCGCGCAGATAAAACTCACGCTGACTTTTATCCACTTCACTTTGAACACGCGAATGGATTTCATCTTCCAGTTCAAGCACATCCACTTCCTGCGCCAGAATATTATTTAATTGTCCCAAACGCGCTTTCGGGTCAAGGATCAACAGCAATCGTAACTTCGCTTCGTAAGTTAACGAAAGCGAAGTGGCGACCATATCCGAAAGCCAGCCGGGTTCGGCAATGTTCAACGCGAACAAATGCGCTTCTTCAGGAATCGAACGATCCAATTGCACGCAACGTTCAAAGAGACTCAACGCAGAACGCATCAAGGCTTGTGATTGTCGGTCAGCGCTTTGCGGTTCGTTAATCACACGCGCGCGCACTTTGATATACGGCTTCACACTCAGGAACTCGACAATCTCCACGCGCTTGCGACCCTGTACCAGCGCGGAGTATGAACCGTCGGGCATATTCAACAGCCGCCCCACCGCCATCTCCACCCCTACAGGCATAAAGTCATCCACGCCAGGGTCATTCAGTTCGGGATCTTTTTGAGTCAAACCGATCACGGTCTGTTCTTTGCGCTGCGCTTCCTGCACCGCCAATAGCGAAGCCTCGCGCCCGACAAAGATCGGCGAAACCATGCGCGGGAAAATCACCATGTCGCGCAACGGCAACACCACGGCTTCGATCCAGCCGTCAGCGTTTGGTTCTGTATTCGGAACCCGATACAACTCCTCAGTGCGCTGTGAAAGCGTGAGGTCAAAATTATCTTCTTCTTCGTTCCAATTAGATTGATGATTCATTTATTCTTCCATGCAGACATGACTTCCGCCGTTACAAACATGCTGCCAGCGGATAAGACAATGCTACCATCTTTTGAGGACAATTCCAGCGCCCGCGCCAATGCGGATTTAACTGGAGTGACCGATTCAGACTCAACCCCAGCCTGCTCAGCCAACTGTTGAATTTGTTCCACCTCAAGCGCCCGCGGATGATCAGCGCGCGTGATAATGATTTTCTTTAGCTTTGATTTTAGTTCCGCAAACATCCCGGGGATATTCTTATCTTCCGACGCGCCGAAGATGAGAACCACTTTTTTGCCGGGGAAATAGGTTTCAAGAGTCTCGCTCAACTTCGCAAACGAATCCTGATTATGCGCCGAGTCAAAAATCACAGGCGGATCGCGCCGCGCTACTTCAAAGCGGGCGCGCCATTGTACTTGAGAAAACCCTTTTTGTATCTGCTCATCAGTAATGGAAATGCCACTGACTTTGAGAGCGGTGTAAGCGGTGACGGCGTTTTCGACTTGATGGCTTCCCAATAAAGGAATGATGAATGGAGAATGATGAATGGTGAATTTCTGTCCGTCTAAAGATGACTCAAGGAATTCAAACTTTACGTCATGTCCTATCAGAGTCAATTTACTTTGGCGCAGTGTGGCTACACGCTTCAGGACTTCCAACGCCTCAGCCTTTTGCGGGGATGAAACCACGGGCACACCTTGTTTGATAATGCCTGCCTTCTCGCCCGCGATCAACGCCAAGGTATTTCCAAGCACGGCCATGTGGTCATACGACAATGAAGTGATGACCGAAACTTTCGGCGTGACGATATTGGTCGCATCCAGCCGCCCGCCGAGCCCCACTTCAAAGACTGCCGCGTTGACTCCGTATTTGGCAAAAGCCATAAACGCCAATGCCGTGGTAATTTCAAACGTGGTCAGTTTTTCGATTTTTACCACATGCGGCTTGATTTCTTCCACCAACTCAATCAGTTGCTCATGCGAGATCGACTCGCCATTGATTTGAATCCGTTCTACATAATCCAATAAATGCGGAGACGTGTACAAGCCCACTGAATATCCCGCCGCCTGCAAAGCCGCCGCACACAACGCAGATGTGGAGCCTTTGCCCTTCGTCCCGGCCACATGGATGATGGGATATTGATTCTGCGGATTGTCCATCAACTCCATCAACGCGAACATGCGGTCAAGGTTGAAGTCCGCCTTGGCAAGTTCGGAGGCATGTTTAAGGCTATAATCCACGAAGGAATAAAGGTAATCTAGGGCTTGGTTGTAGGAAGTTTCGGTGTCCATATAAGAGATTGTAAATCGTAAATCAAAAATCGTAAATTGAATCATGCTCGCCACCCTCACCATCCACCTGCACCTCCCGCTCTGTTCCTCGCTCAAAGAAAAGCGCGGACGGATCAAGCCGCTTATCTCACGCTTGCACCGTGAATTCAACGTCTCTGTGGCAGAGATGGATTTGCAGGATAAATGGACGGAAACCGTGATAGCCTGCGCAATGGTCAATTCTGATGCGGTGACCTTGCGACAATCCCTGCAAAGTGTGGCAAAATGGGTGGAAGCAAATTGGACGGATGGCGATGTGATTGATGAAAGAATAGAGATTATTTGACGGTTTGAAAGTTTACAGGTTGAAAAGTTTGAAGGTTAAAACCTGTAAACCTTTCAACTTGCAAACCTGTAACCTATAATCTGTAACCAAATTTTGG
>Ga0335394_10010994_pt1 | contig 10196 bp, 8 predicted proteins | sample MAT03_FD_205741 | JGI IMG/M metagenome (GOLD analysis project Ga0335394, IMG submission 205741) | Freshwater microbial communities from Lake Fryxell liftoff mats and glacier meltwater in Antarctica - MAT-03 (spades assembly) (version 2) ...
ATAAAAGTATTCAAGTTAGCAAAGAACCACTATCGTAGCCATTCTCGTTTTGGGCTTAGAGTTACTCTCATTGCCGCATTCGTTAATGCCAATGCAGCATAAAAGCACTTTCGCAAGAAGTCTAATGGCTATTTTAAAAGAATAAATCAACGTTTGCGGGTCAGAGTTCTAAAACTTTCAAAGAAGCGTTGCAGTAATCGTTTGTCTTCGGTAATGATGCTTACTTGGCCTTTCATGCTGGGCTTGAAGGGTAGTCGAAAAATTGAAAGAAGCCGTAAAAATTGCGAACATCGATCAAGAAATCGTAACGCTACCATTGGGCTATCAAACCCGAATTGGCGAAACAGGCCGAGGGCTAAGTCATGGGCAAAAACAGCGTATTTTATTGGCAAGAGCCATTTATCGAAATCCACAATTTCTTGTCTTAGATGAAGCAACAAGCGCATTAGATTCCGAAAACGAGGACATCATTTTAACGCATTTAGAAACCTTTTTTGAAAATAGAACCGTTGTCGTAGCTGCTCACCGCCTTAGTACTTTCAAAAGAGCCAACCAAATCATAGTCCTGCAAAATGGCCAAGTAGCTGAAAGCGGTAAGCACGAAGAATTGTTATTGAAGCAAGGAGTTTACTTCAATTTGATTAAACCGCAACTAAGCCCAAATGATATAGAAAAAATTAGGGAGAAGTCATTGAACCCTTTAATAGATATGTTTTTGAAAGAAGTTTCCTCTGTCAAGTCTTAAAAGAAAAGAATTGCTTTTTTCACCTGGTTTTGGTTTATAACGTTATTGAGGTTAGTATCTTTACGCTCCAAAATAAGAATTCCCTTTCCATGAAAAAAATTCTCGTTACAGGTTCTAATGGACTACTTGGCCAAAAACTGATTGAACTACTCGTTCAACAGTCTGACATACAACCAATTGCTACGGCGCGTGGAGCCAATCGGCTGCCGTTCACGGAGGGCTATCAATATCACTCAATGGACATTACTGACCCCGCGCAGGTGGCCGAAGTAATCGAAAAAACGCGGCCCGATGCCATTGTTCACGGAGCCGCCATGACCAACGTGGACCAGTGCGAAATTGAAAAAGAAAATTGTTGGGCGCAAAACGTAAAAGCAGTTGGTTATTTGATAGCTGCTTGCCAAAAACACGACATTTTTTTGTGCCACGTTTCAACCGATTTTATTTTTGACGGCACCGCTGGCCCTTACACCGAAGAGGCCGCCGCCAACCCGCTAAGTTTTTATGGTTGGAGCAAGCTCGCCGCCGAGCACCTCGTGCAGCACGCCAAGATTCGGTGGAGCATAGCCCGCACGGTTTTGGTGTACGGCATTGCCTACGATATGTCGCGGTCTAATATTATTTTGTGGGTCAAAAAATCGTTGGAAGAAGGTAAAAATATCAAGGTCGTAACCGACCAATGGCGCACGCCCACCCTGGCCGAAGACCTGGCCATGGGCTGCTATCTCATTGCCAACCAAGAAGCCACGGGGGTTTTTAATATTTCGGGCAAAGATTTCTTGACACCCTACGAAATGGCCATCAAGACCGCCGAGTATTTTGGCTTAGACAAAACAGGTATTGCCCAAGCCGACTCTACCACTTTTACGCAGCCCGCCCAACGCCCCGCCCGCACGGGTTTTGTATTAGACAAAGCCCAAAAAGTGCTGGGCTACAACCCGCGTAGCTTTGAAGAAGGCATCGCCCTTTTGGCAAGGCAAATTGGATAAAAGCGCGGCATATAATTTGGTGTCAAATTGGCCATGAAAAAAAACCTAAAATGGTGGGGGAAATTGCGCCAGTTACCCACCAACGATTGGCAATTTCTGGCACGGGCAGGGGTTTATATTATTTTGATAAAAATAGGTCTCAAAGTGCTTACATTCAATAAGTTTAAGCCCTTTTTTAATTTCTTTTTAAAAACAAAAACAGCCAAAAGTTATTCTGCCGAGTGGGCAAAGAAAGTTGTTTGGAGCGTGCAAACGATGGCCCACGTTTTGCCTTTTGGCGTAGTGTGTTTGCCCCAGGCTTTGGCCGTCAAATACTTACTTCGCGGCGACCACTGCTACCTACTAAAAATAGGCGTTTCTACTCAAAATCAACTATTTAGCGCGCACGCTTGGGTAGAAAAAGACGGCATCTTGATTATTGGCGACACGCCCCAAACCCAATATGTACCCATTTGGACGTGGAGCGAAACCACCACCCAGCCCTAAGATTCATTTCACAAAAAAGCCATCAACTCGTCCAGATGCGCAATGTCGTAGGTGGGTTTTTCTTCAAAATTTTGTCGGCCTGGGTTGTAGAAAGCGGCATCAATGCCAAACCGCAGCGCACCCAAAATATCGGCTACCCAATTGTCGCCAATCATCAGGCTCTCACGGGGCAATGCTTTGGCCAAAAGCAGCGCGTGGGCAAAAATCTGCGGATCGGGTTTTTTAGCACCCGCTTTTTCGTTGGTAACCACGTGTTGAAAATAGTGTAAAATATGGGAACTCTCCATTTTGCGCGCCTGAATCAAGTCAAAGCCGTTGGTAATAATGTGCAACTGATAATTTTTTTTGGACAAATAGTCCAGCAATGCCCCCGCACCAGCAAGCAAGTGGGTTTTTTGAGGGAGCAGTCGCAGGTATTCTTCGCTCATTTCTTCGCCAAAAGCCACCATAGGAATGTTCATTGCCTCCAAAACCAACCGAAATCGATGCGCCCGAATGTAGCCATGAGCGATGCGACCGTGGTCGAAATCGCTCCACAGACGGGTGTTTACCATTAGAAACGTGCCGACAAAATCGCCCAAAGATGCTACCCCGTGGTTGGACAACTTGAATACTTCATATACCTCCGTCAAAGATTCGGCAGAGTTACGCTCAAAGTCCCAGAGTGTATGGTCGAGGTCAAAAAAGAGGTGTTTATAGGGCATTTTCGGGGATAAGTTGGCGATCAAATTGGCGTATTCAAACGGCAGTAGCCGCCCCAAACGCTGCGCAATTTAGGGTATTTGAACAACCTGACAGCCAAAACGGCCAAAAAATAATCATGTAAAATTGGAAAACCTGCATTATTTAGGACTGTTGAATAGACAGAAATGACTACTTTTGCAAAAAAACACATTTACTATGAAATTTTTTATTGATACCGCCAACTTAAAAGACATCAAAGAAGCCCACGAACTGGGCGTTCTCGACGGCGTAACTACCAACCCTTCGCTCATGGCCAAAGAGGGTATTACGGGCAAAGACCGCATCATGATGCACTACAAGGCCATCTGCGACATAGTAGAAGGCGACGTAAGTGCCGAAGTAATCGCTACCGACTTTAACGGAATGATTCGTGAAGCCGAAGAATTGATTGAAATTGACGATAAAATTGTGGTAAAAGTACCAATGATAAAAGACGGTATCAAGGCCATCAAATATTTGTCTGACAAAGGTATTAAGACCAATTGTACGCTGGTTTTTTCGGCAGGGCAAGCCCTACTGGCAGCCAAAGCAGGCGCTACTTACGTTTCGCCGTTTATTGGGCGGCTCGACGATATTTCGTTCGATGGCATGGAATTAATCGAGCAAATCGTTACCATTTATCAAAATTATAATTATCAAACCGAAGTACTGGCGGCTTCTATTCGACACCCAATTCACATCTTAAAATGCGCCGAAATTGGTGCTGACGTGGCCACTTGCCCACTAAATGTGATATTGACGCTTCTCAAACACCCCCTCACCGACTCAGGCCTCGAAAAGTTTTTGGCCGACTACAACAAGGGGAACTAATAGCGGGCAGTGTTGGGTAGTAAGCATATTCTGAGTAGGGTGGTGGGCAATTTGGTTTAGACCACCTACCACCCCAAAACTACCCAACTTAAAAACCGCCAACTATTAACCCATCACTCAATTATGACTCTTTTTTCTTCAGAACCCGTTGTCGAACTACAAAACGCCGACATTTATCAAGGCAAGCGGCTGGTGTTATCTGACGTAAATTTTTCGATTAAAAAAGATGAATTTTCGTTTTTGATTGGCCGAACAGGCAGCGGCAAAAGTTCGTTGCTCAAAACCCTTTATGCCGATTTATGGCTTGAGTCGGGCAAGGGAAGCGTGGCCGGTTTTGAGTTGCACCAAATCAAACCCTCGCAGGTGCCGTTTTTGCGGCGCAAGATTGGCATTGTGTTTCAAGATTTTCAGTTGTTTTTTGACCGTAGCGTTGAAGAAAATTTAGAGTTTGTACTAAAAGCCACTGGCTGGAAAGACTCGGCGGTTATCAAAAATCGCATTTCGGAAGTATTAATGCAAGTAGGGCTGGGAACATTGTCAAAAAAAATGCCGCACCAACTCTCTGGCGGCGAGCAGCAGCGCGTGGTCATAGCCCGCGCCATGCTCAACGAGCCCCAAATATTGCTGGCCGACGAGCCAACAGGTAACCTCGACCCCGAGGTGGGCCACCAAATTATGCAGGTGTTTCAAACCATCAATACCGCTGGCACCGCCATACTCATGGCCACCCACAACTACGACTTCTTGAAGAAATATCCTGCCCGAGTTTTAAAATGTGAAGCAGGTAGCGTGAGCGAGATGTAAAGGGCAATATTAAAAAAATGCAAAAATTTTTGCCAATACTGTGTAAAATCGAATATTCTTCTTACTTTTGCAAAAAATAACTGCACCGAGCGCTTCGTAACGTCTCTGCGTTTTTTTCTTCGTTTGGGTATTTGAGATGCCCCTTAGTTGTCGTCCTTAGAAAATTACGCTCCGAATTATTTGGCACCGGCTCATATAGACCTGATGCGTGTTCCGTGCTTTTTTAAAAATCCTGTTGTTGATTTGATGTAATCATTGAACAAACTTTCGTAAGCGAAATATTGTTCGGTGCCAACATTGTGCTTACCGCTCAAAACAATAAATGGGACTGTTTCAAACCATTTAAATTGTGCGTCAAGCACCAAAAACAAACAATGGAAGTACTTTTTAGTTCATTGGGCCTTTCAGATGAAATCCTGAAAGCCGTAACCGAAATGGGTTTTGAAAAACCCTCCCCAATTCAAGCCGAGGCCATTCCGTCGCTTTTGCAAGGACGCGACGTGCTGGGCCAAGCCCAAACTGGTACGGGCAAAACTGCCGCTTTTGGCATACCTGCCCTTGAGCAGGTGGACATTGCCGACAAGCGCACGCAAGTATTGATGCTTTGCCCAACCCGCGAGCTGGCCGTGCAAGTAACCGAAGAACTGCGCCGCATTGCCAAACACAAAAAAGGCCTACGCCTCGAAACCGTTTACGGTGGCGACTCCATCGAACGCCAAATTCGCTCGCTCAAAACGGGTGCGCACATTGTAGTAGGTACGCCTGGCCGCGTCATGGATTTGATTGAGCGCAAGTCGCTCAAATTAGACTTCGTAAACTACGTAGTGCTCGACGAAGCCGACGAAATGCTCGACATGGGCTTCCGCGAAGACATCGAAACCATCTTAGAAAGTGTACCCGCCGAGCGTCAAACGGTGTTGTTTTCGGCTACGATGTCTAAGCCCATCATGTCCATTGCCCAAAAGTTTCAAGAAAATCCCGTGATGATAAAAATCACGCGCAAAGAAGTAACCAACGAGAACATCGAGCAAACGTATTTTGAAGTAAAACAACGCGCCAAAATTGAAGTATCTTGCAGATTGTTAGATGCTTACGATTTGAAGCAAGTCATTGTTTTTTGCAATACCAAACGAAAAGTAGATGAAGTAACCGAAGAACTGTCGGCCAAAGGATATTCGGTGGAGAGTTTGCACGGCGATTTGCGCCAAACGCAGCGTACCCAAGTAATGGCAAAATTCCGCTCGGGAGCAGCCAATATCTTGGTAGCCACCGACGTAGCGGCCCGTGGCATTGACGTATCGGGTATTGATGCGGTTATCAATTTTGACTTGCCATTGGACGAAGAATATTACGTACACCGCATTGGCCGCACAGGCCGCGCGGGCTTAACGGGCAAGGCTTTGACGCTGGTGGGCAAGGACGAAAAATACCGTTTGCGCCAAATTGAAGGCTACACCAAAGTAAAAATTGACAAAGGCGTTATTCCGTCTTTTGAAGACATCGTAGGCGTTCGCAAAGCGCGCTTTATTGAACAAGTAGAGCAAGCCGCCACCGAAGGCGATTTAGACATGTACCAAGATATGCTGGGGGTGTTGCAACATGCAACGGGCTTTACAACCGAACAAATTGTGGCTGCCCTGGTGAAAATCAACATGGGCGTACAAAAAAGCGATTTCTCAGACCATGAATTGGCATGGAGCGACGACGGCGGACGCGGTGGACGTGGTTTTGACCGCGAGCGCAGCAATGGCAGCTACAGCAGCCGCGACGACCGAGGCGGCAAAGATGACCGTCGTAGCGGCAGTGGTGGTAGTTTTGGCGACCGTGGTGGCCGTACCAATGGCAGCTTTGGCGACCGTGGCCGTGGGCCATCAGAAGCGCCGAGCCGTCGTTTTCAGGGCGGGCAGCCTGGCATGGTGCGTTTGTTTGTGAGCGTAGGCCGCAAAGACAACGTACAACCCCGCGACATCGTGGGAGCTATTGCGGGCGAGTCGGGGATTCCTGGCAAAGTAATTGGTTCGATTGATATTTTTGATAGTTATTCGTTCGTCGAAGTGCCAGAGCGCGACGTAACAAAAGTGATTTCGGCCATGGGTGGCAACACCATCAAAGGCCGCGAAGTAAGCATTGAAGTAGCCAAAGCGTAAAAGCTTTTGCGTTGCTCATTGCGCTGATAACCCGCTGCATGGCCGCCCGTTCAAACGGAAGCCGTGCGGCGGGTTATTGCGTTTCTGTTTTGGAAGCAGATATTAATTTTACTCCATTCACAAAAATAACTCCCAAATACTTTCGTATTTATTGAACCTTAACCATTGTTTTTTTGGCGTTTAATTGGACGCTCGCGGTTTAATGACAACCCCAAAAAAAGCATAAATGAGGCATTGACAACGAACCTTCCGAATGATTTGCTCACAAAATACCGTCAAATTTTTGGCTCAGCCCAGAAAAAGTAACTTTGGAATACAGGCTTTTTTTTGTTGTTTTGCAAACTAAAAAGATATTTTTGAATATTTCTAAGAATTTTAACCAAAACCTAACAAATGAGAAAACTTTACGTATTTCTGCTGGTCTTGTGTCTATCATTTGAGGTAGCAACCGCCCAAACAATCATCAATGGAACCATCAAAGACCAATCCAACAACGAGCCACTGATTGGGGCAAGCGTGGTCGTAAAAGGAACCGTGGCGGGCTCAATTACTGACAAAAACGGTAGCTTTCAAATCAAAACCAACGTGTCGTTGCCCATTGTGCTGCGTGTGAGCCTGGTGGGTTATCAAACCTTGGAGTTGCCCGCCAGCAGTGGCACGATGGACATTAAGCTTAAAGAAGACATTGGCACGCTGCAAGAAGTAACCGTAACCGGCAACCGCATTGAGGAGAACCTCACCAAATCGTCGGTGAGTATTGAGAAAATGGGCGTGCGACAACTCCAAAATGCCGCCGCCGCTACGCCATTTGATGCCCTCCAAAACATCAAAGGCGTGGACTTGATGACCCAAAGTTTGAGCTTTAAGTCGGTAAATATGCGGGGCTTTGGGGCAAACAACAACAATCGTTTTGTGCAACTTACTGATGGCATGGACAATCGTTCGCCAGGTTTGGGCTTTGGCTTTGGGGGCGTAGCGGGCGTGTCAGATTTAGACATTGAGAGCATTGAAATTATTCCTGGCGCGGCCTCGGCACTGTACGGTCCCGACGCTTTACAGGGATTGATGACTACCAAATCTAAAAATCCGTTTGAGTTTCAAGGTCTGAGCGTGCAAACCAAGCTGGGAGTCAACAACGTAGGCTCGTCGGTAGGCACCAAGCCTTATTACGACGTAGCCCTGCGCTATGCCGAGCAAGTAGGCGAGCGGTTTGCGTTCAAGATAAATTTTCAACGTTTGGCGGGTACCGATTTTATTGCCGACAATTACGACGACCGCCAAAATCGGGGACGCGACGGCTTTTTTCAGCGCGATGCCGCCCGCAATAACCTCGCTATTGGTGCCACAGGCTACCCCGCCAACAACAACCCAAATGCCAATTTGCAGTACGACGGTGTAAATAGCTACGGCGACGATTTCAACGCGGGCGGGGCCTTTCGTTTTCCTGCCAACTTTGCCGTTCCTGCCCTGGCCAATCAGTTGGTAACGCGCACGGGCTACCGTGAAATTGACGTCCTTGGCAACGACGGGCGGGTGTTTAACAACCGCGCCAACGTGTCGCTGTATTACAAAATAAACGACAAAATTGAGGCTTCTTTGGGCTGGTATTATGGCAACGGAAACTTTATCCAAACTGCTGGATTTAGGCAATATTACCCCGATTATCGCCGCAATCAATTCAAATTTGAACTACGCGGCGACAACTTCTTCTTGCGCGCCTACACCACCCAACAAAAAGCCGAAGGTTGGAATATTGGCCAAACCGCCTCGGCTATCAACAATTTTTGGAAGCCAATAGCCACTTGGGCCGCCGACTTTGCCACGGCCTTTACGGCCAATGGCGGCGATATTGGCCAAGCCCGCGCCGCCGCCGACCAACCAACGCCCAATGTTACGACGAGTTTAGGCCGCTTAACGCCCGAGTCGTTCAGATTTGGCGAAGTACGCGACTTGATTGCGGGAACTTGGAACAACCAGACGGTAAACGTGCTGGGCAACGTAGCTGGCCGCCGTTTCCGCGACAATTCGCAGATGTTTCACTACGAAGGAATGTATAACTTCAAAAATGAAATCAAATGGCTTGAATTGGTAACGGGCGGCAGTATTCGGCGGTTTTTGTTGGAGTCGGGTGGTACGTCGTTTCCGCGCAAACCCGACGGTACCGAATATACCATCATGGAGTATGGCGCATACGCCCAGGCTTCAAAAGAAATAACGCTGGCCCAAAATTTTAGCGTGAAACCCACCATGGCGGTGCGCTACGACAAAAACGAATACTTCAAGGGCGGTTTTACGCCGCGTGCGTCGGTGGTAGTGAGCGCAGGGCCGCACAATTTTCGCGCGTCTTGGCAAAGTGCCTTCCGCAATCCATCGCCTGGGCAGTTGTTTGCCTCACCTGCCCGCCTCACCGACGCAGGCGACGTGGGTGGCTCGACGGTAGCGGCCAACAACGCCAACTTGATTGGCAACCGCGCCTACTTAGAAAACGATGTGCAAGATTGGCTCGCAAACCGCATCACCGAAGACCAACTGCGTACCCGCGCTTACGACCCCACTAATTTTAGAACCGAAAAAATAAAAACGTGGGAAATTGGCTACAAAACGCTCATTAACAACAAGCTATTTGTTGATGCGTTTGTGTACAGCAGCACTTATAACGATTTTATTGCCGCCCAAACCATGCGTCAGGCATTTAGCGGGCAAGTAGCCGACCTGCGCAGCCCCGCTACTTTCCGTACTTTGCAGGTGAATTTTAATAATTTTAACGAAATTTTTGTCAATGGCTGGGGCTTAGGATTCGAATACGCCCTGGGGCGCGGCTACAATATCAGCGGCAACTATGCCCGCCAAGTGGGGCGCATTACGCTCCGCGATGCACAAGGTAATACCATCAAAAACAGGGCGGGCGAAGAAATAAAAAATCGTCGTATGAGCGACCCCGACGTGGCCGATGCGGGCCGCAACTTCTTTATATCGCCCGAAAACCGCTATAATTTTGGCTTTAGCAATCCGAAAGTGACCAAAAACTTTGGATTCAATATTACTTACCGCTGGACCGACCAAATGTGGGTAGAACAAGGCACTACGGCGGGCGACATTATGCTCCCTTCTTGGACGAGTCTTGATGCACAGGTAAGTTTTAAGTTGCCTACGCTCAAATCAATCCTCAAAATAGGCGGGTCAAACTTGCTCAATAAATACTATGCCCAAGGCTACGGCTTGGCTCAAATTGGAGGGTTGTATTATGTAAGTGTAACATTTGACGATTTGCTGAGGAAATAAAATATTGCCTTTGTAAAAAACCATATTGCCCAAAAACAAAAGATACCACGCTCAAAAGTGTGGTAAGTAGTTGGGCTGAAATAATCGACACAAATTCAAGTAAATTGGATACTGTACTTTGAGCCTATATTATCGAATATTTCATCCAAAGCCTCATTAAAAGTTTCCCAATTGGCGTAATGATGTGGC
>Ga0335394_10011001_pt1 | contig 10193 bp, 10 predicted proteins | sample MAT03_FD_205741 | JGI IMG/M metagenome (GOLD analysis project Ga0335394, IMG submission 205741) | Freshwater microbial communities from Lake Fryxell liftoff mats and glacier meltwater in Antarctica - MAT-03 (spades assembly) (version 2) ...
CGTGTATGGGTGGGGTGGGTGCTCCACCACCATCTCCGGTGCGAACAAGATGGGCCCACGCGCTGCCATCCGCTCGCCCAGGTCCCGGTCCTCGGCGTGGGGGTACGGGAAACCCTCGTCGAACCTGCCCACGGCCGCCAGGTGGGCGGTGCGGTACGCGATGTTGCAGGTGAGGTAGTTGCGGAATCCGTCGCCGGTGCGCACGGTGCGCTGGTACAGCGGGTCGACCGATGGCGACTCGACCGCGCCGGCGATGCCCACGGCGTGGGGGTGCTGCACGAATGCCTGGTGGGCGGCGTCGATCCAGCCGGGCTGGGGGATCGCGTCGTCGTCGGTGAACAGCATGATGTCGCCCTGCGCGATGGCGATGCCGGCGTTGCGCGCCGCTGCCGGCCCACGCCCACCGGTCTCGACGATGCGCACCCGTTCGTCGCGGAGCGCGCGGCCGGTCACCGCCACGCCGCCGTCGTTGACGACGATCACCTCGAAGGAAGCCGGCGTCGCCTGGTCGAGCACTGCGTCGATGCACCGACAGAGCAGTTCGGGACGATCGCGGGTGGGTATCACCACAGAGATGATTGGTTGGGTGGTCATCCGCCCTCCGCCCCTGCTGCTGCGGCGACCACTTCCCGGAGCCGGCCGGCAAATCGTGCGGGGCTGTACCGGTGGGCGTGGCGGGCGAGCGTGTCGGCATCCCAGGTGGCCGCGACCGTCGCCCGCACGGCGGCAGCGATTGCCGCCGGGTCGGGCTGATCGAAGAACACCCCGGTCTCGCCCTCCACCACGGTGTCGAGGAACCCGCCCCATCGCACCACCACGCTGGGTCTGCCGAACGCGAGGCCTTCGAGGGGCGTGAGGCCGAAGTCCTCGTACGACGCGGCAACCACGGCCGCACAGTTGTCGTAATACCAACGCAAGGCAGCGTCGTCAACGGTGCCAACGAGTTGAACATTGGGCCCGGCCAGCGCCACCAGGCGGGCACGTTCGGGTCCGTCGCCGGCCACGATCAGTCGGTGATCGGGAAGCAAGCCGAAGGCGGCGATCAAAGCGTCGACGTTCTTGTACGGCAACAGCCGTGCCGTGCACAGCACGAACCCGGGTTCCGGGGGGTCATGTTCGGGCTCGCGTGTGGGTCCGGCGGCGTCGAGTCCGGCCGGCGGCGGCAGCACCTCGGCATCGATTCCGTATGCGGCCCGGATGCGTTCGCGGACCACGCTCGATTGGCAGAGGTACTTACTGGCGGCGCCGGCGGCCTTGCGGTCCCACCGTACGAGCGGTCGTCGCATCAGGCGCACGGCGCTGCGCTGCAGGCGGGCTTCGCCGCCCAGGTACTGGTCGGTCTGGTACAGCCAGCGGGCAGGGTTGTGGCAGTAGACGACGATGGGGGCGTTGTTGCGCACGCCATGTGCCCAGCCGCTCGAACTGGCCAGCACGACATCGGCGTCGGTGATCCGCATCGTCGAGAACGTGGGTGCCAGCAGCGGCAGGGCGCGGCGGTGATCGCTGCGCAGGGGACCGAAGTGGTCGAGCACGCTCGGCCGGATGTCGGCGCGGGCGAACTCCGGAAACGTCGAGCCTGGCTCGTAGAGCGACGTGTACAGGGGCGCGCCCGGGAATGTTTCGAGCATGCGCACCACCACTCGCTCGGCACCGCCGTGCTGGGTGAGGTAGTCGTGGACGAGGGCGACGCGGAGGTCGAGGGCCCGGTGCATTGGCGTAGGCGGATCAGCCGTCGACGATGATCGGGTCGGCGACCGTGTCGGTGGCCGCGTTCGCGTCGGGCCGCCTCGGGCGCGCCGGTTCTGGCAGCGCGATCCACGACGGGAACTGTTCGCTCCTCACGGGCTTGGCGCCGAAGGTCTGCTGTGCGGTGGCCCACAGGATCCACGCGTCGAGCCGCAAATTTGCGGTGGTCACGTAGTACGTGTCGTACTCGGTCGCCTCCAGTACGAGCCGGGATCCGTACTCGGAGACCTGCCACAGGCCGGTCACACCGGGGCGCATGGTGTGGCGCGCAGCGCCGTGATCGGGGTCCATCCGATCGACGATGCTCGCGATCATCGGTCGCGGACCAACCAGGCCCATCGTGCCAGTGACCACTTGCCAGAGCTGGGGCAGTTCGTCGAGGTGGGTGGATCTGATGAACGAGCCGTATCCGTCGATTTCGGTCTGGTCGAGTTCGTCGCGGTCGGCGTAGGGTGCGGCCGTCGCGGGCAGCGAGCGGATCTTGATCACTCCGAAGCGCTTGCCATGCAGGCCGACGCGTTGTTGGACGAAGAAGGGCCACGACCGGTATCTGATCGCCGAGAGCGCGGCGATCACCAGCATCACGGGAAGCGTCAGCAGCAAAAGGAACGCGGCGAGCACGGTTTCAATGGGTCGCTTCATGGGGTAGCGGCGGTGCGCGGCGGTTATCGCTGTGTTCAGTGGTTCCAACAGGTTCCCGTTCCGGATGGCACCCAACGAAGATACACGACCTACCCGCCACCTGCCCCAAACCTCGGTGAACGTGTGGAAGAGCCGGGCGTGGACGCGCAAGCTGGATCAAAACGACATCGGCCCCTGACCGAAGGCAGGGGCCGATGTCGAAATTCTGTCTGTTCAGGCCAGGGCGGGGCGTCGGCGGCGGATGGCGGCGATGCCGACCATGCCAGCACCAGCTGCAACCGCAAGCCCACCGAGCTCAAGGCCAGCTGAGGTGCTGCCGCTGCCCGTGGCTGGGATGCCGCCAGCAGCAGCCAGCACGGTGATGGAGGATGAAGCGAAAACCGTGGGGCACGTGGTACCGCTGCCACTGATGGTGTAGATACCGGCTGCGGTGGGCGCTGGGCCGGTGAAGGTGGCAGTACCGTTCGCATCTGCTTGGACGCTGCCGACGACGGTGGAACCAAGCGTGATGGTGAGCGTGTCGTTCGGGCAGAAGTTGCTGAAGGTCACCGTGATCTGGGCGCCGGGATCGGGCGTGCCATTGCTGACGGTTACGTCGGGAGGGTTGTCCGGATAGACGGCAGACGCAACTGAGGCGCCAAAACCCACTGTTGCTGCGATGGCCACCACAAGACCGAAAATGCGCTTCATCAAAAACTCCCTTACCACTGGTACAAAGCTATCTATCGGAACGATAGCAACAATGCTTGAGGTTTGCCAGGATTAGCTGGCGGTCAGCGGGGAAAGTCGACGCCGATGAGCACGATGACGTCGCCGGAGCCGTCGTCGGGGGTGATGGCTGTGGTGTCGAGCGGTCGTACGGTGGTGGCCGCAAGGCCGAGTGTGGCGGCCACCTCTGCGGCTGCGGCCTCAAAGCCAGGTCGCGCGTACACCACCGAAACCGCTGCGTTGTTCAGCGCGTCGACGGGGGTGGAGTCGGTGAACCCGGCGGCGATGATCACGTCGGCGGTGGAACTGGCGATGCCGGTGCGGTTCGCGGCGTTGGCGACGAGCACCCGTAACGCGCTGCGGTTGAGCGGGGCGATGGTGGCGGGGGTGGTGGTGGTGGTGCTTGCAGACGTGGTGGACGTGGCCACCGGCGCCCCGGAGGTGGAGGTAGTGGCCGAAGTGCCGAGAACCGTCGTAGTGGCGGCTGCTGTGGCTTGTGGCGCAGCGATGGTGGTTTGGTCGACCGAGGTGGGCCTGCCGGCGATGGCCGCGCCAGCCATTGCACCGAGTAGGACTGTGATGACAACGGCGACCCACGAACGCTTCATGATCCGAAAACAATAGCGACATCCGAACCAAGGTTCCGGGCTGCTCCGTTTCGCTGACCCGCCCGGGGCTACTCTGCTCGGCGTGAGTCGGAACCGTCGCAATCCCGTGCGGGGCCGTCAGCCGCTCTACGTGTCCGCCATCGCCGGTGTCTCTGGTGTGCTCGCTGCATCGGCCGGGCTGCGGCCCACGGGTTCAGTGCTCGTCGATCTGGTGATGGTTGCGTTGGCTGCAGCGGCGGTCACCTGGGCCGCCGCTACGGCGCCGTGGTGGCTGGTGGCTGTGGCGGCGTTGTTGGCCGCTGGCACTTCTGGGTCCGTGGTCTGGGTGGCCGTGTCGATGGCTGCTGTGCTGTTGGCGTGCGTGGTCGGCGCGGGTCGGCGCAACATGCCATGGGCCAGGTCGCTGGCGACGCTCGTGGCGGTGCAGGCGCTCGCTCACAGTGACCTGGACGTGTTCTTCGGCGCTTCGGCGCTCATCGCCTGCGTTGCACTCGCCACCCTCTTCGTGTGGGGCGTATGGCGCCGGCCGCGAGCGCTGCGGCGCACGGTGGGCAGGGTGGTGGGCTGGACGGGAGTTGGCTTGACTGTCGCGGTCGTCGGCTTTGCGATCGCCGGCCTCGTGGCGCGGGCCCCGCTCCAGGAGGGCAATCGTCAGGCCAAGGCGGGCCTGGCGGCATTGAACCGGGGCGACATCGCATCGGCATCGGCGTCGTTCTCATCGGCGGCGAAAGCGTTCCAGCGCGCCGACGATGCTCTGAGTGCGCCGTGGGCGCAGGTGTCGAGGTTGGTGCCTGTGGCGGCACAGCACCGCTCGTCGATGACCGAACTCACGTCCACGGCTGCCGATGCCATGTCGGCTGCCGCGTCGGCGCTGACGAATGTGGATCCGGATTCGGTTCGCGTGGTGAACGGTCGGATCGACCTGCAGGCGGTGCGCGCGTTGGAGGCACCGTTCGTGCAGTTGGTGCAGGCCATCGACGATCTGCAGGTAGGCGTTGGGCAGAGCCGTTCGCCGTGGCTTGCGGCGCCCTTGCAGCGTCGGCTCGACAGCCTCGACGACGATCTGGTGGTCAACGGGGTGAAGGCCGGCAACGCATTGCTCGCCGTTCAGGTTGCGCCGGCCATGTTGGGCGAGAACGGTGTGCGCCGGTACTTCGTGGCGTTCACCACGCCCGCCGAGTCGCGTGGCCTCGGCGGTTTCATGGGCAACTATGCCGAGCTCACGATCGATCAGGGTCGTATCCAGATGTCCGAGTTCGGTCGCCACACCGATCTGAACTATGCGGGCAACCCTTCGACCCGCCGGCTGAGCGGGCTCGACGAGTTCATCGAGCGCTGGGGGCGGTTCGACTTCGCCAACCACGCGGGTGGCACCGCTGGGTTGGCCGTATGGAGCAACGTCACGATGGCCCCCGACTTCCCCACGGTGGCTCAGGTGATCAGCCAGTTGTACCCGCAGAGTGGTGGTCGGCGTCTCGACGGCGTGTTCATGCTCGACCCGCAGGCTGTCGCCGCGTTGATGTCGTTCACCGGCCCGGTCGCGGTGGAGGGCATCGCTCAGCCGCTCACCGCCGAGAACGCAGCGCAGTTCATCATCAAGGATCAGTACCTCGTGGAGGCGACCGATCAGCGCATCGACCTGTTGGCCACCATCGCGCGAGCCACGGTCGATCGACTGCTGTCATCCACGTTGCCGGCGCCGGCGGAACTGGCCGAAACCTTCGCCCCCCTCGTTGCGGAGAATCGGCTCATGGCCTGGAGCGCTCACGCTGACGAGGAACAACTGCTGTCGCAGGTGAAGATGGACGGCGCCTTCCCGTCGCTCGAAGGAGGTGACGGCGTCGCGGTCACGGTCGACAACGGGGGCAACAACAAGATCGACGCCTATCTCGACATGGCCGTCGACTACGTCATCAACACTGGCGGAAGAGATGCGGTAGCCGGCGCCCGCACCTCGACCATCACGATCACGTTGACCAACAACGCGCCTTCCAGCGGGTTGCCGGGGTACGTCATCGGTAACGGGTTCGGTCTTCCGCTCGGAACCAACCGCACCTGGCTGTCGGTGTACACGGCCTTGCCGATGGTTGCGGTGCAGGTCGATGGCCAACCCGATGGCATGGAAACCGGGCGCGTGTTCGGGTGGAACGTGTCATCGCGTTACGTCGACGTCCCCCCCGGTGGCACCGTGACCGTAACGATGACGGTGCAAGGGGCGTTGGAGCATCCAGAGTTCGGCGCTCCTGTCGTTCGCGTGCAACCGCTCTCCACGCCGCCGGTCTACACACTTTCCGGATAGCCCGATCCCAGGCCATCCAAGCGACAGCCTGGTAGAGAATGCCAGGCGGGAGCGAGTGTCACGAGATTGGATCGAACGGCACAGCGGTGGGTGCCGATGGCGGCTCGTAACCTGCGAACTTCTTGGCGACGAGACGCATCACGCCGTCGATCTCGGTAGCGCACTCGCGGTGTAGCCGCAGCGACTGGCCATACGGGTCGGCGATGTCGTCGGAGGGGTCGTCGCCCATGAGGTCCCTCGACGTGCGGCCCTCGTTGAGCCAATCCAGGTCGAAGCCCTCCAGGACAGTCAGCCGCCCGGCCAACTCCTTCGCCGTGAACGACCGCCGGAACAGACCAGGCGCCGAAGTGGCCACCGTGCGGAGGTGGTCACGGGTCATCACGATCACCAGATCGGCGCCGTCGGCGTCGAGCACCGCCATGTCGAGCGGCCGCGGATGGTGCGCCGAGATGTCGAGCCCTTGCTCGGCCATCACCGCTACCGCAACGGGGTCCACCGGCAGGTCGTGGCGCTGAGTGCCCGCCGAGGTGACCTGCACGTCGATGCCCAACTCTGCGCAATGGTGCCGCAGCAGCGCTGCGCCCATCGGCGATCGGCACACGTTGGCTGTGCACACCACCAGCACCCGCATCATCACCCGTGGAAACCTAGCCGACGACCGACAGAATCGTTCCGCTGTTGGCTTGTTCGGTCAGATTGACCGAACAACGGAGAGCGTCGTGTCCGAGGAAGCACGACGTAGAGAAGCGGGTTCCCTCGCAGCCGAGATCACCCCGGAAGGGACTCGCCATCTCCCTCGCCTGCCCCCTACGGTTCGCGACCCAGCGGTGGCCTTGATCTTCGGTGCGCTGAGCGAGAATCACCGCCGAATCGGCAGGCCCCTCGTCGGCGAGCTCGACGGCCAGCAGACCCTTCGCTTTCGGAACGCAAACGCCGAGGCTGCCGCCACTTCTGGAACATCGCGATGGGCTCGACGATCACTTGACGAGGCGTTCATAGGTCTCCAAGACTGGTTCGGCTACCTTCCTCCAGCTATAGCGAATCAGCGCGTCGTGATGTGCTGCCTTCCCTACCTGTTGGCGAAGTTCAGGCTGCTTCAACAATTTTTGGATGGCCTGAGTCAGCTCTTCGACAGAACGCGGCGGAACGAGCAAGCCATTCCTCCCGTCTTCGATGACGTCCTTGATCCCACAAACAGCAGTTGTTACCACTGGCAAACCGCTCCACATTGCCTCCATCAGAGTCAGCGGTGTTCCTTCGAAGAAACTCGGCAAGACAAAGATGCCCGATCGTTCAAGCACGGCTGCCGTTCCATCGTCAGGCCCGGCGCGGACTACTTCAAGGCGTGAGCGAAGATGCTCGGGGAAATCAGCGAGAACATTCGATTCTGGCTGGCCTGGATTCAAGATGATCATCTTCAGGTGCGGGTGGCTATCGGCAAGCACCTCGAAAGCGCTCACAAGGATGCGTATGCCTTTGCGGATCAGCCAGGAGCCTGCAAAGAGGATGCTATCGCAATGACCATAATCCCGGTCGGCCGCCTTGCTGCCGTAGATCGGATCGGCAGCAGGGAAGATTCTGGTGATGTCGCTCGAGTTTCGCTTGTAGCGCCTCTCGATGAATTGCTTGTCTTCCTCATTCAGGCAAAAGATATGGTCGCAATTGCGCAGGCCCATTCGGGCCTGCCAGAGAACACTGGTCGGATAGATGATACGTGATCGCAAGGGCGGCCGCTCCTCAGGAGTCGCCTCCTTATCGAGACGCGATTCCCAGCCGCGTTCTTCGACGCCATGACTTGTGACGACGACTTTCGACTTTCCCGTTGAACCGCGCAGCATTGAGACTGCGGCCGCGCTTGGCTCGTGGACATTCACAATATCAAAGGGTGTGCCCAGCGCCTGTGCTTGTTGAACGTGCCGCAGTACTGCCATCGGATAACGAAATCGGGCCCAGGAACCTCGACTATTGGATTCTGGAGAATCCTCCGCGCAGAAGTATTCGGTTGTGTGGCCAGCAAGATCCACCTCGTCGTGGATGGAGCCCATGATGCGGCTCATACCCCCATTGCGACTCCGCCCTACGTTGTGTGCCACTAGGATTCTCATCTTCATTTCCTTCTCTCGTCGCCACTTTCATGGCTTTACGCGGCGGACGCTGGGTGTGGCCTCTGATTATGTAGGTGGTGGGGTGGGTAATCCATTGGATGCCGCAGCCTTGCCGCAGTTGCTCGCTCGCGACACGGTAGTGCTGGGGCTGGAAGCGGTGTCAGCGCAGTCGGGCGCTCGATTCGTCGAGATTGCTCTCATCGTGACTGGTGAGGAGTGCGAGACGATGTGGACACAGAAGGCGTTCTGGGACGATTTGGACGCAGAAGCCGGTGACACTGCTGAGCAGTCAGTCGACCTGGAAGTTGGTGAACTGCCACGGGTCGTCGTGGTCGACGTGGTGCGCCTCGCCGCTGAAGCGAGCGAACAGGTCGCGTCGGCTGCTCACCGGGTCCCAGTCCGACGCCCCTGAGTACAGCTCGCCGAGGTATCGGCGGGCAACGCCCAACACGGCTTCCCACGGAAGGTCGTCGGGAACGCACACGCCTTCGTTGGGGTTGGCGATCATCCATGTCACCGCCCCCACGATGCTGCCGGCCACCTGCATGGTGGTGGCGCTCTGGTGCGGCAGGATGGCGCGGGCCTCGTCGATGGACAGCAGCGACCCGGTCCACCAGCTCTTGTAGGGGTGGCCCATCAGAAGCACGCCCAACTCGTCGCGACCGCTGATGATCTCGTCGTTGAGGATTCGCTGCTCGGATTGCATCTCCCAGCCACGCATGCGCAGCTCGAGCACGCTGTTCACCGCCGCGTCCGACGGGTGGTACGCATAGTGCACCGTGGGCCGGTAGACCGCGTTGCCGAACTCGTCGGCCACCGTGAGGTGCTCGCTCATCGTGAAGCTCTCCCCATGGCGCACGACCATGCCGCGAATCTCGCCGCTGGGCACCCAGCTGCGCACCCAGGTCTCGATACCGGGCCGGGCGATACAGATCTGGTTGTGCGGCCCCTCGCCGCTGTGCACGAAGGCGTTGGCCGGCAGGCGTCGCTCGTGCGTGCCCCACCCCATCTCGGCGGGGGCGATGCCTTCTTCGTACAGTCCGTCTACCGACCACGTGTTGACGAACTCATTGGGCCGCTTGGGTACCGAGGAGATCTGCGTGTCGCGCTCGGCGATGTGGATCACCTTCGTACCGGTGAGCATGGCCAACGAGTTGTAGCGCTGCTCGGCCAGCGCGGCTTCGAAGGCCGCAGCATTCGAGCCGGCCAAACCGTCCGACAGCATTCGGGTAGCGATCTCGCCAAGTGCTTGCTTGGCGAAGTGGCTGACCAACCCAGGGTTGGCGCCGTGCTCGAGGACGGCGGTGGCGCCCTTGTTGTCGGGCCAGCCTGCCTTCATCCGCCGCAGCTGCATGTGGCGCACGTACAACGTGCGATCCAATGGCGAGGTGGCGGCCAGATCGTCGTAAGGGTCCCACACCTCGACGCTGGTGTTGAGGTACCGCACGCCGTTGTCGCGGCACCACTGCAGCACTGTTGGGTTGTCGATGTTCCAGGCCAGGTCGAGCAGCAGGTCGCCCTCTCCGACACGGGCGGACAGGAACGAATCAAGATTGTCCGGGGTCAGGCGATCTTGCTCATAGACGACTCCAGCCGCGATGGATGGAGCAACACGCGAACGATTGTCGACGAAATCGACAATGGTGACCCGGGAAGGGTCGATCTCCAGATCACGCAGCAGCAGAGGAACGGTGCACTGCGCAACCGAACCGCAGCCGAGTACCAGCACCCGCGAAGGGGTGCGGCTCACTCGGCCAGCGCGGGAACGAGCGCAGCGAGCTCGTTGTCGATGGACGCAGCTTCAGTGGCTGCGTACAGGTTCTGCCAGTCGTACGAGATGCCTTTACGGCCGTTACCGAAGAAGGTCTGGCTGGCATCGACGTTGGTGCTCAGATTGTTCATCGCTGCGTCCTTTCGAGACGGAGGAGGGGTGTGATCGCTTCCTTTCGACCGGTATCTCCGGCACAAAGCGAAGCGACCATAACCAGCCACGATGGGGTGTTGCTACTTACTGATGCAGCAGACAGTGATGCTGATGAGTCGGTCAGCGCGACCGACTGATCACTCAGCGGCGGCTGGGTGCCG
>Ga0335394_10011006_pt1 | contig 10188 bp, 4 predicted proteins | sample MAT03_FD_205741 | JGI IMG/M metagenome (GOLD analysis project Ga0335394, IMG submission 205741) | Freshwater microbial communities from Lake Fryxell liftoff mats and glacier meltwater in Antarctica - MAT-03 (spades assembly) (version 2) ...
GCCTTCTTGAGGCGCTGTGCCGAGAGCATCATGAAGGGGTGAGGATAAAGAAAGAGGCACACGGGCCGTTGCGGCACATGCAAAAAGACCGGCACCTCGGGCAGAAGTGTCGGCTGTGTGGCTCATCACTTGGCATCCGATACCTTGCCCTTCCTGGGTGTAGGCGTCTCGAGTCTCAGGAGCAGCCCTATGTTGTCCATCCCCTATGGGACAGCGAAAGGTGTCGTCGCGTCCAGCCCGCTCCATAGACCCCGTGCGATCATGGAGTATCTGCCTCTTGCCGTGCTTGTGATCTCGATAAGTGCTCGGAGCTGCCCCTCTGAGTTTGCTTGATACGTTCCGGCTGCGAAGCTTTCTCCATCTGGTGTGTCATACCATAGGGCGACCGGCTCGAAGGGATGTACATAGTTGCTGCTGACGGTGAAGACCTGGCCTGTTCCCTGGCTACGCATCACTTCCAGAGGCAACGTTGATGTATCCTGAGACCCAACGGTAACATGGAGTGGCAGCCGGTTACTAGTTACGGAATCACCGCCCATACTATCTGTCCAATGCAAAGTCGCTGGTGTTCCAAGCTCTGTGTCGATGTTCACCTTTGAAGCTACCCTCAATCTGAGGGTTGTTGTTACGATCTCGTTTCGGCCGATGCCTCCGAGATCGATAACTACCTCGCCGGGTGCCACACTCCTTACCCATGCCATTGGGCGACTAAACTGAGCGTCGAGCAGTTGAACTGTGTCCAAGTTCATAGGGAGCCTGACAAGTGCAGTTCGAGCAGTGCCTTGACCACGATTAGTGGCAATCAGAGTCAGGCCGAATGATGAGCCAGGAACCACCCCAAGACTAGGATTGGAACGCTGTGTCAAGGTAAGTTGCGCTGGCGGTCTTGAACGCTCAGGTTGAGGGTCCGGTGTGACGGTAACCGCCGACTCTGCCTCTATGTCGTCCATGAGCCATCTGCCGGGCCGAGCGCTGACGACAACGTAGGCCATCAGTGGGGGGGCCGACGCCTCTAGGACAATGCGGTCTAGGCGCCCAAGGTTAGGGCCGATAGTTCGCTTGGCCAGTGAGTGCCCCGATGCATCAAAAGCCTCCACCATCAATGCATCGGCGGTTGAGAAGCTGGCGGCGAAACGGACTCCTGTCGGCTCAACGAAGGTAATACGCCCTGCACCCGCTGTCTCGCCGACCCAGGTGAAGCCCATGCCATTCACGGTGTGCGGCGGTATTGCGTACTGCGGGTTGGCAGCATTGCCGTACATCCAGGGCGTATCGCCACCGAAGCTCACGTTGGTAATTGAGCTGACAACTGGACTCCCATCGACTCCATTCTCAAAGTCCATCATGCTGGTGGCGTGCAGTGGCGCTGGTACTGCGAGCACAATAACGAGCATGAGCATGGTCGCCAGCAGCAGGGACGCGTAGGCCAGCCTGCTGTGCTGGTTAGAGACTAGAAGCTTCATAGTGCTGCCTCGTCGTAGGCGTTTGTTCGTTCGAGGTTCCCTTGTGCCAGATTAGCGCCGTATAAGCGGTAGGTAGAGCGAGGCCGCGCAGCGGCTCTGTGCTGGGACGATCAACGCAGTGTTGTTGGCTCGTGTAAGCTCGCCGCTTTGCCAGCGTGGATCGACTTGTACCTTTACACCACAGGGAAGTGCCCCACTGCCTTCACCTTCGATGACGACCGTCGCCCCTGGCTGTAGCACAGAAATTGTTCGCGTAAACAGGAGGCGGCCGAAACCTGACTGCGCGTTTGCGAAGACGTGGACCTCTACATTCTGCGCTGGGAGCGGCCCAATGTTTGCCACGATCGCCGTAATCACGTTGGTCTTTATGACGTTCCCGATCACCGGCTCCTGCCAGAGCGTGAGCGGTGTGACCATAAGGTTAGGGCCAGCATCAAGGGCGAACACGTAGCTGTTGTTTGTCGTCACCGGCTCGTCCCCACCTGCAGGGATGGCCTGAGCTACTAGGCCATATGTTCCTGCCTGAAGCCCTGACCCATCCCAGCTGAGCGTACTGGAGACTACCTCGCCTGGTGCCAAGACAGGCAGCGGGCCGGTCGTGATCGGTGCTGTGTCTTGCTCCAGGAAGACGGCCAGGGTGCCGGGAGCGCTAGGCGCTGTGCCCGCGTTGCGCACGACTGCGGTGAATTCTACCTCGGTGCCGTAAATAAAGCCGCCGCTGGCAGTAAGGATCTCCAAATCGGGGCCGAAGGCATGGAGCCGGGCAATGTTGTCAGTCTCGTTGGCTTCCTTGATGATATCGGCAGGATCTACGACGATAACTAGCGTCTGCACCTGGGCACCGACGGGCACGGTGTACAGGAAGCTCACGTCTGACGTTGCCCCAGCGCCGACGGGCGCTGTAATCGTCTGGCTCGCCAGCAGAGTGCCGCCAGCCGTCGGCTCCCCGGCAAACAGCTGCACCAGGATATTACCCTGAGCGTAATCCCCTACGTTCTCGACACGGGCCGTCACCGTGATTATCTCGCCCCCTGCCGGTTGGGCGTTAGAAAGGGTGATGTTCGTCGCATCCACCCGCAAGTTGCGCTGGAGCGGGTAGGTCAGGGCGCGCAGGTCGGTCTGCCCGTTGACGCTGAGAGTGACAGTGATCGGCTGGCTTAGCCCCTCAGTGATCGTCTTGGTTTTAGGAAGAGTTGCTGTACGCGCGTACGGGACGAGGACCGCCCCCGTGTTGAGCAACAGCGGCGTTGCGAACCGATCTTTCTCGCCGGCGTCAGTCAAGGAGCGCGGGGTGCTCCACAGCTTGTAGGCGGCATCGAACACCGAGGCGCGCAGGCCGAGTCCCCCGGCGCCGCCCTCCTCCCAGACGGCGGCGATGTTGCCGACGCTGTCCTGTGTGATGCGCACCTGCCCGCTGCTCACCGCCGGGCCTTGCCACTCTTGTCCTGTCGTGAGGTCGCACAGCGTCAGGACACGGTCGCCGATGTAGACGACTGCAGGGTTGCCGGACTCCAGGTAGAGTGCTTGGGGGCTATCGACCGCGTGGGCGGAGACCGGCACACGCACGGGCACAGACCACTCGTTGCCGTTCCAGATTGTGTTTTTCAGCGCTACAACTGGCGTCGCCTCCGTCGATGATGCGAGCTCCTCAGTGAAAGCAACAAACGAGGCCCCACTGCCACGGATCGCGGCGGTATGCTGGTTATAGCCGGCGAGGTCTGCCGCCAGAGTGACAGGCGCCGACCAGCTCGCGCCGTCCCAGCGACTCGCCAGCAGGGCGTCAGGCGAGCCCGCCGCGCCCCCGGCCGCTGTCAGGTTCTGCTTCCAAACCACGATGGCACTATCGTCGGACGCTCCACCGCTCACAACGGGATCATAGTCCACGGCCGTGTTGTTGGTGAGCAGGGTCGGGGCGGGCCAGGACGAGCCGCCTGGCCCAGAGACGGCCACAGCAATCTCGCTTAACGGGTCGAGCTGCTGGGGCGGTGTGTTGACGGCCACAGCCGGAACCCGGATGCGCTGCCATGCCGCGATGTACCTGCTGCCGCTGGGGGCGATCGAGGGGGCGGTATCGAGATTGGTGTCGTTGGTGATACGGCCCGGTGCCTGCCAGGTGGTGCCATCCCAGCGGCCGAAGGCGATGTCTAAGTTCTGGCCTACCGGCCGCGTTATGTCATCGTATACCCACGACGCTAGGCCCCCGTCCTGCCCAAGAGCAGCTGTGAGCTGGGTCCGGGTAAAAACGTTGGTCACGAAGGGCTGGTCGAGCACGCCGAAGGCGGTGGGCGCCACACGTTGAGCGCCCACGTATTGTGCGTAGGGACCGGCGTAGCCATGTCCCAGGAGGCTGTAAGGTTTGCTCTGGGTATCGCTGCCCCATTGCAGGCCCGCCTGCTGGCCTGAGCCCTTCTTCGGCTCGGAGATTGTAATCGATCCCTCACGACACTCGTTGCCCCCGAACAGATAGCCCCAGCATGCCTCAGCGTAGCCGCGGGCGGTAAACGTAGGCGTCTCTGGCGGTCTGACACTTACCTCGATGTCCATATCCGTACCGACAGCCAGGTCCAGGTTGAAGACCTTAATGTCTACGTGCGCGCCGACTTCCAGCGTCCCTCCCACGCCCACTTTGAGCGCCTGGAGCTCTACGCGCTGCAGGCCAAGCGCAACTTCGCCAGTCGCACGGCCTGCGACAGACCAGTAGGCGTTGGCGAACGGCCGTAGGGGGCGCTCGAATGGCCGCGCTGCGGCGTATAGTGCTTCGCCCGCGCCAGGAATAAAGCGCAAGATCACCAGGATCGAGTACTCCTCTTTGTATTTCAAGGTGAAGGTGACCTGGGCTCCGATGGCCCGCCAGACAACCGCTCCGTTCGGCTCGATGTTCGCTCGGCCAAAACCTTTTACCTCGATGCTGCTACTCGTTCGCCCCAAGATGTAGCTTCCGCCGTTCGGCCCGTTTGTGCTGCCGAGCAGTTTAGGCCGGAATTTTTTCAGGGAGATGTCTTTAGCTGGTCCAAGGGTGACCGCGATCTCATCGTCCCCAAGGGGGATGAAGAGCGAGCTTTTCACCTGAACATCCTTAGCGCCAAACTTGGCGTCGAGGATATCAATCAGATTGTTGATACTATCCTTCGGGAAACGGAGTTCGAGTTCGATCTGCCCGCTGCCGTTGGCTAGATCATAGTTGTAGCGCCGTGTTCCAGCATCGCTGATGAGGCTGTCGCGCGATTCATTGACGAATGTAAGGAGCGGCGTAGAGAGTTCCCATCCCGTCCCGGTGAAGGACGTCATCTGCGACGTCGAGCCGTCAGGCCCAATGGCGTAGAGCTCAACCAATGTAGGGCCACTGCGAGGCAGTGCACGCAGCAGGTTGAAGGTCAAGCTTGCACGAGGGCCGCTCGCCTGAGTCTCCGCGATGCGAAACTTGTTAATATTGAGGACAACCCGGCCAGGGGCGCGGCCCTTCCAATCGACCAGCACCTCCACAGTATTACGATCCGGCAGCGGCAAGAAGCCTCGCAGCTCGTCGAGAAGCCAAGAAGGCAGATTCGTTGGATAGCTACCGGCGAGATTGAAAAGGCTGTCGACCTTTTTAATCTCGATAGGAGGTTGTTGCACTGGGGGGGTGACGGGCCGCGTGCTGCCCTCCTGCCTGACGAAGGTTACCGTTGCGAAGCCGCTGAGCGTACGGCCAGTCACCTGGTCGCGGGCAGTGATTGTGCTGACACCAGGCTCGGCGGACCTAATCGTCGCAACGAATCGACCGGCCCCGTCCGCCGGACCGCTGGTGCGCGAAAGTGTATCCAGGCTCCCGCGGCTCGATATGATGCGCACCTGCCGGCCTGCAGGCAGCCCAGCGACGGTAATCGTCGCCACTGCGGCACCGTTGGCAGGGAGCGAGGCGAGCGAGGCCGTGACTGTTCCGTCTACCGGCGTCGGCGGGGGCGGCGGAGGCGGCGGGGGCTGAGCTGCGCCGTTGTAGAAGATCTCGATGTATGGCGCCCGCGCCGCTGTGTTGGTTCCGCAGCGGTTAACAGCGGGCGCAAGCTCATTGCGAGCGGCGCAGAAGACGGAGCCGGGGCGGTTCTCAATCTCCTGGCCCGATACCAGAGCAAGGCCATAGTTGGGCGCGCCCGCGGCCCACGCCTGAGCCGCAGCCGTGAAGTTGAAGCTCTTGAAGTCTATGGTGCGGTCGATAGCGAACTCGTCGAGCGCCGCTGGGTCGAAAGCGGGCCCGCTGCCGCCGAAGCTGGCACAACGGCTCACCCAATCCTCGCTAACGCGGTGCAGCAGCGCGGTGTAGCTGGTGGCGTTGAGATGAGTGGCGTACTGGAAGAGATGCAGGCGGGCATCGGTGATAGCGCCATTGATTGCCGGCAGGTCGAAGGCGAGAAAGGTGCGGGTGTTCCCATAATTGGTGGGAGGTGCGGCCCCCGTGTCGACGTTGTAGCCGACATTGAGCTGCAGTTCGCTATCACAGCTTGGAGAGCCGGGCTGGTTGGCTTTGAAGTAACTCTCGTAGATCGGATTGGTGCCGCGGATCACGATCACCGCCGCAAGCGTCATTGGGAAGGCACGCTCGGGGCTGCGAAGCCAGGCCTCATCGAAGGTGTAGCTCAGCCTATACGTTCCGCCACCGAGATCCTCAAGGGCGAGCGACGTCACAGGCGCAATAACCCCGGCCGCGTCGGAGGCCACAATTGCGCTCATCGTGAGACATTCCGCCGCGCAGGGATCCAGTTGGATGGCCCCATTAGGGCTCATGGTCGGCGTCCCGCCGCCAGCACTCAGGCGCAAGCTAAAGGTTGCGCTGGCGGGCGGGCGGCGAAGAACGAGCTGGTGTGATGCGCCAGTGCTGAGCGATACCACCGCCCAGTCTGCCCCCGGGTATATATTGGGGTAGACGGCCCTGACGCCGGTGGATCGCGGCAGCATGGTGGACCCGCCTTCTGGCGTCAGGATGATCTGCTGAGTGGCCGACGCCAATGATAGCGCTGGCCCACTGTCAGGATGGGCGATGTCGCCGGCCTGTGTCGGACTAACTCCAGCGCTTAGTTGCAGTGCGAGCGGGCCACCTACATTACGCAGCATCCCTTCGTTGGCGAAGAGTTGTGGCTCAATGTCCCGATATCCGTCGGGTGCAAGATAGTGAAGTACCTCGGAGGAGATGACAGCTCGTTGGACCGTGCCGTCAGGGTTCAAGAAGAGCCGTGTATGCTCATCGTAGCGGAGGAGCTTATCATCACTCTGAGCCAGGGAACTAGGGGGAGTCGCGAGGGGAAGCAACCCTGCGACGAGCAGCATGAGGGTAAGCATCAGTGCGGCGTGAGCAAGGGGACGCGGCAGTTGCATGACGGCTTCCTTTGAACTGCGATGAAGGAGCTACCAGAGCGCCCAGTTAAATGGCCGCACTTTAGTTGTCGAGATTAAACCCCTGTTGCACCGGCCCGCAGTCTTGTCTTCGGTACACGGCATGGTCAGCTTTACAATCGGGCCATGTGATGAAGAGGGAGTTGTAGGCGAGAGTCTCCTGCCCCACTTCTTGCGCTAGCAGGTAGTGTAGAGCCGGTGGGTCAGGTCACGGGCCTAGTTGGCGATACTGTCGGGAAAGGCGGCGAGAATCCTGCGGTGCCACTCTCATCGCCCTTGTCGAGGGCACGGAGGAGGGACTGGGTGGCCTCCCTGGCGGTGATACATCTATCCTTCGCCGGGTTCCAGCCCGCCGACAGCTCGCCGCTGCTAATCAGGGGCACCTTGCCGCTGCACACATAGATCACGCTGACCTCGACTATGCCCGCCACCGAGGTGTTCTTGGGCTTGCTAAGCGTCTCGATGACCCTGTACGCCCCTGCGCTTTGCCTGAACCAAGCGATGGCCCAGCGGGTGTTGTGGCTAAGCGTGCAAGGAACGGTGTGTGATCGCGGCGAACAGGGTCAGCAGACATGACCGGGGTGAGATGGCGCAAGATCCGTAGCTGAGAATATTCGCGGGAAGCGATCTGAGTATAGCATAGGATCAGCTCCCGAGCTGTTACAACTCGTTCAGTGATCGAAGGTTTGTCCACCGTCGAGGTAAGGTACGCCCGGTGCTAGTACAGCAGGGCGGGAAGATCTGGTCCACCAGCGTCTGTCCCATCTCTGCCAGACGGCAGAAGATGAGACCCCTTCTTGGATACTCAGACACGTGCCATCTGGCAAATTGAAGAATGGCTCACCGCCCCGGCGCCAGACAAACGCAGTACCGTGCGAGAGTAGGTGTCGAGTGGTTGAGCGCAGAGATAAGACCGTGGCCCGAGACCGGCCAAGGAGCGAGAATGCACTTTAAGCTAGACAAGTAACGGGGGAGCTAGGTACCGTTGCTACCTTCCTTGTTGCTGTGTCGTTATCGTGTATCAGTGCCTTTCGCTGTAGCTTCTCGACGCTGTCATGCGCTTGCGTTTATACCGCATTGTTTATCGTTTCGGGAAATTTGCAAACCCACCTCGCGTGCTTTTCCAGCACGGGGCACCGGCAATTGCCAGCGCCCCGTGGATAGAGCTGTATCAGTAGGGTGTTGTGCTAGTTAAAACCGCTTGACGAGACGCCTCCGGCGTGGTATGGCTGGTCTATGAAGTAGTCCACCCACACACGGAGGCACCCCTATGATAGCCGATTTCGAAGACTTCGTCACCTGGATGTTTGTCACGATCGACGATCTCTGGCAGAAAATCGCCCCCATGTATGACCGCCCAGGCCCCGACCCGACGTCATGTAGTGATAGTGGTAACCGTTCAGGTAGGGCGGATGGGCGATCTTCCGGGTTGCCAGAAATTGCGTGATCGGGCATACTGCGACGATGGATGCGCCACAGCGACCAGCAGAACTGAGCGAGGAAGCCTGGCAGGCGACCCCAGGCGAGGTGCGCCAGTTTCTGGGCCTGCTCATCGTGAAGCTCGCGGCCCTGGAGGCACGGCTCAACCAGACCTCGCAGAACTCTTCTAAGCCGCCCTCCTCCGATCCGCTCTCGGCACCGCCAGCGGCAGGCAACACGCCCCGTGGCAAACCCAAATCTAAAGGGGCGCAGCCCGGCCATCCCGACCAGCAGCGTGAACTGCTCCCGGTCGCGGAGGTCACTCGCGTGGTGCCGCTGCGCCCGACCTGCTGCCCCACCTGCCAGCACGACCTCCCGGCCGACCTGCCGACGGTTGGCCCCCCACGCCGCCAGCAGGTCTGGGAGATCCCGCCGGTGGAGCCGGAGATCACCGAGTATCAGTATCACAGTGTCTGCTGTCCCGGCTGCCAGACATGGGTCAACGCCCCCCGCCCCGACAACGTGCCACCTGGGGCGTTTGGGCCACGGGTCGTGGCGCTGATCGCCCTGCTCCACGGGCGCTATCGCATCAGCAACCGCGAACTGGTCGGGCTGCTCCAGATGGTCTGGCTGCTGCCGATCAGTGTCGGCAGCGTGGCCCAGCTCCAGCAGGTGGCGAGTGCGGCGCTCGCCCCCGCCCAGGACGAAGTGCAAGCGGCAGTCACTGCGGCCGACCACGTCAACGTGGATGAGACCAGTTGGCATGAGGGGACGCGGAAGCCCTGGCTGTGGGTCGCGGTCGGCGCGCTAGCAACGCTGTTTCTGCTCCAGTATGGGCGCGGGAAGAAGCAGTTGCACGCCCTGCTGGGAGCCAGTTTCAGCGGGCGGGTCACGTCCGACCGCCTGAGCGCCTACAACAGTCTGGATCCGAAGCGCCGGCAGCTCTGCTGGGCGCATCTGGTGCGCAACCTACGCGGGCGGGCCGAGGCCCGTGGCCCCTGGCAGGCGGATGCCGCCGCATTGCAGGCCTTGGCCGAGGAGGTGCTGGTCATCTGGGCTTGCTTCCGCGCAGGTGCGCTGGATCGTACGACTATGCAGGGGATGATCCGGGCGATCCAGGCCGCGATGTGGGAACTGGTCGAACCGGGGCAGCGCCAGAAGAACACCCTGGGGAGTCTCTGCGCGGATCTCGTGCCGCGCTGGGATGCGCTGTGGACGTTTCTCGACGTGGAGGGCATCGAGCCGACCAACAATGCAGCCGAACGGGCGCTGCGACCGGCCGTGCTCTGGCGCAAGGGCTGTTTCGGCACCCAGAGCGAGGCCGGCAGCCGCTTTGTCGAGCGCATGCTCACGGTGAGCATGACCTGTCAGCAACATGCACGGCCCCTCTTTCCCTATCTCGTCGATGCCGTCACGGCGTACTGGGCAAATCAGCCTGCGCCCAAACTCCTACCGGCCGGGGGGGCCTGAACGGTTACGTGATAGTGAACTGATAACCATCGCCATTGTGCGTGAATGTCGGGGCTGGGATCGCGAAACCCATCTGATGGCGGAGTGGAAACCGTACCGATCACGCTTTCCTCGCCTACCGGAGCGATCTCGTTTTAATCGCCGCCGCCGTAATCTGATGTTTGCCATCAATCAGATCCGACACCTTATTGTTGCAGGCTTAGATATCGCCCAAGATGCCTATGGGGTCATCGATGGCCTTCCCTTGCCCGTGATGGAATTCCATCTGGCACCGCAGCGCAGCCGTGATTGGGATGCTGCGGGAGCCACATTTGGCTATTGTGCCTCGAAGAAAAAGACCTGTTTCGGCTACCGGTTGAACCTCGTCATCACGTCCGGTGGGGTGATTCTCGATTTTGAACTGATGGCGGCCAATGCAGATGAGCGGGATGCAGCCGAAGATCTCTTGCCATTGCACCCTGGACGCACG
>Ga0335394_10011009_pt1 | contig 10186 bp, 8 predicted proteins | sample MAT03_FD_205741 | JGI IMG/M metagenome (GOLD analysis project Ga0335394, IMG submission 205741) | Freshwater microbial communities from Lake Fryxell liftoff mats and glacier meltwater in Antarctica - MAT-03 (spades assembly) (version 2) ...
AAAGGGCTGACAACCCCGATGGTAATCGTATCCCATGACCGCGAATTTCTCGATCGGCTCTGCACCCAAATCGTCGAAACCGAACGCGGCGTTTCCAGCACCTACCTCGGCAACTACTCCTCCTATTTACTACAAAAAGCAGAAGCCAGAGAAGCCCAACTCAACGCCTACGAAAACCAGCAAAAAGAACTCGACAAACAGCAAGCATTTGTTGAAAAATTCCGCGCCAGCGCCACACGCAGCACCCAAGCCAAAAGTCGCGAGAAACAGTTAGACAAAATCGAACGCATCGAAGCGCCCACCGGCGGATTAAAAACTTTGCATTTCCGCTTTCCCCCCGCACCCCGCAGCGGCCGCGAAGTAGCAATAATTGAAAACTTGGTGCACACCTACGGTGAGAAAATCCTGTTTTTGGGAGCAGACTTATTAATTGAAAGAGGCGATCGCATAGCCTTTCTCGGCCCCAACGGTGCAGGCAAATCCACCTTGCTGCGAATGATTATGGGCTTAGAAACCCCGACAGAAGGCACTGTCAAATTCGGAGGTCATAACGTCATCCCCGGTTACTTTGAACAGAATCAAGCCGAAGCCTTAGATTTGAATAAAAGCGTGATGGCAACGATTCACGACGAAGTTCCCGACTGGAAAAATGAAGAAGTTCGGACTATCTTGGGGCGTTTTCTGTTCACCGGCGAAACAGTATACAAAAACGTTAGCGCTTTGAGTGGCGGAGAAAAAGCACGTCTAGCTTTGGCAAAAATGCTGTTGACTCCCGTGAATTTGCTGATCTTGGACGAACCGACAAATCACCTCGACATTCCAGCGAAAGAGATGATGGAAGAAGCCATCAAGAATTATGATGGCACGGTAATGATCGTTTCGCACGATCGCTATTTCATCTCCCAAGTCGCCAACAAAATAGTCGAAATTCGGGATGGAGAGTTTCGCCCTTATCTCGGAGATTACCACTACTATCTGGACAAAATAACTGAAGAGAAAGAACTAGCAAAGTTCGCCAAATTTGAAGCTGAGAAAGCTTCTAAAAAATCTGAGAAAGAGACGAAGAAGAAAGCGGCGGCTAAACAAAAGTAAGTAATATCATGTCCGATGACTGCAACAAAAACGCTTCGTAGTGCGGACTTTAGTCCGCAACTAAGCCAGCGGACTAAAGTCCGCACTACGAACCAATCGCGAGATCGGTCAATCGACCGGACATGATACAACTTGACTGCTAGGGACACGGCCGCGTCGTGTCCCTACGAATATTTAGCTGTAGGGTGCGGATACATCGAAATTCCTCAAGGTCGATCGACAATCTCACAGCGACGCACCTTAATTGAGAAAAACTATATTAGTTAAACTACCACTTGTGGGAGTGCGTCGCTATCAGATATTCGATTTGGTTGAAAGATTGTGGAGGGCGACGCACCCTACAGCATCTAAATGAATGAACGCTTTTCTTAGCGATCACCTCGGCCGCGTAATTTTTGTTTAAAGAATGGCTTCTGGGAACTAAGACACTGCTGCAAATCATCATCTAAATTTCTAGGAAAACCATAATCTGCTACATAATAACTTAACTGATTTACCGAGCCAAATAAGAGAGTATCTTGATCTTGCTGCAACAAAAATCTACCCTCAAATTTGTTAATTTTGTAGAAGTTTTCGCGTTTAGTATCGGCCGTAACGGAAGCCACAGTAACTCCGTTAGAAGAAAAGCCTTTGAAGCAGATTCTATTTTGTTTTTCAGCAATTTGAATGTATCGAGAACCGCTGCCGCGATAGACTCCCACCTGTAAGGGTAAAGCAGCTAAAGCATTCTCAGCCCTGATGATGCTCAAAAACAAAACTATAAATCCCAATTTGGTGCAACAGTTCCAAAACTTCATTTGTGATTCCCTCTAATCCAATTAATATTGAAATCTTAACCCAAAATTCTATTAATCATTTGATTCGCCTGCGACTCGTAACTCCCGCCAAACAAATTAAAGTGATTCAAAATATGATATAAATTGTAAAGCGTTTTGCGTTCTTCATAGCCAGAATCCAGCAACCAAACCTCGTTATAACCCCGATAAAACGTTGCGGGAAAACCGCCGAACAGTTCAGTCATCGCCACATCAACTTCTCTGTCAGCCCAATAAGCAGCCGGGTCAAAAATTACAGGTTCCCCCGTCGAAGTTACCGAGGCATTTCCTCCCCACAAATCCCCGTGAACTAGGGAAGGTTGAGGTTTATAACCCTCCAATAACTTGGGAATAGCTGCTAGCAAGCTTTCCCCTCGACTGAAGTTTCCGCCCCGATTACTAGCCAATTTCAACTGATAACCAATCCGATGTTCTGCCCAAAATTCTGCCCAGTCAGCAGTCCAGTTATTAATTTGAGCAGTTGAGCCGATCGTATTATTAACACTCCAACCAAAACGTCTCTTCAGCAAGGCAGAATCAACCTCTTCTCCCCCCATTACCAAAGGTGGATTCGGGGGGATGTATTTGTGCATTTGAGCCAGTTTCCGCCCCATATCTTCCCAAACTCGATCGCCCCCGCCACCTCGCAAATCCAGCCATTCCAACACAATATAAGCAGAATTGCCCTCTGTTCCCCAGCAAATCGGTTGAGGAACGCGAATCGTCTGGGTTTCTCCCATTTGCTGCAAACCCAGCGCCTCAGCTTCAAACATCGCGACTTGGGAAGCTTGATTGATTTTCACGAAATAATTGCGGGAAGTGCTGCTGATAGCATAGCCTTGATTGATGCAGCCGCCGCTGACTGAACGGCGGTTGTCGATGGAAAATGTTTCTCCGGTTGCTTCAGAGATTTGCGCGCTAATTTTGTCCCACATGGCATCAAATCGTGTTGAGGGCGATCGCAATTAGTTTAACAGGATTTACGCAAATTTTAAATTTTCACACTACCAATAGTGTAAGGTGCGCCGAAGAGCACCATACAAATAGAGTTTGTGCATAAGTCCTGTTTAAAAGCTATGGAAACAAAATAGCATTTGACATAGCGCCGCTAGCCACTTAAAATCGCCTAACAAATACTGATGCAGTTGTAATCTTATTCTAAGAAATCAAAAATTAATCACTTGATTTACCAGAAAGAATTGGTTTAAAGCCGGAACCCTGATCGGGGAGAAATTAAAAGAAAACTATTCATTACTCCAATCCTCTTCCTTTTAGGTAGAGGTCGCACTCATCTGTCAACTGTCAACTGTCAACTGAAAGGGTATTCCAGGTTTATGAAATACACCCAGAAACCGGGTTTCTTTACAGTTCTAGCCGAGAAAATGATTCTGTTCAAAAAAACCTGGTTTCTCTGTACAGACTTCTCCGATCGAGAGTTATAAAATTTCTCAATATTTGACTCGATCGAACTAGAATAAAACATCGGCTTCAATGTAGAATCGTGTATTGTAATAAAAAGCCTGTTGCAAGTTGCTCTTATTTTTGGTATCTTATTTTTAGTACAGTAAGCGATGTAGCCTTGTTCTTGATTATCTGACAGTTTATCAAATTATTGATGCTCGATTCCTAGCCAATAACTACTAACTAATAAAAATGGCAAACGTTCGCTTAGAAAATATTACCAGACGCTACCAAAACGTTACCGCGATCGAAAACATCAGTTTCAAAATCCCGGATGGGGAATTTTGGGTATTAGTGGGGCCATCTGGTTGCGGAAAATCTACAATTATGCGCACTATTGCAGGTTTGGAAACTGCAACTTCTGGCAATCTTTATATTGGAGACAATTTAGTTAACGACATCCCGGCGAGACAGCGGGATGTGGCAATGGTGTTTCAAAATTACGCGCTTTATCCGCACATGACTGTTGCAGAAAATCTGGCATTTGGATTGCGGATGCGGAATGTTGACCCGACTAAAATTCAAGAACGAGTCGAAATAGTAGCCCGATCGCTCTCGATCGACCACCTCCTCAAACGTAAGCCCAAACAGCTATCAGGCGGACAGCAGCAGCGCGTAGCACTCGGAAGGGCGATCGCCCGCGAACCGAAAGTATTCCTCCTAGACGAGCCACTTTCCAACCTCGATGCTCAACTGCGAGACGACACTAGGGCCGAACTTAAACAACTGCATCAACGACTAGGAATCACCACAGTTTACGTCACCCACGACCAAGTGGAAGCGATGACTTTAGCTGATAAGATTGTGGTCTTAGATGGAGGAAAAATTCAGCAAATCGGAGACCCGCAAAGCATTTACGCTAAACCTGCTAACCGGATGGTTGCCACATTTTTAGGCAATCCCGCCATGAATATTTTGCCCGCAATTTATGCTAACGAATCCTTTCAAGTCGGGAATCAATCTTTAGCCTGTCCGCCTTCGATTCAAAAAAAATTGCAGCCAAGAGAAGGACAAGGATTTGATTTAGGAATCCGTCCAGAAAATATAGAAATTTCCACGTCGCAAACAGCAGCAAATGATGATTTGAAAACGGATTTTTGGGCATTAGAAAAAGTCCCTCTCGATGTAGAGGTAAAAGTAGTGGAACCTCTGGGCCGAGAAACTTTGATCCGGGCGAGTTTGCCGGAGTTGAGTGCTGAAACTACTATACAGTTACAAGTACCTGCGAGTGTTCGTTTGCGAACGGGCGATCGACTGGCGGTACAGCTTGACTTCGATCGACTATTTATATTTGACCCATCCACCGGCGAGGCGCTGTATCCTTGACCTGTGACAGTTGACCTGTGACAGTTGACCTGTGACTGCTTGAGGGCCACCTCTACCTGGAAGTCCGAGGATTCGAGTAATGAATAGTCTTGTTTTAATTTCTCGCCTTTAAGGGTTCCGGCTTTAAACCAATTCTTTCTGGTAAGTCCTGATAGACTGACTTTTCGAGTGGGGAGGTTTTTATTTATAGTTACAAAACTTTACACTTGACATTTTCTAATTTGCCAAGTGATGGTAAGGTTAATATCGGAACAACAGCAAGCCATCCCTCTAAATGCTGACTTTTCTTGAATCGCGATCGACAACAGCGCATTTTCCCGCCCAGAAGCGGCCAACTTGCCGCATGAGCGAAACTCGCGAACCAAAAACTCCCAAAAACTTTCTAGCGGCATCTTTAGATGAATCTCGACAACCTGCCTCAAATTTTGCAAACAGGATTTCACCTAACTTTAGGTGCAACTTCCTTTTTAATTGAGACATTGCAAGATCCTCTGAAGCGATCGGAAAATCTGGACAAACTTCAGCAGTCAGATTTCGGCTTACTCGCTTCGGAGTTGCTGGAAAAAGGAGAAATGACCGATCGAGAAGCGCGGAATTTTGTTGATACTATTTTCTCAGGGCCGGGCGATCGGGAGAATGCAGAAAGTCAATCCGTCTCGCACAAGCAATCGGGTACAGGGACTGACACTCCTCCCGAGTCGGTTGTACAACCAGACGTAAAAGAGATTCAAGAATTAACTGCACAGATGGCAGCGCTGAGGGCCGAATTGGAAAATTTGCGCGCCGAAAATTCCCAGGGTTAAAGAATCAAGTATCTTTAACACAGCCGGAGTTTACTTGCAAACTTGCTTGCAGACTTATTTGACAGAACAAAACTTTAGTCGTTGTCCCAGTTTTCAGAACCGATCAGGTCGGCGATGCGATCGCGCAGCAAGAAATCGCATTTTTCGAGTTCTCCCTCGACGCAAGACCATTCCCGGGGCGGGATGAACTGACACAGGGTGTAGATAGGCTGTTGTCGGCTCAGTACGCCCTCGTGCACGAGGTGGCGTGCTTCATCTTGGATAACATCTAAAGAGTAGTGGATATTGATAGTTGACTGAATCATAATGCGCCCTCAAGGTTTTACTAAAAATTTATGGCCCTGGTAATAATATAGTCCAAACTTCTGAATATGTAAGTTATTTTTTTTTCTGTATCCAGAGATACTATTAACTTATTAATTTAACAAAGTTATGGGAATGATGAGTAGGCGATCGGATCTTTGTTGGAATTTTGAGACGAGGCACATTTTCCCGGGTAACAGGCTCATCTGCTGCAAAGCTCGATTTAGGACTTAGGCACTCGCGCCCGATTCCCCATTTCTGGATAGATGCTTTGCCACAACCAAGCAAAATTTATGGAAAAAACCGGGTCAATCAATTTATGTCCTAACCAAAGCACAGGGGATTTAAGCCCCCACCTTGAGGTGGATTGTTTTGAGGCTGGGGCTTAAATCCCCTGCCTAAAAACTTCGCACTCAACTGTCAACTGTCAACTGTCAACTGTCAACTGTTAAACAGCCAAGGAAAGATTCAGGAGTGGGACAAGTCAAGCATTGCCCGTTTTGTCAATGCCGAACAGCAATTCTAGAGCGAGAGATTGAGCTGTCGGCATCTGCCCGAAACAAAATACATAAGGAAGACTCGGAGGTAAGCGAGGCAAAAATTGCTCTAAAACGTAGGGACTTCCGTAAATTAAGATAGCTTGCAATTCTCCCGTGGTCAATAATTGCTGAAACCAATCTTGAGCGGCTTGAGTTAAGCCAGCACTGCCTCGAAAGCAATTGCCACGAATAAAAATTTGCAGCAGTGTCGGAGCAAAATGCTTTGAATCTGCATTATCGACGATCGCGCCTGTACGATCGTCAATTAGTTGCAATTTGTAACCAAACTGTTCGGGCAGGGCGATCGCCGGAGTGTGTTTGCCCAAAAACTCGCAACCCAAAACATCATCTACAACAATCAAATTCCGCAAAAACTGGTTTTCTGGGGGCTTTTTCGCGACTAAAGGCAGATTTCCGCCAAATTTCAAAGAATCTCGCAAAATATCGACAGCCGTTGCCCTTGCTTCTGGATTTGCTAGCAAACTTAAGTCGCTGAAACTCCCCCCCTTGCTAAGGGGGGGCTGGGGGGGTAAGTCGCTGCAACTCTCCCCCTTAGTCAGGGGGGGCTGGGGGGGGTCGAATTTGGGATTTGTCGCTGTTTGCTCGATCGACAAACCCACCTTAATTTTTGCATCCCAAATTCGCTTGACAGATTCTTTGATTTGTGATAAGGGAATCCGCCCTTGAGTGACAGCTTCACAGACAGCCAAAATCGCCGCTTCCGGGTCAAGCGGCATCAGCAAAACATCAGCCCCAGCCTCAGCGGCCAAAACAGCAGCCTCATTAGCGCCGTACTTACTGGCGATCGCCCCCATCACCAAAGCATCCGTCACGATCAAACCTTCAAATCCCAACTCTTCCCGGAGTTTCCCAATCAAAATTTTGTGAGAAAGAGTAGCCGGAAACTCGGCATCCCAAGCCGGAATCAGCAAATGAGCACTCATCACAGCATCGACTCCAGCGGCGATCGCCTCAACAAAAGGAGGCAACTCAACAGCAGCCAATCTCGCTGGCGAATGCGGCAAAACCGGCAATTCCAAGTGAGAATCAACCGCCGTGTCTCCGTGGCCGGGAAAATGCTTAGCTGTAGTCAAAACCGGGTGTTCGCCTGCACCGCGAATAAAAGCACTGGCTAATTTGCCGACAATTTCCGGTGTTTCGCCAAAAGCGCGGACGTTAATCACGGGATTGTCGGGATTGTTGTTAACATCAACGACTGGTGCGAGAATCCAATTTAGACCGATCGCCCTAGCTTCGATCGCAGTCACAGATCCCATTTGTTCAGCATATCGATCGGCTTTACCTGCATCGTGCTTCGCAATTTCAGCAATAGCCATCGGCGGCCCAAACCAAGTCGCCCCCGAGAACCGCTGGCCGACACCTTCTTCAATATCCGCGGCTAACAACAACGGAAATTTTGCCCAAGACTGCAATTGGTGCGATCGAACTGCCAACTCCGCAGCGCTTCCCCCGACCAAAATCACCCCACCGACGCCCAACTTTTCCAAATAATAGCGGAGTTTGTCGGCGGTTGGTTCCCATTCGGGATAGCGAATTTGATGGTCGAACAAGTAGCCAGAAGCACGCACTACGAACATCTGGGCTACCAATTCTGGCAAGGAAAGATTGTCAATCATGAGTAATTTGGAATTGTTGACTGTTGACTGTTGACTGTTGACTGTTGACTGTTGATTGCCTTCAGATGCTAATTAATCCTCGTCTGCTTCTAAATCATCATCATCATCATCATCATCATCATCATTGGTCAATTTTTCGCCATCATCCGTCAATTCTTCGTCGTCAAACATACCTGGTTTGCGATCGGCAGAAAGCTGATTCAGCAGTATCACCATTTTATCACCCCGTTCCAGGGAACCATCTTCTAGAAATGCCACTCCTGGTGTCCGGCGTAATTGCAACCGCTGCCCCAACTGGTTCCGAACATAGCTAGTTGCCGATTTCAAACCCTCCATAGTCTCGGCCTTCGCCTCATCAGTACCGTAGATACTGACAAAAACCTTTGTATGCTGAAGGTCTCCCGAAACAACTACTTCGGTAACGCTAACCATACCTGCACCGACTCGATCGTCCTTAATGCCGTTCAGCAACATCAGACTGACTTCCCGCTTAATCATTGAAGCTACGCGCTCTATGCGACGACTTGTAGCCATACCAACTATCCCCTACTTTCATATCAGCCATTTTCTATCAATTATTAGTTTGGCACAAAGCTGTCAGTCGATTTTAGATTTTAGATTTTAGATTTACTTGCAGCATTGAATCTGGGAGATTGAACTTTGGTCTAAAATCTTGATCTCTCCCCGACTTAAGTCGGTAGCTTATACCTGTTTTTGGGCGGAGTCAGGAGAAGTTCTGCCAAAGTACGCCACAATGAATTCTGGCTACCCTAGCCGTGTCACGATCGCCAATAAACAGCATAAAAACTATGGAAAAAGAATTTACAATCGGTCAAAAAGTGCGAGTTGTGGCGATGCCGCCTTACCTCAAAACTGCCGAACGGATGCCGACAATGCGGGCTGCGAATGCAATTGCGATCGGCGCTGAGGGTGTTGTGCTCGATCGGCGTCCCGGCAATTATTGGGGCATTCGCTTTGCAAAAGGTGCTTTTTTGTTAGACAGTCAGTACATTGAAGCAGTTGACTGTTGACTGTTGACTGTTGGCAGTTGACTGTTGACTGTTGGCAGTCGGGAGTTGTTAGTTGGCAATTGGCAGTTGGGAATTGGGAATTGATATCACAATTAAAATCTCCCTTTTCCTTTTTGCCTTTTGCTTCTTTCCTAGACTTATTGCATAAATCTTTAATTGATATGTCAACCGCAGATGCAAGGCAGATTAACACAGATAGAGGCAGATAATTTCAAAAATTGAGATCGAATGAATGTAAGAGGTCTCCATTACATCCGTTAAATCCCGTACATTGCTCGTTGCCGAACTTCCTTCTTCAACAAGCCAACTTGCCCTCAAAAGCCAAAGAATTAACCGGGAAATCTCCCAAAACTCCCTCTAAATTAGGAGATGCGAAATTACAAGGTTGAGGCTTTCCCAAATAATAACCTTGAGCGTAATCTACCCCAAGTTCCTTCAGTTTATCCATAATTTTTTGACTTTCCACATACTCGGCAATTGTTTTGATTCCCATGACATGAGCAATTTTGGTGATAGCTTCCACCATGACGATATCAATAGGATTATCAGCAACATTCTTGATAAAATTGCCATCAATTTTGATATAGTCAACGGGCAAATTTTTCAAGTAAGCAAAGGAAGACATCCCGCTACCGAAGTCGTCCAAGGCGAACTGACAGCCTAGTTCTTTGAGTTTCCAAATTAAGCTTGCTGCTTTGCTGAGATTTGCGATCGCCACGGTTTCGGTAATTTCAAAACAAATTATTTCCGGCGGTATTTGATAGATAGAAAACTGCTCTTGAATAAAGTCGATGAATTTTTCTTCGTTGATGCTATCCCCAGAAAGGTTGATTGAATAAAGGCTGGGATATTTGTCAAATGAGGATTGTGAATTAGACAAGGGGCAGCAAGCAGGCAATGTAACTATTTTATCGCTGTCTTCCCCGGGGGTTTGGGCTAAGAGATTTGCCGTGAAAGTTTTAGATAAATTGCTAAATAAAGTGCGAATTACCCAGCGATCGATCGCGTGCATCAAATTATAGCGTTCGGCCGCGGGGATAAATGCCATCGGCGACACCAACTTACCAGTCTCAAGCTGGAGGCGCAGGAGGATTTCGCAGTGGGTGCCGGTGGTTGGAAAATTCAGCAAATGTACGATCGGCTGAAAATACAAACGAAAGCGATTCTCTTCTAAAGCTT
>Ga0335394_10011010_pt1 | contig 10186 bp, 8 predicted proteins | sample MAT03_FD_205741 | JGI IMG/M metagenome (GOLD analysis project Ga0335394, IMG submission 205741) | Freshwater microbial communities from Lake Fryxell liftoff mats and glacier meltwater in Antarctica - MAT-03 (spades assembly) (version 2) ...
GCAAAGGGAGTCGTCACGAGTTCGTGGAAACTGTGGACGACCTTCACGCGCGGGAATCCAAGCGACGATTGAAAAGGAACGACATCGAGACTCATGAGATCGGCCACCACAAGGCGGGAACGAACGATTGGGTCAAGCGCGAGTGCGCCCGCGCAGCGCATCGCCGGTCATTGCGTCGCCGTCTCCTCGACAAATCGAGGCCCCTCCTCCAAGGACGGCTCAACGAGGTGCGGTACCGGTTCGGCGATCGAGCGAGTTGGCCACCCATCGACCGAGACGCCCGCTCGCCGCAAGCCGGTTTTTCAGCCCGCTCAAATCCTGAGCGCGCGCGAGGGGACTCGAACGGTTGGAAAAGGAGACACCCGTGCGGTGCGCCAGCCACATCCCGAGTTGCTGGGGAACGGCGCTATCGTGTGGCGCACTCGCCAGCGTTCTTTGCTTCGATTCCAAACGACCGCCTGGACTCGTGAGGGAAGACTCGCTCAGTGCCGCGAGTGTATACCACGCATCTCCGTCGCTCTCCCGGTTGAACGTCAACGTCAGCGCGGCGGACGCCCGCAAGATCTCCACCTGAGTGCCCGTCCGTTTCTGACAAACGATTCGCTTGTGCTCCAAGCGCCACTCCATGCGCGTTCGGCTCAAGTGACGTGCGAGCGTCCCGAAAACCAAAGCGAAGGCGGAGAGGACCCAGACTGCGGGCGCCCCCCCCCAATTGGACTCCCTGCACCCCTAGAAATGCGACGCCCAGGGCAAGAACGATCGCAATCCCCCCCATTAGGTGCGCTACGCGTCGCCGCATCCGCGGGTTTTTGACCAGTCCGTATCCACCTTCTGGAAGTGCGATCTCGGTCCACTCGGCCGGGGGTAAGGTGGGAGTTTCCGAAGTCGGCGTAAGGCCCCATTCTTTAACGTACGCGCCGACGACCGTATCCAGTTCGCCTTGCTTTCCCAAGCGAGTCAACGGAGTGACCCCCATTGCGGTTTCCACCATCAAAGTCGGACCGGAATCGATCCAATAGAATCGTCGGACCTGACTTCGCTCGATCGACAGGCGTTGCCGAAACGGTCAACGACAATGGAGACGCTCCAAGCGATCGGCAGTCAGGGCGATTCGATCTTCACCGACTGTGAGGCGGAGAAATTCCGCGACCGCGAGAACTCCTCCCAACGTCCACAGAGAAGTCCAGACCAAGAGAAACGCGCCCGCAGCGAGCGCGGGCCCGAGCGCGAGCGGCGCACGTTCGGGCTCGAGGGGCATATCCAAAGACAACGACCACGCGCCCATGCCCAAAAGCCAAAGCGCGAAGCCTGCGCCGACCGCCCAAAAAATAAGCCACACTGCAAGAAACGCGGCGTCGAACCAACGCCCGTAGCCCGATCGTTTAAATCGGGCTTCCCAACCGAAAGGTGTCCGTGTCAGGGTCATGACAAGCAAAGGTTTCCCCACCCCGGGTTCGCTGCCGAGCACACTTCCGGAACGACGCCCCTTTGACCATGGATTTACAGGTTGTCCGACCGAGAGAACTCGGCCGGTGGGAGACAGCGACCCCAATCGCGAGGCAACGGCTCATATACGGTTATCTGCAGATGGGCAGAGCGGTTTCGACCGTGCCAAGGTGCATGCCGGGCGACGGGAGGCAGCCCGGACCGAACCCAGGAAGCGCGCGCTATTTTTCGTCGCCGCGTTGCAATCGATCTTAGGTTAGGAATCGTGGTGCCATGCCTCACGTTCCTGGACTCAGAAGTTGTTACGCCAAAGTCGGTCGGCTGGTTTATTTCGGTCGCATGCTCGACAAGATCCGTCTGGACGCGGAGAAAAAACTCCCGTCGGCCTACGTCGCGAACCTCGGCGACGTCCAACACAACGTCTTCGACGGACGTTGCTGTCGTTTCTTGGGCGTAGGCTACGGCGACCTCAAAGTCCGGACACTCGAGGGCGGCAGCGACGACGAGATCCTGGCTTGGACCCACAGCCGAGGGGTCGCACGAACCGAAGAGGAGTGTCATATGTGGAATCGATTCCTCCTCAAGCTGGGTTGGCGAGACGAGCGCTCGTCCGTCCTGCCCCAACGCATCCGTGACAGCGGACTCGAGGGAAAACCGATCGAAACCGTCGTCGACCAGATCGAATTCGACGAAGGCCGCGACCCCGTGGCCGATCGCTCGTGGGACAAAGTCTGAATGGGTCGCGAGCCGGCCTGGCTCAGGGCTCTGGGCCTCGCACCGGGAGAGAAGAGCGATTCTCCCGCTTAAACCGACTTCAAAAAAAGGTTTCCTTCGCCCAGCCATTGTGGGGAACGGACACCTCCGGCGCCCCCTCGAACATGATGACGAGCTTGCCAGACGCGGCCGATCTGCGCAGTTCGGGGTTCGGCAGTTTCATACCGTGGACGTGAAGCGTCGCGTTCGGCTTTTTCTTCGTCAGCGAATTGGGCTGGCCTGTGCCAATGACCTCAAGCGTGACGACATTTTGGCCATCGCGCCCTCCTATTAGGGTGGGTTTGTTCGACACCGCCGTCTTTTCGGAGAGGGTTACCTCGCCGGTGACCTTTCCGGAGTCCGCACCGTTCACCCACCCCTCTTCGTAGACGACGACGAGTTTCGAGTTCGGTGGGATCCAGCCTATCGTGTATCGCAGGTGACGATACGAATCGCCGTATCCGACTTCGATCCTGCAGAGGATGTTAAGCAGGGCCTCCAATTGGCGGTCGAACTCCTTGTCGCCTTTCCATTCTTCGAAGCGCGTGGGCGACCAGTCCGCTGCACCCGCTTGCGCCGGCGTTAACCCCCAGGTGCAATGTTCGAAAAATCTCTCCATCGCCGAATCGCCGGAAAAGACCTTGTAGAAGAATCCGATCGCCATCACCCCCAGCCCAATGACGCCGACGATTGCGCCTCCTGGGAGAGCAAAGAGTGCCATGAGCGGAGCGGAGGCTGCGAAGGTCGCTCCTACCGAGGTCAAGAAGTTGCCGTTGGCCAGATCCTGGTCGCCGTCGCTGAAAGCCTTATTCATCGCGGTCACGCCCAGGTAAAGATCGACGATTCCGGAAACGAACCCCAAGACTCCCGCAAGCTTGTCGGCATTGCGAGAGAGAGAGGCGAGTGCGCTCGCGGCGTCGAGGCTCGATCCGATGAGACCGATAATCGCGAGTTCCTTATCCCGTCTGGAAGCGTTCTCGTTCTTCATCACGTCCATCGTCGCAGCCACTGCAAACAAGAGATTAACCGATTCGACGATCGCTCCGAGCTTTCTGGGCGAGCTGGCGAAGTGATGGATGGTATCGGACGAGTCCGGGACGATAAACTTAGCCGCCCTGATTGCAGAATTCACGCGATTGTATCGGTGAATGAGAATGGCCTGCTCGCTAAGGGTAGCCGCTCCCCCTTTCAGCGGTTGAAGCAACAACTGAAGCGAAAGGAAAATCTCCGCCGCTGCGCCCCGTTTAATCAGGATCTTTACCTCCGCGATTGCCTTCCACGCCTCAAGAACCGTCATTCCGGCCTTCCGAACGGATTGGACCTGGTCGTCCGAGAGCTTGGCTTGCGGCCACACGTAGCGGTGTACGAAGTGGCCCGAGTCATCGATTATCTTCTCCAGGTAGGCGCGACCCGACGGACTCTCGCCCAGTCGGGTGATCGCCTGGCACCAAGGGATGAGAAAACGAACCCACTCCGCTTTCGGCGAACCCGCAAATGCCGCCTCGGTGACCTTCATCGCGGCGGACGCATGCCAGGTGGAAAGAAACGTCGCCAGCCGATCCCGTCGGTCGACTCGCCACTGAACCGCGGCTTCGTAGTGCGTCAGGAACTGTTCGACCGGCCCCTGTCTGTCCTTCAGCTTTTGGACGACGGTATTGCTTGGGTCGCTATCCATGATCCCGCTGAGGATAGAAGCCAGGAGTTGCTTCTTTCGCCGACGTTCCACCTTTTTTCGTGGATTTTCCTTCGAGGCATCGTCGTGCGCGACGGTGTAGTCGATCACGTCGGAAGCGGCTGCGACGTACGCCGCGTGGAGGTGCAGCATCACCGTCACGGCGTCGACCACCGGGACGAGCAATTCGCCCTGCTTTTCGACCACGGAAGTATTGATCCCCGGCTCCAGGCTTGTGGCGGGCGCAAAGGTGGCGATCGATTTTTTGAGTTCCTTGATTTGCGCGATCGGCAGGCGCACTCGGCACGCAAAAAAACGATAAACCTGCGGAAACCCTTTAATGCGTCGCGGGAGACAAAGGCTCGTTCCGATCGAAACGGGGTTGCTGCGCTTGCCGTCTTTTTCGATCAGCTCGAAGGGAGTTGCGGCCATTTTCCCCTCGGCGCTTATCTGGATCTCCTCCTTGACCTCCGCATAGGTCTCCCCATTCGCATGGGCGAAGACATAAATCCACTTTTCGCGATCGATGTTCTTAATCGCTTTAAGCGGCGATTCGTTTTTGTCGCCAAATGGAAGCGAGCCGCTTGCGGATGCGATGATAAGTTTCCATTCGACGAACCGAAACGACCGCGAAAACACTGCAGCAGCGCTGTCGTAGTCCTTCTGCGTAAGGTGACTGACCATGGCTCAGAGCAGTGGATCTTCGACCGCGAGGTCGAGCAGGACCGGCGACTTGGCGACGAGATCGGCGTCCACCGCCTGCTCGCTGTAGTATTTGTCGGGTAATTTCGCCGGCACCCGGCTTGGCAGGGCAGCGAACGTATTTTTCGAGCCGATCGCATTCTTTCCCGCGTTGGTCATATCCTGCGGCCTCGTGTCGAGAAAGACGACCCTCGTCGCACCCTTGGAACGGTGGTGAATCAGTTTGTACTGCTTGTTGGCGTTGATGCCTTGGAAGCGCAAAACCTTCGCTCCCTCCACCAATTCTTTCGCGTCTTTTGCGCCCAGCACGATGGGTTCGCTCCCGCCCACGAGTTCGAAGGTGTCGTCGCCCTCGCCCGCCTGATCGAGGACGATCGTCAGTGCGAGGCCTTGCTTGATCGTATTGCCCGACGTACCGTTCGCGACCGTCCGCTTTAATTTCTTGGGTGCACTCATGCTAATTTCGTTCGTATTCGAGACGGAGACGGTCGCGCAGCGCGTCGTCGATCGCTTCACCCGGATGGAGGGCATGGTCTTCGCGAAAAGCCCGCACCGCGGCTTGCGCTGCCTCGCTCGTACTTTCGTCCGCCGCACATTCATACCCCAGGTTGTGTAGCCGCGCCATTACGCCCGTCAGGGTTTCGATCGGATCGAGATATCCGAGATCGAGATCGTGGCGTTCCTCACCGCCGCCTTCGCGGACGATAAGCTCCGCTTTGCGTGCGTGCGGAGGAATCGCCATCTCGACCAAGCCTGCCGCGGTCGTCTTTCCCGACCGGACAGTGCCATCGACCACGAGCAGGTAGTCAAGCAGTGCCCGGGGCCTGCCGGCCGAATCGAGGAGGACAATCCGAATCTTCCCAGGCACACCCTTTTTCACGAAACGGTGGCGCCGTTCGGAGACGCAAGACTCGAGTCGTTCCCTGCGTTCCGGCACGTGTACCCGATCGCCAGGCAGAAGGAGATTAGGATCTTTGCGGCACCGCTTGAGGACCGAATTTTCGGGGTGATTCCAAAGTGTCTCCCAAAAAAATCCGTTCTCGTACGCCACGCTCAAGATACACTCGCCCTGCTCGACCACGTGCGCGCCGTGCCCCACTCGAGCTCCAGCTTCGGCGTCACTTGGCAACGTGGGGGGCATTGGAGTTCGAATTTCACCGGGGCGCGCTCATTCCGTTAGCTGGGTCAACCTTCTCGAAAGAGCACTCCCTTGGTCCGATTCAGCGGCTTTAAGCGAGACGATCAAGCCTGCCTTTCCTAAAACTTCCGGAACCGCCCTCTCGTTGGCATCCAGGCGTCTCCGTTCGTCGACGGCGAATCCATCCGGGTCGATCATGGATACGCGATCCGCCAAATTGCCAAGAGAGCGGCAAAGCTCGACGAACTGGGCGTGCGCGACAATACCCTCATCCTCCCGACAGGCGGACCTCGATCGCTACGCCCGTGCACGACCCGCAGGCCTCTCCAAACGGCCCAAAACAAGCGGGAACAAAGAGTGACCCGTATCGGCGGAATCCTCGGTGAGTCGAACGTGGGGTTCGGGCGGTTTTTTCCGAATCGCGATAACGGAAGAATGAATTGACCGTTTACGCTCGCCAGCGGTGCGGTCGACCTGCCGAATTCAGCCCGTGTTTCTCGCCTTTTTTTATCTCATCGTCGTCGTGCTGGGCATCCTCAGCATGGGATTTCAGCTGCTGGCCTCGCGCCTGCTCAATCCTTATTTCGGATCGTCGCTGATCGTGTGGGCGTGGTTAATCTCCACGTTCCTGGCTGCCTTCAGCTTGGGGTCGATCGTCGGAGGCGGCATTAGCAATGCGTTGCCGCAACCGCGCATGCGCGCGCAGCGCGCGGTTGCACTCTTGGCGATCTCTTCCCTCGCCTTCACGGCGTTCGCCGGACGCGCCGTGCTAGGACGAATCGAGGTCGCCTTCACCGACGTCACCTCCGGCTTGTTGGTGGCGTGCCTGGGCCTGTTTTTCCTTCCGGTGACCATGCTCTCGTCGTTCGGTCCCCAGTGCGTTCAACACCTCGCGTCGCTGGGAACGCCCCCGGGCAAAGCCTCGGGACTCGTCTATGGCGTAAGCACGCTCGGCAACATCGCTGGGGTGATGCTGACCGCATTTGTCCTCATCCCACACTTTGCCGTGTCGACCTTACTCTACGGCTGGCTCGGTGTGGCGATTGTGAGCGTGAGTGCGTTACTGTTTATCCTGCGATCGCGCCCAACTTGATGCTTTCCATGCACCGTCTTTCCTCGATCGCTCTCCTCGCTCTTTTCTTTCTCGGACCTGTCGCGTTTGGCGCGGAAGGCAACTTCACGGAGAGGTACGACACGCCGTATAACAACCTGACGATCGAAAAAATCGGCACGGTCGTGGAACTGCGCGCACGCTCGCGAGCGGGCGTCTATCTCGAATCTGCGGTCGATCTCGCCGATCCGTTGCGGCTCGTTGTGCCGTATACCCAGACTCTTTTTAGCGCAGCGTTCTTCGAACCCAAACCGAAGGCGGTTCTGATGATCGGATTGGGCGGTGCGGGATTTCATCGTGTCTTCGCCCATGGCTATCCCGACGCACTGCTCCAATCGGTCGAGCTGGACCCCAAGGTTTTCGAGCTGTCTCGGACGCACATGGCTTTTCAACCGACCGAAAAGACGCCCGTCGCCATGATGGATGGCCGCCTCTTCGTGAAGCGATCCAAGCAGACGTGGGATTGGATTATCCTCGATGCGTTTCGCTCGGGCTTCGTCCCCCCGCATCTCAAGACACAGGAATTTTATCGGGAATGCGCAGCCCGCCTCAGCGAGCGCGGCGTGTTCGTGAGCAATCTGCACGCGACAACGAAGCTCTACGAATCCGACCTCAAGACGATCCAATCGGTTTTTCCCCAGGTCGCCCTTTTCCAAACGACCGCTCGAATCAACGTGATCGCAGTCGCCGTCAAGTACCGCGCACCCCCGATCGCCCTTGGAAACGTCTTGTCCCGAGCCCCGCTCGACAACCCCGCCCTCGCCGCACGCGTCGATTTCAAGATGCTCGCCGGCGAACGAATCGAGCTTCCCCCGATCGCCGGCAAGTCCGTGCGGATCCTCACCGACGATTTCTCGCCGGTCGAATTCCTCGACGCGATGAAGGTGAACAACACCAAGGATCATTGAGCCGATGTGTTCCGCGACCTCGATCTCATCCGCACCTTTCGATTCCCGTGCGCGCGTCGGCTTTTCGCTGCGGAATCGTAGTCGACGGAAGGACCGACCGGCGGACTCTCCATCGGTTCGCATCTCAGTCCCCTCGCACCCGCACGTCTACAGCAGCTCGTAGATCTCCACGAGTGCGTTGCCAGCGGCAACACCGACGCCGCTGAGATGGACGGTATAGTTGCCGGGGGCGAGGCCCACGACCATCGCCGCGTCCTTGGACGCGGCACCGACGAAAGGAAAAGCGCCGACACTCGTGAAGGCGGCAGCGAGGGCGGAAGCGCCGGTCCAGTCGTCGTTGGCGGCAATGAGAACGGAGGCGGCGTTGAAGAGTTCGAGCTTCGGATCGGCGAGCCCCCCTGCGACGCCGAAAGGCGCGAGCGCCGGTCCCGCCGCGCGGATGAGAACTTTTTTCAGCGCACCCGGTTGACCGTTTACCACGAATCCGGCAATGAGCCGGCTACCCGCGGCGATCGTGCTACGTGCAGACAGGTTGGTGAGATAGCCGACGCCACCACCACCGGCGTCGTAAATCTCCGCGAGGGCCTCGCCGGGAGTCGCGGGAGCATCCGTACTCACTTGCGCGGTGTAGCCACCGGAGGTCAATGCAATCGCGATCGCGGCGTCGCGGCTGCCCGAAGCGAGAGGGAAAGCGCCAAGAGCGCGGCCGTCGACGATCGACCAGTTGTCGTTGGTGGCAATGGCGGAGGGTCCACGGAAGAGCGTCAGCACGGGATCGGCGAGGGCACCCGGGACGCCGAAGGCGGTCAGTGCGGGGCCGATGCCACGCACGAGCACCGAACGGTCTCCACCCCCGAGCGTGAACCCGGCGATGAGCGTCGCGTCGCCGGTGCCGGCACTTGCGCGAACGGAAAGATTAATCAGGCGCGCCGCGGAATCGGCGGACGAGGGCGCTGCAGTGTCGACGAGGGTGCGGAGGGCCGCCTGCATGCGACCGACGTAGGGGCGGACCTTGGGGCCTTGATCCAAGACGAGAAACACGGCGGCGATCCGACGAGCATTGTCGATCCAGGCGGTAAAACCGAAGGCTCCGGCAGCGCTGGATTGAACGGGCTGACCGGCGGCGTCGACGATGTCCAGCCACGTGCCCAGACCGTAACGCGTCACGCCGTCGATCGGACTGTTGACGACGGGGAGGCCCGCGGCGTAGTCGCGTTGCATCTCGCGGACGGAGGCTTCGTCGAGGACGCGGCGACCGTTGTACACGCCGCGGTTTACGAGCATCTGAACGAAGATCGCGTAATCGCCGAGACTGCACCGAGCGCCGCCGGCAATGCGCGGATTGGTATTGGCGCGGTAGGGAGGTAGAACCGCAATGGTCGTGTAGTCGACCTGGGTAAGACCGAGCGGGCCCGTAATTTTTTCCTGGAAGAGCTGGTCCCACGATTTGCCGGCCGCGACTTCGGCGCAGCGGCCGGCGACCTGCATCGAAAGGCCCCCATAAGCGAACTGGCCGCCAGCCGGCCCGATCAGGGGAATCTGCGCGATCCGATCGGCAGACTGGGCAAGCGTAATCGAACTGTTGGAGAGGGCGTCGTTCTCTTCCGATCCGGGAAGACCGGAGGTATGAGAAAAACACTGGCGGAGGGTGATGTCGGCGTAGCCCGGCTTGTTAAAGCTGGGGATGTATTTCGCAACCTTGTCGTCGAGAGAGAGTTTGCCCTCGTCGACCAAGGCCATCAGCGCCGCGGCGGAAAGCGTTTTTGAAGCGGACGCGATCGGCACGATGGTATTGGCCGTGTAAGCGCCGAAAAACCGCCGGTAAACGGGCTGGCCGTCGATAAGAACGCGGAGCGAAGCGCCTCGGAGGTCGAGGGCAGTGCTGGCTTCCTGCACCACGGCGGTGAGCGGCGCAAAATCGTACGCAGGCGTCGCGACGACGGCACAGGGTCGGGCGAGCGCAAACGCGAATGCGGAAAGAAGGAGAAGGGATAAGCGAAGAGAAGGCATGGCGTGGAAAAGGGCTGAGCGTTTAAGGCCACCCATCCCATTGAACGCGCGAAAGCGAAGACGGTTTCGAGCTAATTCGCCCTCATGCCCGGAGCCTTCGAGATGGCGTCCGAGCTTCAGCCGGTTCCGCTTTCCCCTAAAAGCCTCGTTCTGAAGCGCCACCCCAATTCGGAACGGCCTAAAGGCCGGACTCCGAACCGGGTCGCGATAGGAGTCCGGCCTTTAGGCCGCTCCGAAAAACCCTCGAGCATTCCCCTGTCCCATCACTGCTTAAAGCCAGCACGTCGAACTCAACCGCTCGCGCACCGCCCCCCGCCCTCTCACGCCGCTTTCTTCCGTCGTCCCCAAAACACGCCGAGCAGCAGGCCGAACACACCGGTGCCCACCGCCACCCAGATCAAAGATTTTTCCGCGGCGTTCAGCAATGGATTGTCGAGCGCGTTGAA
>Ga0335394_10011021_pt1 | contig 10180 bp, 8 predicted proteins | sample MAT03_FD_205741 | JGI IMG/M metagenome (GOLD analysis project Ga0335394, IMG submission 205741) | Freshwater microbial communities from Lake Fryxell liftoff mats and glacier meltwater in Antarctica - MAT-03 (spades assembly) (version 2) ...
TCTCGTCGTCTTTCTCTTGGCCATTAAACCCATAACGGTAGCTTGATCCGGAGGTATACTTGCGCCCAGGCATTTGCATCCCGCCTGTGAAGTAATCTATGCATTTTATGAAGCCGTAATGGTTTTACCTAAGGCTTTCGCTAATTTTTTTAAAGAACGTACTTAATGCGTACTGTAAAAATACATTTTTTTTACTTTATTTTCTTGTACCCTGTTTTTTTTATAAGTGGTAGTTTTTTAAGAGTACTGATACGGAAGAGCTTTATTATCTGGTCGGTTATTATGCGCCACAAGACCGACCGTTAGTTAATTTTAACACCGGCCAATGTATCTCTGTGAGTGTTTTCTACGTTATAAATAGTAACCTAAAAAAATATAGTTATGGGAAGACAAACAGGTCTGATCAAAGTATCAGGTAACATAGGCGGCGTTAGCTTCTATAGAAGTAACGGCGAGGATTTAGCCCGTGTTGCTAATGGACCAAGTAAAGAGAAGATCCAGAGTGATGATAATTTCATTCGTACTCGAGAGAACAACAGTGAGTTTGGTGGCTCTGCCACGGTTGCAAAAGCACTTCGGCTTGCCTTTGCAAGTGATGTTTTATTAATGGCCGATAACCGACTGGCATCGCGGCTGACAGCTTTCTTTAAAGACATCTGCACCAAAGGTACAGGCGTAAGGGGACAGCGGCCGATTGAGTTAAGCGCCAACATGAGCGCATTGGAGAACCTGGAGTTTAATAACAAGCTCTCGTTTGGTTCTGTGTTTAATGCGCCTTATACCCTTGTTACCAAACCAACCAGAGACAAGGCCACTTTTACAGCGGTTGCGTTTAATCCTCAGACTTTTATAAAAGCCCCTTCAGGTGCAACGCACTTTAGAGTGGGCATGACGATGAGCGTAGTAAGTGATTATGTGTTTAACACTGCCACCGGCAAGTACGAAGCTACAGACCCTGACTCCGGTAAGCTGACCAAAGCCGATGCGGGTTTAATTCAGCCGCTTAAGCCCGTTGCTCCTGTGCCGATTAATTTAAGTTGTGCCTTACCTCCTGCACCTGTATTAACAGCTACTATGAGTGTTGTTCTGGGTTTAGGGATTGAGTTCTACCAACAGGTGGGCGGTGTGGATTACCACCTGGCACAAGGTAACTGCATGAAGATTGTAAAAGTGTTTTAGTTGTTCATGTTTTTTTAATTGGTTAATTGATTCTCTGTTTTGATTAAAGCCCCTGCGGATTCCGTAGGGGCTTTTTCTTTGCGCTAAGGCGTTCTTGTGTCTGCGCAATGTCTAACACAGCTCCGTCCTGTATCATTCGTACATGGGCTTAATTTCAAGTAAATCTCAAGTGTTTTAATGGTTCGGGTTTAACCCGGGCGGTGCATCACTTTACTACCTGTGAAGCATCGCCCTATACGGGACATGTACGGCTCATGTACGGGTGAAGTACGACTTTGATACGGCTGTTACCTGTTTTTATTATTGCTGTTTTTCGCCTCAAAATATGTTTTAATCATCCCAACCAATGGGATTTTTGGGAGAACTACCGCAAAAAAACCACCGATAACTTTTATTTTTTTGCTTGGTATCATCCATAAGATAAGGGTCATCACCACTATAAAAATGAAGATGTAAAGTAAAATTGTGTTCATGATATTTGTTTGTTTTTAGTATATATATTATAAATAGTCTCCTTTTTTGTAAAACAACATAAATTTTAAAAATTCTTTTGTTCGTGCTGTTTTAACCTTAAAGTTAGAGGTCGTATTCCTGTTAAATCGGCTATTGTTACATTCTTTTTTCTGTGCATATCGCCAAAATTAAATCTCCTATTTATTTAAGAGGTGCTTTTGTGCTATTTTGTGCTATTAAAAATACTGCTCTAAAATGCCCTGCCAAAAAGCGATTTTATATATACCAGTCTCTTAAAGGTGAATCACCTCTCTTAAAAGGGTATTTACAAAATTCATCTCTTTGGTTTTCAATAGCCAAGACAGATTGTCGTGAAATTAGTTTCCTCATCGCTTTTTTCTTTTAAAGGTATACACCCGCTTTTATTCAATAAAGGACAGATGCCGTTTTACTACCTCTACAAGCCTTATAAATAGGGAATTTCAAAAATATTTTGTACGGCATTGTCCCCTGGGTTTAAAGTGAGGGATATTTTAAAAATCCATCAAAAAAATTATGCTATTTGCAGGATTTATTTTCTAACATGACCGTTCTATTTAAACACAGTAACACACATCCTTTTGATTTAAGATATTAGGCCGTGCGTTGGCTTGTGCGTATCTTAAATTAAAAGGATGGTGCCAGGGCTTGGGGCTGGCAAAGAAGCCCCAATAAAAATAAAATACCTTACGCCTGTGGCCGCGCCTATGTTTGACCGGAGGGAGTGGCGCATAAAACAGTAAGGGTTGTAATTTTTCATTACAACTCTTGCTGCCATTGTTGCATGTAGAAGCGAATAAAATAAAATGAGTTTGGCTTGGCCAAGTGTTTTATTTTATTGGCTTATACATGCGTGTACTGATGTGCCCTTCGACAGGCTCAGGACGGGCTGGGGGGTTCTTACGCGGCTGCACAAGTAAGGCAAAAGGGTTGGGCGCTTGCGCAAGGGATAGCTTGCCTTGCTTGTGCTGGTTGGTGTTGGCTATTTACACATAATGTTCATTATAACTTTTTTGCGAAGGGTGGGTGTGATCACAAGCGTAGGGCAAAAAATTATAATATCACATTATGTTACATAGCTTCAGACCGTTTTTTTTGGCGTGGGTTTTTGTTTGTGTGCTAGATGCAGCTTATTGTTTTTTGCTTTTTAGGGATAGTGTTTTAGGCAGGATTAAAAGCAAAAAATAATGTGCTGCTTGTGCGGTGGCTACAAAAACCATGACAAAAAAAACGGGCTGCAACACCATGTGTGCAGCTGTCTTCGGCCTTGTGCGTCTGCGCTGCACAAGCCGCGTTTCTGTGCGGTGGGATTGGGGATTTGTTCCGGCTGTTAACTGTTCTTTTTTATCCGCAGTTTTTTGGCCTGTGCTTCTGTAACACCTGTTAATTCTATGAGTTGGTTAACTGTAAAGCCTTTGTTTTTTAGTTGTTGGGCGAGTTTTATTTTTTCTTCCTGCTTACCAATTTCTTTCGCTTCTTTCTTTAACTCCGCTTGTTGCTTGTAATTCGGCATGTAACGGGTGCTTTCTTCTATTTTCGCAAGCTCACCTGTATCACCAAGACTGTTGTATGTTTTCTCGCCGATAATTAAATGATCCAGTACTTTGATGCCAATAATATTTCCAACCTGTATTAAACGATCCGTAATATTAATATCTTCTTTAGAGGGCTTTACTTCTCCGCTTGGGTGATTGTGTACCAACACCATTTGAACAGCCGCTTTTAACACCGCTACCCTAAATACCTGCATAGGCTCTACAGGCGCGGACGTTGTTGTACCGAGGCTGATTAATTCTATGTATAATATCCGGTTGGCATTGTCTAAGCCGATTGTCCAAAAGTGTTCTTTATTCCGGTCTATTTTATTTTCACGCAATAATACTTGTTGCATAATTTTGTAAATGTCTGCCGAGCTGGTTAGCTTTATTTTTTGAGTTTTGGTGAGTTTCACATCCATTGTTTTGGTGGTTTAAAGTTAATAGTTTTGATGTATTGTGTTATCCGATGGGATGATATTTTATAACGTCTTCCAGTAAGTCTTCCAGATCATTGATTAAATAACCCTCTGTGGTGCTTACAAAACGGTGTCCAGCCCTGTATTGCACTTCTCTCAGGTTATAAAGTTTTAACCAGTGCGTTATCACGCTTGTTCTTAATTGTTTGCTATTTGTAAGTTTTGGATTTTGAGCGGTTAACTTCTGCATTAATTTTTGCATGGTGTTCTGTATCTTTTCGCTCTGCCCGGTACTGACGATCAGCTGACTACTTTGTTTTTTTGTTTGTTGCAATATTTCAGTTCGTGTTTTTAAAGTGTATTCCATTAAATCCATGATCTGGTGGCTTTCCAGTTGCAGGGTTCTTTCATTGCTTCGTCTTGTGCCAGGAATAAAGAGTGTACCTTCTCTTAGTTTTAAATCGGTTAATTCTATGTTGGCAAGGTCTTCCGTTTTTAATCCCTGATACACCAATAGACCTACGATTATTCTATTGCGTTGTGAGGCCAATAAAGCGGTTTTAAACCAGTTTTGGTTTTTGTTCTTATCGTTACTATCCGGTATTTTAAAGTTATTGTAAAGGCTTTCTAATTCGGGTTTGGACAGGATAGTATATAATGTCTTGCGCTTTATTCCTTTGATGTGAATATTGCTTAATGGGTTCTCTGTTATTTTATCCTGATGAATTAAATAATTAAAGTAAACCTTTACCGCGTTAAGATGTACCTGTACGCTGCGCTGCTTGTTGCGGGGCTTAAGCGTGTGTATGTATGCCGTAATATCGTTATAACTTACCTGTGTTTCTTGTATGCCTTCTTTTTTTATTTGCTCTTTAAATACGTGAAGGTAGCGCAGCATGTGGGTTACGCTTGCATTGCTGTAATCTTTTGCAAAAAGCCAGTCGCTGTAATTTTTATACTGCTCCAATAAAAGAGTTTGGCTTTGTACGGACTGGCGCGGCTTTAGCTTTCGTCTTGTCCGGCTATCCCTGCTTTTACCTAAGTGTATTTTCTTAACGCTCATCTTCGTGTAATTGTTCTACGGTGTATTTAGGGATATTGTTAAACGGCTGCTGGGTAAGTTCGTTATTTTGCTTTTCCGCTTTTATCAGATGTGTATAGACCTGCGTACTTTCAAGGCTGCTATGTCCTAAAAACCGTGCGATCTTTTCTAGGCTCATGCCGTTCTGTAATAAGTGCGTGGCAATACTATGGCGCAATACATGCAACCTTACATTTTTCTGCTGTAAGTATATATCGTTTGTTCTTTGCTGTAATAACTTTAATCTTATGGCCATACTCTGCGTATCCATGCGCTTACCACGCTGGCTGATAAAAAATGCTTCTTCTTTTTTAGACGCTACGATTTGTGGCCGCCAGTCGTAAATATATTCTTCTATGTATTTGGAACTTGTTTTATTAAAGGGGACTAAGCGTTCTTTGTAGTTCTTCCCTTTCCTAACGTAGAGTAATTGCTTATCAAAGTTAATATCGCTCAGGTCTAAATTATAACCTTCATTCCTTCGTAAGCCACAGCCATAGTAAATAGTAAGCATAGCCCTGTCCCTATAGTTAAAGGGTTCTAAAGGCGTGTTTTCATTATAGCCGTAAGTTACTTTGTAGAGTTCTTTTATTTCTTCCTGACTGAGTACGGTTATTTCTTCGGCGGTATCTGCCTCCCAATCTATACCAATGTTACTAATTACCAGCTTGCCGCTTTGTCTCAGGTACTCAGTAAATTTATAAAGGGCTTGTAAGTGTTTATTTAAATAAGCGTTACTCAGCGCACCGCCTTTACGTGTATTGTAGCGTAGTTTCAGTTCTTCGTAATATGCTTTTATGTGTTTACTGTTGAGTTGATGTATTTTATTAAGGTTGTTTTTCTCTAAGTAATAAAACAGTTCCCGTATTTGATTGGGCATATTATAAACCGTGCTTGGGGCATAGCCTAACACATCCAGCCATTCACGGAAACTTTTTTCTATGTAATTAAAGTTATCGGATTTTATGGTGAGTGATTTCATTATTTAATTTTACGGGTATATCCCCTTCGACAAGCTCAGGGTATCACTTTTTTAGTTTATCTGTACTTTTTCTTTGCGTGCCCTGCTGCGCTTGGCTTTCGGTGGCTCACTCTTACTTTGAGCCACTAATGAGCCGGAGCCGCTTTGCTTTATGTTTAGTAAAGTTTCATCCAGCACGTTCATGATCTTGTGTTGCAGCTGCTGGTATTCTTTACTGTTTACTATCTCGTATAAATAACCTCTTTCCTTTGTACCTTTTACTTTTTTAATAAAGTAATTCTCTATTAAAGCCAGTGTGTAGCGTTTTTGTGTGCTGGTTGGTACTCTGAGGGCTTTACGCATCTCACGGTTATTAAACTGGCTTATTTTGTTTTCCTGTAAGTGGTGTTTGAGATTTTCAAAGTAGTTCCGGCAGGCTCCGCTTAACTCATCACTTTTCCTGAGGAGAATATTTTTTATAAGGCTATTGGCTTCTTCTATATCTTCTAAGGTGGTGTACATATACAACTCTCCTGTTTCTTTGTCTGCGTGTTGTTCACGTTGGTATTGCTTGTAAAACGTAATGGCTTCTATAAAGAGTAAATAATGGGCATTGGTTCTGCGGGGCTTAAATACTTCCACAGGCAGTTGTAAATACTCAGCATACGGGTTTATAATTTTAATAGGTTGTAACAGGCGTTGGGCGTTTTGTAATAAGGTTTTTATGTCCTGTTCTTTTTGGTGGTCTATCTTACCGGAGGCTGCCAGCCTTTGGTAGTTCATGATCTGCTCGTCCTGTGCTTTGCTTTCATCCAGGTAAATTAAAAAACTACGGTTGGCGTTATCTTCGTAAATGTGTTCTTGTGTGGTACAGCCTGATACGCTTACAGGGCCTTCCACAACTAAGTGTATAGTTCTGCGCTCTCCTTTGCTGTTGGTGTGGGCTATGGTCTTGCTTATTCTTTTTTTGCTTTGTAATTCACGCAGAGGATAAAGTACATTTTCTGCGCCGTCTAAATCTTCTATTAAGATCAGTTTGTTTTTTAATTCCCGTTGGCCAAAATAATAAAAGGCGTTTTCTGATAGTGTTGTGATTTCCAGCTTGTCTTCTTCCGGCATCAGCTCTCCTACCTTTTCCTGTAGGTGTGTTTTGCCTGTACCGCTGCTGCCAAGACTTACAACGTGTAAAGGGGTTCTACCTTTTCTGAACGTAAAAATAATATACATCAGCAAGCGGTTTACTTCTTCACCGATCACGCCGCTTTGTCCTATGAGTTCATTGGTGGTTTGTAAAAGGTTTTCTGATTGTAATAATTGCAGGGCCTCTTCGCGCTCTTTTTCGGTAAGCTGTTTTTTAACCTGCTGGTGCTCTGTTTGTTCTTTCAATAATTGCAGGCGGTAGCTTTCTAAATGGTTGGTGAGTTCGCTCAGGCTGGCCGCTATTACGCTGGTGCCTATTTCCATACGCTCGGCAATTTTGCGTATAAATTTCTCAAGCTGTGTATCGTTGTATAAATCGAGGTTGTGGCGCAAGGCTGGCCGCGGGCTGTCTTTTAATTCTACTTTTAACGTTACTCTTAACCTGTCCAGTCCTTCCAGTTTTACGCCTCCTAACACAGCGATCTTTACTATGTCATTCTCATAATACAATTGCTGGGGATCGATGATCGTTAAGGGGAGTTTTGCTTCCATGTTGATAAATTTTAGTATGCTACTTATGTGTAGCAAAGTAAACGGTTTACGTTATATCCTGCAAGTAGCCAAAAATGCCATTTATTAACAATAGGTAGCTAAACTGTGTAAGGATTGCACGCTATAAGCTATTTTTGTGTTCATAATTATCTCTAATGAGTAGTAAAACCAATATTTTAGGTAAACGTATCAGCGATCTGCGCAAGACAAAGAACATGTCGCAAAGTGATCTTGCCGGTAAGGTAAATTTATCTTACGCCCAGATAGGACGCTACGAGACCAAAGGCGTACAGCCGCCTGCCGAGATTCTTAAAAAAATGGCCGATGCTTTAGATACTACCGTTGATTTTATTATTAATGGCGCTACCACTGATAAAGCCAAAGCTGCCTTAAAAGACAGCGACCTGCTTAACCAGTTTAAAGCCGTGGAAAGTATGCCCGAGAAAGATAAGGTCGTGATTAAATCCCTTATTGATGCTTATATAGCCAAGCAGCAGATTAAAAAGCTGGTGGGGTAAATGAACGCAATATAAAGCTTATACAAAGTTTTTAAAAAGTAACCTGGTTCAAGTCTCCTTCCCCTTAGCCAAATTGACTAACTTGAACTCTTAAGTTCGAATCCATCTGCGCATACCGAACAATACCTTATCGAACCTCTATTTTAAAACAAAACCGCCAAGCTGCGAAGCCTGGCGGTTTTTATTTAGATACAAATTGAATTATGATTCCAATGAATGCGCAAGACATGATTCTCCATAGTCTAAAATTTCATTATTAGAATAATTATCAAGAAAAGGTTTAATTACTCCAAAGTAATCAATTTCCTTGGGCACATTAACAGCTATTAGTTGTGGCTTATCTGACAATTCAGAATTACAGCCTAATAGTTTAAGTTCATCTCTTACTTTTTGAACAAACTCTCTTTTAAAGAAAACAACCTGAAGGTTACTGTTCCCTGACTCTTCAACTAAAGAATCTATAAATAACTCTCCATTAATTGTTTTCGCACTAACTAAATCTCCTAACGAAAAATTTAAGGCGTAAAACGGAGAATTTTCTATAATATAGTTTTCATTCTGTTGTTTAGCCCAAAGACTTTCTACCAATTCTGTTTCATTATCATCATAATAATGCAATTTTATTTTCACATAACCTTTCATACTTCTTATTTTGGTACTGGTAAATCACTTCCCTTTCCACCTGATCCATTACAGGTTGGACATAATAATTGTCCATTCTCAGATGTTCCGTCCCCATTTTTCGACTGGGGATAAATATGATCAACTTGGCCTGCATCATCTGGGGTGGACTCCCCTTTTTTACTTTGCGAAGGCTTTTTAAGATCTTTGTCGCAACCTTCACATTTTGGTTTGCCATTATTTTTTTGCGTATTCTCTTGCCATACTTCCTCCTTACCCTTTTTTGTTATTGGTTTGCCAGCCCTTGACCCATCTTTAGCCCCTTCAGATCTGCTTTTTACTTCTACTTTAGGACTAGCTGTATTTGTTTCAGCTTTATCTTTGACCTTATCAGCTGTATGTACTTGTACTTTAGGTTGTGCTACAGGGGTCTTAACTACAGCAGCTTTAGGAGTAGCTGGTATTGGCGCATCCTTCATTAATTCATATAAACCCCAAATAGTTCCAGCAAGTTCAATGAATGGCACCGCAACAGCTCCAACGCCTGTAGCCGCGGCCACTGCTGATACTTCCTGAGTTGCTATAAAAATTGCTGCCGCCGTTCCACCATCATCTCCGTTTGGATCTGATATCAAAATTGGATTTCCACTAAAACATAAATATGGGCTTTCGTTTTCTTTTACAACTGGATCAATATTCCACCTTCTTACTAAACGTGTATCGTACTCCCAGAACATCGCAGTGTTGTGATTTCCCGCACCTGATATCTCGTCGTCTTTCTCTTGGCCATTAAACCCATAACGGTAGCTTGATCCGGAGGTATACTTGCGCCCAGGCATTTGCATCCCGCCGGCATAATAATCGGTATGACTTAAAACATCGGCGTTATATTCCGTTACAAGTGGTAAAGGCCTCATAGTTACGTTATCAATTAAAAAATTGGAGGTTTGACCATTCCCCAAATTAATCGATAGACAGGTTGTAATACCTGAGCCCACGGTTGCAGGTTTGTAATAGAATTTGTAATGGCCCGTACCAGGAATGATGCCATTAAAAACATAGATAGTTGTGGGTACTGTGAGATGAAAAGGCTGAAAAGAGCCCATATCCTGTGCGATCAACGAAATAACATCGTTACCAGTTAAGCTGCCTTTGTCGAAGTCAAATTCTATTTCGTAAGAGATACCGGCCTGTAGGTTACTGCCTAGGCGGATATTAAATACTGCAACTGTAGCGTTACTATTCCCTGTGCATTTAAGCATGCTATTAAAAATAGAGGCAGTACCATTTAGTTTTACGAGGTCTGCAGCTACTGGCAGTGTAGCCATGGCGTAATTACATAAATATGTACCGTTGCCGCTGTTCAGCGATTGAATCTTCCGGTCGCTAATACTTGCCAACACATTACCTAGGTGGTTGCTGAGCCCAAATGTTTTATTCCCCAATCGGTGGTTACCATCATTGTTGTTCCCCTGAAGTCCCGCAAAAGTTATGGTAGCCGCGTAGGCAATATTGGTGAATTCGCCGGTGGTACTGCTTATGTTTGCAGAAAAATCACCGCCTACGTCTATGTAGCCCGGTCTATCTACTCCAATCAGATCACTGCCATAGATATTCAGTTCCGTAGTGGCTAGCTTTTCATGGAGGTAGTTGTTATGCATATCACCTGCAACCATCTCGTA
>Ga0335394_10011023_pt1 | contig 10179 bp, 9 predicted proteins | sample MAT03_FD_205741 | JGI IMG/M metagenome (GOLD analysis project Ga0335394, IMG submission 205741) | Freshwater microbial communities from Lake Fryxell liftoff mats and glacier meltwater in Antarctica - MAT-03 (spades assembly) (version 2) ...
TGTTTTGTAGACCATATTGGCGGAGGGACACTCCGACAATTCAAACGCACGTGGAGGGTATGTAAGACCTGCGAAAGTTCGACTTTCAAAGGCTGGCCTGTTGAAGCGTGAATCACCTGATGAGAGTGCTCTGCATCTTTCTTCAGAATCCCCGTGTCTTTAGATCGGGGAGAATGTCAAAGTCATCCTCATGCAGCAACACGAGTTGGAGCTTTACGCCGATCTCATCGTCAAAATCGGCATCAATGTGCAGCCGGGACAGGGTGTGTCCATCGGCGCGGAGCTGGGCCACGCCGAGTTTGTGCGGGTGCTGGTTGCCTCGGCCTACAAAGCCGGTGCCAAATATGTGCGACTGACCTGGAACGACGACCCCAGCAGCAAAGCCCGCTTCCTTCATAGCCAGCCGGAATATCTAGAATATTTGCCGGCCTATGAAGTGGCCACCGCCCACACCATGCTCGATGAAGGCTGGGCTCGCATCAGCCTGACCGGCTCGGAATTCCCCGATATTTTTGATGATGTCGATCCGGCCCTGATGCGCAAATCGCGTGTGGCGCGCTCCAAGCAACTCGGCTTCTACATGAAGGCGATGATGGCCAACCAGGTGCAGTGGTGTGTGGCGGCCGTGCCCACGCTGGCCTGGGCGCACAAAGTATTTCCCGCGCTGCCAGCCGATGAAGCGTTGGCCAGGCTGTGGGACATGGTGCTGATGACGGTGCGCGCCGACCAGCCCGACCCCATTGCCGCGTGGCAACAGCATGATAAAAACCTGCATCACATTATTGAGCTGATGGCGCAACACCAGGTGCGCGGCGTGCATTTCTTCGACCCGACACTGGTCGATGGCAAACCCTCTACTGATCTGACCGTCGGGCTGACTGATGCGCCGCAGTGGGTGGCCGCCTCCTCTGTCTCACAAAATGGCGTGCGCTTTTTGCCCAACATGCCCACCGAGGAGATCTTCACCACGCCGCACAATGCGCGAGTCGACGGCTACGTTCGCACCTCCAAACCCGGCTTCCCATTCGAGCGCGAGATTCGCAATGCCTACTTCAAGTTTGAGAACGGCATCGTGACCGATTACCACGCCGAGGTCGGCCAGGACGTGCTGGCGCAGTTGTTCGAGATCAACGGCGCGCGCCAGTTGGGCGAGGTCGCCCTCGTTGATGTGCGTTCGCCCATTAACCAAAGTGGCCTGATTTTCTATGACACGCTGTTCGACGAGAACGCCGTGTGCCACATTGCGTTTGGCCGCGCCTACCCGGAGGGCATCGTCGGCGCGCACGAGATGAGCGATGAGGCACTGGCCGCGTTTGGGCTCAATAACTCTGACGCGCACGAGGACCTGATGATCGGCACCAACACCATGTATGTCACTGGCCTGTGCGACGACGGCACCACCGTGCCGGTGATGCGCGATGGCCAGTTTGTGATCGCTTGATGGGCTCGCAGACGGGCTCGCAGACGAGCTGGCAGCCGATGGGTGATGCCCGCGCCTGGGATGACGCGCTGAGCCAGTGCCAGACGCCGCATGTGTTGCAAAGCTGGGCGTGGGGCGAGTTCAAAGCACGCTGGGGCTGGTCGGCCCAACGCTGGGTGCTGCGCGCCGCGCCGGACGACACACGAGTGCTGGCAGCGGTTCAAGTGCTGCGCCGTAAAGCGGGGCCATTCTGCGCGTTGTATGCGCCCAAGGGGCCGGCACTCGCGGCCGATGCCGAGCCAGCCATCTACGCAGAAGTGCTTGCATTCCTGGAAGGTCAGGCGCGCAAGGCTGGCGCGATCTGGCTGAAGGTGGATGGCGATATGCCGTTTGGATTGGATGAGATTACATCTGGCAATGACGGCAACCAAAACACGCTGTCCCAATGGCGCAGCACCCTGCAACAACGAAAGTGGCGTTACTCGCCGTCGCAGGTGCAGTTTCGCAACACCGGCCTCAACCTCATCCACCAGACCGACGACGCGCTGCTGGCGGGTATGAAGCAAAAGTGGCGCTACAACGTGCGGCTGGCCGAGAAGCGTGGCGTGGTGGTGCGCGCCGCAACCCGCGCCGACGATGATCTGCTCTACACCCTGTATGCCGAGACGGCTCAACGCGACGGCTTCCTCATTCGCGAGAAGGCCTATTACGTGGACGCGTGGCGGGCGATGAATGCGCAGGGGTTTGTGGCCGAGCATGATGGGCAGGTGCTGGCCGGCCTCTTGTTGTTCACCTTCGCCCAGCGCGCCTGGTATTTTTACGGCATGAGTCGCACGGAGGGCCGCGAACACATGCCCAGCTATGCCCTGCAATGGCAGGCGATGCGCTGGGCTCGCGACCACGGCTGCCATGTCTACGACTGGTGGGGCGCGCCTGAAAAAGCCGATGATGAGGCCGACAGTATGGCCGGTGTGTGGCGGTTCAAACAAGGCTTTGGGGCCCAATTCTTCGAGGGCCTGGGCGCGTGGGACTATGCGCCCTCGGCTTTGTTGTATAAGGGCTACGTGGAATTGATGCCGCGCGTGATGCGATGGTTGCGCCGGCGCAATGAGACGGCAATGCCGGCGCAATAGAATACAGGTGCTTACTTAACTGATGTTACGCAGTCATCTCACGCAAAGGGGCAAAGCCGCTAAGAATTGAACTTTGCGCCTTAGCGTCTTTGCGTGAGATTTCGTCAACATGCGTAACATCAGTTACTTAAAATTCTTTGGAATGGAGGCTTTAGCCGACTCCGGCCCGCAGACGGGCACGGGGAGTCGGCTAAAGCCTCCATTCCAATAAGCAAACCAAACGGAGCAACATGCGAACCCCCTTCATTGCTGGAAACTGGAAGATGAACAAGACGTTGGCCGAGGCCGTGGTGCTGGCCGACGAGCTGGCGGCCGCGCTCAAGGGCAAGGACAGCGTCGAAGTGGCCCTGTGCCCGCCCTCCATTTCGATTGAGGCCGTGCGCGACGCCGTGCACAACACAGCCATCAAAGTTGGCGCGCAAAACATGCACTTCGAGGACAAGGGCGCATTCACCGGCGAAATCTCGCCCGTCATGCTTGCCCCACTCGTCAGCTATGTCATCGTCGGCCACAGCGAGCGCCGCCAGATTTTTGGCGAGACCGACGCGCTGGTGAACCGCAAGGTGCTGGCGGCTCTGTCCCACGGCCTCAAACCTATCCTGTGCGTGGGCGAAACATTGGCGGAGAATGAGGCCGGCCAGACCGAGGCCGTGCTGGAGCGGCAGGTGCGCGAGGCTCTGGAGGGCGCAGCCGCACACGCCGCAAACATCGTGGTGGCTTACGAGCCGATCTGGGCCATCGGCACCGGCCGCGCTGCCACCGCCAACGATGCCCAACGCCGCTGCTGGTTTATCCGCAATGAGCTGCGCAAAATCTTTGGCGACGAAGCCGACACGATTCGCATCCAATACGGCGGCAGCGTCACGCCGGCCAATGCCGCCGAAATCCTATCCAAGCCCGATGTCGACGGCGCACTCGTCGGCGGAGCCAGTTTGAAGAGCGCCGACTTTGTGGCGATAGTGGCCGCTGCCGCGTAGCGGTTGCTTTATTTGTTAAACCCATAAATGATTACATGATTAAAAAGATCATCTTGATTTCATGTGTGAGCATGAAGTTGAATTACAAAGCAAGGGCAGAAGATTTATATGTCAGCCCATTGTTTAAAGGTGCTTTGCGGTATGCAAAGCACCTAAATCCAGATCATATTTTCATCTTGTCCGCAAAATATGGGCTTTTGAAGCTAGATGAGGAAATCGAGCCTTACAACATGACACTTAATGAAATGCCATCAACACAAGCAAAAGCCTGGGCAGAGAAAGTGCTGAGCCAATTGAGTGAGCAAGCTGATTTCAGCAGTGATCTGTTCATATTTTTAGCTGGCGAGAAATATCGCAAATATCTTGTGTCGCATCTGATTTCGCATGAAATTCCAATGAAGGGAATGCCAATAGGAAAGCAGTTGCAGTTCCTTGCGAGCCAAACCTATGAGTGATATCTGCCATAAATTACATCATCTCTTTTCAAGTCTTCCAAAACTCGGATTTCCCTTCGAAGTGAACAACATTCCTCAAAATGGAATTTACATTCTGTTTGAAAATGGGGAGATTGCTCATGGAGTCGACAGAATTGTCCGCATTGGAACTCATACTGGGAATAATCAATTGCGCTCAAGGCTAAAACAACACTTTATTACGGAGAATAAGGATCGTAGTATCTTTAGAAAGAATATCGGCAGAGCACTTCTAAAAAGAGATGTAGATGACTTTCTTGAACAGTGGGAAATTGACCTGACCACACGTGAAGCCAAACAAAAACATTTGGGGACAATTAGTGCTGAGAAGCTTCAAAAGACCGAGAAACGCGTTACAGAATATATGCAGCGCAACTTTCGGTTTATCACTTTCAGTGTGGCAGATAAAGCAGACCGGCTTCAGTGGGAATCAAAAATGATCTCCACTGTTTCTTCATGCGAAGAATGTCGTCCATCTACGAATTGGCTGGGTTTTCATTCGCCCAAAGACAGAATCATAGAAAGTGGACTCTGGCTCGTCAATGAACTTTATAAGCAACCTTTGTCTGAAAGTGATTTTGAAACATTGGAACGTATGATCTGGAATGACGCGTAAGACGATGCGGCTGATCACGAAATGATTTCCACTCTCATCATCTTCCTGCTTGCCTTCGGCGCCGTGCTGGTGCTGGAGCGGTTTGTGCATCGCACGCTGCAAACCATTGCGTTGGTGGTGAGTGGGCACGCTGAGCCGGCCACGTTGCTCTACGCCATTCCACTCTTCCCCGGTGTGGCTCTGCACGAGCTGAGCCACGCCTTCATGGCGGTGTTGCTCGGCGTCAAGGTGCGCGGCTTCTCGCTCATCCCCAAGCGGCAAACCTATGGCATCCGGCTCGGCTTTGTCGAGATTTTGCGCACCGACCCCGTGCGCGCCAGCCTGATCGGCGCAGCCCCCCTGTTGTTTGGCACCGTAGCGCTGTTGCTGATTGGCATGAACGTGTTCAATGCCGGTTCGCTGGTCAATGCGATTGCAGCCGGCAACGCCGTTGTGTTCATTCGCCAGCTCATTGCCACGGTGCAGGCGCCAGATTCGCTGCCGTGGTTCTACCTGGTGTTTGCGATTGCCAACAGCATGATGCCGTCGCCGTCGGACACCAAAGCCTGGCCGCCGGTGGTGGGCGGTCTGGTCGTGATTCTGGCCGCGGCGGCCTACCTCGGCGGCGCGGCGCTGCTCGAACAAGTGTCGGTCAGCGGCCAGTTTGTGCTGCAATGGCTGGCCACGGCCTTTGCCATCACGGCGTTTATCAACATCATCGTCATTGCCCTGTTGTGGCTGGTGTCGCGCTTTTTGCAGGTGATGACCGGCCGACGGGTGGAGTATCGTCGCTAAGCCATGGCATTAACCTTTGATGATCTGCTGTCGCTGGACTTTCCCGGCGATGCCGTGGCCACCGCGCAATCCAGTCTGTTGGTCATTGGCCAGGCCGAAGCACGCGCCAGATTGGTCCAGCAGCTTATGGGGCGGTCGCCCCAGCCCAGTCTCGCGCATCTTCACCCCCCGCCCAGCTTAAATTTCGGCTACGCCATTCTGACCGCGCCATTTCCACTCCTCATCAGCAGCCTGACCACCGAGCGCAACACCACGCTGAACAAGCTGTCGCTGTTTGGCTGGGTCGAGGACAACTTCATTACCGAGCCGCGCTCCGAAGTATTTGGCCTGACGCCATTTGGCGAGCAGCCGGTGCTGTTTCTGCGCGATTTCGATCTCGACCGGCCGGTGGAAGCGTTGATGCACGCGGCTCCGGACAGGTGGCTGCGCGTCGCCGGCGTCGTCATTGCCGATGCCAACTACCCGGCCGGGCAAGCTGGCGAGATGCAGGAACTCAATGGGGATCAAGGTGCCCTGGCCGCTTTGAGTTGCGTGCTGCCCGCCGACGCGCACGATTTTCTGGTCGCCCTGACCAGCGAAGTGGGCTCGGGCCGGCCTTTGCGCGCGGTGTTGCGCGCCCGCCGCAAAACCACCGACGACGCTCTAATGCACGTCTGTGATGGCTGGCGTATTCTGGCAAATGCCGTCAAAGTGGTGAGAGTGAATCCCTTTGCAGACGCCGGTGCCGCGGCCAGCGCGAATTTGGTTGATCCAATTCGGCTGGAGCGTCCCAGAGCTTGGTAAGGTTATGCACCTGACGCAGGATGCGGTGCAGACTGCGTCACAAAATGCAGCTGCAAAATGTGTTCGTGCAACTTGCGATTGCGTCAATCGTAGTGTGATTGGCAGGCCTGCTTGTATAGCTTTATAGCTTGTAAGCAGGTCGAAAAATGCCCAGATTGCCCAAGGAGGCTGGACTGAGATGAAGAACCCAAAAATTACGCCGGAAAACATCGGCATGTTGAAGTCTGTGTTGAACCACGCGCGCCTGGTCGGCCGCCTGATCAAAGATCCGCGCATTCCGGCCTACCTCAAGGTATTGCCGTTTGCGCCGATTCTCTATTTTCTGTTCCCGCTGGATGTGATCCCGGATCTCATTCCCATCGTCGGCCAGATGGACGATCTGGGCGTGCTGATGCTGGCGCTGCAAGCATTTGTGATGTTGGTGCCGCAAAATGTCGCGGATGAGCATCGCGATGACATCGCCGGCGTCGAGCCGCCCAACACCGCCAATGCAGGTGCCAAGGTTGACCCCAATGCCAGCACCATCGACGGCAAGTGGAAAGTCGTCGACAAGAATCGGTAAAACTGGCACATGATCGGCGTGGAAAACCCAAGCAAGCCCTCCACCACCACAAACTCCTTGGGCTCGTAGTCTGCGTCGTAGTAGCCCATCTCGGCGTAGGGGGTGACGCCGGTGCCCCAGCGGCTTTTGGTCTTTCCGTTTGTGCTTGCTGCCATGCCCGCAGATTAGCCGCTGACACACGCCAGCGAAACGTTGAAACGAGTGGTTGCGCAGAACCAACCTGGGTGGGTTGACCTACTCGAATGGGTAGGATGTGACTTGAGTTGAGCTACGTTCGCCGGTGAAAACGAGCCGCGGCCTCGGTTCGATTGGTCACGCCCAATTTGGCAAATACATTGCGCAGATGAAACTTGACCGTGTTTTCACTCAGTTGAAATGTGCTGGCGATCTTGAAGTTACTGTGCCCCTTGGCAATCTACTCCAGGATTTCTGACTCGCGGTCCGTGAGGGCATTGACGTCGGTTTGCGCTTCCGCAGATTGCGCCGCGCCGACTGCGGCAGCGCCATCGCCATATTCCCGGCCGCCACTTGTTGGATGGCCGCATGCCGTCCATGTAGGTCATGCGCACATCCAACACCAGCAGGTCGGGCTGAAACCGCCGCACTGCCTCCAACGCCATCAAGGCTTGCAACATCAGCGGGTGATCATCGGCCAGCACCAGCCGAACAGGGCCGTCACAGCATGGGTTGGGCATGAGGTGTCTGGATTATCACTCAGGCACGAGGACGGCGAAAGCCGTGAAAATAGAAGGATCATTTTTGGTGCGCCGTTGCATGGTTTGCGCCGATGCGGCTGTGCATGCCTGGCCTGATGAACGTTAAGAAATAAAAAACGCATCGAAATAGGTAAACGGCGCGCCAAATGAATCCATGGCAATGGTTTGGTCGCCGCGCAGGGCGGCTCGAATGGTGCGGGTGCGGTGCTTCAGCTCCAGGGTTTGCAACGGCAAATTGAAGCGCACAGCAATCGTTTGTCCGGCCACACACTCCGGGATGAAGACTCGCCCATCTGCCAATGTGACCGCTCCGCTCACACCTTCAATCTGCACAGTATCTACAGCCCACTGTGGCACACGCAGCCATACAGGCGTTGACCGCTTGGTGGTAATTTTGAAAATGCCATCAGGGTAAGACGATTCGATTTTGACGGCGGACTTGTCAATATCGAAGAAAAGATTGATGTGCAGGCCGACAAGGCTGGCCTGCACAATCGCGCGATAAGCCTCGCACAACGAGCCGACAGCACCGCCCACAATATCCATGTTGAAGCTCACCTCATCACAGTCGATAGGCGCGTGGCCATATGGCGCGGGGAAGCCAAACGCGCCGAGGTGTCGTTGAGCCACATCGCGGCGTCCATCGTGATGGTCTGGATTTGCTGGCTCCTGAATAAACGACACATCGCGCAATTGCGATGGCAGCAGGTGGCCGCGCAAAATGCGCTCGGCGTCCTGATAGCACTCGGTGTAACCCCATTTTCCAAGCAGCAACGCAGTCTCCAGAATGTCGCCAGTGTTGTTCACTTCGCCGCGGTCAGGATTTGCATTGGCCGCGCTATTCTCAATCACCCAACCCAACGCATCGCGAATGGCCCACAGGCCGTTGTCGTAGAAGGCTTTGACCCGGCTCATCAGCGGCAGGTCATGCGTCAGGTCGGCCAGTTGCGCCAGCGACGACATCGTGCAGGTGGTCGAGTGGGTGTGTGTGCCGAATGCTTCGCTGTAGTGACCTTGCTCGGTAAAGTAAGTGCGAATCGCCTCTTCCTTCAAAATCAGGGCCAATTTCAGCGCCGGCCCGTAGCCGGTGGCGCGAAAGTATTTGACCAGCGGCCCAATCGCCCGCGCAATGCCGGTGATGAAGTGGCCGCCAAACTGGATGATCTTCAGGCCGTGTTGGCCTTCGATCACTTCAAGATTCCACTCTTTGTTCGGCACCCACAGTTTGAAAATGGTCTCGATGCTGGCCTCGGCCAACTCACGTGCGCGGGCCGAGTTGCGATATTTCGCGAGCGCATACAGCGCGTGAAACCCCTCACGAATGTTGTGCGGCAAAAAGTTCACCAGCGGCCCATCGATTTTGGCGCGGTTGAGTGGCAGGGGCAATGCGCCGCTGTAGGCGTAAAACGCCGCGCGCGCATGCTTCTCAATCACCGCCTCATCGATGTGAATGCCCAGTACCTCTTCGGCATTCAGCAGTGCGTTCAGATGCCGGCCCGGCACGTGCGACTCGGAGTGAAAGTCGTTGAAGTTGAGCTCGGCCGTGGGCCACACCCGCGAGGCAAAAAAGGGAATGTCGTTGTCGTCGGCGTTAAATACGCTGGACATGGCCCGGCAACCCAGGCGAATGGCCGCGGCCATATCGGTGGTGTTGACATCGTGAAGCTGTTGGACGCTGTTCATAGCCCCGATTGTAGGAATCCAAAGCGAACGCGCCATTGGGTCGAGCCGGTGGATTGCATTAACCTCGACATCAACGACAAGCCCTTCCGCCAGTCGTTCCCCTAACTATAGGTCTTCAGATTTGCTTTTGGAATCGCGGCTGGAAGATCGTGCACGTGACACGTCAAACGTGCACGTGCACGATCTCCCGTCTGCCTAGTTTGCTATCTGAGCATCTATAGCCACGCCTGGAGCGCCTCGGGTGGCCCCAACCAGACCCTTTACGGCCCGGCCCAGAACATGCCGGACACAAGTGACGAAGGTCAGTAGTGCCTGATTCAGATGTCAGACGTGTTCAGAACACGTCTGACATCTTTCGCGTTACTTCTCGGGCGTCAACTCAATCCGGTTCACCAACCCCCTGGGTTCGCCGCCCAACTTCTGGCCAGGTGCCAATTCGCTCGGGCCCCACGTGCCGGTGGCGCTGCTGGCATCGTAGCGCAGGGCGTCGTGCTGGCGGGTGGTCTCCTGGATCGTCTCGACATACTGCCGGCCAAATAGGGGCCCGGCATAGCCCAACTGCTTGCGCACCGCCTCGCACAAATCCGGGATGAACGGCGAGAACAGCACTGACAGCGAGTCGATGACTTTGGCCGCGACGTAGAGCTGCGTGCCGGCGCGGGCTTTACCTTCATCACCCGCTTTGATGGTCTTCCACGGCGCTTGTTGGTCGAGGTACTGATTCGTGGCCGTGGCCAGTTCGATCACCTCACCCAACGCATCGCGCAACTTCACTGTGTTTAGCTTGACGCCGATTGTGTCGAAGGCGGCTTCAGCTTTGGCCAGCAAGGCGGTGTCGGCGTCGGTCAGTTCGCCGGGCTGCGGGATGGCGCCGTCAAAGTTCTTCCAGATCTGGCTGAGCGTGCGCTGCACCAGATTGCCCCATTTGGCCAGCAGCTCGCTGTTGTTGCGCTGGGCGAAGTCGGCCCAGTTCCAATCGGCATCCTTTGTCTCCGGCAAAATGCTCGACAGGTAGAAGCGCAGCGGGTCAGACCCATACTTC
>Ga0335394_10011032_pt1 | contig 10176 bp, 7 predicted proteins | sample MAT03_FD_205741 | JGI IMG/M metagenome (GOLD analysis project Ga0335394, IMG submission 205741) | Freshwater microbial communities from Lake Fryxell liftoff mats and glacier meltwater in Antarctica - MAT-03 (spades assembly) (version 2) ...
ACCTTCCCCTTGCTAGCGTCGCTCCTCTGGAAGTCATTGGTCTCGGGCTTGCTCCAGCCAAAGCTAGCGCTCAAGTATGAAGTCTGCTTCGTCGCAAGTTCCTGCCTATTGTTTTTCGGAAGCTTCGTTCTTTCTCATGTTTGCGACTCAAGGGCCTGACTGGGTGTTCCGACTCCCCAGTCAGACGCACCTCATCACCGCTTATCTTCCCATCTTGACTCGAACGATCAGGATCGTGGCCGTTGTGACGCAGGTACCGATCGTGAGTTGGTTCGCCTTAGCCGGGGTGATTGAACGCCCGCGATTCCTTCTGTTTTGCGGCTATTCCTGTGCAGCAACGTTCATCTTGGGCGACAGTATCCTCGGTCTAGAATGGTTTCTGAATGTGCCGTTTGGGCTACTGCTCATGGGTATCTACGCAGGACTGTATCGGGCCGTCGCGCTCATCCGAAAAAGGGTTGAGGCCTGAGAGGCCTCTTCCTGCAATTCCATAGTAAACTGACGCGGAGCAGTGGTTCGTGTTGCCTTCAGAGTTCAGTTCCCTGAAACACCTGCTCCTCCGCCTCTGAGGTGGTGACGTATAACTGCAACGCTATTTCCGGCCCCTCGCCGTGTAGGTAGGCTACGCGGATCCGATGCTCGCCTTTGCCAAGGGAAATGCGACCACTCTTGCTGACAACTTTGTCCGGTCCATCGTGGTCCACCGCGAGCGTGTCATCGCCCACCACAAGCATATCGTCGACCCAAAGAATCGCGTGGTCTGAAACGACGCGGAATTCGAATTGGTCGGCCGCCTTAGTCGTGAACTTGGAATCGTACGTGATAGCGAACCATTTGACTCTGTCTGCGACACCTGGAAAGCTTGGCTGTTTGCGGACGTTCAGTGATCCCACGTAAAACAGACGCTCCCGTGCGAAACGACCTATCTCGGCGGGCTTTGTGCCGGGTGTGATGAAATATACGGTCCCCTTAAACCTCGGTTTTGGATCACTGACTCGCCAGCCAGAATTCTGCCTCGCCCATAAGCTCCTTTGCAAATCCGCGCCGTTTAGCAACACCGCTTCGCTCGGCGGCGGCACAACGCCCCGCACCCGAACCGATCCCACTCCGATGAAGAAAAGGATCGTCAGAAGCACAGCGACACCGAGGCTTTTGGCAAACGCGTAGCGCGGCGCCGAGCGCACACCCAGCCACCATGGGTGCCCCGCCGCTTGGCGCCTGCCCCTCGACGACGCCTCGTGCTTCAAGCGGACTCTCGCATTGAGCTTACTTTACCAGTCAACGGCAGCCGAGCGCTATGGGCAACCCTGCAGGCGTCTATCCGCGCACACGCGACCGCTCCGCGTGGTTATAGGCACTCCGAGCCGTTGGAATAGAAAACCGTCACGCGAACCTGGCTCACATACGCGCGCGAGTTACCAACCGTCTTCCCGTAAAGAACAGACTGTGCCACTCCAAAGCCAGCAGCATTCACTTCCGCCGGAGTCCAATTAACACCCCAAAGATCATCCGACCCCCCGTATTCGGCCCATTCTAGCTTCGGGCTAGCCCATGGTTCTGCGGCTGCGCGTTCAGCACCCGCGGGCTGCCCTGCCTTCAGGAGCCTTACGGAATCATCACCGATTGAGCCGTCGAAACCCGCGCGACGAACACCCACTTGGATCCCGCGTATGACCGCCTGAGCAGGGACCTCCAAGGCGAACTGATCGGTGAGCAAGTGGTCGCGGTACATTGAATCAACGGCCACGATTTGGGCTGCATCCTCAGGGACCTCCGATTGCAGCTGGATCCCCTGGAGATTGCTCCACACCGGTGGCGGCAAGCAATCCATACCCGCAACGCCATTTGTTAGGCATTCGGAGGCGGCACACATCTCCTGCGTGCCACCACTCTGGGTGCAGGCCTTGGAACAATCGGATACCGAAGCGCAGCTCACCGCGTACAGGGCGGTGTAGGCCTCGTCCGTGCCACTAAAGCCCGCGCTCCGGGCCCGACGCGCCGTGCGCGGCGTTGTTTCGAGCACCGACGCTTTGGTGCAGTCCCCAACCGGTCCGGTTGGCGGTGGTTCTTCAACCCCGCAACCCGACAGCAGTGCGGCGCATCCGATCAGCCTAATGGCACTAAGACCAAAATCTAGATTGAACAACGAGAGACCTCACTGCGTTACAAGAAGTTTGAGCAAAGCTGTGCTTGAGCCATAAATCGAGGGTTTCTGAGGGACTGCAGCATTTGCGGTGGCCCGGGTATCGCCTCAAATCCATTGAGCCTGGCCAAATAGGTCTGCAGGCGCCCAAACGTGTAGTCGCTAACCCAGATGGGCTTGCAGTAGCTCATGAAATCCAGATGCTTCATGGGGTCCACCAACTGGTGATCCAGGATGTCGAAGCCCCAGCTGCCAATGAGTCCACCACGATAGGGATAATTCGGATCTCCATCGACACCGCAGGGAGCGTGAGCTTGCCCGTAAACGTGCCCCAGCTCATGAGCAAGTGTGCCCGCCGAGGATCCCCCTGAGTAACCGATCCCGACTGCAGTGCCCGCGGTAGGATGATTCATGTCCCCATCGAGAGCTCCCCCGAGCACGCAACTTGGCGTGCAATATTGTTCAATCTGATCGGTGAAGCGCACCAATCCGAAATAGCTTAGATTGGAAGCAGGTTTTTCCGCTTCGCGCAGGGCAGCTATCTCATCAAGCACCCCTTGCATGGAGGTGGCGGTGGTCGGTACAGGCTCGGCTCGCACGCTCAGCTCAACGGCTGTCGCAGGAAACAGTCGAAATAGCGACTTCCGATAGATCTCGATCTGTGGACCTGTAGTGTCTGGAAGCAATGGACCATTCGGGCCTTGAACCAATACGGGCACAAGCTGAACATGAATCTCCCCCACGGAGCGCGCTCTGAGGTCGGCCAAACCTTCCTTGGGGAATCGCGCCATCGACCCACTTGACTCCGGCGGACACGCTTCGGTCTCAAATAGGCCAACAGCATACTTCGTACTATTTGTGATTGCCTCCGCGGGGACTTCGAAATTGTAACTCGTATCGAGATCGCGCTCGATCGAGGCATCGTGGAGGGTAACCGTACGCGTAAAAGTGAGTTCGTGAGTAGCCCCGTCGGCGTCGGAATTGGTAAGCGTTAGCCGGGCGCGGACGATTCGCGGAACCCAGCCTGGCTCGGGGACGACATACGCTCTGAAAAGTGCAGGGCGTCCCGCCACGATGTCAGCCTTCCGTGACACCACCTCCACCATTTGGTTAACCAGTGGAACTTTTACCGCTTGAAATGCGGCCAATTCGAAAATGCGGACACCGGTCACGACGCGTTCGGTAGCTTGGTCTGTGCATGTTCGCGTTCCTGCGGTGCCGCCGTTCTCGGATTTGCTAGCCGCGCTTCCGGGGTCAATCGGGGTACTCGCGCACGCAGCGCACGCATTAGCCATGACGAAGGTGAGAGCCCTCGATACTGATGTACGAGGGCGATAACACAACGCCTTTGGCCTGGGCTTACTGGAACGGACTGGGCGGCGTGGTGCGACCATCCGTTGCTCCTTGGTCTATCACTGTGGCCGCCTGAATTCGAGCAGTGCACTCGCGCCCACCTTGAGGCTCTTCGCAAAGAATGAGCCGCGATAGACCGCGTTGGCCTCGGAACCGAGCACCAATTGGCCATTGGGAGCCACGATGGCACCGGTGAATGAAGCATTAACCAAGCCCGGCTGCGTGCCGAAGTAGCCAATGACTAAGTCTGAGTGAGCTGGCGCGGATGTCTGCCCCCGAAGATCAAGCGTCGTAGCAATGTGAACCACTACCTTGCTCTCAGCCACAGATACCGTCCCCTGCTTGTCAACGGAAAGCCCCGCAAACTGGTACTGACCAGGTTGCAAGCTCAACCGTGCTCCCGGGCCCACATGTACGGCCCCGTAATTTCCGGGCGCGAGATCTCTTGATTGGCCCGCTTGCACTTCAACGGGGCCAGATGTTTGTGGCTGAAATGCTACGACCCAGTCCAACGACTGCGGAGGTAAGACCCCTCGGGCCTGCGCACCTTCAATGGTTGCACCTTGGCCGAGCATAAGCGGTTGCGCTGTAACGGTAGATCCCTAGACCGCACTTCCAGTTCCAACAAACGTTCGTCCGCCGGACATCAGATTGCCTACGCTTGCTTTCGCCCCAAGGATGAGCTCGCCACCGCTTACCAGAGTTGCAAGTTCTCCCCCAGCCACAACGCTCGTGCGGTCGCCAAGAACTACGGAATCAAGGCCAAAGCCCGTCACATTGTGCGCGAAGCTCAGGTCAGTGAGCTCTCGGCCTGAACATGCAGGCGATTGTCCCACGCTAGCCGTGGAAGTCTGGCCGTCCACAGTCCAGGAGAGGATCTGCCCCGGAGATAGGGGTGCCGCAAAACCTCCGGCCACGAGACCACCGTCAAATATAGTCGGCTGGCCCAAATCAAGAACGTTTTGAGCGCCAGCATTGAGGCTGACTTCGTTACGCTGACCTATCGGAATGCTACGGAATGACAAGGGGTTGGCGTAGCCGAAGAACGCCACCGATCCACTCGAACGTTCCAATACGCAGGGTCCGGCAAGAATAATGCGGCAGGCGTCCCCGATTCGATCATTGTCCGAATCAGCCTGATCCAGGTTAACAACACTCGGACAGTTGTCCTTCATGTTGGGCACGCCGTCTCCGTCATCGTCAGCCATCGGCTGATCGGGGAATGGCACTCCGGGCTGGCGACACGTGATTTCTCCCAAATTCACCGAACTGAGAAGCCGCACGAGTCTTTCGGGCGTAAGCCCTGGGGGAGTTGCGCGCCCTGACAACGCAGCATCCGCGGCTCCAAGCACAGTCCTCACTGGGATCGTCGTCCCGTAAACCAATGCGCCAGCAATATATTCACCTTGCGCAAGGCTTCTTCCTTGGTTCAGCCTGGCGACCAGAAGCTGGTGTGAAAGCTCATCAGTGACGGTGTTAGAAGGCGTGTCCAACGTTCGCTGCACGTCGCTCACGGTTGCAAGCTTCAAAACGCCACCCCCCTGCCCTAACTCGATAGGAAGCTCCTTGGCGATCTCGGTGGAGTTGCCGCTCCAATACTGCGGCAACTGAATGGTGGTGGCCAATGGCCGCTGACGCCGGGCCCCCAGAACCTCGTGCGTGGTTGGTGAACCGAAAGGCGAAAAGACGTGCACAGCGTTAGACGCTTTCACGCCCTCCCAGCGCCATTTCCAGATGCCCGCCGCAGGCCCGGTAATCTTATGGATTCGCGTTTCCACGCTTAGCGCTTTGACGCCGTCATTGTTTCCTGACGGATTCGTGACGAGTGTGGTGGGCGACGTGTCCTCGGCACCAACCAAAGGCATCGAGTTGCCACTCGGAGCCAAGAGCTTGTATTGGATTGATGCACTCGCCCCCAGCGACACACCTGGAAACTTGCTGTCGTTCAACGAGTCGGCATCTGATTCTTTGAGCTGGATCTCCGTGGCGCCAGGACCTACGGCTATCGGGAATTCGAAGGTCCCGTCGTAATCCGTGTCGCGCATGTAGGGTAAGTCAGGCACACCGAAAGGGCCGGTTGAATCCGCTCCAATGAATGAAAATTCGCCGAGCGCGTGGCTCACCATACCGTTCGATCGCACCTTGAAGGCGTCTGCCGTTGCCACCTTTAGCGTCTTGGTTGGGTCGGGCAAAGTGTTGCAGTTCTCCGACATAAATACGTGAAGCTCGTACGTGAACGGGGCCTTCCCGTCGCCTGTAAGCGAGGCGGTGGCCGGGTGCGGGCCATCAAAAATGGGGTCCCACACGTCGTCGTGCAGCTCGTCGCTGCTCATTGTCTTCAGCAGCACGCGCGGGCGAGTGCCACCGTTGCAGTTGCCGCTGCCTCCATCCCCGCAGGGGTCCGCACTGAGTTGGTAGCAAGTTTTGAGAACGTTCGTTTCCTTATCAAACTGGTGCAGGCCGCCGTTGTCGCCGTCGAATACCTCCACCACCAAGCGATTGAGTGCCGCAGTATCTTCCGGCCCCACGCTTATCTTAAGTCGAGCTTCGCTGGCTCCCACCGTATCCACGCCTTGGCCGCTCAAGACGAGCATCTTGCCGTCGTTGCTTTCGGCGGTGGGGAGGCCAGTGAAGTTGGTTCCGAGGGGCTTTATAGGCCCTCGCCACTCCCGGCAACACCGGAGTACACAGTGACGGAGCCATCGGATTTGGTGGCTTCGAGGTCGTCGAGGCCGTCGCCGTTGACGTCGGTAACTTCAATCTTCGTGATGCCCGTGGCACCGTCGAGGGTGTTGGTGGTGAAGGTGCCGTCACCGTTGGAGATGAGTGCGTAGACTTTGCCGCCGCTTAGGATGGCGAGGTCTTCGATAGGAAAGGCAGGTGCTATTTGGGCGCTCCCCGCCGTGACACCCGCGGCATCATTCGAGTCTCCGTTGAAGTTGCCTACCAACAATGTAACAGGCTGAATGTAGGGAATGTTTGTCGCCACGGGAGGCAACACTTCGGGAGTTAGCGCGTTGATTCGAACTTGGATTGTCAAGCGATTCTGGATGCTCTTAAGCGTCACCGAGGCTGGCGTTTCACTGCCGATCTGTACGCCAGCGAGCAGGTCGACCCCATTGCCGAAGTTCACATCAAATCCATCTTCTGAAGCCACAAACACCTTGGTAGGTCCAAGGTCTGCATAGGAAACCGTAATGTCTTCGAGGGCATCTCCGTCGAGGTCCTCCACCAATATGCTTGTTGCCGTGCGCTGCGAAATGAACGGGGCGTCCAAGGCTGGAGTGCAACGGAGACCAAACAGCGTGGATGGGCACCACACAACCATGCCGCTCCCAACTAGCGCCACATCATCAACACCACTCTGTATTCCCTGCGCACGCCATCGAAATCGGCCTAGTGCGATCTGGGTCGGGCGGATGCCATTCGGCAGGGGATCTTTGTGTTTGCCTCCGCGTGAGCTAAAGAAATGGAGTTCTGTACCCTGGGCCCAGACAAGATCGGCGATCCCGTCACGATCGAGAGTGATCGGCATAGGGTCCAGATCAGGACGCCGTTTAAGACCCGAGGAGCTTCCGACGTAAACGTCCTGCCTCCTTGCACCGACTGGTGTGACAACCAGGTCATCAAAACGATCGCCGTTTATATCGGCCCCACTCAGCATGAAGTACTCGGACTCTGAAGATTCCACCGACGGGACAGGACCTTTGTTAACGGAAAGCGTTGCTAGTTGACCGCCTCTGAGAATGGCGAGCGCCTCACCGCGTCCATCGAAGTTGCCTACCACCATCTGAGAGCCCAGAGGTGGGCCGTCCGGAACGGTAACGGGCAAGGGGATCTCCCCGACGAGCGACCGCCTAAGCTGCAAGACGTAGTTTGTGCCACCCACGTGCCAAAGGGCGCCATCGTCCAATGTCTCATCTGAATCCAAGTAGTCCCTGAGTCTTGGCACTATCTCGTTGGAAGCGAACTCCTGGTCGTGTGCGGAAAACTTGCCGCCGGCAAACATCAATGGACAAAATGCATCCAGTCGATACCCGGTACTCACGGTGCGGCTAATCCTGGGAGCCCGCGGAGGCACAGCATTCGCCCGAATCACACTCCCACCCCTCGTGTGCACCCCATAGACTTGGTCCCCCGCGTAGCAGCCCATCCCAGAGTCCCCCGGCCACGTAGCTTTTGGTGTTGTGTCCAACGCTGGCGGCCTGGAAGGGGTAGCTCGATAGTCAATGACCTTCAACCGCACCACATTGGGGGCGTTTGCACTGTTAGCTGCGGGCGCATCAAATTCACGAATGACGTCGAAGGCGGCTTCGTTGAAGACAATGCCCTCGACCGCTTTAATTGCCCCGTAACTATCCTCGGCCGCCGTCTGCAAAAATGACGACACGCACCGCAACTGCGACACCGCGGGCGTAGCGCACGCAACGACCGCTCCGGGACTTCCAAATTTGCCGCCCAGCGATGCGATTGCGAAATCCGGTCCATCAACCACGAAATCCTTCCGTGAAACGTCATAGCTACACTTGCTCTCGCTGGGAATCTGGACAGCTGTGACGCTGTGTCGTCGTATGCCCAATGCGGGTCCTTCATGTTTCGCAACAGACGCATCTTTGAGACCACCGCAAAAACTGTGGAGAGTCGTACCGACTCGATTTCTGGAGGCCAACAAGAATCCCGAACTTGACCCTCCGAGTGCTTCGACGCGGACGGCAGCGCTCTTTGCCGCATCCGCTGCCGCTAGGACCTTCCCATTGATGATCGCCTGGCTCCTGTTTCCCGCATGCTCACCCTCGCCCGAGCAAGCAATCAGACTCACGCTTAGCGCAAATGAAACTGTTCCTCCAGCTGATTTTCCGCTCATCGAATTGCACTTCCTTCCAGGAATACTTAAATTCACGTTGTCACCCATTTCATGACCGTTTTGAGTGTGCTGGCCATCATTGAAAATCCCTCGGCGGCACAGTCCTGCCGTCTCCCCCGGCAGGCCCGGGATAGCCCCAGCAGGTTATCTTCCGAGCGGCCGTCATGGCGCAAGAATGGAAGCGACGTACCGCGACCTGGTCAAAAGTTCCCGCCGGCGGCCTTGCCTGCCGGCACTCGACGGACCCCTCGACGCAGGTATCCGCGGTCCCGTTGCCCCAGCATTCAACGTGCCCGTCCTCAGCTACTGCGCACCCGTACAACCACCCCATCGCTACCCGTCTGAACTTTCCAGGCGGGGGCACCGCTTCGGTCGTGGTGACCTTCGCATCGCAGGGGTACGTTTTCAAAGAGTTTGGGTTCGAGCCTTTGCCTGCACCCCAGCATGCTAACTCCCCGGTGTTACGCACCGCGCACGTTGTCCAATCACGGGTGCTCATGTCTGAAAACGCGCCCGACGGAGCGTCGCGCTGGCCAAGTTCGTCGGTGATGCTGCAGTCAACGCTGGCGGGTGGCCGTTCTGGAAGCGCATCCCAGCACAGGATAGATCCATCGCTTCTGCGCAATCCGCACCCAAACAGGTACCCCGCCGTTACGTGTGAAAAACGTTCACTCTCAGCAGGCAGGGCGGAGCCGAAGCGACCGACCAAGCCCAAGCTGATTTTTCCGCTCTCATCGAGCCAGTAGATCTGGCGATAGTCTACTCCAACGGCCGAAACCCCCTCAATTGCAGCTGCGGGCAGCAGCTCCGAGTTGTCGCTGGGCTCCGCAAAGCAAAGCAGCACTGCGTCCTCTCGAATCCCGCAAACTACTGCGCCATCGCTGACTAGCGCCAAGAATCTTCCGCTCGGCGCATCGCCCGACGTGAACTTCCCTCCCCAACACCGGATGGCCCCAATCGAATCAAGCGCACAACCACCCCCTTCCGTAACAACCAACGCATACTTCTCGACTTTCGTTGATGTCGGGCTCCCAGACCCACCCACACTTGCTGAGCCTCCTACAGGCGTGCCCACGCTAGCTTGCCCGCCCACTCCACCGCTGCCCGCCAAAGTAGGCATCCCGCCTGTACCGCCCAGAACGCTGATTGGCGCACTGCCCCCAGCTGGCGACCCAGAAGCCGCGACAGGAACCTGAGACGCGTGATTAGAGTTGGCGGTGTCGCCACAGCCGCTCGACATCACCGCCGCGCACAGTGTCAAGAACGATCGAACCATCGGCTTCTGCTCCTGCCTAGGGGGTTGCAACTGTTTCATCTGATTATGATTATTGGCTGAATGGCACATACGTTGTTATTTGAACAAATGACGATCTCACCGGAAACGGTGTCGCAATCGGTGTACACATTGCAACTTTGGCCGAGGGCCCGACGTGGCACACTACAAACCGGCCTGGTTGCCTCCGCACCCGGCCCTCGAAACGGATGAAGGTACACGCAGCATTCGGCCCCCGTTCCATTCGGATCCACCAAAGGTTCGTCTTGCCCCCGGCACGCTTGGCAGTAGGAGGGCCCACCTGCCGCTGCCGGATAACACCGATTCCATCGCTGATCGCCTTGGCAGCAATCGGAGTCAGTATTACACTGCTGCCCCTTTGCCGCACCTGGGGCCAGCCGCGGAACACATGCCGCACAAACACTCGCAGGCGTCGAAAGGCTGTCGTCGAGCACACAGAGGTTACTCGTTCCGCAGCAATCGTTTGCCGCCTTGCAACCCTGACCGGCTTGGCTGCACTCGCAGTAACCGTCGTAGAACAGC
>Ga0335394_10011037_pt1 | contig 10174 bp, 8 predicted proteins | sample MAT03_FD_205741 | JGI IMG/M metagenome (GOLD analysis project Ga0335394, IMG submission 205741) | Freshwater microbial communities from Lake Fryxell liftoff mats and glacier meltwater in Antarctica - MAT-03 (spades assembly) (version 2) ...
CGCGATCACGGCATCGATACGCGCGGCATCCTGCAACGAGGCCGGCGTACTGCCCAGCGCCGATCGCACGATCTCCCACAACGCGCGCGAGTCCGAAGCGAGTGACGGATTGCGGCGATACCAGCGACTCGCCCCTTCGGCCCGCGACGCGATCCAATCCTGATCGGCCAGAATCTTGAGATGCCGACTCACGGTGCTTTGCGGCAGCTGCAATGCCGACGCCAGCTCGCCCACGGTCAGCGCCTGTCGCTCCAACGCCGAAAGCAGCCGACACCGGGTGGCGTCAGCGAGCTCGACCATACGGTCGTGAATGGCAAGGCGCGGCGAGGTCATGTATTTAATATATCCGGATATCCGGATGAAAGGATAGCCCGAGGCGTAAAATTCTCCAGTCCGAAACAGACCAAGTGTGGGATTTGCCCTCCCGTGAGGCGTAATCCGTGCTACCATTGCCCCTCATGCTTGATCTTCCACTCGCTCTGGACCTGTTGGTTTCGGCTCTGGTCGGACTGGCGGTGGGCGCCGAGCGGGAATGGTCGGGACATACGACCGGCCCCGACGGCCGCTTCGCCGGCATCCGTACGTTCACCCTGCTCGGGGTGATCGGAGGCTTTGGCGGCTGGTTCTTCCGCGAGGGCCAGCCAGCGTTGGCTGCCGTGATCATCGGCGCCGGGGTGCTCTTCCCGATTATGGCCTATGCGGCCACGCTCCGCCGCCCCGGCACCACGACCGACGGCACTACCGAAGTTGCCGCCATGCTGGTGGTCGCGATGGGGGCCGCCTCCGCCCTTGGTCATCGCTCGCTGGCCAGTGCGGCGGCCGTGCTGTGCGTGCTGCTGCTGGCCGAGAAATCGACGTTCCAGAACGCGCTTCAGAAGATCGCCCCACATGAACTGCGGGCCGCGCTGCAATTCGCCGTGCTGGCGCTGGTCATCCTGCCCCTGCTGCCGTCGGGCGCGTACGGACCGTACAACGCGTTCCAGCCGCGACAGCTGTGGATTGTGGTGCTACTCTTTTCGGGGTTGAACTTCGCTGGCTATATCGCGCGACGCATCATTGGTGAAACGCGCGGGCTCACTGTCACTGGTTTTCTGGGCGGCCTCGTGTCATCGACCGCGGTCTCCCTCACCTTCAGCCGGCGGAGCCGCGCCGAACCCGCATTGGCGCTCCCGCTCGCCCTCGGCGTGGTCGCCGCTTGCACGGTACTCGTCCCGCGCGTGCTGGTCACCTCGTGGATGCTGCAACCGGCAGTGGCCGCCGCGGCCGTACCCATTCTGGTGCTGCCATTCCTGGTCGGTATCGCGCTCGTTGCTTTCGTGATGTGGCGGGAGCGCGAAACGCGTGTGTCGCCGACACCCGCCGCAGACATCGGCACGGCCGCGGTTGCCATCGCTCCCGCGGCTGGACAGAACCCACTCGCCCTCGCCTCGTCGCTGCAGATGGTGCTGGCTTTCCAGGTGGTGCTCTTCGCGATCGCGTGGGTGCAGCAGGCCGTCGGTACGACCGGCGTACTCCTCTCGGCAACGCTGCTCGGTCTCACCGACGTGGACGCGCTCACGGTCTCGATGACGCGCTACGGTACTGACGCGGCGAACGTGCGCGTAGCCGCCGCGGCGATCGGTATCGGCGTACTGTCGAATACGATGCTCAAGCTGGCGCTCGTGGTCATCATCGGTGGTCCACGGTTCCGTGGGCGGGCGGCGGTCGGCTTGCTCGCGCTGGCTGCCGCAGCAGGCGTGGGCATCTGGATCGGGTGGCCATGACCGAGCACGCAGAGATACCCCCGTTCCCTCATCTGCGACCTCTGCGTGCTCTGCGCCTCCGCGTGATCGGTTCAACCGACCTTCCCTTCCTTAACGGATTCGTAGCAACTGATCAGAGAGCTCGAGAGTGCCGAGTTCTCGCCCGCTTTTGTGCGGCATCACCCTGCCATTCGTGCGCATCGTTCCACCGCCCGGTGATCTGATCGAGTGCCTCGAGCGGTCGCGGAGAGGAGTTCGGTGGAACGACTCCCGTTTCGCGCCAAGCGGTCAGCTGGGTGCCGATTCCTGTTCTTCGCCTGTTGCTCTGCGCTCTCTGAGTTCTCTGCGCCTCCGCGTGATCGGTTCGGCGGCCGGTGCGTCGCCGCCCCCCGGGAGTCGTTCGCGGCGTACGGTGCGTACGAGGTAGTGGAACTGATCACGCCGAGGCGCAGAGAACGCCGAGGCACTCCGCCAAACCCGGCCGGATTTTCTCGTGACTACGCCGAAACCTATTCCCTCGTAAAATTCATCTTAGCTTCAGTGCGCAAAAATCAGCGCAGAACTCGGCGTTGTTGAGCAGAGAGCGGAAAGGAGGATATTCCGACAGGCGACGGTTACGTCCACAACGGCAGACCCAGTCTCGATTCACGCGCGCCACGCCGACGGCACCGCGAGCACACCGCAGCGCGCCGTCCGCAGCACGCGCGTGGCGACCGATCCGACCACCAACCGCTCGAGGAAGCTGTGACGTTGCGTACCGACGGCGATGAGCTCGCACTGTGCTTGCTGCGCGAACGACAACAATGATGCCGCCGGATCGCCGCGCACCGTCACCGTTTCTACGATCACGCCGTCGGGCGGATCGAGTTGCGCGCGGACCTGTTCAAACAGGGGCGGCAGCGAGCGTCCGTAGTCGGCATCCCACGCTTGCCAGTCGGCCGACGGATGCTCAAAGCGCGGGCGCACGTGGACCAGAGTGAGTCGCCCGTTGGGGGCCACCAAACGAGCGGCGAGGCGAGCCGCCTGCACGCTGGCCGCGCTGAAGTCGAGGCCGACCACCGCGTGCAGCGGACTGGCCGGAAAATTCGGACAGACGGCCAGCACAGGTACCCGAGATTCCCTGAGCGTGGCCAGTGTGGTCTCCGTACCGAACAACCGATCGAGCGGATTGTGACGTCCGATTCCCATCACGATCACCGACGCGCGCCGACGCAACGCCTCCGAGGCGAGCAAGCGCGACGGAGAACCGAGCTGCACATCAACGTGCCACGACGGATCACCGGCGGAGGAGATCGCGATCGTGCGACGCACGTCCTCGACCATCGACGCACGTCGCGCCTCATCCAACTCCGCCGGCACCGGCATCACGTTTATCCCCGCGGCCACGCCGAGCGTCGGCTCACAGACGCCGAACACCTGAGGCGCGCCACCGAATGCCCGGGCCGCCAACCGACCGGCATTGAAGAGCGCCTCATTCGAGACCGGTGCGCCGTCGCAGGCGACAAGCACGGGTCCATCAAGGCCGACTGACAGGTACTCCGAGTGCATGCAAGACGGTCGCACGTTGCATCCTCGCGCTCTATCGGGGAGTCCTGTGCGCTGCGTCAGGGAATCCCGCACGCGCGAGCCGATTCTGACGCTACAGCGCCCAGCGCAGCGCCCGGGCGGCGCAGTCGAGCACGCGGTGGGGCCACGTGCGCTGTCGCCATTCGTCCATCGTGATCTCTCGGCTGTTCGCGAGATCCTCTTGAAAGCTGCTCTCGAGCGCGGCCCCGCACGCGTCATCGAAGACCAGCACGTTGCATTCGGCATTCCACCAAAACGACCGGAAGTCCAGATTCGACGAACCGATCAGACTCGCGTGCCCGTCGATCACCATCGTCTTCGCGTGCAGCGTGGCGCGTTCGTATTCGAAAATGCGCACACCGCTCTCGAGTAACTGTCGATACGACCCATGCGCGGCGTGGCGGATGAGCGGCATGTCGGTGCGTTCGCTCGGCAGCAGCAACCGTACGTCGACGCCGCGCCGTGCCGCCGTAGTCAGAAACGAGAGCGCTCGCGTGGGTGGCGCGAAATACGGCGTCGTAATCCATAGCCGCTCGCGCGCGCCACCCAACAGCGCCGAGAGTACGCCAAGCATTTCGTTTTGTCCGCGTCCCGGTCGCGGATCGAGCACGAGCACCGCACGATCATCGGGGGCGGCGACATCGACGACACGACGTACGCGGCGACCGCGACGACGATCACGCTGCCGTCCGAGCTTTCGCTGCACCTCTCGCGGAAGAGCGCTCTCCAGGCGACGCGTCACGGCGCGCGTGCCAACCGCACCGACGTTCTGCTGCGGCGACGTTTCCTCATCGTCACTCCAGCTCACATACTCCAGTCCGGGCAACGCCGGACCGCGGGCGCGATCCCAGCCTTCGGCAAACACGGCCGCGAGTTCTCGGGCCACCGACCCTTCGACCTGAACGAACGTGTCGCGCCACACATCGTGACGGGCACGGATCGACGAGCCGTACTCTTCGCCGATATTCATGCCGCCAGTGAAGGACACGCGGCGATCGCACACCAGTAGTTTGCGATGATCTCGACGTAGGGCTTCGAACGGATGATGCCAGAACCGATGAAAGTGGCGCACGACCACGCCCTGCTCGGTGAGCGCGTCCCAGAAGCGATCGTGCGTGCCCATCGACCCCACGGCATCGGCCAGCACGTACGTGCGCACGCCGCGCGCTGCCGCCCGTACCAATGCCTGTTGTACCGACTCGCCAAGGGTGTCGTCCCGCAGGATGTACGTCTCCAGCAACACCTCCTCCTGCGCGGCATCGATCGCCACGATCATCGTGCGGAAGGCGTCGGCGCCGTCAGAAAGAAGCACCGGCGGCGGACACTGATGCATGGGTCCGCCATCGATCAGTTGCAGGAGTTCGCGAAACGCCGGGTCGCGCACGCCCTCGGTGAAGCGCCGTGCGGCGCCCCACGCGCGATAACTGCGCACTTCCCGGAGTGACGGGACGTCACCCATTTTTCAGTATGACCCTCATTCTGCGACTCCTCATCAATGCGGTCGCGCTGTGGTGCGCCGCACGATTCATCGATGGTATCAGCTACACCGGCAGCTGGCAGGGACTGGTCGGTCTCGCCCTTGTGTTCGGTATCGTGAACACGCTGGTGCGACCGGTGCTGTCGTTCTTCTCGTTCCCGATCCAGATCATTACGCTGGGCCTGTTTACCCTCGTACTGAATGCCGCGATGCTGCTGCTTACGAGCGCCCTCGCCACACGACTGGGCGTCTCGTTCCACATCAGCGGATTCCGAGCCGCGTTTGTCGGCGCGGTACTGGTAAGCATACTGAGTACCATCCTCAGCTGGGTGGTCATTCCAAACGACACCGACAACGACTGAGCCTTCCACTTGTATCGTAACCGCGTCGGATCGTCAATGGACGAAGATCGGCACGATGAACTGACAGAACAGCGCCCCCACGATCGTCATCGCAAAACCCCACAGCAGCAGCTGCCGGAACAGCTGCTTCGTGTCGTGGCCGGCCGGCACCGCGGCAATGCACAGCGCACCGATGGTGGACAGCGGAGACACATCGACCAGCGCGGAACCCACGTTGATGCTGATGGCGATCTGCAGAGGGTTACCGCCACCGAGCTTGGCGACCAGCCCCGGCACAGCGGGAATGAAGGCGGGATACACTACGCCCGACGTGGAACTGTAGGTCGAAATCAGCCCGGTCACGCCGGCGATCACTCCGTTCACCGAGGTGGGCGTGGCCAGCCTGGCCAGCATCGTGGTGAAGAGATCCATACCACCGGTCTTTTCCAGCACGCCGATCAAGACACTCACGCCGCACACCATCACGATCACCGGCCAGGGCACTTGCTTCAGCATCGCGCTGTCCTCGCCGATACCAATCAATACCAGTACCGCCGCCGCGGCGAAGGCGGTGAGGCCGGGGTTGAACTTGAGGAATAGCACGGCACTCACCCATAGCAGGCCGACCGCCAGCGTGGTCCAGTGCGCGCGCGTGAACGCGGAACGCGCTTCGTCGAGCACGACCCCCCGATTGCGCAGCATGGCGGGTCCGCCGAATGTCGCCCAGGCCGCGATCGCCACGATGGTGTGCGCCGCGAAGTTCATCACCAGCACTTCGGTGGCGTGACCGCCCATGCCGGCCTTCTCCATGAGCGTCTGCACCAAGGCACCGATCGCGCTGATCGGTGACAAGTTGCCGGCGTTCGCCCCGTTGCCGACCATCAAGGCCATCAGCAGCATCGGTGCCTTGGCACGCTGCGCGATGCCCATCGCCAGTGGCGCCAGCAGCGCCGTGGTCGCGATCGCCCCCGGTCCGCTGGTGGAAATCAGACAGGCCAGCAGGAACACGAAGGGTGGCAGCAACGCCGACCGTCCACGCAGCAGGCGGACACCATGGTTCGTGACTGCCTGCATCGTGCCGTTCGCCTGCGCGATCCCGAACAGCAGCGTGACGCCCAGCAGCGTGAGAAACAACGACGAGGGAAACACCGCCATCAGCTGCTCGACTTTCCAGTCGGCGGCGAAGGTGGCAATGCCCCACGCCAGGGCGACCGCCAGCACGCCGACATTTACCCGAGACGTAAGACTGGCCGCCACCACCAGCAACAGCGCCAGCAGCGACAGCAGGGCAGGACTCACGTGCTACGCCATGGCGGCAGCAAATGTCGCTGCACCTTGCCCAGCGCGGTACGCGGCAGCGCCTCCACCCGCACGAATCCTCGCGGCACTTTGAACGAAGCCAGCTGCCTGCGGACTTGGCTCGCGAGCGCCGCCAGATCGACCGTCTCGTCACAAACCAGATACGCCACCGGGACTTCACCGCGCACCGCGTCCTTCACGCCTACCACGGCCGCCTCGCGCACCCCGTCCTGCTCGGCCAGCAACTCTTCGATCTCACGCGGATAAATGTTGAAGCCACCCGAGATGATCAGATCACTGCGCCGTCCTTCCAGCGTGATATAGCCATCCGCCGCCCGCACGCCCACGTCACCGGTGCGAAACCATCCATCCGAAAACGCCATGGCCGTGGCATCCGGGCGACGCCAGTAGCCGTCGCACACGTTCGGTCCGCGCACCCACAGCTCACCGCTCGTGCCGTCGGACACATCGTCACCGGCTTCGCTCACGATGCGCACTGAAGTCAAAGGCATCGGAAAGCCCACGGTGCCGGCACGACGCTCACCGTAGTATGGATTGCTCACGTTCATGAGCGTCTCGGTCATACCGTAGCGTTCGAGAATCACATGACCGAAGCGCTCGCGGAATGCCTCCATGACCGGTGCTGGCAACGGCGCGGAGCCCGACACGAACAGCCGCGTACGCGCACCTATGGCAGCCGCGCGTTCGGGCGTGACATCGAGCAGCCGTACGAACATGGTCGGGACGCCGAAGAATACCGTGGGCCGATACGACTCGAACCAATCAGCCGCGCGTTCATGCTCGAAACGCTCGGCAAGTCGCATGTGACAGCCGCTCAGCAACCATACATGCAGGCCGTTGCCCAGACCGTGCACGTGAAAGAGCGGCAGCACGGCGAGGTAGCGATCGTGGCTCGTGAACTCCCAGCCACTGGTGAGTGCCAGCGCGTTCGCCGCGAAGTTGCCGTGCGTGAGGACCGCGCCTTTCGAGGCACCCGTGGTCCCCGACGTGTACACCAGCGCCGCGGGCGTATCGGCCGCGCTTGGCACGACGATGCGCTCCGACGACTGCTGCACCGCGTCGGCGACCAGCGCTTCGAGACTCCACGACGTCACGGCAATCGGCAGATCGGCCTGCTGCGCCGTGGTAGTGATCACGGCAATCGGCGCCGCGTCGCTCACGATGTGTGCGATCTCGCGTTCACGATACAGCACGTTGACCGGCACCACGATGATGCCGATTTTGATGCACGCCAGCCAGAGATCGATGATCTCGATCCGGTTGGTGAGATAGAACGCCAGACGATCGCCGGTCTGCACGCCACGTGCACGCAGCGCATGGGCCATGCGGTTGCTCCGCTGCTCGAGCGCGCCGAACGTCAGCGAAAGGGACTCACCGCTCGCGCTGATGACATCGAGCGCTGGCGTCGCCGCACGTCCCAGCAGCGAGCGATCGTACAATCCCAGGAGAGACATGCGGCGGAAGGTAGCGCTTACGAGAGACCGAACTCGCGCACGATCGCGCGAACTCCAGCCAATTGCAGTCCGTCCTCTTCAAACACGATCACACCCAGCAACGCGCGACCCACGTCGTCGGGAAGTCGATCGCTCCGGAACACTTGAATCACCGGTCCCATCGTCATCGCGTCGCGCAACCGGGGGTGCGACCATCCGCTACCGAGTGTCGGCTCGCTGTCGAAGCCCTTGGCCAGCACGGTCGTAAACGCCGAGGCCGGCGCTCCCCGGTAGCTTACGGCAGGCAGTTCGCCGCCGAAGCTGCGCTCGAAGAGGGCCTGCCAGGCCATTGGACGGGCGCCGTGGGCACGCGTGCCGGTGGCCAGCACGATACGCGGCGAACGCGCCAGCACGTGCATGCGTTGGACAGCATCCTGCAGGTCATCGAGAATGCGCGCCTCGCGATCGGGCGCCTTTTCGGGTTGTGAATTGCCAGAATCATCGGCCATCCCCCAATCTTCTCTCCCGTCCGCGGCGCAGCCACCCCAATCGACCCCGTGTTCACACTTTTTCTCGTTGTCTTTCTCGACCTGGTCGGATTCGGGATGATCATCCCGGTCTTTCCGTTCTACGCCGAGCAGGTCGGAGTCGCACCGGCGTCGGTCATCTTCTTCCTGGGGCTTTACTCCCTCGGGCAGCTGGTGGGCGCGCCGATCTGGGGCAGCCTCTCCGATCGCATCGGTCGGCGTCCGGTGTTGCTGATCACCTTGTTGCTCAACGCCGGGGCGTCGGCGATGCTGGCGTTCAGCACCACGGGAACGATGCTGGCGATCTCGCGCGTCGTGGCCGGACTCGCGGCCGGCAACATTTCGGCCGCCTACGCCTACACCACGGACATCACGACCGACGCGACCCGTCCGAAGGCGCTTGGGCTCCTCGGGTCTGCCTTCGGTATGGGCTTCATTCTCGGTCCCGCGCTGGGTGGCATGCTGGCCGGTGCCAATCCTGAGGATGGGTCGGGCTTTGCGCGGGTGGCGTACGGTGCGGCGGTGCTGTCGCTCGTTGCCTTCGTGCTGACGCTCGCCAAGCTGCCGGAGTCGCTGCCTCTGGAGAAGCGGCGCTCGTCGACCACGAAGCGTACCGGCATGGGCACGTACTTCAAGCGTCCGGTGCTCCGGGATCTGCTGTTCGCCACCGTGATTGTGGTCGCGGCGGTCGCGCTTTTTCAAAGCACGCTGGCGCTGTTTACCGCCGATCGTTTGGGCGTGGGACCGCGCACGCTGGGCTGGATCTACGGCTTCGTCGGTGTGGTGTCGGTGGTCGTGCAGGCCGGCATTATCGGTCCGCTCACCGAGAAGTTCGGGGCGCAGTCGCTTACACGCATCGGCGCCGTACTCGTCGGCGTCGGCATGGCCGGCGTGCCGTTCTCGCATTCGATCGGCTGGTTGCTCGTCGCCCTCGGCATCTTCGGCGTGGGCTCGGCGCTCTTCAACCCCAGCATGAGCGGCCTCGTCGCCACCGCCGCCGAACCACACGAACGCGGCAGTGTGCTCGGCGCGTACCAGGGCGCCGCATCACTGGGGCGGGTCATCGGCCCGTTCGCCGCCAGTGGCGTGGCCAGTGCCAGCTCATTGTCGATCCCGTTCCTGGTCGGCGCCGTCGTCTCACTGGGCGGCGCCCTGCTGATCCACACGCGACCCAAAGCCAAACCACCCCAATAATCCTGGCCGGACGATACGCACGGAACTTCTCGCTCTGCGTCCGCTGCGCTGCCGTGTACTCTCCGTGCACGGTTTGAGACAAGTTGCTGAACTGATCACACAGAGGAGAAGAGAAAAGGAGGAAAGGAGAACGAGGTCTGGTGGCGTCGATCAAGTGCACAATCAGTTGATCGAGTACCGGCTACTCTCCTCCTGTTCTCCTACCCTCTTTTCCTCTGTGTGATCAGTTCCTGCGAGTTTGTTCAAGAAGACGAGATCGGCTGAACCGATCACGCAGAGGTTACGAACCGATCCCACCCACGACGCGCTTCATGAGGGCGCCTCGAGGCAGGGTCGATACCGCTTCGATGCCGTTGATGACCAGCACCTGGGCTTCCGGCACCGTGCTCGGATACCGTTGCAGGAACTGGGCACCCGTCATCGCCGACGGCAACGTCACGATCTCCACGCGCGCTGGCTGCGCGTTGATCAAGGCCGGATCGTTCAGCGGCCGGAACGAGCGAATCGACGTTTCGACTTCAGCGCCACGCTGCGACGCGACCTGCGACGCCATGATGCCGAGCAACAGGTACGT
>Ga0335394_10011045_pt1 | contig 10171 bp, 6 predicted proteins | sample MAT03_FD_205741 | JGI IMG/M metagenome (GOLD analysis project Ga0335394, IMG submission 205741) | Freshwater microbial communities from Lake Fryxell liftoff mats and glacier meltwater in Antarctica - MAT-03 (spades assembly) (version 2) ...
TGTCGCCCTCCGGGCTGCAAGGCATTCGGCATAGGATCCAAAAAACGTTGACCGGATATGTGTGGTGCAACGAGTCCCGAGAAGGTGAGAAGAAATCTCAAGATTCAACTCGCCGTTTTGCTAGATTACTACCAATCGAACGGAACAAAAATCTCACTTCGAATCCACAATACATCACTGAATTTTTAATAGCCCAGCACTAGCGCCTCAGGCTCAAAATCTCCAGTCATTGCAAAGCAAGATCTTGTTTGCGCGAGATCATTACCAAATTCACAATAATCTCCTAGTGCCGAAGAGGCGGCAGCTTTTTGCCGGGGACGGCAGTCCCGGGGGGTGTCGCTTCGCTCGACCCCCTGCTACCTGCTGCGATCCCTTCAGGATCAACACCAAGAGCCGTGCAGGATCAGCGAAGTGCAGTTGTTGCGACGTCGGATTTTGGGTGTTCAAATGCGTCGTCTTTGGCCGATTCGCTCAGCCGTACCAACAACAAGACGGGTTGGATCTCGCCCGATTGTGTCTTGGTATGAAAAAAATGTTCGCCCAGCCCGCGCGACTCGGGTGTGGGGCCGATCACGATGCAGTCACCCCGCTGAATTCGCAAATCGATAGCCAGCTGATCCCAAGTCACCGACTCGCGACGGGTGCCCAAGCGGATACCAGCGGCAGCCGTGTCGACCCGCTTGACCAACTCTCCGTGTTGCACCTCCGGTACCAATCGGATGGTCGCGGACGTGTCTCCCATCGGTGCGGCTTGCATGGCATAGATGAAGTGTGCTTCGTCGAAAACATGCCCTTTCGGGGCCGTGTCGTTGTAGAAAAGAGAGATGGGTCCCGCTCCCGACTTGCGAACCGATAGTTCTTTGCGAACGTTGGTCCGACATCGCCACAATTGAGAAAAGGAAGAGACGTCCGCCGCAAAACCAGCTTGCTCCATCGGGTCTTCACCGACCCGCGCCTCCGTTTGAAGGATCCACTGCTCCAAAAGACTAGGCATGCCACAAGCAATCTTGCCCGCACGAATGCCATTTTTGTCCATGGCGAATCGCAACTCCGGCGTCAGCACTTGCTCGTCGATCTGCTGCCACAACTCCGTTAGTCGCTTTGCCTGTGCTCCCTCGATGCGGACCAAGATCGTTTCGATCCCAGCGGAGTCTGGGGAGGGAGAGGTGACCCCAAAGCTGCGGGCTGCCGATGCGGCCGCGGGTTCAGAACCCGCCGGCAACCATGTGGCACAGCCTGGGCTAACGAGCAAGCAAGCGCAAAAGGATAGTCCTACCTTTGCAGAGCTCATACGCTATCGCTGACGTAGATTCTGTGCATTATTCTGCGGCACCCCAGGGTTGTTCGGAGGGGCAGCAGGGTTGTTTGCAGATCGGATATCCTGAGCCGGTGCCTGATTGTAGTCCCGCTCCTCGATCTTCCAATCCTTGGGAACATCAAAAGGAATAAAGGCTTTTCGAAAGAGACCATCGCTCAGTTTTTGCAAAGCACTCGCGTTCTTGACACGTTCGTCAAACTGGAAGACTTCGCGATTGTCGTTCAGCACTTTTCCCTCTTCATCGACATGCTCCGTGTTGAACTTGTACATCATCACGGGTAAGAACATCTCCTTGTCGAGCACGATTTGCACGTGGTCGTAGTTGACCGCGTCCGACTGAAACTTAGGATAAGCTTCGATCACATATCTGTCTTGCCTAGGCATCTTCGTGTTCTGATCGATGGGAGGAGGTAAGGCCCTCACCCAATAACGGGCTTTGATCTTGTCCGCTTTCACTCCAAACATGAACGGCATGGGGGATTCCAGAATACCGGTCCCTTGCATTTCTTTGGGCATGATGTGTTTGGTACATTTCTTATCGGTGCGATCGTATTCGAAAACCAACTCCCCGTTGCACATCCACCATTCTCCGTGCTGATCTGGGATCTGTTTGTACTCGGCCTGCTTGTTGGATCCCATCTGTCCCGTCAGTTTGAGCAGCATCTCGACCCTGAACATTCCCTTGTCCGGCGCGAGATACTTCAGCTCGCCCGACGCTGCGGTGGTGTTCACTGAGCGAACGTCCGTACCAAGCTGACTCGCCAACTGGGCCACAAAATTGTCGGAGGAATTGTATTGCCAACGAGTAAATTTGCAGGAGTATCGCTCGATATCGGCAGTCGACTTTTCCCAGTAGCCTAGAATCTGGTCGAGGTACGCTTGTTCCTGAGGTGTTAGCGGCTTGTCCTCATACGGGTCTTTCGTGACCACCTCAGTACCGCTGCCCCGTCCCGGCATGGCGTTTCCCGGCATGGCGTTTCCGGGGTTCGGAGCACCTGCAGGCCGTTGAATCAAGGCGGGATTGAGATTGGGATTTCCGGCCGGATTGGCGTTCCCCTGAACGATCGGGGCTGGATTGGCTTGCTGGGTAGTGTTGGGGCGATTGCCGTACCCAGAGGCGGCTGGCGCCACTCCTCCAGGTTGTTGGCAGAAACCGATTGGGGATTGGCCAATCAGACATGCAGCAACGGCAACGAACTTCAGATCGGCGTATCCGCAGAACCGCTTTCCAAGATTCTTCATTTTCATCATCCGTGATTGAGCAACTGAAGGTGCGTGTGTTGGTATCCCGGCCGGCCGTTCAATGCCGCCGGTCGTAGCGTTGGTGACGATAGCAACTCCGCCCTCCAACACATAGACCGAATTTTCAGGTTGTATCGATTGCGGTACCCGAAAGTCTCTTAGTTTCGTTCGTTAAGTTGGAGCTAGCAAAACTTTTGGACATAGGCTTGCATAAGAGCTGCACACCCCTTTCCACTCTATTTTCAACAAATCGATGTCCATCACCGAACCTACTCCTGTTTTTTCCGGTGTTTTCCATCCCACCGTAGCACCGCATCGCGGATCTTCACCTACGACCACACAACGAACCATTTCGACGTTGCATCTGATCAACGGCGAACATTTTTCGGGTGCGGAACGGGTGCAGCAACTTCTTGGGAATAGACTCCCCGACTTTGGCGTAACGGCGAATTTCGTCTGTCTGAAGGCCGGCAAATTTCCCGAGCTTTGCGGTTTGCCTGATGGCAGTGTCCGTTCGATCGAGATGAGCAGTAGGTTGGATTTGTCCATTGTCCATCGCATTGCGCGCTACGCCAGCGAAACCGGAACGGAGATACTTCATGCGCATACTCCTCGGACAGCGATGATAGCCAGCTTCGTAGCCAAAAGCTGCAAGCTGCCATGGGTCTATCACGTCCATTCCCCATCCGCGCGCGACTCGACACGAGCGGTCGTCAATCGAATCAACGACTGCGTAGAGGCTTATTCCCTGCGCAACGCGGATCATATCATCACTGTTTCTAAATCCCTTCGCCGTGAAATGCTTTCTCGCGGCCATTCGCGTCACAAGATCACGGCGGTTGCCAATGGTGTGGCGGCTCAGCCCCCCATCGACCCGATCGAGCGGCTGGAGCAAAATCACTGGCGGCTGGGAATGGTGGCTCTGATCCGGCCTCGCAAGGGGATCGAGGTATTGCTCGAAGCGCTCGCCAAGCTCGATCGAACTCAGCGTGATCGCATTACGTTGGAAGTCATTGGGGGCTTTGAAACAGCCGAATACGAGCTGAGCGTTCGGGGTTTAATCCATCGTTTGGATTTAGGTACCACAGTGAACTTGCGCGGCTTCACCAAGGATGTTCCCACAGTGATGCAAACGCTCGACGCTATGGTATTGCCGAGCCTCTTTGGCGAAGGGATGCCGATGGTGGTCTTGGAGGCCTTGGCCTGTGGAGTGCCGGTCATCGCGACTCGGGTGGAGGGCACACCTGAGGTGATTCGTCACGGACGCGAAGGCTTGCTCGCACGACCACAAGACGCGGACTCGATCGCGGACGCCATCCGAGCGTTCACCTCCGATCGATTGGCTTGGTGCGAGATGAGCAAACATGCGGTCGAACGTCATCGCGATGGCTTTTCCGATTTCCGAATGGCCGAACGAACCGCCCGCGTCTACCGGAAACTAATTTGATTTCGCCGGGGTTGTCAGCCTGCTTGCGCTACCTACTGCTTTGAAACGTCCCAGTGAGTTGTGGACGTTTCTTTTCACCAAAACCAACGTTCGATTCGGTGTCCAACAGCAGCTGATCGTCTTTGAACTGGAGTCGCATGCTGACGGTGAACGGCGTCGCATAGAAGCACAGCTTCGCGGTGAATTCAGCGTCTGCGGTCCATCCGCCACTAGCCGCGAGCAACTGCTCGGAATTTTGACCTGCGGTCGCTTTGGTGCGCTCCCACATGCCTAGACCGCACGGGATGCGTTCCTCCCCCTTGCCTTCGTACCCAATCAGCAAGACGTTAGAGCCATGGCTGGTCGGTTCCACGCTCAAGCTCTCGATCTTTTGACCATTGGGTGCAAAGGTGTATCGCTTGCCAGCCACCGAGGGAGAAAAAGTCGATGTGGCCTCGCCGGAAGGGGTGGGCACTAGGAGTTTGGCGCTCAGCGAGGCGAGCTGCTTCGAAGCATTCTCATCCGTAGCCAAGGCTTCTTGTTGGAGCGCTGGCAGAATCTTTTTCCAGATCAGATTCAATACCCCTTGCATGTCTTTCACGCCGCTGGTGATCGCAATTACCGCATCCTGTTCAGGCAACACCAAGCAGTATTGGCCGAAGGCCCCGTCCCCTCGAAAGCAACTATGGCGGCATTGCCAAAATTGGTATCCGTAGCCTTGTCCCCAATCCCCCTCGGTACTACGGCCTGTAGAGATCAGATTGCTCGTCGCTTCCGTAACCCAATCCGCAGGCACCAACTGCCGATCGCCCCATTTCCCCTTTTGCAGATAAAGTTGTCCAAACTTCGCGATGTCCTCGGTCCGCAGGTTTAGACCGTAGCCACCAAGCGAGATTCCTTGCGGGCTAGTTCCCCAGGTAGGATTCTCGATTCCAAGGGGTTCGAACAGACGGGGCTTGAGATACTCCAGAACGGTCAAGCCCGACTGTTTTTGAACAATCGCAGAGAGCATGTAGGTCGCTGGAGTGTTGTACAGAAAATGGGAACCAGGCTGACGATTCACTGGGTGGGCTAGGAAGGTTTTAGTCCAGGGTTCGGTGTCGGTCATCGTCACTTTGGGTTCGTTGGTATGACCGCTGGCCATCATCAGCAAATCGCGAACAGTCATGTCTTGCAGTTCGAGAGACGGCTGGTCGGGCATGTCCATGGGAAAGAATTCGCCGACTTTGTCTTCCAGTCGAAGTTTGCCTTCGGCGATGGCCATGCCGACAGCGGTTGACGTAAAGCTTTTGCTGAGCGAATAGAGTTCGTGCGGAGTCATCGAATCGTAGGGTCCCCACCACGATTCGGCCACGACATGTCCGTGCCGCACGAACATAAAGCTGTGCATCGAAGGGATTTCTCGATCGGCCGTCTCGATAAAGTCCAGGATTCCAACCGACGAAACACCCTGGGGTTCAGGATCGCTACGTGGCAAACCGCTTTCCGCCGAAAACAAAGGGTGGGAAAGCAAAAGAAGGGTGGCCGTAACGAAAATAGAAGGTTGTTTCATGGCGAGACACTCGGGATGGTAAGGATAATGTTCCGGTACACTTCCGTAGATGAACAGCTGCCGACGGTGAAAACAATCCCCCTCCCGCCGGCGAACTCGATAGGCTACAATTTTGTCCGCGACGGGTGGGAGGAACGACTAGGTACCGCCATTATGAAGTTCCTCCGTAAACTTCCCTGGCCCTTTTTACAGTTTGCTTTGTTTTCGTTCGAATCCATGAAACGCCCTATACCGATCCACTCCATAGTGATTATTATCCCCCACCGCGACTAGGCCTCGGGGATCCGTTCACGCGCAGAAAACGCCGTGCAGATCAAAAACCAAAACCCCTGACGCCTACACCAAGGCTGCAGGGGTTTTTTCATTGGGAAAACCGCGTTTGCGAACAGTACAGATCCTTCCAAAACTCCACTTCGAAAAATGACTATGTCGGCTCGAAATATCAACACATACGACACTACGCTGCGCGACGGCACGCAAGGGGAAGGGGTCAGTCTGTCCCTTCAAGACAAACTCAACATTGCCGTCCGGTTGGCGGAGATGGGGATCGATATGATTGAGGGTGGCTACCCGCTCTCGAACGAAAAAGACACTCAGTTTTTCCAAAAAGTCCGTTCGCTTCCGATGGATCAAAGCTTGATTTGTGCTTTTGGAATGACACGACGGCGCGGGGTGGCGGTTCAAGACGATCCCGGCATGCAGGCTCTGGTGGCCGCCGAGACCCCTGTCATCACGGTGGTGGGGAAGTCGTGGGACTTCCATGCCCTCAACGTTCTAGGGGTTTCCCTGCAAGAAAACCTTGACATGGTCGGAGAGAGTGTCGCGTATCTGGCAAAAAACTCGCAAGTCGTTTACGACGCGGAACACTTTTTTGACGGGTACAAAGCCAACCGACAATATGCAATCCAAGCCATCGAGTCGGCTGCCATCGCCGGTGCCCGATGGATTGTCTTCTGCGACACTAATGGTGGCACGCTCCCCGAAGAGGTCCAGGCCATCGTAACGGACGCTCGCAAAGCGCTTTCCAAATTCGAGGTTCGGTTCGGAATCCACTGCCACAACGACGGAGATCTCGCAACCGCTAATTCGCTCGCAGGCATCGACGCCGGCTGCGACCAAATCCAAGGGACGATCAACGGGATTGGCGAACGCTGCGGCAATGCAGATCTGGTAGCCGTGCTCGCCAACTTGCAATTTAAGAAGAAGGGTTACTCGGTCCTGAATGGCCGCTCCCTCGAGCACTTGACGGAACTCTCTCGCTTTGTCTATGAGACTGCCAATCTCCAGCTTCGCAATGGGCAGCCATTTGTCGGCCGCAGCGCCTTTGCGCACAAAGGGGGGATGCACGTCCACGCGGTCAATAAATTTGCTCATACCTACGAACACATGGATCCCGTCCTGGTCGGCAATGAACGCCGTATCCTGATCAGCGAGCTCTCGGGGCGTTCGAACATCGCGGCCCTCACGTCAGACCATCAGCTCCCTAACGACCGCGCCGTGTTGGACAAAATCTTGGCGGAAGTAGTGGCGAAAGAAAACCAAGGCTATCAATTTGAAGCCGCAGAGGGCTCCTTCGATTTGCTCGTCAAACGTTGTCTTGGCTCGTACGTGGAGCACTTCAAAACCCACAAGTACCAGATCCTATCGGGGGATCTGGATAGCCAACGGCAGCAGACCTTTGCGGAAGCCATCCTGAAAATCCAAGTCAACGAAGAGACCCGCGTAGAAGCCGCCGAAGGGCACGGTCCCATCAATGCCATGGACGCTGCCTTGCGCAAAGTCCTCTTGCCCTTTTTCCCATCCCTCGACACGATGCGGCTTGTCGACTTCAAGGTACGAGTGGTCAATGGCCAGGAGGGCACAGCCGCTCGCATTCGAGTCAATATCGAGAGCATGGATGATCGCGATACCTGGCGGACTATCGGGGTTAGCGAAAACATCATCGAAGCTAGTTGGCACGCCCTGGTCGATGCCGTCGAATACAAACTTAACAGATAATCTACTTGGCTCAACCATAATTATGACCCCTGAATCCAACGAAATCCCGAATCGTTTTGACTTCGCCACCAGCGCCTCCGAAATCTACGACAGCTGGCTAGCCAACGGTTGTTTCAATGCCGACGTAGACAAGACAAAGAAGCCGTTTACGATCGTTATTCCACCACCGAATGTTACCGGTGCGCTGCACTTAGGTCATGCGCTCAATAACACTTTGCAGGATATCCAGATCCGCCTGCACCGCATGCAAGGTTACGTCGCGCTTTGGATGCCTGGAACCGACCACGCGGGGATTGCCACTCAAGCCGTTGTCGAAAAGCGGCTCAAGGAAATGGAAAACAAATCACGTCATGACCTGGGCCGCGACAAACTCGTCGAGCGCATTTGGCAGTGGAAAGAAAAGTCTGAGAAGCGAATCCTAAGTCAGCTACAGCGCATGGGCTGCTCCTGCGATTGGCGCCGAACACGGTTCACGCTGGATGACATGTGCGCTCGCGCTGTTCGCACTACGTTTTTCGATCTGTTCTCCAAAGGCTTGATCTATCGAGGCAAACGGTTGGTCAATTGGGATGCCTATCTTCAGACTGCGGTTAGCGACGATGAAGTCAACACGGAAACAGTCAAAGGTCATTTCTGGCATTTGCGATACCCCTTCGTGGACCCGAAAATAGGCGAGCCAACTCACGTTACGATCGCAACGACACGCCCAGAGACCATGCTGGGTGATACGGCCGTGGCCGTCCATCCGGACCCCGCTGCTGCACTGGATAAATACGAACATCAATTGCGGGAGAAAATGCAAACGGCTCCCGCCAAGGATCAGCCCGCCATTGAGTTGCAGCTGGACGAACTGGCTGCTCGAAGAACGGAAATTCTGCCGCAATTGATCGCGTTGGCCAACATGGCGAGAGACGGCCGCAAGCTGCGTTTGCCATTGGTCGAGCGGGAGATACCCCTCGTCGCCGATGTCTGGGCCAAACCCGAGCTTGGCAGCGGCTGCGTGAAGATCACTCCGGCGCACGACCCCAACGACTACGAAGTCGCCCTGCGATGTTCATTGCCGATGCTCAACATCATGCATCCAGACGGCACGCTCAACGAAAACGGTGGAGCTTACGCGGGTCTGTCCATGGCCAAGGGTCGGATCAAGGTGGTAGAGGCTCTCGACGCGATGGGATTGCTGGTGAAAACCGAGGATCGTGAGATCGACCTAAAGCATAGCGATCGCAGCAAGACTCCCATCGAACCGTACCTAGCAGACCAATGGTTTGTTCGCATGGAGCAACTAGCGCAATCTGCGATGGACGCGGTCATCGATGGTTCGGTGAAAATCTTCCCCCAGCGATACGCCAGCGGTTACTTGGACTGGCTCGGGGAGAAGCGGGATTGGCCCGTTGGCCGACAGCTTTGGTGGGGACATCAAATCCCAATTTGGAGCCGGGTCTTTGAGACCGCCTCCGAGGCTCAGTCGCTCAAGTTCAAGGTCGAAGCGATGCCCGAACGGTCCACCGGGTTCATCAGCGTATCCATTGAGGAACCAGCTACGGTTCATGTTTGTATTCGAGAGGAAGACGCTGGGCTGGAAACCAAGTTGCAATCGTTAGGTTTGGTCCGCCAAGAAGATGTACTCGACACATGGTTTTCGTCAGCCCTTTGGCCTCATTCGACTTTGGGATGGCCAGAGCAAACGGCCGAGCTCGACTATTTTTACCCGACGAACACCCTCATTACGTCTCGCGACATCATTACGCTGTGGGTAGCCAGGATGGTTCTCATGGGGCTCAACAACGTAGGCAAGGTTCCGTTCCAAGAGGTCTTTATCCACCCCAAGATTCTTGACGCTTACGGCGAGACGATGTCCAAGAGCAAAGGGAACGGTGTCGACCCGATCGACGTGATCAACAAGTTTGGACCGGACGCGTTGCGGTTTGGTTTGACTTGGCTATGCACCGAGACACAGGACGTTCGCATGCCGGTCCAGTTTGAATGTCCCCATTGCGAAGCACTGGTCAATCAGACCAAAGAGAACCGTTCCAAGCCGGTCGTTTCTTGTGAAAAGTGCAAGAAGCAGTTCTCGACGCAATGGGCAGAAACCGCCGAAGACAAGGCCAATCCCGTGGCTCCGGTGGTCAGTGAACGTTTTGAAGTTGCCCGCAATTTCGTTAACAAGCTTTGGAATGCGTCGCGATTTGTCATGATGAACCTCGAGGGCTTCCAACCGATGAAGCTCGACGTCCATGCATTGCCCTTAGAAGACCAATGGATCCTGTCGCGACTGGCCACGGTAACCCAAAGCATGCAGTCAGACATTAAGCAATTCCGTTACGCCGAGGCATCCCGAGTCATCTACGACTTCGCTTGGGACCATTTCTGTTCACTGTACGTCGAGATGGCCAAGCCGCGGTTGCAGGATCCGATCGCGCGACCCATTGTGCAGCAGGTACTCGCGCATTGCTTGGACGCCATGCTGCGATTGCTGCACCCGATGATGCCGTTCGTGACTGAAGCGATCTGGCAGCAATTGGCTCGATTCGCCCCAGCCCGCGATTTACACGGCGGAGCGGCTGCTGGGCCATGGCTCGTCACCACTGAGTGGCCGCCAGTCCGTGAAGAGCATATTCGTCGCGAAGTGGAG
>Ga0335394_10011049_pt1 | contig 10170 bp, 9 predicted proteins | sample MAT03_FD_205741 | JGI IMG/M metagenome (GOLD analysis project Ga0335394, IMG submission 205741) | Freshwater microbial communities from Lake Fryxell liftoff mats and glacier meltwater in Antarctica - MAT-03 (spades assembly) (version 2) ...
ACCGTGGGTTTATCGCAGGCAGTGAGCGCGGCGACCGCGAGGATGGCGGCAAATACAAGTTTGTTCATGGGGAGTCCTTGAAGTGTGAAAGTCCCAGCGTAAGCGCATGGACCGGATTGTTCTGTGCGCTGGCGCACACCCAATCGGTGGCCTGGCGAAGGCTCAGACCATCGCCTCTGGAACAACCCAGGCATCGAACTGCGCCGGGGTGACGATGCCCAGGGCCAGCGCAGCGGCACGCAGGCTCTGCCCTTGGGCGTGTGCGAACTTGACAATCTGCGCGGCCCGGTCGTAGCCGATGTGCGGTACCAGTGCCGCGGCCAGCATCAACGAGCTGTTCAACAACTCTGCCACGCGCTCCGCGTTGACCGCCAGCCCGCTCACGCAGTGCTGCGTGAAGCTGTGCATGGCATCGCCCAGCAGGCGGATGCTGTCCAACGTGTCGAGCGCGATCAGTGGCTTGTAGGTATTGAGCTCGAGCTGTCCCTGGCTTGCGGCGATTCCGATGGCGGTGTCATGGCCCATCACCTGCGCACATACCATGGTGAGCGCCTCGACCTGGGTCGGATTCACCTTCCCCGGCATGATCGAGCTGCCGGGTTCATTCTGCGGCAGCGCCAGCTCCCCCAGGCCACCGCGCGGGCCACTGCCCATCAGGCGGATATCGCTGCCGATCTTGGTCAGCGCGATGGCCAACATGCGCAACGCGCCGTGCAAGGCCACCAGCGCTTCATGCCCCGCCATGGCGGCAAACAGGTTGTCGGCCTGCACCAGGGGCAGGCCCAGCTGGCGCGCCAGCAGCGCCGTCGCCTGGGGGCCGAACGCAGGGTCGGCATTCACGCCGGTGCCCACCGCCGTGCCGCCCAGGGCCAGGCTGTGCACGGCCACCAGCGCATGCCGCAGGCTGCCCTGGCACAGAACGAGCTGGGCACCATAAGCACCGAACTCCTGGCCGAACGTGATCGGGGTAGCGTCCTGCAGGTGGGTGCGCCCCAGCTTCACGACCGCATGGAACTCGCGCGCCTTGCCGGTCAAGGCGCAGCGCAAGGTATCGAGTGCCGGAAGCAGGTGATGGCGGACCTGTAGCGCGATGGCAATGTGCATGGCGCTGGGAAAGACGTCATTGGAGGACTGGCCCCGGTTGACATGGTCGTTCGGATGTACGCGGTGCGCCTGGCCGGCAACGCTTTCCAGGGCCCGACCTGCCAGGGTGGCCACCACCTCGTTCACGTTCATGTTGGTTTGCGTCCCAGAGCCGGTTTGCCACGCTGACAGCGGAAAATGGGCGTCAAACTCCCCCTGCGCCACCCGCTGCGCTGCATCCGCGATCGCCCGCGACAGTTCGGCGTCGAGCACGCCGAGCGTACCGTTTACCCGGGCCGCGGCCCACTTGATCCAGGCCAGCGCATGCACCACCTGCAGTGGCATGCGCTGCTCTCCGATGTCGAAGAAGTGCAGGCTCAGCGCGGTCTGCGCTCCCCAGAGGGGGGCGGCGCCATCCAGAGCCGTACGCGCGCCCGACCGCACGGCCGGCTCATCCATTGGCGATGAAGCGGTCGGCCCGCGCTGCATGCAAAACGGCAGGCAGATCGGTCAAGAGGGTGTCGATCGGCAGGTGTTCTGCCAGCCAGGGGTTGGGCGTAGCAAACCAGTTGCCCTGTTCCCAGGCGTCGTAGACGGTGTTCAGTTCGATCAGAACCGGCATCAAATGGCTATGGGGTGCCATGGTGTGGCGGCTGAACTGGAACCACGGTATCCAGTCCCGACTATCCCAGTCAAAGCAGATCACCCTGCGCTGTTCGATCCAATGCATCAGCACCGAGCCAGCGTGGTCGTGGCCGGTCTGCAGGTGACCCACTATTTCCGCAGGACGCGCCAGCCCCCCCGTGCCGCGGAAGGCATCCAGCATACGCACGAATTGCCGGTCGGCCGTGCTGGGCCAGGCGTGTGCGGGCGCACCCTTGTTGGGGGGTGCGTGCACCGCGGCGCTCATGCCAATGGCGGCGTCGCACATGCGGGGGCACGGCTCTCGACGTAGCGAACCAGTGCGTCGACATCGGGAATGGCACAATGCCTGCGTCCCTTTTCCTCAAAGGCGATCAGGCCGAGTTCGACCAGGCGGCCGAACGAGCGACTCACCGTTTCCAGCGTCATGCCCAGGTAGTTGCCGATCTCGGCGCGTGTCAGGCGCAGGGTGATGTGGTCGGTGCGAAGGTCGCGCAGCGCCAGCGCCTGGGCCCAGGAGCGTAGAAAGTCGGCCAGCCGCGCGTCGGCCGGCAAGGTGGCAAGGGCAAAGCGCCAGTCGCGGTCGCGCGCCATCTGGCTGCTCATGGCGGTGTGCAGCACATGCACCAGATCGGGTACCCGCTCGGCGGTCTTGAGCAGCACGGAGTAGCGCGCGCTCCAGATCTCGCTGGTGTCCATCGCATAAGCTTCGCAGGCGCTGTAACCGGAGGCAATGCCGTCGAAGCCGATCCAGTCGCCCTGCAGGTGCAGCCCGGCGACCTGCTGGCAGCCGTTGGCGGCGACGACCACTGTCTTGATGGCGCCAAAGTGCACCAGGTGTAGGTAGCTGAAGGTGTCACCGGCGGTTTGCACGAGGTCGCCCGCGTGCAGGCTGCGCCGCTTGAACGACACATGACGCTCCATCAGACCCAGCGATTCTCGCCATCGGCGAACCGGCCCGTCGACCGGGCGAAACGGGGTCAGCGAACCTGTGCGAAAGGGCGGATCCTGGGGCATCCCCGGGGACGCAGCTGGGGCGCGCTGCAGCGTGTTGAGTTGTTGCATGGTGCTGCGTTTGTAGCTCCGGCGCGCGTTTCGTTCTGTGCGATGGCGCACAGGACTTTGCAGAGTTCGCGACACCCACGATGCGTGTTCATCGAGCCAAGGCTGGCGCGGCAGCGCAGCATCTGATGGAGACGCTAACGCGTCGGCACCAGATACAACCAGATCTCGTTGCGGCGCAAGAACCAGGGCGTAAACGGCGCGTTGTAGCGCGCGTACACCGGCTCGCCCACCCAAGCCAGATTGGCGGATCGCAACGCCGTTTCCAGCCTGGACAGCTGTTCCTGGTAATTCGATTCGGACCAGAAGCCCGAGTAACGGATAACCGCCACCGGCGCGGGCACCACCTCGCGAAGTTGAACACGGGCATCCAGCGGTTCGGGGGCGCTGGAGATAGTCACCCCCTTGGGCAAAACGAATTGCACCAGGAAACCGCCGGGCGCGGCGGTCTGCGTCACCGGCGCGGTCATATCCAGCTTCACGGGTGCTGCCACCTGCGTCACCGGCGCCGTCATGGCGAACTTCCGCTCGCCTTTGTTCTTGCCGAAGATATAGCCCGCCAGGATCGGAAACGCCTGGTTGCCCGCGTCGCCGATCGGGCCGGGCACGACGACTTCGGCCACGGCATAAGGGGCGTATTGGCGCACCTCGGTATCGGGCGCGAGTTCGCGAACGACCTTGTAGTCCGGCTCTTCCGTGGCATGGCCTGGCACGGCAAAGGTGCTCAATGAGAGCACCCCTGCAGCGGCAGTGCGGAGCACGGTGCGCCTTTGGGTGAAAAGTGGGGTCATGGACAAGTCCTTCAGGGTAGGGATATGGCGACAGATTCAAACCGGCCGGCTTGCAGGTCGGCCAGGACCTGGTTCGCCTGGTTCGCCAGGTTCAGAGGATAGCGGCTGGTCTCCGCGACGATACCCCGGTCCGGCACCAGGCCGGCCACCGTCAGCCGGTCGGCCGGCGCCACCAGCGGGCGGGCGCTGCGCCACCGGGCCTGCCGGCCGTAATCCGGCAAACAAGGCGATGGCAACCCCTGACAACACGGCGGCCAGTGAGAACACCATCGTGGGCGACGTAGCCCAAAGCGCACCCGCCATCAAAGAAGCCGGCAGGTAGAGCAAGCCAGTGACGAAGTTGTAGATGCCGACGGCGCTGGCGCGGCGCTCCGGCTCGATGTCGGCGATGAAGGCCTTGCTTTGCGCTTCTTCGATGGCGTAGAACAGGCCGTAGGCTGCGAACGCGGCGACGATCTCCCAGCGGCTGCTGGCAAATATCAGCCAGACATTGATCAAGCCATAGATGCCATAACCCAGCATCACGATGACGCTGCGGCCGATCCGGTCCCCCAGCAGGCCCACCAGCGGCGCAAAGAGGACGCAGGCGGCGTTGAACAGCGCATACAGCAGCACGATCTCGGTGACGCCAAAGCCTATGCCGTGGGCGCGCAGCAGCACAAAGCCCAGGCTGAAGTAAGCCAGCGCGAAGGTTCCGGCGGGAATGAGGAAGCGCTTGAAACCGGCGCTGAGTTCAGCCCAGTTGCGCGACACGCTCTCACGCGCATGCGGTAAGCCAGGCTGGTCTTTCATCAGCGACAGCAGCACAATGCTCAGCACGGCCGGCACAAAGGCGACCCAGAAGAGCAGGTGGTAGGTACCTGGCGATTCGCCCAGCCAGGTCAGCAACCCGTAGGCGACCAGCGGGCCCAGCACGGCACCGGCTTTGTCCAGCGCCTTGTGAACGCCGAAGGCAAATCCGCGCGTCTGCTGCTGGGCGATGCTCGACAGCCAGGCGTCGCGTGGCGGCCCGCGAAAGCCCTTGCCCAGCCGCTCGATCACGCGAAACAGACCCAAGCCGAGCACCGAACTCGAGACCAGCAGGATCAGCTTGGCCAGCGTCGAGAAGCCGTACCCCGCCAAGGCGTAGACCTTGCGTTTGCCGCTGCGGTCCGACAACCATCCGGCCAGGTAGTTGAGCGAAGAGGCCGAGAAGTCCGCCAGGCCCTCGATCAGGCCCAGCAGGGCACTGGACGCGCCGGCCACGGTGGTGAAGAAGACCGCAAAAACCGAGAAGATCATCTCGGAGCTGAGATCGGTCAGCAAGCTGACGAAGCCGAGCTTCACGACGTCGGCCGGCAGACGTTCCGAAGCCTTCGGATCAGATTCGTTCATGGGTTGACGATCAGGTTGAGTTCGGCCAGCAAGCCGCCGCAGCGTCGACGCACGGTCTCTTTCAACGCTGGGCCGCGCGGCGGGCTACCTGTCAAATGTGTTCCTGTGGGCCTGCTGACTTCTGTGCGTTGCCGCACTCGGTGAGGGCCTTCGTCGCTGCCGACGCAAAACAGATTGGAGCGGGCCTCCCGCTGTGCGCAGGCGCACAGACGCCGAGCCTTCGGCGGATCAAGCTGTGCTTTGCCTGAATAGCCCGGAATTGCCGCCTTGAAGACCGACACCCCAGTGCAGCAAGACGCCAGCGCAGAGCTCCAGCGCACGGATTGCCGGGGCACGCCACGAAAGGGCCAGCGCATGTCTGACTGGGAACGTCTCGTGCTCCTGGGTCTGCTGTCGCCGCTGCTGTGGCTGCAAGCCCGGCATGTCCGGCGCAGCGCGCCGCGAATGCCGGAGCCGCCAGGCCATCGTGCCGGCACGGCAGGGACCGGCCCGCTTTTACGCTTGTTGGTAGCTGGCGACTCGGGCGCTGCCGGGGTAGGTGCTTTCAGTCAGGAGCAGGCGCTGTGTGGGCAACTGGTCGAGCGGCTGAGCCTGCACCATACGGTTCAATGGTGCGTGCTGGCAGTGAATGGGCTGGACTCGCCGGGCCTGCTGCAGTTGCTGAAGGACTCTCCAGCAGCATGCTTCGACGTGGTCGTGCTTTCCATGGGCGCAAACGATGCCACCGGCCTGTGCGCTCCACTGCAGTGGGCGCAGTGGCAGAACCGCCTGGCCGAACTCATCACCGACCGCTTCGCGCCCAGGCTGCTGGTGCACAGCGCAGTGCCACCCATGCATGCGTGCAAGGCCCTGCCACAGCCGCTGCGCTGGTTCATGGGCCGCTGGGCACGGCAGATGAACACGGCACTGGATGGCCAGCTGGCCGACCAGGTTCGCCGAACCTTGCACCGGCACCCCGAGTCGACAACGAGCGCCGGCATGGCCGCGGACGGCATTCATCCAAGTCCCTTGGGCTATTCGGTCTGGGCCGATGGCCTGAGCCGGCACATCCTGGCTGCGCAGGGTTGGCAGTGATCGGCCAGCGATCAGTTCCCACAGCGGGCTGTGCCGGCGCACACCACCCGAACACCGGGGACGGGATGTGGGCCGCGGCGCCGAAGCCATACCGGCCAAGGCTATTGGCCTCACCGGCGATGCCCAGTGCGCGCCGGCCGATGAGGCCGGCACAGGGGAAGGGCGCGAGCGACTCGTCGGTACCCTGTTCACCCAGCGGGAACGCGAAGCGTGCGTCGGCGACCCTGGCGGTGGCGAACCCGCCATCCCGCGTATAGCTGTCCAGCCCGGTGGGGGTCGCGTCCATCAGGCGCAGACCCGAGCGGGCACTGCGGCCGCATGGGGCCACTGCACGCTTGTCAAGGTTTCCGAGACTTGCCAGAGTTCGGCGGCCAAGGCGCGGTCCCGGGCGCGTGGCGCCACGGTCGCCTTGCCCACCGGGCCTTTGAGTTCCAAGAACCCTGTCGGTCCGTAGTAACCCGCCTTCTCGGCTTTCATGGATGTGGCCGCGTAAAGAGTTGACAGCGCCCCTTCGCTGGCCGACTGCGCCAGCATGGATGGCAGCCAGCCGCTGACCGTCTCGAGCCAGCCCGGTCTGCCGTTGCCGCCCAAGCGCTGGCCATTGCTGAACAGTGCCGTGCTCGCCAGCCCCGGGTGCGCGGCCAGGCTCAGCCAGCCCCAGCCGCAGGCGTCGCTGCGCCGCTGCAGTTCGAAGTTGAATATCAGCATGGCCAGCTTGGACTGGCCATAGGCGGCAAAGGATTGGTAGCGCCGCTGCCAGTGAAGGTCGTCCAGCTGAATCGACGCGCCAAAGCGGTGGGCGATGCTGCTGAGATTGACGACCCGCGCTGGATTGGCCTGCGACAGCAGCGGCAACAGTTGCGCTGTCAACGCAAAGTGGCTGAGGTAGTTGGTGCCGAACTGCAACTCGAAGCCATCAGCCGTCACCTGCCGCTTCGGCGGCGCCATGACGCCGCCGTTGTTGACCAGGATATCCAGCGAGTCGTGCCTGCGCTTGAAGCGCTCGGAAAAGTCACGCACCGAAGCCAGGCTGCCGAGGTCCAGCGTCTCGTAGCTGATCTCGACACTCGGGTGCACTGCGCGGATGCTCTCCAATGCCGCCGCGCCCTTGATCGGATTGCGCCCCGTCAGGACAACCTGTGCGCCGGCGCCGGCCAACGCCAGCGCCGTCTGGTAGCCCAGACCGCCGGTGGCACCGGTGATGACAGCCAGGCGCCCCCGTTGCGATGGGATGTCAGTGGCTGCCCAGGTCTTCATGCGGCTGACCTGAGCGGACCCTGAAGGTTCGTGGCCGTCAAGCCAAAGCGCCGACTTTGGGCTTCGGGAAGTCCGCCGCCCGCGCGACATCTTCGACCGCCGCGAAGTCCCCGCGTAAGTGGGTAAGCCTGGCCGTCGCACCGTCGAAGGTATCGTTGCCCAGCCGCAGGTGGTGCAGCGGCCGACCCGACGCCACCGCCTGGACGATGGCCTTGGCACTGCGCACGGGGTCGCCCGGTTCCTGGCCTGCCGGGCAGCACCGCCCTGAGCATACGGCCGGTGCCGAACACATTGACGTCGAACATCTTGCACACCTCGTCCTCTTCACTTTCTTCGACCGCGGCGAAGTAGCCGATGCCGGCATTGTTGACGAGCACGTCGATATGTCCGAAGCGGGCCTCGGTGCCCTGCATGGCCAAGTCGGCATCGGCCCAATCCAGGTTGTTGACGAACATCATCCCGGTGTCCAGGCGGCTGGCCACGCGCTTGCCGCGCGCTTCGTCCCGGGTCCAGACCGAGCCGCCCAGGCCGAAGTCGGAATCGTTGGCCAGCGCAATGGCTTCGGCTTCGGTCTTCACGCGATAGAACGACACCACCGGGCCAAAGAATTCGTCTCGGATTGCAGGTTTGCCAGGTTGGATGTCGGTGAGGATCGTCGCCTGCATGAACCAGCCCGGAAGGTCGATACGCTGGCCGCCCATCAGCAGCATGGGGCCGCCCTTGACGGCTGCATCCACTTGCGCCAGCAGTTGCACCGGCGCAGCCTTTGTCGACAACGGGCCGTGCGTCGCTGTCTCCTCCATCGGATCCCCGGGCTTGAGCGCCTCCAGCGCGGCCTTGAACTTTGCAAGGAAGGGTTCGGCGATCTTTTCCAGCACGATGCAGCGCTTGGCCGCACAGCAGGTCTGGCCGCTGTTGTACATGCGGCCGCAGACGGCCCAGGGAATCGCCTGGTCGATGTCGGCGTCGTCGAGCACGATGAAGGCGTCGCTGCCGCCGAGTTCCATCGTCGACTTCTTCAGGTTCTGGCCGGCGCGTGCCGCGACGCTGTGACCTGCGGACACGCTGCCGGTCAACGCCACGCCTTTGATGCGCGGGTCGTCGATCACGCGGTCAGACTGTTCGTAGGAAATGAGCAGGTTGGTGTACGCACCCACCGGCGCGCCGGCGTCAAGCAGCAGACGCTCGAACGCGATGGCGCATTGCGGTACGCAGCCTGCGTGCTTGACCACCAGCCTGTTGCCCGCCATCAATTGCGGGCCGGCCACGCGGGCCAGCTGGTAGTACGGAAAGTTCCAGGGCTCGACGCAGAATGGCACACCCAGGGGGGAACACTCCGTGTGTGCCTCGCCGACCTTGGGATGCAGCTTCGTCGGCACGAGGAAGGCATCGGCATGCTTGGCGTAGTAGGCCAGGATGTCGGCGCTGCATCGAACCTCGCCGCGCGCTTCATTGATGCGCTTGCCCATGTCCAGCGTGTCGAGCTTCGCGAAGTCATCGACTTTTCGAGCTGTTCCGGGCGCATGCGCTCGAAGCACTTGAGCAGCTTGCCGGTGTTGGGATTGATGCTTCGGTAGGAGGAGGTCATGGGGACTTTTACAACAGTCGAGGAAATGGGCGTCAACTGAGTCAAGCAGAACATAGCGCTGCAGATGCTGTATGTCTGTTTCGTACCGAACATTAAAGTCGACACTCCCTGGGCCTTTCCGACGGCGGGATCATATGCCGCAGCGCGTGCGGGCCCAGCGGCCGCTGGCCCGAAAGCCGCAAGCGCTCCTATGGATGTCAACGCGGCTTCTTCAGGGTCAAGGTCTTTCGATGCGGCGGAGCAGTGGGTGCAGAAGCCCCGGGGTGTGGTCGCTGCGACTGGTCCGTGTCCTCGCCGGCAGGCAGAGACGCCCCGCTGCTGGCCACCACGTCCTTCTGGTGCGCAGTGGATTCAGTTTCCCGATCGTAATATGGCGGCATGGGTGGCATGGCTTGCTCCAATGAAAGACAGACATAAAGGAAATGTCAAGGCGTCGCAATGACCGTCAGATGGTCGAGGTCGACGGCTTGGACGGGGACGGCAACCGTGATCGCGTCCTCGACCTGCTTCAGCCAGACGAACCTGAGCTGCCCACGCACGTCGGCTGGAATATCCTCGAGGTCGCGTTCGTTTCGCGCAGGCAGCATCACGGTGGTGATGCCGGCACGCAGGGCGGCGAGGACCTTTTCCTTGACGCCTCCGATCGGCAGCACCAGCCCGCGCAGGCTGATTTCGCCGGTCATCGCGACGTCGCTGCGCACGGGCCGCCCGGTGAGCAGCGAGGTCAGCGCGACGAACATCGCCACCCCCGCGCTCGGGCCGTCCTTGGGCGTGGCGCCGGCAGGCACGTGGATGTGGATGTCGGACTTCTCGAACGATTCAGGCAGGATCCCGAGCGTCGGGGCCCGGGTCTTGATGAGTGACAGCGCCGCCTGCGCGCTTTCCTTCATCACGTCCCCGAGTTGCCCTGTCAGGATGAGGCGGCCCGTGCCCGGTGAGCGCGATGCCTCGATGAACAGGATGTCTCCACCGACCGGCGTCCACGCCAGGCCGGTCGCCACGCCGGGGATATCGGCACCCATCGCGATGTCCGCTTCGTATTTGATCGGGCCCAGAACCGCGGCAAGGTCCGGTGCGTCGATGTGGAGCTGCTGGACCTCGCCTTCGGCGATGCGCACGGCCGCATGGCGCAAAACGCTGCCGATCGCCCTCTCCAGATTGCGTACCCCAGCCTCGCGCGTGTAGTCTTCGATGATGGCCAACAAGGCCGCGTCGCTGATATCGCACCGCCCGGCGTCGAGCCCGGTCGCCGCCAGTTGTCGCGCCACGAGATACCGGCGCGCGATCTGCAGCTTCTCC
>Ga0335394_10011059_pt1 | contig 10167 bp, 2 predicted proteins | sample MAT03_FD_205741 | JGI IMG/M metagenome (GOLD analysis project Ga0335394, IMG submission 205741) | Freshwater microbial communities from Lake Fryxell liftoff mats and glacier meltwater in Antarctica - MAT-03 (spades assembly) (version 2) ...
TAAATTGACTGATGAAAGTCATTATTGGGAAACAAATAATGAAAATATTTTAAAGGAAAGTTTCATAAAGTAACAATAAAATGATGAATAACTTTGAGGAGATTTTGGAAGAAATTCGTGTCAAAAATGATGAGTCTACTGAAGTATTTATCTCACGTCTTTCTAAGCATTTGAGTACAAAGAGGAAGAAATGAGCTTGAATTATGTAAGCTTGAAATTTGTAATCAAACAAAAGGACCGTCGCGAGATAATTTCAGCAACTTTAAAAATAAAATCGGGAGAATATCCATTAAGTATATTGTGGTAATAGAAGAATTAACCTCACTGCCCCGATTGTAGAGATGGTGATTATTATTAATTTAGCTGACTTTAAAAAAGTATCAATGTAAAATTTCCTTTACACTCAAAATAGTAAACCTAAAATCCAATATTACAAAAATCACAATCCTGTCTGTACCGGACAGGCGAAATCACAAACAAAAAAAGCCGTTCCGAAATAAATCGAAACGGCTTTTAAGATTAAATTCTGGTAAATCCTACTCTCCCGCACAACTACTCATGCAGTACCATCAGTGATACAGGTCTTAACTTCTCTGTTCGGAATGGGAAGAGGTGTGACCCCTGTATTAAATCACCAGAAAACTTATATATTTAAATGTTATTATTGATGCCATTTCCACTACCTTATCATTATAGGATAAAAATATAGGAAAAGTCATTCGACTTATTAGTACTGCTTGGCTGAATGCATTACGGCACTTATACCTACAGCCTATCAACCAGATCATCTCTCTGGAGTCTTATTCTGTATTGCTACAGAGGGAAATTTAATCTTGAAGCGAGTTTCGCGCTTAGATGCTTTCAGCGCTTATCTCAACCGAACATAGCTACCCAGCTGTGCCATTGGCATGACAACTGGCGCACCATTGGTTCGTTCACTCCGGTCCTCTCGTACTAAGAGCGAGCCTCCTCAAATTTCCTGCGCCTGCATAGGATAGAGACCGAACTGTCTCACGACGTTCTGAACCCAGCTCACGTACCGCTTTAATTGGCGAACAGCCAAACCCTTGGGACCTTCTCCAGCCCCAGGATGCGATGAGCCGACATCGAGGTGCCAAACGACTTCGTCGATGTGAACTCTTGGAAGTCATCAGCCTGTTATCCCCGGCGTACCTTTTATCCTTTAAGCGACGGCAATTCCACACTCTACCGTCGGATCACTAAGTCCTGCTTTCGCACCTGTTCGACTTGTAGGTCTCACAGTTAAGCACCCTTTTGCCCTTGCGCTCTGCGCATGATTACCAACCATGCTGAGGGTACCTTTGAAAGCCTCCGTTACTTTTTAGGAGGCGACCGCCCCAGTCAAACTACCCGCCTAACACTGTCCCCAACCCTGATTCAAGGGTCTAGGTTAGAATTCGAACAAAACAAGGGTGGTATTTCACATTGCGACTCCACGATGGCTAGCGCCACCGCTTCATAGTCTCCCACCTATTCTACACATGTTGTATCCAAACACAATGTTAAGGTGCAGTAAAGGTGCACGGGGTCTTTTCGTCCATATGCAGGTAACCGGCGTCTTCACCGGTACCACAAGTTCACCGAGCCCGTAGTCGAGACAGTGGCCAAATCGTTACACCATTCGTGCAGGTCGGAACTTACCCGACAAGGAATTTCGCTACCTTAGGACCGTTATAGTTACGGCCGCCGTTTACTGGGGCTTCAATTCAAAGCTTCGCCCGAAAGCTAACCTCTCCTCTTAACCTTCCAGCACCGGGCAGGTGTCAGTCCATATACTTCGCCTTAAAGGCTTTGCATAGACATGTGTTTTTGTTAAACAGTCGCTTGGCCCATTTCTCTGCGATCACGCTAAAAGCGTGACACCCCTTTTCCCGAAGTTACGGGGTTAATTTGCCGAGTTCCTTAACTACGGCTCACTCGAGCACCTTAGGATACTCTCCTCATCTACCTGTGTCGGTTTACGGTACGGTCTTCTTAGTATACACCAAAGCTTTTCTTGGCAACATGATTAGGGAGAGTTTATAGGCTTGCGCCATCCCGTTCGGCTTTCATCACAATTGCTTGCAACTACGACCTTAGACCACCATCCATCAGGTGGCTCTCCTTTCACTTTTGCGTCATTTTGGTTTAAATGTCGAAGGTACAGGAATATTTAACCTGTTTCCCATTACTTACGCCGTTTGGCCTCAGCTTAGGGACCGACTAACCCTGAGATGATTAACATTGCTCAGGAAACCTTGGATTTGCGGTGTGCATATTTTTCATATGCATTATCGTTACTTATGCCAACATTTTCTTTTCTATTCGCTCCAACACACGTCACCGTGCATCTTCATTTCGAAAAATCTGTGTTCACCACAGTCGCAAATAGAATGCTCCCCTACCAATTGATATTGCTATCAATTTCACAATTTCGGTGCCATGTTTAGTCCCGTTTATTATCGGCGCTAAGTCGCTCGACTAGTGAGCTATTACGCACTCTTTAAATGAGTGGCTGCTTCTAAGCCAACATCCTAGTTGTCTAAGCAACTTAACATCCTTAGTCTGTTAACATGAACTTGGGGACCTTAATTGGTGATCTGGGTTATTTCCCTCTCGGCAATGAAGCTTATCCCCCACTGCCTGACTCCCGGAAAACATATATTTGTTATTCGGAGTTTATTTGGGTTTGGTACCGCTGTGGCGGCCCTAGCCCAATTAGTGCTCTACCTACAATATACTATTCCGAGGCTAGCCCTAAAGCTATTTCGGGGAGTACGAGCTATCTCCGAGTTTGATTGGTCTTTCGCTCCTATTCTCAACTCATCCAAGCGGTTTTCAACCCACACTAGTTCGGACCTCCATATCGTTTTACCGATATTTCATCCTGGTCAAGAATAGATCACTCGGTTTCGCGTCTACCGCATGCTACAAATACGCCCTGTTCGGACTTGCTTTCGCTAAGCGTCCGTTTCTAAAAAACTTACGCTGCAACATACGAGTAACTCGTTGGCTCATTAAGCAAAAGGCACGCAGTCATCTAAATAAAACAGCAAGCTGCTTTATAAGACTACTACCGTTTGTAGGCACATGGTTTCAGGTTCTATTTCACCCTCCTGTTAGGAGTACTTTTCACCTTTCCCTCACGGTACTTGTCCACTATCGGTCACTAATTAGTATTTAGCCTTACCAGATGGTTCTGGCAGATTCCCGCAGAATTCCACGTGCTCCGCGGTACTCGGGATACTTTCAAGAGTTCTAGAATTTTCATTTACCGGACTTTCACCGTCTATGGTTGACCTTTCCAAGTCATTCAATTAATTCTAAAATTTGTAACTCTTTGGTATAATGCAAATTTACCTGAAAGTCCCACAACACCTATGATACAACGATTGCATTCTATTACATATCAAAAGGTTTAGGCTGTTTCCGTTTCGCTCGCCGCTACTCAGGAAATCACTATTGTTTTATTTTCCAAAAGGTACTTAGATGTTTCAGTTCCCTTCGTTAGCTTATTTTACCTATTTATTCAGTAAAATATATCCAGATATTACTCTGGATTGGTTGTCCAATTCGGAGATCCCCGGGTCAAAGACTGTTACCGTCTATCCGAGGCTTTTCGCAGGTAGCCACGTCCTTCATCGCCTATTAGTGCCAAGGCATCCACCATGTGCCCTTTGTAACTTTTTCCAAAAATCCCATACTGATACAGGTAGTGTCTCCCAAAAATCGGGAGAAGTGCATCAATATAACTTGTTTATTTATTAATTATGGATATTTCAAATATTAAAGAACGATTAAAACTGTGGAGAAGACAGGATTCGAACCTGCGACATCCTGCTTGCAAAGCAGGCGCTCTACCAACTGAGCTACATCCCCAATTTAAGCTAGGAAATAAAATACAAATTACTATATTTTGTTCCTAAATTATTTCAGGTAGTAAATCTTTAGATTAAAGTACAAACCTGATGTGTGTGGGCCTATGTGGATTTGAACCACAGACCTCACGCTTATCAGGCGTGCGCTCTAACCAACTGAGCTATAGGCCCAAATGGAAAAATAATAGTGTGCAAACTCAATATTAAAACCCTTAAGCTTTAAATCTCTTTAGAAAGGAGGTAATCCAGCCGCACCTTCCGGTACGGCTACCTTGTTACGACTTAGCCCCAGTCATTGGTTTTACCTTAGGCGCTTGTTAAAGGCGACTTTGGGTACCCCCAACTTCCATGGCTTGACGGGCGGTGTGTACAAGGCCCGGGAACGTATTCACCGCGCCGTGCTGATGCGCGATTACTAGCAATTCCAGCTTCATGGAGTCGAGTTTCAGACTCCAATCCGAACTGAGACCATTTTTTAGGGATTGGCTCCACCTCGCGGTATCGCGACCCTTTGTAATGGCCATTGTAGCACGTGTGTGGCCCTAGGCGTAAGGGCCATGCGGACTTGACGTCATCCCCACCTTCCTCACTACTTGCGTAGGCAGTCTTCTTAGAGTGCTCAGCATTACCTGATGGCAACTAAGAACGAGGGTTGCGCTCGTTGCGGGACTTAACCCAACACCTCACGGCACGAGCTGACGACAGCCATGCAGCACCTGTACAGACTCGCCTTGCGGCACTCCGACTTTCATCAGGATTAGTCTGCGTTTCAAGCCTAGGTAAGGTTCTTCGCGTTGCGTCGAATTAAACCACATGCTCCACTGCTTGTGCGGGCCCCCGTCAATTCCTTTGAGTTTCAACCTTGCGATTGTACTTCCCAGGTGGAATACTTAATGCGTTAGCTTGGATACTGATCTTAAAAAAGACCAACATCTAGTATTCATCGTTTAGGGTGTGGACTACCAGGGTATCTAATCCTGTTCGCTCCCCACACTTTCGTGCTTTAGTGTCAGTTTTGAGCCAGGCAACTGCCTTCGCCATTGGTGTTCTATCTGATATCTACGCATTTCACTGCTACACCAGATATTCCATTGCCCTCTCTCAAACTCTAGACTCTCAGTATCAAAGGCAGCTCCAAAGTTAAGCTTTGGGATTTCACCTCTGACTTAAAAGTCCACCTGAGCACCCTTTACACCCAGTAAATCCGGACAACGCTTGCCCCCTACGTATTACCGCGGCTGCTGGCACGTAGTTAGCCGGGGCTTACTCTGAAGGTACAATCAATACAGAAAAACTGCATATTTTTCCCTTCTTACAGGAGTTTACATACTAAAGTATTTCATCCTCCACGCGGCGTTGCTGCTTCAGCCTTTCGGCCATTGAGCAATATTCCTTACTGCTGCCTCCCGTAGGAGTCTGGACCGTGTCTCAGTTCCAGTGTGGCTGATCATCCTCTCAGACCAGCTACTGATCGCAGGCTTGGTGGGCTATTACTCCGCCAACTACCTAATCAGACGCAGGCTCATCTTTAGGCCCCGAAGGTTTAACAACTGTCTCGATGTCGAGCCGCTGCATCATCTGATATTAGCCTACCTTTCGGTAGGTTGTGTCAGTCCTAAAGGCAGATTACCTACGTGTTACTCACCCGTGCGCCACCTCCCTTAAAATATTGCTATCTTAAGTTCAGTTGACTTGCATGTATTAAGCACGCCGCCAGCGTTCGTCCTGAGCCAGGATCAAACTCTCCATTATAATTTATAATTTTGATTTGATCTCAGCTACAAGGTATTTAAGATATTGAAGTTCGCACACTAAATATATTTTATAGATATATATTAAAATTTTATTTATTGTGCTGGTAAACTATCATCAAAATTTGAAAGAACATTTTTTCAAGTGCAATTACAAATATAACAGAATTCTTTTGAATAGTCAATGAACTTTTTCATAAAAATTCTATTTTTCGGAATTGTTCTTGAAGTGTTTACAAATATAAGGATTTTTTTCGATAAATAAAACACCAGTATTAATATTTTTCAACCTTTTTTTAGAAAATTGTTTAAAGATTTTATAATTAGTAACAAAAAATGGGTTTTTAAGCCTGTAAACCTATGAAATATATTTTACATTTTGTATACAATCTATACTTTAATTTAAATGAAATTCCTTATTTCAAAAAAAAAAATTGATTTTTAGATTATTTTAATATAAAATTTTTAAAGTATTTTTCAGGATTCTGTTTAAATAATATTTAAATTTAATTTATATTTTAAGTCTGTTGATATAAGATAAAATTACAGAATTTCCTTCAAGTATTAATAAGTCATGGATATACAGACTTCGAATCCTAAATGTGTTTTAGTATTGTCATAACTTACATTCTTCATACTGTTCTGACCTTTACTGATTACGCAAATATATTTTGAACATCAATTATCAAACTATTTTAATAATTGTAAAAGTATCTATTTAATTAAAAATATTACGATATTGTAATGAAGTAATTCTATTTGGGCTTAAAGTATATTCAGGAATTAATTTTATTAGTATTTTCTGAGTTGTATTAACTAAATATCATTAAGCATTTATGGTTAAATTTATAAATTGAAAAACTTTTCTTAATATTTTTATTTATAGTAAATATCTTAAATTTGTTAATAAAATCTACGTTGTAAGTTGAATTCTTTCAAACTATTTTTGAATCATGCAAATATCAAACCTAATTATTACTAATATTACTAATAAGATTAATAAAAATCTGATTTATCTTTTTTACTCCATTTTACTTATTTCCTTACATTTCATGATTCCGGATCATGCTTTTTCTCAAAAATCCAGGGAAGAAATTTCTGAAGCTAACAGAGATAAAGCTCTTTATTTTTTTATTGAAGGGAAAACATTAGAATTAAAAAATGATTTTATAGGTGCTGTTGAAAATTTGAGAACAGCCCTGAAATATGATAAATCTCCGGGAATTTATTATGCTATATCAGAAGTATATTTCAAATTAAATAAATTTGATGAAGCTTTAACTGAAATAAAAAAAGCTTTAAACCTAGATTCTAGAAATCAGAATTATTTAGAAATACTTGCAAATATTTATATTGCCAAAAAAGAATTTCCAAATGCAATCAACACTTATGAAAGAATTATAGCAATAGATTCAAATTATACATACGGTTTGTATTCACTTGCAAGACTTTATCAGGAAATGAAATTGCCCGCAAAGGCAATATTAGTCTATGAAAAAATTACCAACAGAATAGGTTTTGACTTTGATGTTTTAAACAAAATGTACGAAATTTATTCTGGATACAAAGACTATGAAAAAGCGATCGGGGTATTAGAAGATCTTTTGAAACTCGATCCTTATAACATTGAAATTAAAAAAGTGCTTTCTTCTTTGTATCTTAAAAACAATCAGCCTGGTAAAACCAGAGAAATTTATGAAGAAATTTTATTACTTAATCCTGCGGATAAAGATGTACAGACTGAACTGGTAAAAATTTATTTCAAAGAAAATGACAGCCGGAAAGCTTTTGAAAACTTTCGTATAATGATTGGTAAGGACTCTTTGGGTTACTACGAAAAAGTACAGATTGGCGAGCTTTACTATAATATGATATCTCAGGATGAAACTTCCATTGATATTGCAAAAAATATTTTCAGTAATCTTAATAGTGAATATCCGGAACAATGGATTCCTTATTATTACCTTGGAGCAATTGATATTCTGAATAAAAACGGTAATAGTTACAAAGAACAATTTTCAAAAGCATTACAATATGCTGATACATCGAGAGATGTTTATACTAACATTGGTTTTACTTTATTTCAGAAAGGTGAATCTGAAGATGCTCTAAAAATATTTGATGAAGGACTTGTAAAATTTCCGGATGATTTCAGACTTAATTATTTCAAAGGTCTTACACTTCAGGGAAGTAACAGAGAATCTGAAGCAATTACTTATTTTGAGAAAGCTGTAAATATTAATCCTAATGATATTGGGTTACTTTCTACTTTGGCTTTAGCTTATGATAATCAGGCTGAATTTAAAAAATCTGAAGCAACATATAATGCAGCTTTAAAAATTGATCCCAATAATGCATTAATTTTAAATAACTATGCGTACAATTTATCTGAGCGTGGAGAAAATTTAGATAAAGCACTTGCTATGTCTAAAATCTCAATTGCGAAAGACCCTGCGAATTCTTCTTATTTTGATACAATAGGCTGGATTTATTTTAAGATGAAAAATTATGATTATGCAAAAAAATATATTGAAAGGTCTCTTGAAATTAACGGCAACAGTGCGGTAGTACTGGATCATCTGGCTGATGTTTATTCTGCAATGAAAGATTATACAAATGCAAAAAAATACTGGAATTTGTCATTGAGTAAAAATCCGAATAATGAAAATGTAAGAAAAAAATTAGAATTTATAAAAAATTAAAAATTAATATATAAAATGGAAGTAAGTAAAAACGAATCTGAAAGTAATCATCACAAAGTAATTATTATTGGCTCAGGTCCGGCAGGTCTCACAGCAGCACTTTATTCAGGAAGAGCTAATCTAAATCCAATAATTTTTGAAGGTTATCAGCCCGGCGGACAATTAACTATAACAACTGAAGTAGAAAATTATCCCGGATTTGAACATGGAATTCAGGGTCCAGAGTTAATGGATGTAATGAGAAAACAGTCACAAAGATTTGGTGCAGTTTCTATATTCAGGAATATTACAAAAGTTGATTTTTCAAAAAGACCTTTTACATTAACAGATGATGAGAATAATATTCACACCGCAGAAACTGTTATTGTTTCGACAGGTGCCTCTGCCAAATGGCTTGGGCTTGAATCTGAAAAAACATATATGGGCTATGGTGTTTCATCATGCGCGACATGCGACGGATTTTTCTTTAGAGGAATGAAAGTTGTCGTAGTCGGCGGTGGAGATACAGCAATGGAAGAAGCAAATTATCTCACAAGACATGCGAGTGAAGTAATTTTAATTCACAGAAGCGATGAATTCAGAGCTTCAAAAATTATGCTTGACAGAGCAAAAGTAAATCCGAAAATAAAATTTATGACAAATACCATAGTTGAAGAAATTCTCGGAAAGGAAGAAGACAGCAGAAAATCTGTAACCGGTGTAAGAATAAAAAATTTACTTACAAATGAAGTTTCAGAGATTGAATGTTCGGGATTTTTTACTGCAATCGGACACGAACCAAATTCTAAAATTTTTAAAGGAATTCTGGACATGGAAGAAAGCGGATATTTGAAAACAAAAAAATCAACATCAGAAACAAATATCGAAGGTGTATTTGCTTGCGGTGATGTACAGGACAGTTATTACAGACAGGCTGTAACAGCAGCCGGAACTGGCTGTATGGCTGCTATTGACGCTGAAAGATATTTGGAATTGAAAGAATATGAAGAAACAATTAAGAAATAAAATTTTAGATTTTAGATTTCTGATTTTAGATTTAATAAATCCTTTTTTAACTTTTAATTTTTAACTTTTAACTTTTAACTTTTAACTTTTAACTTTTAACTTTTAACTTTTAACTTTTAACTTTTAACTTTTAACTTTTAACTTTTAACTTTTAACTAAAAGAATATGCCTTTTTATTATAAACTCGGGAAAATCCCGCAAAAGCGGCACACACAGTTCAGACAGCCGGACGGTTCACTTTATAAAGAAGAACTTTTTTCTACAATTGGTTTTGACAGTATTTCATCAAATGCATATCACATAAATTCACCGGCAAAGATTAAAGAAATTTCGCCGGAAGTTGAAATTATGAAAGTCGAAGAATGGAAAGAAGCTTCTCTGAGACCTTACCATTTCAAAACAAAACTTTCTAAAAAAGAAGGTGATGCACTCAGTGGCAGAAAGCCGATTATGTATAACAATGATGTTGTTATGAGTATCTGCAGACCTGAAAAGCAGATGGATTATTTTTATAAAAATGCATTATGCGACGAAGTTTTTTTTGTACATGAAGGCAAAGGACAATTGCAGAGTCAGCTTGGATTTATTAATTTTCGTGAAGGTGATTACATAGTAATTCCGAGAGGGATTATTTATAAATTAGTTAATGAAACTGATGAAGCAAGATATCTTATTTTTGAAGCAAGCGGTCCGATTACAACACCTAACCGTTACAGAAACAAGCATGGACAACTTATGGAACATTCACCTTATTGTGAAAGGGATATAAAAGGTCCTGAGGAAATGGTTACGATTAATGAGAAGGGAGATTTTGTCGTAAAAGTAAAAAAA
>Ga0335394_10011060_pt1 | contig 10167 bp, 13 predicted proteins | sample MAT03_FD_205741 | JGI IMG/M metagenome (GOLD analysis project Ga0335394, IMG submission 205741) | Freshwater microbial communities from Lake Fryxell liftoff mats and glacier meltwater in Antarctica - MAT-03 (spades assembly) (version 2) ...
AATCCGGCAAGCCCCCAGCCAATGCCGAAAATACCGGAGCCGACAAGCAGGCGCCGGTCGATGACGCTTGAATCGAACACATGGAAGACGCGGTCGAGCGCCGGGCGCGCAAGCCGGCGCTGCAACAGTATGCCCGGCATCGTGACGAGCACGGCGCCGCCGAGCACGAACATCAGGCTCGGATCCCACTGGCCGCTGGCTATGTCGAGGAAGCCAAGCACGCGGGCGGGGTCGAGCATGCCGGAAAGCGAAAGGCCTAAGCCGAAGATCGCTCCCGCGACGAGCGCGACCAGCGCGCGCGGCAGGGCGCGGAAGACACCGGCGTGGTGGGCGTGGTCGGCGTGACTGGTCATGACAGCGCTCCAACCAGTGTGGCGGTGACGACGCCGGCCGCAAGGAAGGTCGCCGTGGCGGCGATCGAGCGCTTCGACAGCCGGGCGAGACCGAGAATGCCGTGGCCCGACGTGCAGCCCGAGCCCATGCGCGTTCCGACCCCGACAAGCAGTCCGGAGGCGACGATCATCGGCCACGAGGCGGCGATCGTGACGGCGGGCGGGCCGCCATAGATCGCGGCATAGAGCACGGGGCCGAGCAGCAGGCCGGCGACGAAGGCGGCGTTGGCGGCAAGCTGATGTCCGGCGATCAGCCGCCCCACGATGCCGCTGATGCCGGCGGCTCGGCCGTTCATGATCAGGAGCAGCAGGGTCGATACGCCAAGCAGCATGCCACCGACAAGCGATGGCCAATATGGTGTCATCCAGGTGAGGCTCATGACTGGTCCTTGCAGAAGATGAGATAGAGGGTCTGGATCAGCATCGCAGCCTTCTCTTCTGTCAATCTATAAAAGATTTGCTTCGCTTCGCGACGCGCTTCGATCAACCCGGCTTCGCGCAGCACTCCGAGTTGTTGTGAGAGCGACGGCTGGTGGATGTCCAGCCGCTGCTCCAGTTCGCCAACGGAAAATTCGCCCTCGGCGAGCGTGCAGGCGAGCATAAGCCGCGCCGGATGGGCGAGCGTCTTCAACAGCGCCGCAGCCTCAGCCGCGCGGCCGCTCATATTCGGCGCCGTGACAGAAGGGGAGTCCGTGAGGGTCACCATGCCACGCCCTCCAGCGCGTCGAGGGGAAATTTCAGATAGCGCTTTCCATTCGCCTCGGGTTCCGGCAGACGCCCTGCGCGCACATTGACCTGCAGCGCATGCAGGATGAGTTTTGGCATCGGCAGCGTGCGGTCGCGCGCTTCGCGCAGCGCCACGAAGAGCGCCTCGTCCATGCCGGCGAGATGCGGGTTCATCCGCCGCTGCTCTCCGACGGTGCTTTCCCATTTCGGGTTGCGCCCGCCCGGCTGGTAGTCGTGTCCGGTGAACAGCCTTGTCTCGTCGGGCAGCGCGAGGATCTCCTGGATCGACGCCCACAAGATGCTCGCGCTGCCGCCTGGGAAGTCGGCCCGCGCCGTGCCCGAGTCCGGCATGAAGATCGTGTCGTGCACGAAGGCGGCGTCACCGATGACGTAGGTGACGGAGGCGAGCGTGTGGCCGGGCGAGAAAAGGACGCGCGCGTCGATCGAGCCGACCTTGAACGTATCGCCGGCCGCGAAAAGCTGATCCCACTGCGAGCCGTCCGTCTGGAGCGCGGGCCAGTTGTAGATGCCTTTCCAGAGCTTCTGGACATCGACGACGTGGCTGCCGATGGCGGTCTTGGCGCCCGTCTTCTGTTTCAGGTAGTTGGCCGCGGAGAAATGGTCGGCGTGGGGGTGGGTATCGAGGATCCACTCGACGGTCAGCCCCTGCTCGGCAATATAGCGAAGGATGGCGTCGGCCTTTGCCGTGCCGGTCGAGCCTGACTTCTCGTCGAAATCCAAGACAGGATCGACAATGGCGCAGCGCTTCGTCGCGGGATCGGATACGACATACTGGATGCTCCACGTGCGCGGATCGAAGAAGCCCTTCACCCGAGGCGTCGCTTTCGCTTCCCGGTCGAGCCAGCGTACCGCGCCTGACAGATCGAAGCCGTGTGCCCGGCCGAAGGCTTCGACCTCAACGCGCTTCAAGCGGCCGTCGAGCACTTCGCCGAGCACATGGAGCATCAGCGCGCGCATGCCGCTCTTGCAGTGGGCCAGCACCGGGCCCTTCGCTTCGGCGAGCGCCTGCTGGAATGCCCGGATGTCGGGCTCGGTGATGCCGGGCCCGGTCACGGGAATGAAGGCATAGTCGAGACCTGCTGCATGCGCGGCCGCCTTCTCGGTCTCGTTCCCCGGCTGGGACGGTTCCTCGCCATCGGGCCGCGCGTTGACGACCGACGCGAAGCTTTCGCCAGCGAGTTTGCCGAATGAGGCAGGGTCAGGCTGGCTGGCGACCGTCAGGCGGTTGTCGATCTTCACGGCGTCCAAGGTGCATCTCCACTTCACGTCAATATATATTTTCATATAATGTATATTGATCGATCCTCAAGTGCCTTGATGCGGGAAAGCGCGGCCAGTGTCTGTGCCCTTGCAAAAGTCAGATCGCTGAACAATGCTGGCATCACTGTCTCCGGATGTTGAACGATGCCCCGACTCAAGACGCGCGACCGACTGAACGCTTTCCTCGATCTGCCGCAAACCCCTGTGGCGAACGCAGCGTCGGGGCCGCTCTCGGGTCTGACGCTCGGCGTCAAGGACATCTTCGACGTCTCGGGCTACGTGTCGGGATGGGGCAATCCGGACAAGTTCGCCGAGGGTACGGTCGCCACGACGACCGCACCGGCGGTTCAGAAGCTGCTCGATGCCGGCGCACGCTTCATCGGCAAGACGCAGACCGAGGAACTCGCCTTCTCGATGATCGGGCAGAACGTGCATTTTCCTCATCCGGTGAACGTTCGCGCGCCTGACCGCATTACCGGCGGATCTTCTTCCGGATCGGCCGCCGCCGTGGCGGGAGGACTGGTCGACATCGGCACCGGATCGGACACGGGGGGCTCCGTGCGCGCACCGGCGAGTTTCTGCGGATTGATCGGCCTGCGCACGACCCATGGCGCGATCTCGCTCGACGGTACGATGCCCCTCGCCCCGTCCTTCGATACGTTCGGATGGTTCGCCAGGGACGCGGACACGTTCGAGAAGGTCGGCGATGTTCTGCTCGGCGATGCCATCTCTCCCGCGCTCGTCGGCAAACCGAGACTCCTCGGCATCTCCGAGCTGGACGAACTGGTGTCGGGGCCTCGCGAGGCGAAGGCCTATGGCCGCATGGTGCGCGCCGTCGGCGAGGCGCTGGGACCGGTCAAGGCGGTGAAGCCTCCGCCGTTCCCGATCGACGACCTCTACTGGACGACGCGCAGGCTGCAGGCGCACGAAGCGTGGGCCGCGCATGGCGAATGGATCTCGGTGAAGGGACGGCGGATCGGCCAGGCGATCTACGACCGCTTCGCCTTCGGCAGGACCGTGACGCTGGATGACGTCGCCTCGGACACGAAGCGGCGCGACGCGTTTCGCGCTGCATTGGCCGATCTGCTGGGCGCCGACGGCGTCCTGGTGATGCCGACGGTGCCATGCGCCGCGCCACGAAGCGCCAGTACGCCCGACGAACTCGCCGCCTTCCGCGAACGCGCGATCCGCCAGCTCATGTGGTCGGGACTGTCGGGCTTTCCGCAGATCAGCCTGCCGCTCGGCACGGTGGAAGACGCGCCATTCGGCATCTCGCTGCTCGGGCCGGCGGGCAGCGATAGGGCGCTGATCCGGCTGGGGCGAAGGATTCTTGAAGCAGGCGGGAGGTGACCGCATGGACACGCTGACCCGCATGCGGGGGTTCATCGACGTGGTCGAGGCGGAGGGCTTCTCGGCGGCCGCCCGCAAGATCGGCCGCTCCAAGGCGCTGCTGTCCAAATATGTGCGCGAACTGGAGGACGAACTGGGGGCGCTGCTGCTCAACCGCACGACGCGCCAGTTTTCGCTGACCGAGGCCGGCCACACCTATTTCAAGCGCGCCTCCGAGATCGTGCGCGAGGTGGACAGTCTCGCCGACGCGGTGCGCGAATCCTCGGGCGACGTGCGCGGCAGGATAAAGCTTTCTGCGCCGCGCACCTTCGCCGACGCGCCGATCGGCCAGTCGCTGATCGACTTCGCCGTGGCGCATCCCGAGATCGTGCTGGAGGTGAAGCTCGACGACCGTTTCGTCGATCTCGTGGAGGAGGGTTTCGACCTCGCGGTACGCATCACCCGGCTGGAAAACTCATCGCTGATCGCACGAAGGCTTCTGCCGTTCGCCATCAGGCTGTGCGCCTCGCCGGAGGTGATCCAGAAACACGGCGCGCCGACGCGGCCGCAGGACCTTGCCGGCAAGCCCTGCGTCATCGACACCAACGGCCGCTGGCTGTCGAACTGGCCGTTCGTGGGCGAGAATGGCCAGACGTTCACGGTGTCGGTCAACGGACGCATAGAGGTCAACAGTCCGATGGCAGCGCGCGCCGCGGCGGTGTCGGGGCTTGGCTGGGCTGTGCTGCCCGACTTTATCGCCGAGACCGACATAGCTGCAGGCCGTCTGGTGCCGTTTCTGGAAAGCTGGATACCGAAGGGCGGCGGCATCTTTGCCGTCTATCCGCACCGCCGCTACCTGCCGGCCAAGGTGCGCGTGCTGGTGGATTTCCTCGTGCAATGGTTCAAGGACAAAGGCTGAGCCGGTGCGGCAAGGGCAGCCTTGCGCCCAAACGCCGCGCGAGGTCCGGGCGTCCCAATTTCGCCTGCTTTGTGGTAAGGGTGTGGCTCTGTTCCGGTGACAGCGAACGATGCAAGAGACGATGCGGACCGCAACCACAGCCCTGACCCCATACACGTGCGCCCGGACTATGGGCGCCGCAATGCTGGGTCTCGCCGCCCTTCTCGCCTCGACGGCGCCTGCCCGCGTGCATCCGCACGTCTTCGCCGAGGCGAGGCTCGATATCATTATCAATCCCGACCAATCGGTAAAGACGCTGAGGCACCTGTGGCGATTTGACGACCTGTTCTCATCAACCGTGCTGGTGGAGTTCGACAAGAACAGCGACCTGAAGCTCGACGACGCGGAACTGCAGGACGTTGCTCAGACGGTTCACGATTCGCTCGCGGACTACAACTATTTCCAGATCGTCACGATCGACGGCAAGGACGTGACGATGAACCCGCCGCCTTCGCTGATGGCGAACTACGAGAACAACCAGCTGATAATCCTGTTCGAGTCCCAGCCGAAGGAAGCCCTGGCGCTGAAGGGCAAGGTCGATTTCGGCATCTACGACCCGACCTTCTATACCGCGATCGACTACACCGAGGATGAGAACATGGTGGTGCAGGACCTGCCGGCGAGTTGCACCCGTGCCGTGATCCGGCCCGACCCCGACGAGGCGATCTCGCAGAACCAGGCCAACCTGACCGACGCCTTCTTCAACGATCCGGCCGGAACCGACCTCAGCAAGATATTTGCCACCAAGCTGGAATTGACTTGCGCGGGATGACCGCGAGCCAAAGCGCCTCCGGGCGCTTTAGCTTCTTGTTTTTACACATGTCTTTCTCCCGAAACCGGTTGCCACTTTCGGGAGACATGCTTTTGGGGAGACGCAACTTGAAAAAGTCGACGGTCCGGATCGTGTTCGGGATGATCGCGCTCACCTATGTGCTGACACACTTCATCGGCCACGCGCATGCCCAGAGTTCGCTCGGCATCGGCACCAACGAGGCGATTGTCCCCTCGACGGGCTTGTTTTCCGGCTGGCTGCTCTGGATCAACGGCCAACAGCAGGAATTCTACCGCTCGCTGACAAGCGCGCTGAAGGCGATGCGCGAGGACGGCAGCAACCTCTGGGTTCTGGTCGGCCTTTCCTTCGCCTACGGCGTGTTCCACGCAGCCGGCCCCGGCCACGGCAAGGCGGTTATCTCGTCCTACATGCTGGCCAACGAGGTGGCGCTGCGGCGCGGTGTCATGCTGTCCTTCGTGTCGGCCTTCCTGCAGGCTCTGACGGCGATCCTTGTCATGGCGCTGGTGTTCCTGGTGCTGCGTGGAACCTCGGTGTCGATGACCGACGCGACCTGGTTCCTGGAAGTGGCGAGCTACGTGCTGATCACGCTGTTCGGCGCCTGGCTGCTCTGGCAGAAGGCCGGGCACAGGCTGCGCGGCCTGTTCGGCGCCAACCCGGCCCACAGTCTTTCGGCCGCGCATGCCCATTCCAATGCCCACGGGCACGGCCATTCGCATGGGCATGGACACGCGCACAGCCATGCCGAGGCGCATTCGGGTCATCATCATGGCCATCATGGGCATGACCATGATTCCCACGCGCACGCGCATTCGCACGCCGGGATCGAGGTCTGCGAGACGTGCGGCCACAGTCACGCTCCGGATCCCGGGATGCTGTCGGGCGACCGGTTCAGCTGGAAGTCCGCGTGGTCGGCCGTCGCAGCGGTCGGGATGCGGCCGTGCTCCGGCGCGCTCATCGTTCTGACCTTTGCCTTCCTCAACGGGTTGTGGGTCGGTGGCGTGCTGTCGGTCTTCGCCATGGCCGTCGGCACCGCGATCACCGTGTCGGCGCTCGCGACGCTCGCCGTAACCGCCAAGAACTGGGCTGTCGCCTATGCCGGCGACGGGCGCACGGGCAACCGCGTGCATGCGACGATCGAGATCGGTGGCGCGGCCATGGTGTTCGTGCTCGGCCTGCTGCTGCTCAGCGCGAGCCTGGCGGGGTAACGCGCTTCAGCCTACAGCTTTGCTGTCTCCAGAATCCTCGCCATCCTGGCGCGCCAGCCCCTCCCTGCCGCCTTGAACTTTGCAAGCGTATCCGGATCGACGCGAAGGGTGACGGCTTGCCTCGGCTTTTCGATCCTGGGGCGTCCGCGAGCACGCTGGATGCTCTCGTAGAGGTCGGGCAGCGCCTCTTTCATAGGGCGCATTCTCGCGAAATCTTCGGCGGTAAGCGGTCGCTCGATTTCCGGGTCTGGTCCGATGAGTTCGCCGGTAGCGTCATCAACCCACCAGCCGTCTTCGTCCTGGTGGACGGCGCCAGCAGCAATGAGAGCTTTCATCTCGCGGTTATAGACATCCCATCGGCGCTGCATCTCGGCGGCGTCTTCCTCGTTATCCATGAGGTCCTTGGTGATGAACTGAGGCCATTTGCTGGTCATGAGCGGTTTCTTTCGGCTTTGCTCGCCCGACGCATGGAGATGATGGAAAGAGCTTCCGACCCCAACGGGCGGAACACAACAGCGATGATCACAATGCCTTCGAACTCACCCACGGCGAGAAAGCGGCCCGACTTGGCATCCTCGATACGGGCGTTCTCGAAGAACGCGCTGGTGAGGTCCGCGAAGTCCAGACCGTGCTTTGCGATGTTCTGCTGCCGCTTCGGTTCGTCCCAGACGAGCCTCATGGATTATCCGTACACGAAAAATCCAACATCGTCAAAATAAATGTGTACGAAAAAGGTGGCTACTTCTCCCGCCGCCTCTGGCTCCTGCCGCGTAGCCAGAACACCATGAAGAACGCCGCGACGAACAGCACGGCGATGATGCCGGCGGCGATAGTGGAGATGTTGCCGACCGCGAGCATGACGGTCGGCAGGTAAAACGCGCCGAGGCCGAAGACGGCGAGCACGATGGCCGCGGCGATCGCGGAGTTCCGGTTCTCGGGGGTCATGTTTTCGTCATAGCGAGAAGCCGCCATCGACGCTCATCACCGTACCGGTGGTGAAGCCGGCTTCGTCGGAGGCGAGGTACACGACGATAGGGGCGATTTCCGCGGCTTCGGCGACGCGGCCCATCGGCTGGCGCTGCACGAACATGTCGAGCGCCTTTTCCTTGCTGCCCCATTCCTTGCCGAGCGTCTCGACGCGGTCTTCCCAGGAGGGCGACTTGAACGTGCCGGGCGCGATCGCATTGCAGCGGATACCGTCGCGGATGAAGTCGGCGGCAACGGATTTCGTCAGGCCGATGACAGCCGCCTTGCTGGCGCCGTAGGAATAGCGGTTCGGGATGCCCCGGATGGAAGACGCGCCTGACGAGATGTTGACGATGGAACTCGTCTTGCCGCTCTCCTTCGCGCGCTCGAGCATGCCGGGAAGAAACGCCTTGATGGTGCGATGCATCGACTTCACGTTAAGATCGAACGAGAAATCCCAGTCCTTCTCGCTGGTGGTGAGAATAGTGCCGTGATGCACGAAGCCGGCGACATTGACCAGGATGTCGACCGGCCCGACTTTGGCGGCATAGGCCTCGACGGCTTTGGTCGACAGCACGTCGAGCTCTGCCTTCTTGGCGCGCGCCAGACCCTCCAGCTTGTCGCGCGAGATGTCGGAAGCATACACCGTTGCGCCCTCGGCCACGAAGGCCTCGGCGATCGCCCGGCCGATCCCCTGCCCCGCCGCCGTGACAACGGCGATCTTTCCCTTCAGCCTGCCTGCCATGATGTTCCCTGTCGCGTTTCCAATGTTGGGTCTGCCGCCCTTCCCTAGTGTATATGTTCCGGCGATGCATCCGTGCATGCACCGTATTCGGGCTCGACGGTGGCATGCCTTATGCCATGCTTTCCGGCAAGCCGCGACTTGATCGCGGTGACAGCCGTGTAGGCGTCGGCACCTTCATTCAGGCAGGCGTGCAACGTCGCCATGTTCTTCGTCCCGTCGAGCGACCAGACGTGCATGTGATGCACTTCTCGTACGCCAGGGATATGCGCCTCGATGTCGCGCGCGATGCCATCGCGGTCCATGCTTTCCGGCACGCCTTCGAGCAGCAAGTTGCCGGACTCGCGCACCAGCGACCAAGCGCTGCGGAACAGGATGACGGCGACGAGCGCCGACAGGATGGGATCGATCGGCATCCACCCGGTGTAGATGATGACAACCGCTGCGATGAGCGCCGCGACCGATCCCAGCAGGTCGCCCAGCACATGCAGGATGGCGCCGCGCATGTTGAGGCTTTCGCGGTCGCCGCCATGCAGAACGAGGAATGTCACGATGTTGACGACGAGGCCGAGCCCGGCGATGACCAGCATCGGTCCGCCCAGAACCGTCGTCGGATCGTTGACGCGGTGAAACGCCTCGACCACGATCCATGCACCGATGGCGAAGATGGCGATGCCGTTGGTGTAGGCGACGAGCGTCTTTACCCGGTCGAAGCCGTAGGTGAGACGCGCGGTCGCCTTCCGGTCGGCGAGGTGGAAGGCGTACCAGGCCAGAGCGAGCGAGACTGAATCCGTCAGCATGTGGCCCGCGTCGGCAAGCAGCGCCAGCGAGCCCGTGTAAAAGCCGCCGGCGGCTTCGGCGACCATGAAGCCCGCCGTCAAGAAGGCTGCGATCAGGACGCGCTTCTTGTCAGTCCCGCCATGCACATGACCTGGGACTTGGCTGTGCCCAGCGTGCCCGTCTGCGCCGTGCCCGTGCCCGGCGTGCTTGTGGCCAGCATGGTCGCGATCGTGGTCGTGGCCATGGTCGCCATGCCCGGAAGAAGCCGCCACCAAAAAACCTCGCTTGTAACTAAATAACCTTTCATGCCAAGGACTTACGGAAATCCTCGAGACGACGTTTCTGTTTGCCGTCACTATCAAAGTTGCCGGGATCAAGCCAGCCCTCGTAGGCGAGTTTCAGATCGGGCCATTCCTTGTCGATGATCGAATACCATGCTGTGTCGCGGTTCTCGCCCTTGACGATCATGTGCTGGCGGAAGACGCCCTCGAACCGGAAACCGAAGCGCTCGGCAGCGCGTTTCGATGGCTCGTTGCGATTGTTGCACTTCCATTCGTAGCGTCGGTAGCCAAGCTCGTCGAAGACGTACTTCGCGAACAGGAACTGCGCCTCGGTCGCGGCGGGCTTGCGCGCCACCAGAGGTCCCCACAGGATGTTGCCGATCTCGATGACGCCAAAGGTGGGGTCGACGCGCATCAGCGTCTGGCGCCCGGCAACCTTGCCGGACGTCTTGTCCAAGACGGTGAAGAAGAGCGGGTCCTCGCTGGCTTCCACCTTCTCGAGCCAGGGCTGGAAGGCGGCGCGGCTCTCGGGGCTGGTTTCGAAGAGCCAGCGGAACCGGTCGGCCTCCGCGCAGGCCGCTTCGAATAGTCCGTCGCCGTGTTTTGTCGCCGACAGCGGCTCCAGCCTGACGTACCGCCCTTCGAGAGCCTTGCGTTGGGGACGCGGGCGCGGCGTCCAGTTCTTCAGATCTCCGCTCACGATGGGCACAGCTC